>Ga0209483_1002983_pt1 | contig 11333 bp, 11 predicted proteins | sample NGEPerA_FD_184508 | JGI IMG/M metagenome (GOLD analysis project Ga0209483, IMG submission 184508) | Arctic peat soil microbial communities from the Barrow Environmental Observatory site, Barrow, Alaska, USA - NGEE PermafrostL2-A... | ecosystem: Environmental > Terrestrial > Soil > Wetlands >... | reverse complement strand
GCCCCTGGTCGGTCGAGATCGTCCGCTCCAGCAACGATATCGCGCGTTCGACCGCGCCGGGGTCGGTATCGAAGTGCAGTGAAAGGGCGTGCAGCGTCGCCAGCGGCTCGAAGGATTCCCGCCCGCCCACGTCGCTTCCCGCCGCGCGCAGAAAACGCCGCAAACTTCCATCGGCCCCCTCCGCGAGGTCCGAGACCGCGTCCTCAAGCCAGTCCGTCGCGACGAACTCCCGACGGTCGGCGTCGACGGCGCCTTTGAACTGTGTGGGTTTGAGCCGCCCGGACGTCGGCAGGAACTGCAGGTCGAACGATGCGTTCGCGGAAGACCTGTCGGCAAACGAGAGCGTGCAGAAGCGGAAGGCGCGCTTCAGGCGCGGCCATTGCTGATCCCATATCGCCAGAACCAGCGCGTCGCGCGTCGGACCGTCGGAGACCGCGGAGACGATAGGCCTGGTCGGATCGCCGTAGAGCGCGGAAAGGATGCGGCGAGCCGAATCTTCCGGCGTACCGCGCAGGGCCTGCTCTCCAGTCGGCACGTGGCCGATCCCACTCCCATAGGATTTTTCGTCACCCAGACGTGGTCGTCGGAACAGCTTCAGAAGGCCGCCTGTGCTGCGCACCGAGGGGATGTCGCTGAAGTCAATGAGGATCGTATGCGTCCACACGCAGCCCGGACGCGGCAGTTCCGGTGCGGGCCATGTTCGCGCCAACGCGTAGTGACCGCTTTCGGGCAGGGGGTAACCAGTCAGATACCCCGCGGGGTCCAAGGTTGCCGCCGGTCCCGACGCATCGCTCATCATCAGCACGGTCTTGGCGTCACGCGCCGGAAGATCGACCGAAGACGCGAGCAGACGGTGTCCTTCGGAGTATCCGTGCAGCGTCTGCTGAAGCCGGACCCGCTCCTCGGTTACTCCGTGAGCCATGCGATCGGCTCCGTGAGATCGTGCGACGGTTCAGGCGTCGTCAGGCGTATGCGGCTCGAAGCGTCGTCCAAAAGGCGGATGGCAGCAACCTTCTCGTTGCGGGCCTCATCGTCGGTTTCTCCGTCGCGCTCGAAGTCTCCGCCCTGCGCGCTGAGTCCGTACGTGCGCACCGTCCAATTGCCGTCGCCGTTGCGCAGATATTGGTCGAGCAACGGCAGTTCGCGCGCGAGATATTCGTCTGGAGTGATCTCCGACTCCTCCTCCATGACCTTGTCCCATGCGGACAGCACCACGGCGAGTCGGCGAGCCCGGACTTGCAACGCCGGACAGCGCATCATCTGCAACATCTCGACGAGTTGAACGGACGTCGGAGCGTCCTTCGGATGCCATTCCTTGGTGGCACCCGCACCGGCGGCGGCGCCGTCGAGCCCGGCGGCCTGACGCGTCGTTTCGGCCACGCCCATCGGATGCTTGATCTTGTCGGCATGGACAAAGAGGACGATTCCCGCGCCGTCGCGGAGAAGCTCGGCGAGATTCGGATCGCACTCCCGGTCTTCCCACATCTGCTGGAAGGACTCGCCGGAGAGATCCGGGAACGTCATCCGGATCCTGCGGCCGGCATCGTCTTTCAGATTCATCGAGACAATCTTGGCGGACGTGATCTCGGTATGGATCTGTTCCTTGGCGTGCTGCCAGCGGCGCATGATCGCGTTCAGGTGCGAGAAGTCGGCATCTTTCAGGGAATCAAACTTAAGGCGCGCGTCAGCGGCCCGCCGTTCGAACACGATGTACCACAGCGCCGCGAGAAACGTCGTCTTGCCGGAGGCGGGCAGTCCGCAGATCACGACCGAGTTCTCGGATGCGTCCATCATTTGCCCGATCCCTGCAGCCGCTGCATGTACCTGGTCGGCGAGGAGACGTACAGCGCCGGCTCGACGGCCTCAATCGTAGAGGCCTCCTCCCAATATGCGAGCAGGACGTCCACCCCGTGTCCGAGCGGCAACGTGTCATCCGACGGACAGGCTGCAACCTTGAACGATCTGATTTCGCTGAAGCTTTCGCCGTGAATCTGTCGGAACTTCTCGTCGAACCTTTGGAAGTCGCGCTCAGCGCGCTCGCGATCCGGCGATCTTCGGACGTCGTCGAGCTTCGTGAGGACCAGGGCCGCGCGCGGCCGTCCCTCGACCGCACCGCCGTCTATCACAGCTTGCGCGATCGCGAGGATTTCCGATCCGACGGAATTTCGCGTCACGGGATCGACCAGCTGTCGGCCGTCGACCAGAAAGGTGATCGTGTCCGCTCGTCCGATCTCGACGAATCCTCGCACCGTGCTCGCGTCGTCGGCCGCCGCGCGGTAGTCTTCGCCCCCCCGATCGGCTACCAGAAGATCGATTCTAGGCATGTCTGGTCGTCGCATCGCGGTGTGGTAAAACCTCACCTCCGTCAGGATGGTGCGCTCCGTCTCGGGCACGCCGTTGCGCGAGACGCCGCGCGAGGGATGGCAGGCGCGCTCGAACGCGTACATGGTCCGCGATCCGCAGAACCGCAGAGGCCCGATGGGTCCGCGCAGGAAAAGCTCGAACACCGACGAGATCAAGGTCGTCTTGCCGGCCTCCTTCGGCGCCACTACGGCGATGACGCGCGAATTTCCGCGGCGCAGGATCGACGACGCCTCTTCGGGATTCAGAAAGTCTCCCGACGGCAGGACGATCCCATGCCGATCGTTCGCGGCGGCCTTGGTCGATTGTTCGGCGACAAGGGGTTTACCGTAGTGCGTGCACTTGTCGAGATCCAGCCCCTCGACGCATCGGCCATCTTGCCGCACCTTGCAGGCGGGATTCGAGCACTGGATTTCGACGGTTTCGGCCAACCTTAGTCCTCCAACCACATGCCAAGACGCTCGCGGTAGAACAAATTTCCGAGTTCGATGCCCGCGATGGCGAGGTCCGCGTCGATGCCGGTGATGGCAGACCAGGCGGCCGGCCACGACGTGTCGTCTCCGACTTCCAGCTTCCTATGGATTGCGAAATGAAGCGGCTGCGTGACGGCCGACGGCTTCGCATCGTCCATGAGCTTGCGGAGGAAGCCGGCATCGCAGGCGTTGATCGCCGTCGCGATCGGAATCTTATTGCGTTCCGTTAGGCCGGCTCTCGACAGGATTGGCTTGACCGATGATGGCCCGGGTGCCTTCCGTGTGGCGTCGGCAAGTTCGGAGGCGAAGACTATGGGTTGGGCGTCGGCGGCGACGTCGGAGAACGGGCGGTCGAGCAACTTGCTCCGGGCTCCAAACAGCCACCACAGCATCTGGAGTTCTTCGTCCTGTACCGCGACGAAATCGTCGATGCCTTCGAGCGCGGCGTTCACCTTCTTCGCCACGTCGGCCGTAACCCCGTTGGTGTACTTCGCGAAATTGTCGAATCCGGCCAGGATATTCTCGGCCGTAAGTGCTTCCTTAGTGATTTTGTCGCGAGTCGCCTGATCGAGGCCCGTGCGGCCCGCGTCCGTCAACCGGCCTATCGTCGGGCGGGTGCGCCGCTGGTCCGCCATCCTCGCGATCGCGGCCTCAGAGACGGCGGCCAGATCCAGCGGGAAGATCGCCTTCCGCGCTCCTCCGAAGAACGCCACCGACGTCTTCAGCGCGGCTTCCGCGGCGGTATCGCCATTTCCGTCCAGGATCGTCGTGAGCGCCGTCCCGCACAGAATCTCGAGTTCGCGGTCGTTGTCGGCCATGTCGAACAGGTCGTCCACCGCCCTAAAATGTTCGCGCAAGGAGGCCATCGCAGCCTCGCCGGGCCGCGACTTCGTCCTCAACAGGAGCGCGAGCATCGTCTCTATGCCGGCCGAATTCGCGGTCTTCGCGAGCGAAGCGACGCCTTTCCACCTGCTTTCCAGCCTGCCTCGATTTTCACTGACGTCGACGGCGCGATACCAGCGCGGAAACTCTTCCCTCATCGGCGGAACGCTTTCCTCGGCCATCAACCCTTCTCCTTCTTCGCAATTTCACGATCGAGTTCGTCGAGCAGATTCAATTGCCCCGCTCTGAGCAGCGCCCTGCCGAACCGCTCGGACGGCGGAAGGCCTGCCTCCGCCGGCTCGGTCAGCTTCAGCTTGCGAGAGATCTCGCGTCGGTCGCTCATATCAAGATTCCAAAAGCGCAGCACTATGCTCCGGGCGCGATCTTCTGACATGACTGCCTCCATGCCACCTGGCGGTGGGTCGGCGACGGGCGCTGCCGGCGCGGCGACCGGCGCTGGTGGCCTAGGATGGATATTTCTGAGCCGGACGTCCCACAGATGGACATCCTTGCCGTGATCGAGAATCGGCCTGAATCCTTCCGGACTCATCTGCCATTCGAGTAGGTGCGCCTCGACCGTTAGCTTCGGCGCTCCGGCCGCGTCCGTCCCGAGAGCGAGCCTTACGATGTTGTAGCCCGGACTCCAGCCCCTCTCCTGCCGGTCTGGATTCACCGCTCCGGCCGAGAACGTCACATAGTTCGGGTCGCGGTCGATGCGCTGGCGGTGCTTATGCCCAAAGAGATGGACCGAGGCCCTGCCCTTGACGTCGTCCGAGAAGCGGTCCGCGTCGGTCAGCCAGTCCGGAGGATGATGACACATCACGAGGTTCACGACGTTATCGACCGGATCCAGCGCCGTCTGCCGCGGCTCGACGTAAAGATCGCGCTCCACGTCGTTCCGGCCTTCGGGTGTATGCGAACCTGAGAGGATGGTGGAATTCAGGCCGTGGATGCGCAGCATTACCCCGTCGGCGAGCGGCAAATCGGCCTTCCAGAAAACGCGCTCGGGCGCAAAGATGGCGGCCGAGAAGCGACCCGCGAAATCGTTGTAGGCCCCGATCGGTCTCAGGAGCGCCGGTCCGGTTTCAACGTGCTGCAACTGCCGTAGAAGCTCCCGCTCCTTGTTGGAGGCGGAGATGATGGCGCGCTGCGCGTTCTGAACCGAGACATCCTTCTTGATGACGTCCTGATCCACGTCGTGGTTTCCGGGGATGACGTAGATCCTCGAGTGGTCGCATCCGCAAGCGTCCGCTAGTTCGAACAGCCACTTCAGGGCGGCTTGATATTCCTCCGGCTTTCCGGCGAAAGCTATGTCGCCGCCGACCAGGATGGCATCGACCGGACCGAGTTTTTTGACCCGCTCTCGGGCATCCTGGATGAGCCTCGTCCGGAACGGCCGGTCCGGATCGCTGTCGGAATTGCAAACCGGATGGCGGAAGTGAATGTCCGACAGATGAAGCAAAAGCATTCCAGAGACGCTCCCCATCGCCGATTATCAAGTAAGTTCTGCAACTTAATCGGGAATCGACGACAAATTGGCCAGCGTGTTTTATAAAAATTCGCTTGGCTCTACAGCACCATAGATGGGCGATCGCCCGGTTCCCGTCAACGAACATCGCCAGAAATGCGTCTTCGGACTCGACTCTTATGTTCATGGTATGTTCTACTGAACATCATGACCGATCGACCCGCGAGCTGGCGCATGCCGACCCCGAAGCAGATGGAAAAGCTGGCCGCCAGGGCTGGCGTCGGCGGAAACGTGCCGCCGGTGCGCACGCCGGGCCATGGCGACGCGTTGCCCGTGGAATATTGGCAGGCCCTGTTGGACGCCGCCGCCGATCGCGGACCGCCCGTCCCCTCGATCCGGACGCAGCGGCTGGCCGACATTCAGCGACACCTGCTGCGGGTCTCCTGCAGGCGATGCGCCCGGACCGTCGAGATCCAGAAGGCCGACGCGGTCCGCCTCGCCGGCCCCCAGGCGGTCTGGAAGGACGTCGGCCAGCGCCTGTTGGACGACACCTGCCAGCAGCGGACCGGCCGCCACGAAGAAGACGGCTGCTGGCCTTCGTTCGAGTAGTCGCCGGCGCGCCGGCGGCCAGCTTCACAGTGACGGATCCGGATGGCGCCGAAACACCACCCCACGCCCCTGTCCGGCGGCCTCCGCAGCGCGCTCAACAAGGAGCTCGGCAAGGCGCGCGCCATGACGACGGTGCTGGCGCAAAGGTCCGCGGAGCTTCGGACCGAAGGCGAGAAGCTGATCCGCCAGGCCGACAACCTGCTGGTCGAAAGCTGGAACGAGCGGATGTGGGCGGACGGAGAGCCGATCGATCCCTCGCCGACGATCGACCAAGCCATCAACGGCGGCTATCCTTGGCTCGAGATCGAGTGCTCCCGCTGCAAGACACGGCGAGACGTCGACCTCGCCGTACTCCGGCACCCGCCGACCACTTTCGTTCACGACCTGGCAAGCCGGCTTCGATGCAGCAAGTGCGCCAAGGCCAACCGCCGCCCGGCGGCGACCCTGTTGCAGCTTGCGCCGAGACGCAGCCACGCCGATCCGGAGACCTAGACGGGCCGACGATGCCGGACCGGCGCCATCAAGGAGCAATGAGATGCACATCGTACCGGCACCGCTCGGTTTCAACTATCGGATGGACCACGTGCCGAAGGGTTCACGCAACGTCCGTTCAGGTGTCTTCCGAGGCAAGGATGTGGTGGGCGTTCGACACATCGATGTCGACGAAGCCCAGCCGGCTTTTCGTGTGAGGATACCCAAACTGGACATCTGGCCGTTGGTGAAACCGCGGACGCCGCGCAGCAATCCGTGGCAACTGATCCGAAACGCCCGCAAATTCGATATCCTGCTCAACGAAGGAAGCCTGTGGTGGCCGATCCGCAACGACTCGACGTACGACAACCTGAACGCACTCGACATGACGGCCGCGGAATGTCTCGATCGCATCGAGAACGATTACTACTTTTTTGACTCCGCATACGGCATCGAGAGTGACGTTCCCGAGATCCGGGAACTGGTCCGGACCGACCGTGGTGACAAGGTCGCCCAAGCACAGCGCAAGACCGCCGAAAACATCCTCGTCTTCGGCAACAAAGCCTACGCGCGCGGCGGGATGCCGATATTCTTCCGGAACAGCCACGGAAACAAGAAGGTTTGGGAAATCGACATCGCGAGCGTCGGCCCGGATCGCAGCGCGGATCCGATCGCCGGCGGGCTTTACTATCCGCCCGGTTCTTACACGAAAGGGTACACCGAGACGGCGTTGACTGCGGGAGAGTTCTGGTTGGTCGACGACGCACGATCCGCCGCCTCTTCAGCCCATCCGAAGCAAACGGCCATTCCGAAGATCGATGTGCTGATGCCTCAGCTTGTTTCCGACATCCGTCGACAGGTCCGACTCGACGCTCTGTTCCGCGAGGTCGCGAGAATGTTTCGCCTCCCATTCTGCGACCACTGGCGGCCCGGAGAAAGCATGCTCGTGTTGAAAAATGCGTTCATCGAACGTCTCGACCCGAAGATCAACGATAGCGAACTGTCCCGCCGGCGCCTCGGCCTACTCCGACACTTCGCCTCGTTGGCCTCCGATATCAAACACTGGGAAATAGACCGTATTCGACAGGATTTCGGGTCGTTCGATCTGATCGAGCTATCTAATCCGACCTGGCCAAATGATTTGGCTCCGGAAGACGATGACGCCTTGGGGTCTTTGGGAGACTGACCTAAGGCACGGAGTGACGCCGAAGATGTGCAATCTCCATTCGATCACGACCAACCAGGCCGCCATCAGCGCGCTATTCCGCGTGGTCAACCGCTACGTCGGCAATCTCGCCCCGATGCCGGGCGTCTTTCCGGATTACTGGGCGCCGATCGTCCGGATCGGCGCCGAGGGTCGCGAGCTCGCGACCGCGCGCTGGGGCATGCCCTCGTCGGCACACGCGCTCATTGAGGCCACCAAGAAGCGCGCCGCTAAGCTGCAGGCCAAGGGCAAGCCGGTCGATTTCAAGGAATTGCTGCGGATGGAGCCGGATGGCGGCACGACCAACATCCGCAACGTGAAGAGCAAACATTGGACGCGATGGCTCGGTGTCGAGAACCGCTGCGTGGTGCCGTTCAACAGTTTCAGCGAATTCAACAAGGCCGAAGGCGGCGACATCTGGTTTGCGCTAGACGAGACCCGTCCTCTCGCTTGCTTTGCCGGCATCTGGACCAATTGGACGTCGGTCCGGAAAGTCAGAGAGGGCGAGACGACCAACGACCTGCACGCGTCCCTGACGACCGAGCCGAACGCGGAGGTGGGCGCGATTCATCCGAAGGCGATGCCGGTAATCCTGACCACACCGAGCGAAGTCGAGACCTGGATGACCGCGCCGGCGGACGATGCCCTGAAACTGCAGCGACCGCTTCCGGACGGGGCGCTGCGGATCGTCGCCCGCGGCGTCAAGGAAGACGCCGCCGCAGAGCCGACGGACTAGGCCACGGCGGCTTCCTTTTCCTTCGCCGGAGTTAAGCGGACTGAGAAATATTCGAAAAAGCCTTTCATCTGTCCGTCCATGAGACTTTCACCGATGAATATCTGATAAGCGAAAAAGAAACTGAGCGAGTCTTTTTCGTACCCGAGATATTGCAGGTGTCGAGTGGTTCCATTCTCGCCGTGACGAGCTTTTGCCAACTTTTCAGCAAGTTGTTGAGCTGCCGCCCGATGGCCCTTTCGGTAAATCATGACGCCTTCGCCTTTATACCCAAGGGCGTTTTCGCCGGTCGAAAATTCGATATAGTTGTCGATTGAGCGAACTGGCTCCGTCGCGTCGACCCACGCTGGCGCTGCCGGCCATTTGGCAAGTGTCACAAGCGCTTTCTGGCATTGCGCATCGTACAGGACGTAATCGCCCGCCCCCGCTGTGTATGGGGACAGTCGTCCAGAACGGATCATTTCGTGGATGTGATCGTGCTTGTCGCCGAAATCGCCGAATATCGAAAGCTCGCTTTTCACGTTTTCGATGAACATTCCGATGCGGCAAGGTAGTAATTTGCTTCTCGACATCTCTTCCCCTTACTCTTCGAACAACGCTACCTGGTCGAATATCGTGATCGTGGCGCCGCGCCGACGCAAATCCGGGTGGGAAGCTATTGACCTACCTAGCGGTGAAGGGGTCACTCTTGGGCTCTGACGCATATTCGATGACGGCTGTGCGGATCACGCGGTGCCGAGCAATCGTGCTTCGAGAAGATCAATTTTTGCGCGACCATACATTTGCCGTTTGACGAGTTTAAGTTTCGTAATCTGTGCTTCGACCTGGCCGTTTGACCACGGCTGCGTGATTGCAGCGCGCACGGCAACGATGTCCTTGAGGACTCCTGTCGCGAAGGATGAGACGAGACTTGCTCTTGCGTTCGCGACCCAGGCATCGAGTTTGGCCTCTTCCTTCTGACGGATCATGTCGTGGAACTGGTCGATGAGCGTGCGGGCCTCCACAAGGGACGGCACGCCAGACTCGATGGTGGCAATGACCGCGGCATCAGCCTTGGTCATGCAATCTCGCTTAATCGTCATAAGATGGGCGATAGTTCTCGCTGAGGGTACCCTTTGCAGCTGTTGTTTGCTGACCGCTTCCGACCGACGTCGACGTGTTGTCCACTCGCCAACCGAACGCAGGGACCCCCGGAACCCTCGCGCCTGCAAGCGACGCCAGAGTTCGGCGCCGTTTTGACAGCCACCGCTCCACTGGTCCTCAAGGAACAGATAATACGCGTCGAGCGAACGCTCCCGCGTTTGGAACACGTCGGTTCGCCCGCCACGCAACGTTTGCCGAACGAGATTGCGACTACGACCCAGCCGGCGAACAATTTGCTTGATCGACACGCCGTCCCTGGCAAGCGCCACGGAGAGCGACGCAAAAGTGTCGCCAAAGAAGCGGAGCCTCGAAAATGACTTGGAAGAAGGATTGGAGGAAAGCTTTCCCGCTTCAGACCCTCCTTCTGCGAGCGAGCCCGGAATATGAATGAGCGAACGAAATTCGATTGATGCCGTGGACGAGAGTTTACCTCTGCTCTTCGAGCGCAGGTTTGATGGGGAATGAATGACGCAACTGCGGACAGCACCAGCATGATCTTCAGCGGGAGAAAGGCGCCGAAATGCGAAACCGATCCGAAGGCAGCGCAGCATCAAACGAACAAGAATATTACTTGCGCCATAGCCGTCGCGGGAGAATACTCCGCGCTTGCGATCGTGATGGAGCAGCCCATGGCATTGAATCAGGCCGATTCTCCCGATCCAGCATTGGGCAATCTCAAAAATCTCCTCCCCGAATTGGAAGCTCTTTACAAGGATGTGCACTCGCATCCGGAATTGTCGATGCAGGAGACTCGCACGTCGGCCCTGGCGGCAGATCATCTTCGCGCCGCAGGTTTCGAAGTTACAGCGGGTGTCGGAAAGACCGGCGTCGTCGGCCTGCTCCGCAATGGCGACGGGCCGACGGTGATGCTGCGTGCCGATATGGACGCGCTGCCCGTCGAGGAAGCAACCGGGCTTCCCTATGCGAGCAAGATCACGGCGAAGGATCACGACGGAACCACCGTCCCCGTCGGGCATATGTGCGGCCACGACATGCACGTGACCTGGCTTGTCGGCGCCACCAAATTGCTCGCTGAGGCCAAAACGACGTGGCGTGGAACGATCATGGCGGTCTTTCAGCCCGGCGAGGAGACGGCGGAAGGCGCCCAGGCCATGATCGACGACGGGTTGTTCAAGCGCTTCCCGAAGCCGGACGTGGTCCTTGGCCAGCATGTCATGGTGGGACCGTCGGGCACGGTTGCCGGACGTGCAGGTGCGATCACCTCGGCGGCGGACAGCTTGCAGATCCGCCTGTTCGGTCGTGGCGCGCACGGATCGATGCCGCAGGCAAGCATCGATCCGGTGGTCATGGCGGCCGCTACGGTGATGCGGCTGCAAACCATTGTTTCGCGCGAGATCGCCGCCGCGGAGGCCGCGGTCGTAACCATCGGCGTGCTGCAGGCGGGGACGAAGGAAAACATCATTCCGGACGAGGCCATCATCAAACTGAATGTGCGGACTTTCGACGCCGGCGTAAGGACGCGCGTCCTGGCTGCGATCGAGCGGATCGTCAATGCCGAGGCAGCAGCCTCCGGTGCCCCCCGCAAACCGGAGATCACGAAGTTGGATCACTACCCTCTCAATGTAAACGACCGGGATGCCAGTCAACGCGTGGTGGACGCATTCCGGGGACATTTCGGTACCGAGCGCGTACGAGCGACGGGGCCGGCCCCCGCCAGCGAAGACTTCGGATCGTTCGGGACCGAATGGCACGTACCCTCGGTTTTCTGGTTCGTCGGCGGCACCGATCCGGACGCTTACGCAAAGGCTAAAGCGGCAAACAAGCTCAATGAGCTTCCTGTCAACCACAGCCCGAAATTCGCACCCGTTCTTCACCCCACGTTGGAAACTGGCGTCGAAACACTGGTTGTCGCAACGCGTGCGTGGTTGCCCGCCTAACCGCTTATCTTTGTTTAGCACGAAAAGGCCCATCATGGAGAAGCTTCCGCTTGTGCTCGATCTGACGGGCACCTTCGTCTTCGCGCTTAGC
>Ga0209483_1002982_pt1 | contig 11342 bp, 5 predicted proteins | sample NGEPerA_FD_184508 | JGI IMG/M metagenome (GOLD analysis project Ga0209483, IMG submission 184508) | Arctic peat soil microbial communities from the Barrow Environmental Observatory site, Barrow, Alaska, USA - NGEE PermafrostL2-A... | ecosystem: Environmental > Terrestrial > Soil > Wetlands > Peat... | reverse complement strand
TGAAGGCGATCATGGAGCGCAACGCGCTCGCGCCGGATCACGTCGTGAGCTGCATCTTCACCGCCACGAACGACCTCAACGCGGAGTTCCCCGCGGTCGCCGCCCGGGCGCTGGGCTTCGACCGCGTGCCGCTGCTGTGCGCGCGGGAGATTCCCGTGCCGCGTGCGCTCCCGCGCGTGATCAGGGTGCTGATCCATTACTACGCCGAGGACGAGCACGAGTCCCGGCACGTATACCTCGGCGACGCGAGCGCCCTGCGCGCCGACCTCGAAGCGGCACAATAGTTCCGCCGCGCCCGCCGGCGGATCTCACCCCGGCTCCTAGCCCACCACCCGGCATCGTCGGTCCGCGCGCGGCACAATAGGCAGGTGACCCTCGAGTTCGCAGAGCGCATCGCGCGCATCCCCGTCTATCCCGCGGCCGGCGGCTATGCCCAGCAGGAGCCGTTGGTGCGCCTGGCGAGCAACGAGTCGCCCTACCCGCCGCTGCCCGCGGTGAAGGAGGCGATCGAACACGCGCTGAGCACGCTCAACCGCTACCCCGATCCCACCAACTCGCTGTTGCGCGCCCGCCTCTCCAACCGCTACGGGGTGCCCGCGGCGCGGATCGCGATCGGGAACGGCTCCTGCGACATCCTGCTCGCCGCCGGCGAGGCGCTGCTCGAGCCGGGCGCCGAGCTCGTGTACTCGTGGCCGTCGTTCTCTATCTACCCGCACCTCTCGGCCGCGTCCGGCGCGCGCGCGGTGATCGTCCCGCTGGACTCCGAGGAGCGCCACGACCTCGACGCGATGCTGCGCGAGATCACCGTCGCGACGCGACTGGTGATCGTCTGCAACCCGAACAACCCCACGAGCACCGCGCTGGAGCTGTCGGAGATCGCCGCGTTCGTCGCCGAGGTCCCTCCACACGTGTGCGTGATCCTCGACGAGGCCTACTGCGAGTTCAACCTGCTCGACGACCCCGACTCCTCGCTCGAGTTGCTGGGTGGGCATCCAAATCTTGTGCTGCTGCGCACCTTCTCCAAGGTCTACGGTCTCTGCGGGCTGCGCGTCGGCTTCGCGCTGTGCGGCTCGGAGGACCTGCCGCGGGCGGTCGACCAGGTTCGCCAGCCGTTCTTCTGCAACGCGCTCGCGCAGGCCGCGGCGGTCGAGGCGCTCGCCCACCAGGACGCCGTCACCGAACGTGTGACGCGCACGATCGCCGAGCGCCTCTCGGTCGACGAGCAGCTGCGCGCGCTCGGCCTCGACCCGACGATCTCCCAAACCAACTTCTGCTGGTTTCACCTCGGCGAGGACCGCGACGAGGCCGAGGTGATGCGCGGCCTGCAGGAGCGCGGCGTGCTCGTGCGCGGCGGCGGCGCCCTCGGCAGCGCGGGCGCGCTGCGCGTCACCTACGGGACGTCCGAGGAAAACGAGCGCTTCCTGGAAGCGCTTGCCGAGGTGCTCTGAAGGTGCTACAACTGTTCCAGATGACCGCATCCGTACCCGCATCGCTTCACACTCCCGCGCGTGCCACGTGGTCCTCTTCCTACGCCTGCGCCTGGCGATTTAGCTAGGCGCTTCGGTCCCGACCCGTCCGCGAGCGGGTTCCTCGGGCCGCACCGTGTCTCCCTCGGCGGAGACTGAGCGCCTTGCAAAGCGGGCTCGCACCTCAAAGCCCACCCTCGCGATCCTCCACCTGCGGGCGCGGTCACGGCCGGCGGGGGCGGGGGGCGACACCAGCACATAAGATTCCAGGCGTCAGTGAAAGGATGAATCGATGATGATCGTAATGAAAGAGACCGCGACCGATGATGAGATCGACGCGGTCGTAGCCAAGATCGAGCGCGCGGGCGCGCTCGCCCACCGCAGCCGCGGCGCGCGGGTGACGGTGATCGGCGCGATCGGCGACGTCGAGCAGGACGTCAGTGTGGAGGGCCTCGGGCTCGAAGGCCAGGCAGGCGTCGACCGGGTGGTGCCGATCCTGAAGCCCTACAAGCTCGCCTCGGCGCAGATCACCCACGGCGAGCGCACCGTCCTGGACATCGGCGGGCGGAAGGTCGGCGGCGATAACTTCGCGCTGATCGCGGGCCCCTGCACGGTCGAGTCGCGCGAGCAGACGCTGACGACCGCGCGCGTCGTGCGTGACGCGGGCGCCACGCTGTTGCGAGGCGGCGCCTACAAGCCCCGCACCTCCCCCTACGCCTTCCAGGGACTCGGGCAGGAGGGCCTGCGGCTGCTCGCCGAGGCGAAGGCCGAGACCGGCCTGCCGGTCGTCACCGAGCTGATGGACATGCGCGACCTCGAGCCCGTGCTGGAGGTGGCCGACGTCGTGCAGATCGGCGCGCGCAACATGCAGAACTATCCGCTGCTCGCCGAGGTCGGCCGCTCCGGGTGTCCCGCTCTGCTCAAGCGCGGGCTCTCCTCGACGCTCGACGAGCTGCTGATGGCGGCGGAGTACATCCTGAAGGAAGGCAACCCCAACGTGATGCTCTGCGAGCGCGGCATCCGCACGTTCGAGACCGCCTACCGCTTCACGCTCGACCTGATGGCCGTGCCGGTGCTCAAGGAGCTCTCGCACCTTCCGGTGATCGTCGACCCCAGCCACGCGGCCGGGCGGCGCGAGCTCGTGCTGCCCCTGTCGCTCGCGGCGGCGGCCGTCGGCGCGGACGGCATCATCGTCGAGGTCCATCCCAACCCCGACGAGGCGATCTGCGACGGACCGCAGGCGCTGCGCGCCGAGGACTTCGCCGAGTACGCCCTCGCGGTGGAGCGTGCGGCCGCGCTCGCCGGCAAGGCGCTCAGCGCGGTCTGATGGGCACCCGGACCCGAGCGTGAGGGTCGCGGTTCTCGGGCTAGGGCTGATCGGCGGCTCGATCGGCCTGGCGGCCCGTGGGCGGGCGGACGCGGAGGTGTGCGGGTGGGATCCCGACGAGCGCGTGCGCGCCCTGGCACTCGAGCTGGGTGCGATCGACCAGCAGGCCGCCGACATCGCGGGAGCCGTCCGTGGTGCGGACGTCGTGTTCGTGGCCGCGCCTGTCGGGGCGCTTGGAGAGACCGTCCGCGCGGCCCTCGCCGGTGCGGACCCGGGCGCGGTGGTCACCGACGTCGGCTCCACCAAGCGCGAGGTGGCCGCGGCCGGTGTCGCGGACGAGCGCTTCATCGGCGGCCATCCCCTCGCCGGCGCCGAGACGGCCGGCGTGGAGCACGCGCGCGCGGACCTGTTCGACGGCGCCACCTGGTATCTGACGCCCGCGCGCGGCAGCACCGCGGGGGTGCTCTACGAGCGGCTGCACCGCCTGCTGACGAGCTTCGGCGCGCAGCCGGCGGCGATCGACGCCGACACCCATGACCGCCTGATGGCGTCCGTGTCGCACCTGCCGCACGTGTTCGCGAACCTGCTCGTGGCCGAGGCCGCGAGCGTCCTCGGCGGGGACGATCGGCAACGTCTGCCGGCCGTCGGGCCGAGCTTCCGCGACGCCACGCGCGTGGCCGGTGCGAACACGGCGATCTGGACGGACATCTACCTCTCCAACCGCGACGCGCTGATCGCGGGCATCGATGGGGTGACGGAGCGACTGGGCGAGGTGCGCGCTGCCTTGGCGGCGGGTGATGCGGCCGCGGTGTCGGATTGGAACGAGCGCGCGCGGATCGACCGTGAGACGCTGCTCGGCGCGGGGATGGCCGGCGGGGTGGGGGGAGAGTCGGTGATCGAGCTGCGGGCCTCGGTGCCCAACCGGCCGGGCGTGATCGCCGAGCTGGCGCTGGCCCTCGGGGAGGCGGGCCTGAACATCCTCGACATGGCGCTCTCCCCGTCGGAGGACAACCGCCAAGGGGTGGTTGCGCTGTGGTTCACCGGCGAGCCCCACGCCGCCCGTGCGGAGGAGCTGATCGCGGACCTCGGTTTCCCGGTGGCTCGCGCATGAACGTGCGCTTCGAGCCCTCGAGTGGGCTACACGGTGAGCTGCGGGCTCCGGCGGACAAGTCGCTCTCCCACCGCGCCGCGCTGCTCGGGGCGATGTCCTGCGAGCCGGTGCGGATCGAGAACTACCTGCACGCCGCCGACACCACCTCGACGCTCGAGGCCGTGCGTGCGCTCGGCGCGCTCGTGGAGGTGCGCGAGGGGGAGGTCGTGGTGCGCGGCACGGGTCTGCGCGAGGCGCGCGAGCCGGACGGCCCGATCGACGTTGGCAACGCGGGCACGCTGATGCGCCTGTTGCCGGGCTGGCTGGCGGCCCAGCAGGGACGCTCGTTCACGCTCGACGGCGACGACTCGATCCGCCGCCGCCCGGTCGACCGCGTGGCCGAGCCGCTGCGCCTGATGGGCGCGGAGCTGAAGGCGACGAACGGGCGCTTCCCACCGCTGCAGGTGAAGGGCGCGAGGTTGCGCTGCATCTCCCACGAGCTGCCGGTCGCGAGCGCCCAGGTCAAGTCGTGCGTGCTGCTGGCGGCGCTCGCCGCCGACGGCGCCACGACAGTCGGCGAGCCCGCGCGCAGCCGCGACCACACCGAGCGGATGCTCCTGCGTGCCGGGGTGAACATCCACCGTAACGGCCGCCACGTGACCGTCGTGAACGCCGACGAGCTGGTGCTGGAGCGGGTGCGGGTGCCCGGTGATCTGAGCTCGGCGGCGTTCATGGTGGCCGCCGGGGTGCTCGTCCCGGGCTCGCGCCTGTTGATCAGGGACGTCGGGGTCAACTGGACGCGCACCGGCTTCCTACGGATCCTCCGCCGGATGCAGGGGATCGCGCTCGGCGACCTCGAGGACGAGTCGGGCGAGCTCTCCGCGGAGGAGCCGGTGAGCGACCTCGACGTCGCCCACGGCGCGCTCGAGGGCACGGTCGTTGAGGCCGAGGAGGTGCCGCTGGCGATCGACGAGCTGCCCCTGGTTGCCCTGCTCGGCTGCTTCGCCGAGGGTGAGACGGTCGTCCACGGCGCCCAGGAGCTGCGCGTGAAGGAGTCCGACCGGATCGCGGGCGTCGTCGAGGGCCTGCGCGGCCTCGGCGCCGAGATCGAGGCGAGCGAGGACGGCTTCGCGGTGCGGGGCACCGGCGGCCTGAGGGGCGGCACGATCGAGGCCCACGGCGACCACCGCCTGGCGATGCTCGGCGCCGTGGCGGGTCTCGCCTCGCGGGAGGGTGTCGAGGTGGTCGGGATGGAGGCCGCCGCGGTGTCATACCCGGGGTTCATGGAGGACCTTGCGGGGCTGACCGGCTGACGGCGGGGACGTTTGACGCTTCCCGGCTTGCGTGACGATCCCCTGTGCTCATCAGGGGATTGCGCCGGGTGGCGTGGTCGTGTGGAGAGTGCCGTCACGGTGCCGTCGAGGTTGACTATTGACACTACGCATCGTTTGTGCTTATGATCTATGGACAAGTGCCCCTGATGTTGGGGGCGTGAAATAGATCGGGTTTGGGTTGGTCCTTTGGATCGATCTAGAGCGCATTGCAGGGGACCCTTGGGAGAGGGATTGATCGCATGATGAGGGGTTGTTTTCGCGTGAGTCCAATGGGGACAGATGTGATGGGGATCGGTGTAGCCCGAGGGCTGCCCTTAGCTAGATGCGTCAGCGTCGCTGACACATCTCTCTCTCTCTCTCTCTCTCTCTACTCCCTGGTTTTTAGCCAAAAAGGCTAGTGTCGGCGCCCTTTCTGGCGTCGCCCACCACTCTTTAGGAAGTACCGGCCGCGTCTCTGAGCGCGGTGTTTGTAGTTCTCGGGCGGTTGGCCGGGGTCTGTTCGAGCGCGGCCGCCCCACCTCTCTGGCGCCGGCGTTCGAGGAGGCTCCGTCGCGTGCTCCCTCACGTGCCGGTTGTAGCGCGGGGCGCCGTGGCTCTGATCTGGGGCCAAGGCGCTCCGCGATCGCTTTCTGTGTGACGGCGGTCGGTGGCTCTTACCGTTCCGTGGCCCCTCGCGTGTCGTCATACAACACACGAGGGGCCTTCCCCTCTTTCCTGGAGGAGATGGTTCTATGAATGCTCGCGGGCTGATCCTGGCTGCCCTGGCGGCGCTCTGCACGATGGCCGGCGTTCTCCTGTTCTCGGGCGCCCCGGCGCAGGCCGAGCTCAGTCATCTCTATACGGGTCATTCCTTTGGCCCGGGTGGCCTGGGTGTGGGCACGTTCTCTGCCGAACAGCCCTTGGGTGTCGCTGTCGAGCAGTCCAGCGGGGATGTCTATGTCTACGACGTCGGTGCCGCGGGGGGGTCTATCTACAAGTTCAACGCATCGGGTGAACCGGTGGACTTCTCGGCGTTGGGCGCCAACGTGATCAAGGGCGTCGGGTCCGATATCGGGAGTCTCTACACGCAGATCGCGGTCAGCTCGGCCGGCCCCTCCGTGGGCGACATCTACGTCGCTAACTACGGCAGCGATGTTCATATCTATGGTCCTGAAGGCAGCCTCATCGGGGAACTGAAACCACAGTCCGGGGGACCAGAATTCTGTGGTGTGGCGGTCGACTCGGCCGGCCATGTCTACACGGCCTCCAATCCCGGTCGCGTCGATGAGTACACCCCCGTGACGGCTCCCGTGACCAACAGCGACTACACCTCTTCGCTCTGGGGTCTCGGCGAAACGTGCGATATCGCCGTGGACTCCGAAGGCGATGTCTACACTAATACTCCTGAAGGGCCCGTCAGGCGCTATGAAGCGTCGCAGTTCAACACGCTGGAAGTGCCGGCGATCGGCACGCAGATCACCGAAGGTGGCCGCAACACCCTCGCCGTCGATCCTGCGGCCGCGCATGACGAACTGTATATCGACGCTACGAACAGTGTCGCGCAGTATGACTCCTCCGGGAAACGGCTTGGCACGACTGGCGCAGCGGGTCCGGGTGCGCTCAGCGGCTCCTACGGCGTCGCGGTGGACCACGCCACCGGCGAGGTATACGCCGATGACGGTGGCAGCGGCGTGGTTGAGATCTTCGGCCCCGCCACAGTGCTGGCAGAAGTGAGCACCGGCGCGGCCTCCGACGTCCCGCCGACCAGCGCGACCCTTGAAGGGACCGTGAACCCCGGCAACGTGCCCGTGAGCGCGTGCGAATTCGAATACGGGACCGAAACCTCCTACGGCAAAAGCGCGCCGTGCTCTCAGACAGTCCCCTTCTCAGGGGAAGTTCCCGTGCCCGTTACCGCCGCCTTGCCGGGGCTTCTGGCGAACACGGGCTATCACTATCGCTTGGTCGCTAAGAACGCCAACGGTCCGAGCTACGGGGCTGATGGGACGTTCACGACGCAGGGGCCACCGACGATTACCTCTGAGTCCGCTGAACCCACCGGGCATTACAGCGCGACGATCCGAGCGCAGGTCAACCCCGGCGACCTGGAAACGCATTACCACTTCGAATACGGCACCGAAACCTCCTACGGCACGAGCACGCCGATCCCCGACGGCACCCTCCCCGCCGGCTTTACCGAAGAAGGCGTCAGCGCTGAACTGACGGGTCTGGCGGTCGGCACGACCTACCATTACCGCGTCGTCGCCGTCAACGCCGACTCAACGACCCCCGTTTACGGACCCGACCAGGAAGTCACCACGGTCCCGGCCGCGCTGATCGAATACGAGCGCGTCTCCGATGTGGCAGGCGAAAGCGCGACGCTCAATGCGAATATCAACCCGCTGGGTAACGATACGCACTACTACTTCCAGTACGGCACCACGAGCTGTGCCACGAGCCCCTCCTCCTGCGCCGACGCGCCTTCCCCGCCAGGGACGGACATCGGCTCAGAAGAAGCATCCAAGGCGGTGAGCGCTCACATCCAGGGCCTCGCCCTAGACACGACCTACCACTACCGAACGGTCGCGAGCAACGCGCTCGGGACCGCCTACGGCGCCGAACTGACCTTCAGGACGCAGCCGGGTGGGGGAGAGCTCGTGTTGCCCGATGGCCGCGCTTGGGAACTGGTCTCGCCGCCAACCAAGGACGGCGCCAGGATCAAAGTCATAAACCCAGAACTTGCGACAGGGAGCGGGCAATTCCTTAACACGGAAGGGACGATAGAGGCTGCCGAAGATGGTGGTGCGATCACGTATCTCGCAGACGGGCCGATTGGAGAAGCTGCAAGCAACGTCTCTCCCGGCGCCGACCAGATCTTCTCCGTACGCGGCTCGGGCGGATGGTCTTCGCAGACCATCCAGTCGCAGAAACCATCGGCGACCGGCCTCAACGTAGGTGAGGGCTCGGAGGACCGGCTGTTTTCGCCGGATCTGTCGCTCGGGCTCGTGGAACCGTTGACCGCGACCCTGCTGTCGTCTGAAGCTTCAGAAGGCACGATCTATCTACGCGATGATACGAGCGGCGGCTATCTACCGCTGGTAACGGCCGCGAACACGCCAGCCGGCACGAAGTTGGATGAAAATACACCTTTTGGTGTTGTCAAGTACAACGTCAGTTTTGTCGGAGCCTCGCCCGACCTGAGCCATGTGGTCCTCATGTCCACGGCAGCGCTGACGTCTAACGCCGTCAATAGCGAAAGCGATCGCGTAGAGAGTCTTTATGAGTGGGCCGGGGGGCAGTTGCAGCTCGTCAGCGTGCTGCCCAACGGCAAGCCGGCGAACGCACAAGGCGGCCCAGACCCATTCCAAGAAGATGCCTACCTTGGTAATGAAGTACACGGTGGCAATGAACAAGGAGGAATTAGCAAAGCCAGGCACGCTGTTTCTGACGATGGTTCGCGCATCGTCTGGAGCAGTGGGGCCGAACACCTCTACATGCGCGATATGGCGAGGGGGGAAACTGTCCAGGTTGATGCTGCTCAGGGCGCCCCGGAACCCGCTGGTGGTGAAGCGCGGTTCCAGATTGCGAGCAGCCACGGGTCGAGGGTGTTCTTCGCCGATGGGCAGAAGCTGACGGAAAACTCCACGGCAGAAGGCCGCGGCAGCGAAAATCTTTATGAGTTTGAAGTGACCAGTGGCAGTGGCGAACCGCTGGCCGGAAAGTTGATCGACTTGACGGTGGATGCGCCGGCTGTCGGAAGCAGTGTTATTGGGGCCAGCGAAGACGGTTCCTACGTGTACACCACAGCAGGCTCCGTGCTGCATGATACCGGCACGAAATGGACAGGAGCGCTCATCCCCGCTTCGGTTCAAGATGAAGGCAGCCAGGAAGGCCATGCGCGGGTTTCGCCGAGTGGCCGCTACCTGGCGTTTGAATCAACTGTCGGGGTTTCTCTCTACGACATGAGCACCGGCCGTGTAGTGTGCGTGTCGTGCAATCCGACAGGCGAAAAAAGTGCAGGCAGCCTTCCGGTATGGGCGCGGAACGGAGGCAGCGATGCTTATCAGTCTCGGTATTTGTCTGATAGTGGCCGGTTGTTCTTCGAAACCGGGGCTGCGCTTGTGCCGCAGGACACGAATGGTCAGACGGATGTGTATGAGTATGAGCCGGACGGGGTGGGTAGCTGTACAAGCTCCAGCAAGACTTTTAATGAAGCGTCGGGTGGTTGTATCGGGCTGATCTCCTCGGGTACCTCCGCTGAACCATCGTCGTTCCTCGATGCGAGTGAAAGCGGTGGTGACGTGTTCTTCTTGACGGGGCAGCGGCTGGTCTCCCAGGATTACGACAAGGCTGTTGATGTGTATGACGCTCATGTGTGTAGCGCGTCTTCGCCGTGTATCGCGGCGGCGGTGGCTCCGCCGGCGTGTACGACGGCTGACTCGTGCAGGGCGGCGCCCTCACCGCAGCCGGCGATTTTCGGGGCGCCGGCGAGCGCGACGTTCAATGGTGCGGGCAATATCGCGCCGGCTGCCGCAAAGCCGGCGGTGAAGACCAAGGCGAAGCCGTTGACGAGAGCGCAGAAGCTTTCGAAGGCGCTGAAGGCGTGCAGTAAAAAGCCAACGAAGAAGCGACCCGCGTGCAAAAAGCAGGCGAGAAAGCAGTACGCCCCTACAAAGAAGAAGGGCAAGGGCAAGCGATGAGCGTCAAACGGGTTCTCTCGGCTGTTAGAAGCCTCTCTGTCAAAGCGCGTTCTGCCGGCAAGCTAACAGCGCCCCGGTCACCAGGCGCGACGTGGCGTAGCTTGATCGCAACCCGGCTCCTAACCCTTGGCGCCTTGGTCGTCGCTGCGGTTTCGCTCCTGGCGCTCGCTGGCGCGGCGCCGGCGGCTGCTGAACCGTGGTGGCAGGTTACCTCTGGTGCTGCGCCGAGGAACCTGCCGCATGGCGGTCAAGGCAACATCACGGTGGTGGCGACAAATCTCGGTGATACAGAAGCCCTGGGAGAAGTCGCTCCGGTCACCGTCGCCGACAAGCTGCCCCTCGGGCTGACCGCGACCGCGATTTCCCTCTTCAGGACCGGTGGTAAAACCAGATCGGAAATCGCATCAGAAAGCGCGTGCTCCTTGTCTTCGTTGAGCTGCTCCTTCACGGGAGATTTCCAACCATATGAAAACATAGAACTTGTGATCGCGGTGCATGTGGAACCGAGTGCTTCCTCGGGCGAAGTGAACGAAGCGGCGGTCGTCGGTGGTGGAGCCCCGAGCGCGTCGGCCAGGCAGCCGATCACGGTGAATGACGAACCGACGCCGTATGGGGTCGAAAATTATGAACTCACGCCGGAAAACGAAGATGGTTCGCTCGCTACCCAGGCCGGTTCTCACCCGTTCCAGTTGACGACCACGATCGCTCTGAACCGGGGTCCCGAAACCATCAAAGACGGGTTCTTTGATACGGGAAGGCTGGGCCCGTCGGGGCCCGGTCTCACAAAGGATTTGCACTTCAATCTACCGCCGGGTCTGATTGGCAACCCGACGCCGTTTCCGCAGTGCACCGATCGCGGATTCGGCGAAATCTCCGATAGAAACCTCGAACGTTCACCAGAGACGGGCTGTCCACTCGACACGGTCGTGGGTGTCGCGCATGTGACCGTCTTCGAACCAAGAAGCGTGGGTTTCCTTTCGCAATCGGTCCCTCTGTTCAATCTGACGCCGAACGTGGGCGAGCCGGCGAAGTTCGGCTTCAAGTTCGAAAATGTTCCGGTGATCCTCGATACGGCGGTTCGTACTGGTGGCGACTACGGCGTGGTTGTGAGCGTCAACAACATCCCCGAGGTCGTCAACTTCCTGTCCAGCCAGGTGACGTTCTGGGGTGTGCCCGGTGACCCGCGCCATAACCAGTCGCGTGGATATGATTGCGTGAACAGTGTGGTAGAGAAAAACGCTCTGCATGAGACCTGTGTTCCGCCGCCGCCAGAAGAATATCCCGCGCCGTTGTTGACGTTGCCGACGTCGTGTACGGGGTCGTTGCGGACGTCGGTGGAAGCGGATTCGTGGACGCGGGAGGGTGTCTTCACGTCGTTGGAGCCGGTGTTCGAGGAGGCGTTGGATGGTTGTAACCGGCTTGGGTTTGAACCGTCGATTAGTGTTGTGC
>Ga0209483_1002980_pt1 | contig 11345 bp, 10 predicted proteins | sample NGEPerA_FD_184508 | JGI IMG/M metagenome (GOLD analysis project Ga0209483, IMG submission 184508) | Arctic peat soil microbial communities from the Barrow Environmental Observatory site, Barrow, Alaska, USA - NGEE PermafrostL2-A... | ecosystem: Environmental > Terrestrial > Soil > Wetlands >... | reverse complement strand
CTCTTGGCGTGGCTACCTGCTCAGCGCCTTCGCTGTTGCCTGCACGGTGTGCGTTGCATGGGTGATGAACGCCGTGTCCGCGCAGGCCCTTGGCAGCCTGGGAATGGTTTTTCTGGTGCCGGTGCTTATCAGTGCCGTGTTTTTCGGCCGCCGGACCGCCTTCATCACTTCGCTGCTCAGCGTGATGTCGTATAATTTCTTTTTTTTGCCGCCGCTTTATACCTTCACTATCGCAGATCCCAACAACTGGCTGTCGTTTGGCGTTTTGCTTTTTGTGGCAATCATCGCTGGGAATCTCGCGGCTCGGGTGCGCGCCCAGGCCGACCTTGCGGCAGCGAGAGCCACGGCGATGACGGAACTCTACAGTTTCACCGGCAAACTGGCGGGTATTGCCCACCTGGACGATATTTTATGGGCCGCGTCGTTTCAGATTGCCTCGATGCTGAAGACCAACGTGGTGATCCTGTTGCCCAACCCCGCAACCAAGAGCCCGGAGGTGCGTGCAGGTTTTCCTCCCGACGACGAACTTGATTCTCAAGACCTCGCAGCAGCGGCATGGTGCTGGAGTCACGCTCAGCCCGCGGGGCGCCACGCGGAAACACTACCTGGTGCAAAACGGCTCTTTTTGCCGATGCGCACCGGCGACGGCATCGTTGCGGTCGCGGGCCTGCAGCGCCAAGATGAACGTTCGTTGTTCACGCCGGACGAAAGACGCCTGCTGGACGCATTGCTTGATCAAACGGCGCTCGCCATCGAGCGTTCAACGCTGGTCGAGCGGGCGGGCGAGGCGCAGGTCCTTGCCGAGGCGGACAAGCTGCGCATAGCAATGCTTACGTCACTTTCCCACGATCTGCGCACGCCATTGGCGTCGATCCTCGGCGCAGCAACAACCCTTATCGCCAGCCGCACCTTGTACGATGGCAAGCAGATCGATGAGTTCCTTGCCACCATTCGCGAGGAGGCCGAGCGCCTGGACCGCTTTGTTGGTAATCTTCTCGATATGTCACGCTTGGAAGCGGGTGTCCTAGGCGCCAAACCGGAAAGCGTCGATGTTGCTGATCTGGTGGAAACAGCGACCAAGCGTCTTACCCGCCGGCTTTCTGGATACAGGCTTGAGCTCGATCTTCCGCCAGATCTCCCGCAGGTGTTGGTGGATTCTCTGCTGTTGGAACAAGCGATCTTCAATGTACTGGATAATGGCGTAAAATATGCCCCTACTGGAACAACCGTGCGCATCCAGGCACGGCGTGCGCCGACCCAAGTCGTTCTGACCGTTCAGGATGAGGGGCCCGGTATTCCGACCGATGCGCTGCCGCACATCTTCGATAAATTCTACCGTGCCAAGGCTGCAGACCGGCGGGTGGCCGGAACCGGACTTGGCCTGGCCGTGGCTCGAGGCTTCGTGGAAGCCTTTGGAGGCCATCTGGACGCCGCGAACCGCGCGGACCGCAGCGGCGCGGTCATGACGATTACGCTCCCAATTGCTTCAGAATCGGGAAATGGCCATGGCCGCTAAATTGCCCAAGATTCTGATTGTCGATGATGAGCCACAGATTCTGCGTTTCCTTCGCGCAAGCCTGCCGCCTCATGGCTATGAATGCGTGGAGGCGAGTACTGGCAGTCAGGCGATCAAGTCCTTTGCCAAAGAACGGCCTGATGCACTTATTCTAGATTTGGGTCTGCCAGATCAGGATGGATTTGCGGTTATTCAGGCAGTCCGTGCCAGCGCCTTAACGCCCATCATTGTGCTTTCTGCACGGAGTGATGTCGAGGGCAAGGTTAAGGCGCTTGAGCTTGGGGCTGATGATTACGTAACAAAGCCATTCGATATGGCTGAACTGCTCGCTCGCCTGAAAGCCGCGCTGCGCCATGGCCTTCAGGCCATTGGTGAGGCGCCGGTGTTTCGGACCGGACAGCTGTCGGTCGATCTGATCAATCGCAGGGTCTTATTGGGCGATTCCGAAATCCACTTATCGCCCAAGGAATACAGCCTTCTTCGATATCTCGTCGGCAATGCAGGAAAGGTCGTGACGCATCAACAGCTTTTGCGTGAAGTATGGGGTCCCGCTTATTTGGAAGATATGCAATATCTGCGTGTCCTGATGCGGCAGCTTCGGCAGAAGCTGGAACCGGATAATGCCGTCGCTCGGCTATTAATCACTGAACCGAGCGTCGGATATCGTCTGCTCGTAGTATCTGAAAATGGAAGTGAAAGTTCCTAGCTAGAACGAATAACGCTGCGGCGAGCAGTATTCCATTTCGTCTAACGACCCACAGCGTCTTTGCAAGCGGGTTGTCGCGATAGACGGGAAATTTGTTGCCACGGTTAGTCGTGGTCGCAATAGCGCGCAGCGACAATTCAGAGGTTTCTAGAGGCGGCAGCGCCAGGTATCGCCTGCGCTTGCAAGGCGGGTTAGCTTAATTTACCCGGCAGGGCCAAGCCCCGTTTTTCCCGGGACGTAGCAGCGCGGCAAGCGCAATTGAGCCCGACCCAGAGGGATTACCCTGACCGGACGCCAAGTGGCTCCGAAGGAGTGAGCAAGTTCCCTGCCATGGACTGATGCGCCATAGTTGACTATTTATGCACAGGCTAAGTCCCTGACTCACCGAAGACTTGGCATATGTTCTCTTTTTGTTCTACAGTGAGAATCGATGGCTACCAGCACGCAAATTGAGTGGACTGACGCGACCTGGAACCCCGTGACGGGCTGCAGCAAGATCACGGCCGGCTGCGACAATTGCTATGCCCAGCGTTTCTCCGAACGCTTCCGCGGCGTGCCGGATCATCCCTTTGAGAACGGCTTTGACCTGACCTTGCGGCCCGCCAGGCTGAAGCAGCCGCTTTCCTGGCGCCAGCCCCGCCGCATTTTCGTGAATTCCATGAGTGACCTTTTCCACAAGGATGTGCCGCGGGCGTTTATCGATCAGGTCTTCGACACGATGGAAGCTGCCCACTGGCACACCTTCCAGGTGCTAACCAAGCGCAGTTCGCTTCTCACGCGCTATCTCGAAAGGCGCTATCCGAACAGCAACGCGCCTTCGCATATCTGGCTGGGCGTGTCGGTCGAGGATAAGCAGAATGCCGTGCGCATCAAACATCTCCAGGCCGCGCACGCCATGGTGAAATTTATCTCCTTCGAGCCGTTGATCGGCCCTGTCGGCAAGGTCGATTTGAACGGCATTGACTGGGCAATCCTAGGTGGGGAAAGCGGTCCGCGTGCCCGTCCGATGGCGGAGGAATGGGCGCTGGATATTCGCGACCAGTGCAAGGCGCAGAAGGTGGCGTTCTTCTTCAAGCAGTGGGGAGGTATCCGCCCGAAGACTGGCGGGCGCATGCTGAAGGGGCGAGAGTGGAACCAGTATCCAGAGGTTCCTAAATCCCGGACCATCGCGCTGGCCGCCGCGGAATAGAGAAAATGCCGGCCGTGGACCCCAACTACCAGGGACGCGAGCAGACTTAGGCCAAGCATTTTCTTCTGAAAAGCTATCTCCAAGCGCTGGCGTTCAAGATACTGCGCTTTTGCGATTTGACCTACGTCGATGGCTTTTCAGGGCCGTGGAAAACTCAGACCGAGGATTTCGCTGATTCATCTTTCATGATCGCCATTTCGGCGTTGAAGGACGCGCAGCAGAAGATTTTCGATACAACAGGAAAGCGGCGCAAAGTGCGCTGCTTCTTTTCGGAAAGCGACCCGGAAGCCTTTGCTAAACTCCAGGCCGCGGTGCAGCCACATCACCGCCCGGAAGACAACTTCGAAATCAAAACCTACGGCGGCGAGTTTGTTTCTGCCGTTGCCGACATCAAAGCGTCTGTCGGCACATCCTTCGCGCTAATTTTCATTGATCCGACTGGCTGGACGGGCTACCCGCTGGACAAGATCAAGTCGCTTTTCGCACCGCGCCTATGCGAGGTCATCATCAACTTCATGTATGGCCATGTCAGCCGCTTCATCGAGAGCGACGATGCGCCGACCATCGAATCCCTGAATCCAATCCTAGGAGGACCGGGCTGGCCTAGTCGGCTCGATCCGGCCCTGTCTCGCGGTGCTGCCCTTATGAAGTTGTTCCGGAATTCGCTCAAGGCCGCTGGCAATTTCACATACGTTGTGGCCACCAAGATCGACAAGCCGACCGAAGACCGGCCCCATTTCTTTATGGCATACGGCACTAAGGACTATGCCGGGCTTAAAACCTTCCGCGACAATGAATACAAAGCGCTACAAGCACACGCTGCCAACCGCGCACACGCAAAGGGCAGAAAGCAAGAAGCCAAATCCGGTATGGCCGATTTGTTCGTGGATCACGAAGCTGACCAACAAGGGGCGACGGTTGACGATGATGTGAAATCGGACATAGCGCTTGCCGGCCCTCAAATATTGGCGATGGTTCAGGGCGCCCCAATGAAGTTTTGCGACGTGGCGGGGGTTATCATGGAAAACTTCATGCTGCGCGAAACCAATGTCAAAGTCCTTGTCGTTCAACTTGCCCGCGAGGGAAAGTTGGAAGACACATGGCGCGGCGGGAATCGCAGGCCTGACGATGCAAGTGTCATAAAACTGGTCAAGGCCGCGGACAGCTAATGCCGCCGCTCGACCGCTTTCCAAACGAGCCATTTTTCAAACGCGGTCTAAGACGAGCGCGAAGGGGCGTAGTACCGGGGGCTCGCCACCAAAATCGGACGCCGAAATGTTCGGCCGCCGCGCCACCATCATCCCTTGAGAAGGGGTATCTGCTTCGCGTGAAGGATCGTTACCCGTGAGGGACAAGACCTGCGTGGCAGGGCTTGGTGGCGCAACGCGTCATAGAGCCTCTCCCAAAGGGCACGCCCAAGTTCATAAAAATAGATGCCGTAATGGGCCGGCCTTTGCGAGAGTAGCCAATTTGGGTGGCTGTCCCTCAGAATGATGGTGTTGAAAAACGGAGTCCGAGCGATCGGCTCCAAACATCATGTGAGGAACAGCCATGGACTATTATGCGGGAATTGATGTGTCTTTGAAAGAAAGCAGCATCTGTGTTGTGGACGGGACTGGCAAGGTCATCCGCGAGGTCAAGGTCGCCAGCGAGCCTGAGGCGCTTGTGCGCTACTTCGCCGAGCTTGAATTGCCCATCCGCCGCATTGGGCTCGAGGCCGGGCCATTATCGCAGTGGCTGCATGCCGGGCTGGTGGCGGCCGGATGCGATGTGGTTTTGCTCGAGACGCGGCATGTGAAGGCGGCGCTCTTGGCCATGACCGTCAAGACCGACCGGAAAGATGCGCGCGGGATCGCGCAGCTGCTGCGGATGGGATGGTACCGTCCTGTTCATGCGAAATCGGGGACTTGCAAGGATACCCGAGCCCTTCTTGTTGGGCGCAAGCTTCTGCAAGGCAAGCTTCTCGACGTCGAACTCAGCATCCGGGGCATCTTACGCGGCTACGGGCTGAAGGTCGGCGAAGTGAGCCGTGGAAGATTTGAGATGCGCATTCGCGAATTGACAGCAGGGCACGTCACCTTGGAGATGGTGATTGGTGCGATGCTGGCAGCGAGAACAGCATTGTGGAACGAGTTCACCAGGCTCCATCGTGAAATGCTGAAGATCGCGCGAGCCGACAAGATTTGCCGGAGATTGATGAGCACGCCTGGCGTTGGCGCTTTGGTCGCCCTGACCGATCGCTCGGCGGTAGATGATCCGACGCGGTTCGGAAAATCCAGTACCGTCGGCGCCTACTTTGGGCTCACGCCCAAGAAATATCAGTCAGGTGAGGCCGACCGGGACGGAGGCGTCAGCAAAGTTGGCGACGCTCTGGTGCGAACCGCACTGTTCGAAGCGGCGCACGTCATGCTGACGCGCGCGACGCGCTTCTCGAGCGTGAAGCGCTGGGCTCTCGACGTGGCACGACGCCGGGGCATGAAGCGCGCCAAGGTGGCCCTTGCCCGCAAGTTGGGCGTCGTGCTGCATCGCATGCGGGTGGACGAAACCGAGTTCCGTTAGGGCAAGGCTGCTACCGCGGCATAGGAGGTAGAAAGAGTTACTGAAGCGGGTCGAAAACGGTACCGCTTCTACTGAGGTCCCGTCGCTGGGACGAGAGCTTGGCAAGGTCGAGTGTAGTGCTGTGAATGCTTTGGCAGACCACGCTTCTTAGATTGACCTGTCAGCTCTGGATCTGATGGCATGGTGTGGCGGGCCTTCGTGCTGACCACGGACAGAAGCATGATCCTGGCGACGAGATATTGTTCAGAGGGACTTGACGAACAAGGGCCCATTACAGAAGGACACTACCCATCAATCCGGTCGTTATGGGAAGCTAACCACTCGATCGCGCAGCAAGCCCTCCAGATGCTGGAGGCACGCACGAACCGAGCGTGCCGGGCCGTCATGCCGTCAGGACCAGGCAACCGATTGTGATCAGCGTTTCGGTTGATGTTGTCGATCGGCGGTTTCCGACGTGATCGGGACCAAAAGGAGCAGCGCAATTGAACCAACAAACGCCATCGTCGCTCCGAAAATGAAGACACTGGCATGTCCGATATGATCCCAAAGGATTCCCGCGACGAGACTGGCGATCAGGCCGGACAGCCCGACAATCGTGTTGTACCAGCCCACGCTACTTGCCCGCAACGTAGCGGGCACATAATCACTGGCAAGGGCCTTTCCGACAGCACGAAATATGCCCTGATAAAGGCCATAGAAGACAAATAGCATCCCGATGACGATAACGCTTCTGGTCAACGCGAACCCTATATATGCGACGAGGAAGATGCCAAGCGCGACGAGCAGGATATTTCTCCTACCGAATCGGTCCGAGAGGAATCCGGCTGGATAAGAGATAAGCGCGGCAACGAGATTGAACCCTGCATAAATCAAGATTGTTACGGTCAACGACGCGCCGATATCTTTCGTCTGAAGTATTAGGAACGCATTGCTGGAATTGCCGATCCCAAACAACGCCGTCGCCACCAGATATTTCCAATAGGGCTTCGGGAGGCCCCTTAGTCCGATATCGATTTTCGACTTTGCGGCGACGGCGACACGGCCTTCCCGCACGAACAACACCATCACGAACGCAAGAAGCCCGGGAACAACAGCCAGATAGAAAATCAGACGCATATCCAGGTGCAGCACGATCAGAAATAATATGGCAAGCAGCGGCCCCAGGAAGGCGCCGGAGTTATCGCCAACCCCTTCGAGGCCGAATGCCCGCCCACGGTTCGCATCATCGACAGACGAGGCAATAAGAGCATCGCGCGGGGCGGATCGGGCGCCCGCGCCGAGACGATCAAGGAACCTTCCGCCCAATACGCCCTGCCAAACCGTGGCAGTGCCCATCAATGGCTTTGCCAAAGCCGACAGCAGGTAACCTGCTAAGGCGATGGGTTTTCGCGTCTGCAGCTTGTCAGACAGCGATCCCGAAAAGCCTTGAATGATGTTCTGGGTTGCTTCAGCGACACCTTCCACCAAGCCCACGATACTGCCGCTTGCCTTCAAAACCTGGGTCAGAAAGATCGGCAGAATGGGATAGAGCATTTCGGTGGAGATATCGGAGAACAGGCTGGCGAAGGCGAGAAGAAACGTACTTCGCGAAAGGCCGCTGAAATATCGATGTGTCTTCCTTGGCGCCATCAAATGGACTTCGATTTCTAATTGTATGCCGTCGGACCAATTTGCACGAATGTATTTATGCCACGGCGGCCTAAGGCTTGAAATCTGTCAGATTTTGAACTGCACCGCTACCTGAAGGTAGGCTGGTTGCAATTTGCCGGTACTCCCATTATCATATTTCGATAACGGGTTTCGGTATTGCGGATGGAAGGGCGTTTAGCGCCATGCGGCAGGCTTTGATTCGACTATCGAGGCAATATCCGATTACAATTATGTCGAGATTCCGGCGCAATCTGCGTCTGAGAGTCGGGCATGTAATCGACCTATTGGGACACTCGGATGGACGACCGATATCTTTATGTGGGGTTGATCAGGCTGCATATCCTGCATCACGCAGCCGAAGAGCCAATCTACGGCTTAGGCATGATCGAGGAGCTTGGCCGTCACGGTTACAAGCTCAGTGCTGGGACGCTTTATCCGCTGCTTCACGGACTTGAAGAGAAGGGCTATCTGGTCTCATCGACGATACGCCGGGGGAGTGCCGAGAGGCGTATGTACAAGGCGACAAGGCGCGGCCGGGCTGCGCTGGCCGCCGCCAAAGTAAAGGTGCAGGAACTGTTTGGTGAATTATTTGAGAATGAGCGCGACTAAACGCTCGATCAAAATTGTCTTTTGCAAAACCCAGGATACAAGAAAAGGGAGACAAGGATGGAAATTTCTTTTCGTGATGCGGTAACGGTCATACACGGCATGGGATTCGGCGCACTTCTGCTGTTGGGTTTTTCGGGCGCCCTGGTGATTTTGCTTTCCACTTCCGTTGCGGGTCACCCTTGGACGTTGCGGGAGCGCAGGTTTGGCGGATATTATTTGGGCGGGATGGCCGTTCTGGCCTGGGCGGCGGTTTTGGCCGGCGCCTATGTGATTTATCCCTGGTATCGCGCCATCGCGCCGATCGGTACGATCGATCTGGGCGGCTTCCCGCAGCGTTTGCTGATGTCTGACCCCTCCACCACCGGCTGGCATGACATCGGAATGGAGTGGAAAGAGCATATTGCCTGGTTTGCGCCGATCACCCTGACCGCCCTGACATATCTCTTTGTCAAATATGGTCCGCAGCTTCCCCGTTTTCGCGCCCTTCGCAACGCCATGCTGGGGCTTGCCGCCATCGCGTTTGTCTCTACCGCCGTTGCCGGCCTGTTCGGCGCCATGTTGAACAAATATGCCCCGGTTCGCGGTGGCGAGGAAATGATTATCCTGAAAGCCAAGAACCATGAGTGATCGCGGCGCTGATAAAGTGACAAATGGGCGGGGCGCGGCGGCGGTGCTGGCCGCCGCCACAGGCTCTCTTGCGTTGGCTTTGCTGGCCCTCGCCGGTGACGCATCCCCTTCAATATCCGCTGCCCTCAATTTCTGGAGGCCAACCGGCCCTCTCTCCGGAGTCACGGATGTCGCCATTGTGATCTGGCTCGCCACCTGGTTGCTGCTCTCACGCCGCTGGAGCAGGCGCGACATCAATTTGGCCCGCATAAACACAGCATCTTTCGCGATGTTCGCCGCCGCACTTCTGATAGTCTTTCCGCCGATCATGGATTTTTTGCAGGGGAAATAACGTGAAACGCCTTAAGGGCGGCATCCGCCGCGTGTCACTTGCCGCGATTGCTTTTCTTGCCGCTTCTTTTTCTCCTAGTTACGCAGGGCCCCCTTTCATCACCGACGATCCGGAACCAGTCGATTTGGGCCATTGGGAAGTTTACGGCTTTTCTGCCGGCGCTAGCGGCCACGGCGACACGACCGGCCTGGGGCCGAGCGTCGAAGTCAATTATGGCGCTGCGCCCGGCCTCCAACTCCATGTGATTGGCGGCATGGCGTATGATTCGCCAGATGGCCACATACAAATGGGCGTCAGCGACACTGAATTGGGCGCCAAGATTCGCGTCGTAGATCCTGGCGAAGACGACTGGTATCCGCAGGTCGGTGTTTTCCCGCTTGTTGAAGTGCCAACGGGCAATTCCAGGCGCGGTCTCGGTGCGGGCTACTTCCAGGAATTTCTTCCAGTCTGGATTCAGAAGGACTTCGGTGACTGGACCACCTATGGCGGCGGCGGTTATTGGATCAATCCAGGTCCAGGCAACCGCAATTTTTGGTTCACGGGCTGGCTTCTTCAGCGCAAAATCACTGAGAAGCTAACGCTAGGCGGCGAAGTGTTTTACCAGACAGCAAATATGGACGGCAGAAGCGCCTCGACAGGCTTCAATCTCGGTGGCCAGTACGACTTTACCGACAATTACCACCTGCTGTTCTCAGCTGGACGCGGAGGTACTCTTTACGCCGTGGATACCCCGGCTGTTGGATATCCAACGACGTATTATTTCGCCTTCCAGTGGACAACTTAAGACAGCTCGCCAAGGAAGTTGCTATGTTCAGCTTGAATTTTCGCAATCTGCACTTCTGCGCGGCAGCGTTGATATTTGTTGCCATTGCATTTGCCAGCTGCAACGCTGTCGAGGCCGAGACGCTGGCCGGTGCGTCACTGGTAAAGCATTTGCGGCAAGGCGGATACGTTCTTCTGATGCGTCACGCTCACTCGCCGCCTGAATCACCAAAGAATGGTGCGGCGGATGCCACTAATACCAATCTTGAACGTCAATTGGACGAAACAGGTCGCAGTACCGCGCGCGCGATGGGTGAGGCGATCAGAAAACTGCATATACCGGTTGGTACGGTGTTCTCTAGCCCGTCTTACCGCGCGCTTGAAACCGTGCGGCTCGCCGAACTGGGGTCAGCCAAGACATTTGTCCAACTAGGTGATGGCGGGCAAAGCATGAAGGCCGACGCAGTTGCTGGTCAGGCTAGTTGGCTCCGCAATAAGATCGCGGAACGTCCGAGGGCCGGGTCGAACACGATCATCGTGACCCATATGCCAAATATTCAGGTGGCATTTGCTCAAGAGGCCACTGATCTCACTGATGGGGAGGCGCTAGTGTTTCACCCTGATGGACAAGGTCGAGCTGAGCTGGTGTCTAAGATAAAAATCGAGGATTGGCCCGCTCTTGCCAACCGATGACAGGGAATAGCGTAGCTTTCGCGGCCCAATCGGCCACAGTTCTCCATCGCCTCATGCCTGTCCTCCTGCAGCGTCGGCATGAGACCGCAAGCCCCAGATTGAACGGTCCAGGCGCAAGTTGCCTTGTTTGCAAGAGTTAGCGTAACTGACACTCACCAGACTGCTCGCCAACGCCAACAACTTTGCGAACTCGCTGGCTAACTTTGATGGAATTGAAAAATTCGTCGAATAGGAAATGGGACCGAGAGTGGGACCGCCAACAAATGCGTAGAATTATTTATTGCCGATCAAGCCCTTTGGGCAGTTAGTGGCGGACAGAGAGGGATTCGCACCGCAACGTCTGCTTTTATAGCAAAGCTGACATCTCGGGCCCGGGCAGGCCGGCAATTACATGTCCGCTCGCGACGCAAAGTTGCTGTAGTGGGATTATCGTGTCCGCTTTTGGCGCTTCAGAAAATCCCCAGGCTCAATGTTAAGCACATCCGCCAATTTGCCAACGATTTTTTGGCTGACTTAGAAAACACCCTTTTCTAGTTGGCTCAAATAGCTCCGGCTTATGTCAGCTTCATAGGCGAGTGAGCTGGTCCTGGAAAATCGGACAGGGGCTTAAGGTGTATTCCACCTGGTAAATGGAGGGATACGAAATGACGATGAGACGGCGGTTTACGGGTGAGTTCAAAGCCCGGGTGGCGCTGGAGGCGCT
>Ga0209483_1002979_pt1 | contig 11345 bp, 11 predicted proteins | sample NGEPerA_FD_184508 | JGI IMG/M metagenome (GOLD analysis project Ga0209483, IMG submission 184508) | Arctic peat soil microbial communities from the Barrow Environmental Observatory site, Barrow, Alaska, USA - NGEE PermafrostL2-A... | ecosystem: Environmental > Terrestrial > Soil > Wetlands >... | reverse complement strand
GCATGTCGACGCGCGCGCCGCGGAGAACTGGGACGAGGCGCATTGAGGAACTTCCGTCAACGTCCGGCTTGATGTTCAAGCCGGGCGTTGCGGTGGTGCTCAATCCAGCTTCGCTTCCATGCCGCGCTTAACCGCGGGGCGGGCCATCAGGGTTTCGTACCAGCGTTTGACGTTGGGGAAATCGGCGAGATCGACCTTGTGGCGGGGATGCCGCCAGGCCCAGCCGAGGATCGCGAAATCGGCAACCGACAACGGCCCGGCGACAAAGTCATGGTTGGCCAGACGCCGGTCCAGCACGCCGTAGAGCCGGCGCGTCTCCGCCATGAAACGTTTCAGGCCGTAGGCGCGATCGGTTTCGTTTTCCAGCGCGATGAAGTGATGCACCTGCCCCGGCATCGGCCCGAAGCCGCCCATCTGCCACATCAGCCATTCATAGACCGGGATGCGCTCGCTGAGCGGTTTCGGCAGGAATTTTCCGGTCTTTTCGCCGAGATAGAGCAGGATCGCGCCGGATTCGAACACGCTGACGCGCTTGCCGTCCGGCCCGTCGGGATCGACGATCGCCGGAATCTTGTTGTTGGGGCTGATGGCCAGAAAGCCGGGCGCCATCTGTTCGCCCTTGCTGATGTTGACGGGGATGACCTTGTAAGGCAGTCCCATTTCTTCCAGCGCGACCGATATCTTGCGGCCGTTCGGCGTGTTCCAGGTGTGCAGTTCGATGGTCATCCTGTAGTTCCCCCGCGAAAGGCTTTGAGGCTCAGTACCCCGGAACCCAAGGCCTGCACAACCTGCCTTTTCCGCAAGGTGCGCACCTCCGAGCCCTGTTGACGGCACTATATCGGCGCTGGAATGTGCGCCCGTCCGCCGATAGATTGCGCCGCCCAGAGCCTTTTCCGTTTCGATGGAATCGAAACGGAGCTCCAGGTTCTTGTTTTGACGCGTTTTCTTCACGCGAACCGATAACCACTTCGCTCGAAAACGCTCGAGCCCACGGAAACAGCCTTGTCCAAATCAGCTTCCCGCGCCCGTCTCGCCGAGATCATCCGCAAGCGCTCGTTCGGGCGCGGCGAGATCACGCTGGCCTCGGGCCGCAAGAGCGATTTCTATTTCAACCTGAAGCCGACCATGCTCGACCCCGAGGGCGCCTCGCTGCTGGCGGAACTGACCTTTGAAGCGCTGAAGGACGACGGCCTCGACTATGTCGGCGGGCTGGAGATGGGCGCGGTGCCGCTGGCGGGCGCGATCGCGCAGCTCTCCTGGATCAAGGGCCATCCGATCGCGGCCTTCTTCGTGCGCAAGAAGCCGAAGGAGCATGGCGCACGGCTCGCGGTCGAGGGTCTTGCCAGGGGCGAGAGCCTGCAAGGCAAGCGCGTCGTCATCGTCGAGGACGTCACCACGACAGGCGGCTCGGCACTGAAAGCGGCCGAAGCGGTGCGCGAGGCCGGCGGCGAGATCGCGCTGGTGTTCACCATGGTCGACCGCGACGAAGGCGCCACCGAAACTTTTGCCGAGGCCGGCATTCCCTTCCGCTCCCTCTACAAGGCCGGCGAATTCTTGAAGGAGTAATGGCTCTCACCTCCCCCGCTTGCGGGGGAGGTCGACGCGCTCGACAGAGCGCGGCGGGTGGGGGCTCTCATCGTGGGAGAGGGAGAAGAAAGAAAGCATTTCTTTCCCGCGCTCCGCCGCTCGCTCACACCTCGTTTACCATCCCGCATTATGGTTACTGGCGTTGGGGCATTCTCGCCTTGAGCGGTTTTGTTGCGTCGGGTGGAGTAAGCGTTGCGTACAGAGTTGCCTTTCCGGCGCATGCCGCGCCGCGTGATCTTCGTTGTCGCCGCGACCCTTGCAGCTTCCCTCGCGCTGGCGCCGCGGATGGCGTCGGCCGAAGGCCTGTTCGACTTCCTTTTCGGCGGCCTGCAGAAGCAACAGCAGAAGGCCCAGCCGACGCAGGCGAATTTCTTTGCCGATCCGTTCGGCACTAATCAGCAGCAACCCGCGACCCCGCCACGGCCGGTAGCATCGGGCGGCTTCGGGCCGGCGTTTTGCGTGCGCGGCTGCGACGGCCGCTATTTCCCGCTGACTGCGCGCGGCGGCGCGAGCCCGGCGCAGATGTGCCAGGCATTCTGCCCGGCGACCCCGACCAGGGTATACTTCGGCAGCAATATCGACGGCGCGGCGTCTGCGACCGGCGAACGCTATGCCGACAGCGAGAATGCGTTTGCCTATCGCAAGGCGATGCGCGCCGATTGCACCTGCAACGGCCGTGATCCTGCCGGCCTCGCCCCCGTGGACCTCACGCTCGATACCTCGCTGCGTCCGGGCGACGTCATCGCCACAAGCGATGGCCTCGTTGCCTATTCCGGCGTCAGGACCGGCGCCGGCCAGACCGCCGAATTCACGCCGGTGGCGTCCTATCCGGGGCTGACCGCCGAAGTCCGTGCCCGACTCGGCGAGATGAAGGTGGCCCCGGTGCGCGCCGATATGCTCGCCAACGATGTGCCGGACGCGGATCCGCCGGTGACGAGCGTGCCGAAGACGGCCGCGGTGAAGGACAAGCGGGCGGAGGCGAATTAACGTCTGTCGTCGTTCCGGGCGATGCAAAGCATCGAACCCGGAATGACGGCCAATGGATTGTTTCGTTGCCTTAGCAACGTCGGAACCATCACCGACCGACAATGACGCCGATGACATTCGGCGCCGCGAGATATTTCTCCTCGATTTGCGCGCGGGCCGCGGCGCGGTTTTCCGGCGTCAGCAGGCCGCGTTTCTCGGCGAGGATCATCCAGCAATAGCCCCACCAGTCCGTCAGCATGCCCTCGTCGTCGACGAGATCATAGCCCTGCTCGGCCGCGAAGATGCGCGCATGCGCCTCATCGAGCGAATCGAGAAAGGCATGGTCCGAATCGCAAAACAGACCGTCGCTGAAATCATCGGTGGTATATCCCCACACCGACAGGCAGACCGCGTTGAATTCGCGGTCGATGGCGTCGTCATCGACGAGCTTGTGGCGCGAGGCCTTGTGCAGCCGCGACAGCGAGCGGGCGAAGTCGGCGATGCGCGTGAGCGCGAATTGATCGAAGGCAATGGTGGACATGTAGTCCTCGAATCCAGCGACAGACCATATATGTTGTGTCGGCAATGCGACGAATCACTATGATATATCAATCACTTGCTAAAGTGTTCTTAATTTGTTCCGACGCTGCAATACCCTGACATTCGGAGTGGTTTCCCATGCCCATTGGTAGGAGACCGGAATTCGAGAGGGCTGCCCATGGATCTAGAGAACGTAATTCGAAGAGCGATCGAAATTGGCCAACGAAGAGGCTTTATCACCTTCGATCAGCTCAATGAGCTGTGCCCAGACGAAACAGCGCCCGAGCAGATCGAAACCCTGTTCGAGGCTTTGGCTGCGGAAGGAATAGATGTCATGGACGAACCATCTCAGCCCGGATGATTGTCACGCGACTATTCGAGAAAATCCGTCTGAGCCATGCGCTGTGTCGATACTCGCCCGCAGACGCAGCCCGAATTGCGCTTTGTCCGGGCTACGATCGAGATCGCTCACATCGCCGACAGCATCTTGTTCCCGCAGGCATTGGCGTAAAACTTTCCGCCGCATTGTCGCCTGATCGCGGCGCAGCGCGCGGCGGGCGAGGCATTCGCCGGAACATTGTAGCCACAGCTCAATCCGTCGGCGCTGCGGCCTGTCTTGCCGGCGGCAAACGCCGCGCTTGAGGCGCTGATACAGAACACCAGCAGCGTGGCGACGACGATCTCGATGGTCAGTCTCATGGCAGAATCCCTCCCTGATATCGCGATAGCGGGTTTGGCGGATCGCACTATATCACCGGCGGACCCGCATGCAGAATGCGGCAAAATCGGCCCGATCCTTGCCGGAAACCATACATGCATTGCACAATCGGAACCCCACACGCGGGTTTCGATCAGGGTATGGAGCGCGTATGTTTCCATGCGAGTCGAGTCGAGGAATGCCGAACTTGCCCGAAACCTCCTTCCCGTCGAATTTTCCGGCCCCCGGCCAGCCTGTCGACGAGTTGGCGCTGGCCGAAATCAAGAGCGCCATCCTCACCAAGCTCAGGCTTGCCATCGGCAAGGATGCCGGCATGGCGACCCGGTACGACTGGTACAAGGCCGCGGCCCTCGCGCTGCGCGACCGCATCGTGCACCGCTGGCTGACGGCCGAAAAGCAGAGCTACGACGCCGGCGCCAAGCGGGTCTATTACCTCAGCCTCGAGTTCCTGATCGGCCGCCTGTTTACCGATGCGCTGAACAATATGGGGCTGCTGCCGGTGTTCACCGCGGCGCTCGGCGACCTCGGCGTCGACCTCGATGATTTACGCAAATGCGAGCCCGATGCGGCGCTCGGCAATGGCGGCCTCGGGCGGCTCGCCGCCTGCTTCATGGAAAGCATGGCGACGCTCGCCATTCCAGCCATCGGCTACGGCATCCGCTACGATTTCGGCCTGTTCCGCCAGATCATCGCGCAAGGCTGGCAGCAGGAATATCCCGACGAGTGGCTGAGTTTCGGCAACCCCTGGGAATTCCAGCGGCCGGAAGTGGTCTATCATGTGCATTTCGGCGGCAGCGTCGAACACGTCGAAAGCAACGGCCGCAACCGCGCGATCTGGCATCCGGCCGAGACCGTGCAGGCGGTCGCCTACGACACCCCGATCGTCGGCTGGCGCGGCCAGCACGTCAACGCGTTGCGGCTGTGGTCGGCGCGCTCGCCGGACCCGCTGAAACTCGACGTCTTCAACACCGGCGATTATCTCGGCGCCAGTGCCGAGGAGGCGCGCGCGGAATCGATCTGCAAATTCCTCTATCCAAACGACGAGAGCCCGGCCGGGCGCGAGTTGCGGCTGCGCCAGGAATATTTCTTCGTTTCTGCCTCATTGCAGGACCTGGTCAACCGGCATCTTGCCTCCGACGGGCAGTTGCGGGGGCTGCCGTCAAAGGCCGCGGTGCAGCTCAACGACACCCATCCGAGCCTTGCCGTCACCGAGCTGATGCGGATCCTGGTCGATCTCCACAATTTCCGCTGGGAGGAGGCGTGGAAGATCACAGTGACGACCCTGTCCTACACCAATCACACGCTGCTGCCGGAAGCGCTGGAGACCTGGCCGGTCGAGCTGTTCGAACGCCTGCTGCCGCGGCATCTCGATATCATCTTTCGCATCAATGTCGCGCATCTGGCGGTCGCCGATCAACGCTGCCCCGGCGACGTCGACTTTCGCGCCTCGGTATCGCTGATTGACGAGAAATCCGGTCGCCGCGTGCGGATGGGGCAACTCGCTTTCGTCGGATCGCACAGCATTAACGGCGTCTCGGCAATGCATTCCGAGCTGATGAAGGAGACCGTGTTCCACGATCTCAATCATCTCTATCCCGGCCGCATCAACAACAAGACCAACGGCATCACTTTTCGCCGCTGGCTGACGCTGGCCAATCCGAGGCTGACCGGACTGTTGCGCGAGGCCTGCGGCGAGGCCGTGCTCGACGACCCGACCCGGCTCGAACGCCTGGAGGCCTTCGCCAGCGACGGCGCGTTCCAGCAGAAATTCCGAGGCGCCAAGCACCACAACAAGATCGCGCTGGCGCGCCTGATCGGCGAGCGCCTCAACATTCAGGTCGATCCCGACGCCCTGTTCGACGTCCAGATCAAGCGCATCCACGAATACAAGCGCCAGCTGCTCAACATCCTGGAGGCGGTCGCGCTCTATCATGCCATCAAGGATGAGCCCAACCGCGACTGGGTGCCGCGGGTAAAAATCTTCGCCGGCAAGGCTGCGGCAAGTTATCGCTACGCCAAGCTGATCATCAAGTTGATCAACGACGTCGCCGAAATCGTCAACAACGACCCGGCCATCGCCGGCCGGCTCAAGATCGCATTCCTGCCCGACTACAATGTCAGCCTTGCGGAAGTGATCATTCCCGCCGCCGACCTCTCCGAGCAGATTTCGACCGCCGGCATGGAAGCCTCCGGCACCGGAAACATGAAGCTTGCGCTGAACGGCGCCCTGACCATCGGCACGCTCGACGGCGCCAACATCGAAATCCGCGACCATGTCGGCGCCGAGAACATCGCGATCTTCGGCATGGAGGCGATGGACGTGATGGTGCGGCGCAAGCAGGGGCTTGATGCGACCGACGTGATCCGGCGCTCGCCGCAGCTTTCGCGCGCCATCAATGCGATCGAAAGCGGCGAATTCTCGCCGGATGATCCGAGCCGCTTCGAATCGGTGGCGCATGCGCTGCGTCATCTCGACCATTACATGGTCAGCGCGGATTTCGATTCCTACTACGAGGCGCAGCGCGGCATCGACGCGCGCTGGCAGGTGATGCCGGCATGGACACGGGCCTCGATCCTCAACGTCGCACGGATGGCCTGGTTCTCCTCCGACCGCACCATCCGAGAATACGCCCATGATATCTGGAACGTGCCGGCACTCGGCGTCCCGTCGCAACCTCTGCAGGAGCCCGGCGCACAACGCGGTCGACGCGGTAGCTGAATTCCATTACTTCCAGCGTCATTGAATTAGCTGGCGCGGCGATGATACTGCGAGCGAAGCGCCCGTCATTGCGAGCCAACGGGTCGCGCGAATGCGTGCCCGATGATAGGCTCCGCGAAGCAATCCATGCGGCCGCAAAGCAAGTATGGATTGCTTCGTCGCTTACGCTCCTCGCAGCAATGACGGATGATGCGTCAACTACGGCCCAGGACATTGAATGCTCACCAGAAGCCAACACCTGTTCGACGAGGCGACCCGGGTCACCGCTGGCGACAGCCGCTGGGAGGGGAATACGAGTCCGGATTACTGGGCCTTCGTCGGCCCGTTCGGCGGCATCACCGCCGCCACCATTCTGCGGGCGCTGATCGAGCATCCCGAGCGTTCAGGCGATCCGCTGGCGTTGACCGTCAATTATTGCGCACCGATCGCGGAAGGCGCCTTCGACCTCGACGTCCGCCTGGTCAAGGCCAACCGCTCCAGCCAGCATTGGTGCGTCGAACTGACGCAAGGCGGCGGCGACACCGCGACACTGGCGACCGCCGTGTTCGCCGAGCGCCGCCCGTCCTGGTCGCACCAGCAGGCGAGTTTCCCGCAAGCCAAGCCGTTCGAGCAGATCGTCCCCTACCCCAGCATCGCCGCACCGTGGGTCAAGCAATATGACTTCCGCTTCGTCGAGGGTCATCCGGATTTTGCGGGCGCTAAAAAGGATGCGCCGGCGAGCGCGTATTCCAGATTGTGGATCGGCGACCGCGCTCCCCGGAGGATCGACATGCTGTCGCTGATGTCGATGTCAGATGCGTTCTTTGCCCGCATCTTTCATGCCAAGGGCGAGCTGGTGCCGTTCGGTACGGTGTCGCTGACGACCTATTTCCATGCCGATGCGGACGATCTCGCGCGTGAAGACATCAGCCGCGTGCTCGCGGTCGCCGACGCAAAGATCTTCCACAAGAGTTATGGCGACCAGAGCGGCGAATTGTGGTCGCCGAGCGGACGACTGCTCGCGACCACGACGCAGATGGGATATTTCAAGGCTTAGGTTCAACCATCGGTCATTCCGGGCGCTCCGCCTTCGGAGCGATCCGGAATCCCGACATTATTGGCGACGAGATTCTCTGATGTGCAATTGCACATCAGAGTTCGCGTTTTCAACGCGCGCCGGAATGACAACACCGGCTCAACTCGCGACCGTGGCGTTGCCTTTGTACAGTTGGGTATTGCCGTAGGCATCGGTCACGGCGTTGGCGACCTGGGCCGTGCCGGTCCCGGTCAGCACGAATTTTGTATTGCCGATCCGGAAAGAGGAATTCTTGATCAGAACCTGGGTGTTCTGAATGGTCCCGTCACTCACATATTTCACCTGGGCGCGGAAGCCGCTGACCTGCGAAATCGTGAACTCGAACTTGGTCTTGTCCGAGTAGGTACCGCTCCAGCTGCCTTGCCATGCCTTGGGGTCGACGGCAACGTACGGCTTGTCGTTGGTCTGCGGGGTCGGCGCCGAGGTATAGGACGCCTGCAGAATGCTCATGATATCCGACATGCCGATGCTCCCTGCCGACGATCCACAGGCAGGCACTAGAGTCGCATTCGGTTAATCAAGTGTTAATCGCCGAGCTTGATGAACTCCAGTCATTCCGGGGCGCGCATTAGCGCGAACCTCAGATGTGCAATTGCACATCGGGGAATCTCGAGATTCCGGGTTCATGCTTCGCATGCCCCGGAATGACGTCGTGGCTCATTCCGCCGCGAGCTTGAGGTCGGGGGCGGCTGCGCGAACGTCGGCGTCGACCTGGTTCTCGAATTTCGCAAAATTCTTCTGGAACATGCCGACCAGCGCGCGCGCCGTCTTGTCGAACTCGGCCTTGTCCTTCCAGGTGTGGACGGGATCGAGAATGTCGGTCGGCACGCCCGGCAGCGCGGTCGGGACCGCGAAGCCGAAATATTTGTCGGTGCGGAACTCGGCGTTGCGCAACGAGCCGTCGAGCGCCGCGGTCAAAAGCGTCCGCGTCACCTTGATCGGCATCCTGGAGCCGGTGCCGAATTTGCCGCCGGTCCATCCCGTATTGACCAGCCAGCAATCGACGTCGTGTTTCGCGATCAAGTCGCGGAGCATGTTGCCATAGACGGATGGATCGAGAGGCAGGAACGGCGAGCCGAAGCAGGTCGAGAATTCCGGCTGCGGCTCGTTGCCGAGGCCGCGTTCGGTGCCGGCGACCTTGGCCGTATAGCCGGACAGGAAGTGGTACATCGCCTGCGCCGGCGTGAGCTTCGCGATCGGCGGCAGTACGCCGAAGGCGTCCGCCGCCAGCATTACGAGATTCCTGGGCTGGCCTGCACGGCCGCTGCGCGAGGCGTTGGGAATGAAATCGAGCGGATAGGCCGAGCGGGTGTTCTCGGTCTTCGAGCCGTCGTTGAAGTCCGGCACGCGGCTGTGTTCGTCGAGCACCACGTTTTCAAGCACCGCGCCGAAACGCTTGCTGGCGGCATAGATTTCAGGCTCCGCCTCTTCCGACAGTTTGATGCATTTGGCGTAGCAGCCGCCTTCGAAATTGAAGATACCGTCCTTGCCCCAGCCGTGCTCGTCGTCGCCGATCAGCGTGCGTTTCGGGTCGGCCGACAGCGTGGTCTTGCCGGTGCCGGAGAGCCCGAAGAAGATCGCGGCGTCGCCCTTGGGCCCGACATTGGCCGAGCAGTGCATCGGCATGACGCCCTTTTCGGGCAAATAATAGTTCAGCGTGGTGAACACGCTCTTCTTCATTTCCCCGGCATAATAAGACCCGCCGATCAGGACGATCTTGCGGGCGAAATCGATCGCGACCACGTTCTCCGAGCGCACGCCATGGCGTTTGGGATCGGCGCGGAAGCTCGGCATGTCGATGATGGTGAGCTCGGGGACGAAATCCTTGAGCGCCGAGGTCTCGGGGCGGATCAGGAGCGTGCGAATGAATAGCGAGTGCCAGGCGAGTTCGGTGAAAACGCGGGTCTTGATCTGGAAGCTTGGATCGGCTCCGCCGCAGAGGTCCTGCGCGAACAGCGTCATGCCTTCGGCGTGCTTCAGGAAGTCCTGGTAGAGCGCCTCGAACTGCGCCGGCGAGATCGACTGGTTGCCGGCCCACCACATCTTCTCGGTGGTGGCGTCACGAACCGTGAACTTGTCCTTCGGGCTGCGGCCGGTGAAATCGCCGGTGTCGGCGCACAGCGCGCCATCGGCGGACACCACCGCTTCGTTCGCGGCAAGCGAATGCTGGTAGAGCTGCGGTGCTCCCAGATTCCAGTGCACGGTTTTGAGTTTTCTTAAGCCGAATTTGTCGGCGCCGAAGGCACCGTTGTGTACGCCCGTCTCTTGCAAAGAAGAATCCTCCTCGAACCCGCGTAGTCTGCGGCGCGATTTCCGCTGGCGCGCCTCGTCGCGGTGACCTCGAATATAGCCTTCCGGCCTCGGTCCGGCGACCTATTACTGATGAACGCCGACCTTGCCAAGCCGATCCCGCGATATTTGGTTTATTCGATGGCCGTCCGATCGATGCGGCTCAAAACGCTTGCTGCGGTGCGGCCCGACAGGCTTAATCGCTGCGGCCGGCCGCGCGGGCTATCGCTACGAAACGGAGTTGGACGGCCCAACGTGCTTGTTGCGACGCACAAATCGATCAACGAAGGTAACTATTCCTTCGCCCGCGCTTCGTTCGCCAGCCTGACCAGCATTTTTCGCAATTCGCCCGGCCCGGTCACCCGCTCGGGGAAATCCAGCCGCAGCACCGCCATACCGGCTTGCAGGTCGATCCCACCGGGATCGCAGCCGGTGCAGCGCCAGCCAGCTGGCTCGGCGCCCAGCAATCTGATCGCATAGAGGTTAGTGGCCTCGCGATGATCGGCGTTCATGTGATCGATCGCGTCCGCCTCGGCTTCCAGCAATGCGCCGGCATCGGAAATGTCGGTCAGGAATTGTTCGGGCTTGAGATCGACGATCCGTCCGAAGCCTGCCACCAGATGCAGACCGCCCGGCTTGATTTGAAAGAACGAAAAGTCCTTGAAGTCGACGAAGGCTCCGGCGGATGGGTGAGCGCCGAGATAGCGCCGCCGAACGATCTCGACGTCGGGTGGCGTGACCTCCTCGGCTTCCCCCGCCAGCATGATTCGCGCGCCCTCCAGCGGATCGCCCGCGGCGCGCTCGTCGAGCATCAGCGAAACCCGGGAATCGCCAAGGATGTTTTTGGTGTGCACGGCAAGCCGTGAAATCAAGAGAATCGGCGAACCGTCGGGGTGGCTCGCGACATTGACCAGCGAGCAATAGGGACCGCCGCTGCCGGCCATGAGGGTCGCCAAAGCCCCCTGCCGGCTCCTGCGCAGCAGGGAGCGAGCGATTTGGACGGCATCGAGGTCAGACGTCGGTTGCATGTCTCATATCCGCACATCTCATTGCAAAATTAGGGCTTTTCGAAGCCGGGCTGATCTTCTATACAGGCGCTGAACCCATGGTTCTGAAGGGTTTTCCGGAACTCGGTCACACTTCAGCCTAGCTTGCATTGCTCGCTGACCGGGCTCAAAGCCCACTTGTACGGCGCATCACCGGTTTGCCCGCCGTTTCAGCCACCTTCGTATCCGTTATCTGAAAGCAGGCTCATGCCCACAATCGCCTTGGTCGACGACGACCGCAACATTCTCACATCGGTCTCGATCGCGCTTGAAGCCGAGGGCTATCGCATCATGACCTACACCGACGGGGCTTCGGCGCTCGACGGCTTCCGCACCTCGCCGCCGGATCTCGCGATCCTCGACATCAAGATGCCGCGCATGGACGGCATGGAGACGCTGCGGCGG
>Ga0209483_1002977_pt1 | contig 11349 bp, 13 predicted proteins | sample NGEPerA_FD_184508 | JGI IMG/M metagenome (GOLD analysis project Ga0209483, IMG submission 184508) | Arctic peat soil microbial communities from the Barrow Environmental Observatory site, Barrow, Alaska, USA - NGEE PermafrostL2-A... | ecosystem: Environmental > Terrestrial > Soil > Wetlands >... | reverse complement strand
GACATCCTTGGCCGTCAGTTCCTGTTCCATGGGCCCCGGATCGTGCCACGAACCCGTCGCTGGCGCAATACGGCGTTTGTTAGGGGTGCGGGAAACTCATCAATCGCCGTGCCGAACGGTATTAACTAAATGGTGCCCCCTCGGGCGCCGCTACGCCGGCTGGGCGAGTGATTATGAAACCGTTCCTCTCGAAGCATTGCCGCCAAAGACTCGGGCGAGCGCGGTTCCAGATTGGATTCACCGGCGTGTAATAGCACCATCGCGTTTCGAACGGACGCAGCGCGTAGCGCCGCAATCGCTGTGCATCGTAGCGCTCCGCAGCCATCGCCTTTTCGCGCGCTCCAGCTGGAACGAATCCTGCTGCTCGTTCCGCCAGGGCCGTCTGCCGCGCCTTATATTCTTCCCAGGATAAATCGGCGTTGAAATAATCTTTCATCCGCGCTTCCAGCGCGTCCCGGTCGATGTCAATCAGCGCACCGCCACGCTTCTCCATCAGCCCATTTGACGGAGCGACTTCGCATAAATCGATCATCTTTGGCCACAGCGTGTAATGCGCCGCCACGTCTTCGGGCCGGAAGGATGCGCGGCTCTCTTTAACCGGCGTGACTTTGCGAAACGCGTGATGTCGCGACCCGATAGATGCCACAAGGTCCTTGCGCTTATCGACGCCCCAAAACTCGCGGTACAGGACCGTTGGCTTGGCGTCACGTTTTTCCCTGCGAACCATGACGCAAATAGCCGTGCCCACACGGATCCCCTCTCGGTTGTATTCCGTGGAGAAGACGGAAGGGTCCGGCTTGCCATCGGGCGTCAGCTTGCCGGTCTCGCGGCTGTCGCCGTTCAGGTTGTCAAACCATAGTTTATCGAATTCCGCAAGAAAGCGTTCCCGCATGACGACAAACGATGGATCGCTCAGGTAAGAGGCATTGGAGATGAACGATACCACGCCTTTTCCGCTCATCTCGGCGATGCGGCGTTCGGCAATCCGGAAAAAGCGCACGTACAGATCGTCGAGGTTGAACTTCTTGATGCCCCACCCTCCAGCGGCGGTTGGCGTGTTGAGATTCGCCTTGTAGGGATCGACAAGCCCATGCTCCTCTTCGGGGCTGACGCCGGCGAAAGCGTTGTACGGCGGATTCCCCAGCACCACGAGTATTTTCTTATCGCGTTTGACATGCTCGGCGGCGTCGCGTTCCTCCTGGAGCTCGGCCCAGGCCATGAGTTGTTGCTTGGGGCCTTTGGGCGGCTCCCAGCCGGTCAGGGCGTTGGTGAGATAGACCCCGACGCGCTCGGACTTTCTACTCGACAGCGGCGCGCCCTGGTTTTGCAATAGGGAGGAAAGTTGAAGGTGGGCGACGACGAACGGGGCCGGCATGATCTCGAAGCCGAAGACGCGGTGCATGGCGGCTTGCTTGAGATCGGCGGCGACCAGCGCATCGCCTCCCTTTTCCCGCAGGGTTTGGGCGATGCGATGCAGCACCTCGACCAGATACGCTCCGGTGCCGCAACAGGAATCGAGGACGATGACGTTGGGATCGGCCAGTCCATCCGGGAGATTCAATTCCTCGCGCAGGACGTGATCCACGCGGGCCACCTGGTATTGCACGATTTCGCGCGGCGTGTACCAGACGCCCAGCGCCTTGCGCAGGTCGGGATCGTACGCCTCGAGGAACGGCTCATAGAAATACTGGACGGCGTGCTCGTCCTCGAAGCTCCTGAAGAACTCCGCGCGATCCACGCGATTGAGCACGCCGGCCGTCCAATTCAGCACCTCGACCAAACCGAGCGGCCCAAGGCGGCTTGGCTTGGCGACTTCCTCATACAACGTGCGGATGAATGGCACATGCAGCGACCACTCGGCGGTCCGCCAATCAAACCGCGCCGCGGGGCTGGGATTCTCCTTGTGCCAGCGCACCCACGCGGAGAAGACGCCATAGAAAAGCGTTTGCACCAGGGTCGAGCGGAAGAAATGCTCGCCCTTCTCGGCGGTGAATTTCATCCCCAGGGCGGCTTCGAGGGCGGCTCGCACGGATTGCAGGGCCGGCAGCTCCTTCTTACGCTCGACGCGGAAGAGCGCATCGCGGGCATAGGACGCCAGGAACCAGGCGACATCCTTGGGGCTGGTCAGCGGCGCGTTGTGCAGACAGGCGCGTTTGAGAAACTCGATGAACGGCTCGGCTTGAAGCTGTGCCGTGCCGCGCGGGTGGGCGGCCTTGTGCTGCCAGAAGTCCTCCTCGGATTCGGCCAGCGAGAAGGCTTCCATCGGCTCGGGCGCGCCGGTGGGGCCGCGCGTGACAATCGCGAAGGCGCGAAGGTTGGTGGCGATGACGATGCCGTAGGCGGCCAGATATCCCATGACCTGCGTGCTCAGTGCGAGCGCGGCGATATCGGGTTTGGTGCCTTTGGCTTCGATGGCGCCGCGTGCCGGGAGTTGGCCGGGCCGGGGCGTGCCGTCGGCCTGTCGCTGAAACTGATCGGCGGTAAACAGGCCGCCATCGGGAAGGCCGGCTCCGCGGTTCTGGATGTTGATGACGCAGCGAACGTTTGGCTTAAGAGTCTTTCCCACCGCGTTGAAGAGATTGGAGAGGGCTGGGTAGTAGGAGGTTTCGGGTACGCCAGCGCCCGATGCGCGTACGTTCTTCAAATCTGAAAGATACTCCTCGATGATCCGGTGCGCCGGTTTCTCCAGCGGCGCGGGGGCTGAGATGGGGGTTGCGTCAACGGCTGTCGTTTTGGCCATGAAATACCTTTGCCGGTTGGATCGTGCAGTGCCGCGACACGATGCGGCACTACGCCGATCCGTAACGGCAGGATAACCGTTTGCGAAAGCGGTGTAACGTGAGCCAAGACGTGCATCACATGGCGGCCCGTCGGCGGTATAATGTGATGGGAACGGCGGCTTGACCAAAGGCAACTATGCAACAGACCCAGATTCAGCACATCACCAGTACGCCGGGCGTGTGCGGCGGGAAGGCGTGCATCGCGGGGCATCGCATCCGCGTCATGGATATCGTCGTCTGGCACGAAATGCGCGGGTACTGCCCCGACGAGATCGTGGACATGTTCCCGGGGATCACCCTCGGCAACGTGCATGCCGCACTGGCTTATTACTTCGATCATCGCGAGGAAATCGAAGCCGATTTCAAGCGGGACGAGGAACTGGCTGAGAAGCTGCGGCCGCTTTTTCCATCGAGGCTCCAAGGAAAATTGGGTGGCTGAGACGATCAGTTTCTATTTCGACGAGCACGTTCCGTGGGCGGTCGCGCACGAATTGGTCCGGCGGCCGTATAATGTGACGTGAACGACAACCTCACCAAAGGCAACCATGCAGCAGACCGAGATTCAGCATATCACCCATACGCCGGGCATGTGCGGCGGCAAGGCTTGCATCGCCGGGCATCGGATCCGCGTGATGGATATCGTCGTCTGGCACGAAATGCGCGGGTACTGCCCCGATGAGATCGTGGACATGTTTCCGGGGATCACGCTGGGGGATGTGCATGCCGCGCTGGCTTACTACTTCGATCATCGGGAGGAAATTGAGGCGGACTTTCGCAAGGCGGATGAATGGGGGGAGTGGTTGAAAGCGAATATTCCTTCGAAGATTCCCGCCGAATTCCGGGAGAGGTTGCGTGACTGAGGTTCTTGCGTTCTATATGGACCAGCACTTTCCCGGCCCGGCAAGCGAGGGTCTGCGGCGGCACGGGATTGACGTCCTCACAGCCCAGGAGGCCGGGCGCTGCGGATTTGACGATCGCGACCAACTCGCCTTCGCCACCGTGCAAGAGCGGGTAATGGTGACGTTTGACCCTGACTATCTCGCCTTGCACCAAGCCGGCGTTGCGCATGGCGGCATCGCCTGGTGCACGGAACGAAAGCACAATACGGCGGGGCTGATTCAAGCGTTGCTCCTTCTGCACGGCGTGATGGACCACGACAGCATGCGCAACCATGTGGAGTACCTGTGAATCTCGACCTCACCGATTATCGCCGGCAAGGAAACATGATGCCTTTGCGGAAGACTGATTGTCTGCTTTTTTTTGTCGCGTTTCTTGGTTGCTTGACGCCGCTCGTGCAATCGGCGCCGGCGACGCAATCGGCGCCTTTTGCGGGGGAGATCGCGGCATTCCAGAAGGCCGACGCGCGGCGGATGCCGCCGAAGGACGCCAATCTCTTCGTGGGGTCCTCCAGCATCCGGTTTTGGACGACCCTGGCGGACGATTTTCCAGGAATCCCGGTGATCAATCGCGGGTTTGGCGGGTCGATGCTGCCGGATTGCGTCCGGTATGCCGACCGGATTGTTATTCCCTACCACGCGCGGCGGATTTTCGTTTATGGCGGCGATAACGATCTGGCCGCCGGGCATACGCCCGAACAGGTCCTTGCGGATTTCAAGGCGTTCGTGCGGACCGTGCGGGCGGCGCAGCCGAAGGTGCCGATCTATTTTCTGGCGATCAAGCCCAGTCCGGCGCGAGTCAAGCTTTTGGGACGCATGCGTGAAGCCAACAAATTAGTGAAAACGTATGCGCAAGGCGCGGCCGATGTTCACTTCATCGATGTTTTCACGCCGATGCTGGGCTCCGACGGCCAACCGCGGGCGGGGCTTTTCCGAGCCGACAAGCTGCACATGAACAAGGAGGGATACGCCCTGTGGACGCGACTGATTATGCCGCTGCTTAAATGAGTGCCCTGGCCAATCATGCAATGGGCATGGCCGAGGTGACCTGGCCGGCAAGGAAGGATACGATCACACGATCCCCCGCTTTAAGCGATTGGCCTTTCATCGCGTGCAATGGCACCTTTAGCGACATCGTTCCCCCGCCCGGCTCATCGGGCTTCGTCACATGCAGCTCAAAATATTGATCCCCATGGATCGTGAAGGGGCGAACCTGCTCGATTCGCACGGTCCAGTTTCCGAACATCGGTGCATTCATGGTTTGCAATTGTAGCGCGAACCATGACGCCTGGCATGGTCACTGAAGTGACCACGCCCAAGCATACACGCAAAACGAATCCCTCTCGCAATCAACCCTCATTCCACTCCATTCCACCCTCCAACTTCCCGCCCGCGTATTCAATATGCACCACCCGCCGATGCCCCGGCATGCGCGCCGACGACGAGGCATGCAAAATCAATGGGCGCATCAACACCACGCCGCCCGCGCCGCATAGACAGCAGGCCGGCGCCACTCTTTCGCGCCACTGGCAAACCCGTTGCGGCGACAACACGCCATCCACATGCGAACCGGGCAATACCACAAGGGGGCCGTTGTCCTCCCCGCAATCATCCAGATGCAGGCGCACTGTCAGCATGTCCCGCAATACCTCGACCGGCGGCTGGACGTGCTGGGTGCCGGCTTTCACCGACCAGGGCCCGAAGCCCGGCACGTCGATCCGCCTCTTCACCGCGATCGACAGATCCTGATGCCATGCGACTTTCCAGTTGGCGGACGGAGTCTTGTCGAACAAGATGCCCCGCACGGGTCGGGCCGACGGACCCAATACAGGTTCGACCAGTTGGCGCAGCTCCGTTGAGCGGGCCAATTCGCGGATGATCGGCAGGCCAAGAAGATTTCGGCTGGCGTAGACGCTGCTGTTTCTGGCGCGGGCGTCGCCTCCGCTCGAATCGCTTGTAGTTTCCGATATGAGCCGCGCGAGTACATCTGACGAGACGATGTCATGGACGATTGCGTAACCCTGGGCTGCAATCGATTGCAGGATGTTCGCCGTGACCGAATCCATGCGTTCTAGCTCGGAGCCTATCTGCCCTTTGGCTGATAAGTACGCTTCACCCATCGGCCACGGTTTAATACTGGATTCGCTATCGGAATAAGCCAGTCGTATCACGGGCGTCTCGCCCGTGCCTGATGCTTTAAGATTAGGAATCGCACAATAGTTCTACTACCGCGCCCTCCGCACGGGCGAGACGCCCGTGATACATTCACGGGTTGCGTCTTCGGACCTCCCCCTCCTTGCGGATGCTTGAAGCGTTCCTCTTAGTCTAAATCCGCGCCAGCGTTTCCTCGAACGATCGTACCCCCGCCGACGCCCCCAACGCCGTGCAGCAATCGGCGGCGGCGCGGTTGGCGAAGCGGGCGGCGTTTCCCATCGGCATCCGGCGAATCAGGCCGGTGAGCAACGCGCCGAACCAGGTGTCGCCAGCGCCGGTGGTATCCACGACATTTACCCTATAAGCGGGAACTCGCTGGCCGCCGCTTTCACTTTCGATGTAGCACCCGTCGGCATCCAATTTGATGGCAACCACGCCCTGTTCGCTCATTTCATGAAGAAAAACGCCCGCCATTCGAGCCGGATCGCTGTCGCCCGTGAGGGCGGCGGCCTCGGTGCGGCTCGGGCAAAACAGATCGATGAAGGGCAGGATCGGCCAGAGCAGGTCGGCCGCCGCCGGAGGATTCACCGTGTCCAGCGCGATCCGCAGTCGCGGGGCGGCTGCGCGAAGTTCCCTGAGGAGATCCGGCAGATCTTCCGTCAGCGCCGGCAGCAAACCGAAATAGCCGATCTGAAGCCATTGGCATTTGGCGAAAATCGGAAAGCATTTTCGGAAGGCATCGGCATCAAGAAGCGCTGTCGCGCCCGGCGTGTGAAAGAAGACGCGCTCGCCGCCGGGCTCCACGGCGACCATGGTGGCGCTGGTCTGCGCCTTGTCAGTGGTGAAGACGCCGGCCGTATCGACGCCGGCGGCTTTCAGGCGGTCGATCACCGCGACCCCCAGCACGTCATCGCCGACCAATCCGGCGGCGGCGACGCGCATCCCCAGCTTCGCCATTGCCACGCCGCTGTTACAGACGTTGCCGCCGGTGGTCAGCGTGATCGACCGCACGATGTGTAGACCGCCCGGCGGCGGCGGGCGGCGCAAATCCACCGGCTCCCCGATCACGTCCGCGACGATGAGTCCGAATAGGGATGCGTCCATGGTGGGCGGAAAAAGTGCGGAGTGCCGCGGTAAGTGCTGAGTGCTGAGAGTTGAGTGCTGAGAAATGAGCAGAATATCGTGAGCCGCGTCTGCCTCTTTCTCAGCACTCAGCACTCACTCCCCCTCCAACACTTCTATATGCGTGTAGTCGTCGAGGATAAGGGTTGTCAGTTCGCCGTCGGGTTTTCGGAGGGTGAGGCGGTCTAGCCAGAGCTTGTCGCCGCGCGAGTGGGCGTACCAGCTTCCGGTCTGCTTTTGCTCGAAGGAGACGACGACGCCGGTGATGTCCGTGGGCCAGGTGTAATCGCGGCCGGCGATCTGCTGGGTGACTTTCACCCGCACGCCGGGGTTCAGGTCGTTGCGAAACGCGGTATCCATGTCCTTAAGGTAAGCGGCGCTCTCATAAAGGTCAAAGACTCGTGCAACGACATAACCAGCCCGGACCCAAGATCGCCGCCTTGCCCAAGGCAGCGAAAAAAATCCGAAGCACGAATGTCGAAATCCGAAACAAATCCAAAGCAGAAAACTCAAATCATTCAAACCGGCGCTGCCGTTTTGGATTTTCTTCCTTTCCGCCTTTTGGATTTGTTTCGGATTTCGTGCTTCGGATTTCGGATTTCGGATTTTGACCCGTCTCGCAGGGCAGCGAAAAAAATCCGAAGCACGAATGTCGAAATCCGAAACAAATCCAAAGCGGAAAACTCAAATCATTCAAACCAGCGCTGCCGTTTTGGATTTTCTTCCTTTCCGCCTTTTGGATTTGTTTCGGATTTCGTGCTTCGGATTTCGGATTTTGACCCGTCTCGGGGATCGACATTCGCGGCCTCCGCTTCCCCGTCGCTCTATCTTTTGATCACATTCGTGATTCCCATGCGGATAAAGTTCACCGCGATGGCGGCCAGCAGCACCATGACCAGCTTGCTTAGCGCGCTGAGCGCCTTAGCGCCGACAACCCGCACAACCAGCGATGCGCCAAGCATGACAGCCAATAGGAACCCAAAATTGACGGCCAGGGCCATCGTCGTGATGGCGTATCCGCGCGTGTTGGCCATGACCAGCGCGGTGGTCAGAGTGGCCGGGCCGGCGATCAACGGCATCGCCAGCGGAACCAATCCCACCATGTACGGCTCATCCACCGCCGGCTTGCCGGGACCCAGCAAATCCAGCACCGCCAATACCAGCAGCAGGATTCCGCCGGCGATGCGGAAATCATCGACTGAAATCCCCAGAAACCGAAACAGCGCGACGCCCAGGAACATGAACCCCAGGGCGATGAGCGTCGCCGCCGACACCGCCTCGAAAGTCACCCGGCGGCGCTGCGGGACACTCATGCCGCCAGTCAGCGCGATGAAGATCGGCAGCAAACCAAAGGCGTCGATCGTGACGAAGAGCGGGACGATCGCCTGAAAGAGAGAATGGAGCCAAGGGAACATGGGGACAAATCCGAAATCCGAAGTCCGAAATCCGAAACAAATTCAAATGTGGAAAAATCAAAAATCACGCAAAACCAAGGATACGACGTGGGTCCGCTTCAGCGGACGCTGTGAACTCTGTGGACGCTGTATCTGCCGGCGCGGCGCGGGACCGCGTCCGCTGAAGCGGACCCTACGGGATGTTGCTTAGTTCATTGTGCAACTCCTTGTTCACTCGCGCCAGTTCGTCATACAACCGGCTGATCGCTTCGGGGATGATGCGGAGTTCGCCGATGACGCCCATGAAATTCACGTCGCCGCCCCAGCGGGGGACGACGTGTTGATGCAGATGGCCGGGTAGGCCGGCGCCGGCGCAGCGGCCCAGGTTCGCGCCCAGGTTGAAACCCTGCGCGGAAACGGCGCGTTTGAGCAACCGCACCGCCGCCGATACTTGCCGGGCGAGGTCCAGGTGTTCCTCGTCGGTGAGTTCATCCAGATCGGCTTTGTGGACGCGCGGTGCGACGAGCAAATGGCCGTTGGCATAGGGAAACCGATTCATCAGCACCACGACCGCCGGCGTGGTCCAGAGAACCAAGCGCTGGCGCCGGGTCGCGTCGTCGGTAGCCGCCGCCGCCTCGCAAATAAAGCATGCGTCGGACGGAGGCTTGTTCAGCGAGCGGATGTAATCCATCCGCCAGGGAGCAAAAAGCGCGTCGCTTTCCATTTGCGAAACCTATCCGGCGCAGTGGGTGCCGGCAACGTGACGGCAAACTAAATCCGAAATCCGAATGGCGAAATCCGAAACAAACTCAAACGATGAAAACCCGACGGGTGCACCGGCAAAACATCGGCACGATCATTTCACGCGACGGCTTGCGCTTCTGCTGGCGCGGTGGGGGCGTTCAGCGATTCTTCCGAAAGGGCGACCTTGGCGGCGGCGAGTCGGGTCGGGTCGATTTGATGATTCACGGTCAGTTCCACCGCCGGCGCCTTCCTGGCCGATGGCTCGATCGGGCCGACATTGGGCCGCGCGGCGTCGGCCGATCGGGCCCCGGCCAATAGCGCCGCCTTGGGCTCGCGCATCGCCATCACTTCCTGGGCCAGGGCGCGGTAGTCGATGGCGCCGTTGCTGGTGGGCTCATACGCAAGGATCGTCTTTCCAAAGCTGGGGCTCTCGGCCAGCTTGATATTCCGGCGAATCTTGCTCTTAAAGATCACCGCATCCGCCCACGGCAATGCCTTGCCCTGGGCGGCATCTATAAACGACCGCAACTCCGCCACCACCTCGTTGCTCAATTTGGTATTGCTGTCGAACATGGTCAGCACGATGCCGGTGACACGCAGCTTGGGATTGATGCGCTTGCCGACGAGTTGCACCGTTTCGAGCAGCTTGGCGACGCCTTGCAACGCGAAGAAGTGCGGCTGCATGGGGATGATCACCTCGTCGGCAACCGCCAGCGCATTGAGCGTCAGCAGCCCCAGGCTCGGCGGGCAATCGAGAAGGATGTAATCGAAATCATGCGTGGTGGCTTCGATCCGCTTCTTAAGCAGCGTTTCGCGGCCCAGCACGCTGACCAACTCGATCTCCGCCGCCGCCAGATCGATCGAGCTGGGCACCAGGGCGATGCTGCCATCCTGCACCTTGTGGACGGCTTCGAGAAAACTGCGCTCGTTCACCAGGACGTCATACAGACTACAGATGTCCGGCGAAGGCTCCATGCCATAGTTAATGGTGAGGTGGGCCTGGGGATCGAGGTCGATCAGGCAGACGCGCTTGCCGGCCTCGGCGATCGCGGCGCCGAGGTTGACGGTGGTTGTCGTCTTCCCGACGCCGCCTTTTTGGTTCATCAATGCGATCGTTCGCACGGGCCACCTCCATGTGGTTCGAGGTCCATCGTCCCCATTCGTGGGCGTATTGTCTTGCAATTCCGCCGTCGGAGCAAGACCCACAACCGGCAAGTAGCGCAGCGTGGGATGGATGAAGCGGCGGGGACGCCGCTTCTACGTCGGAGCAAGACCCGCAACACGACGAGTGGCGCAACCATCCATCTTGCTATCATGAGTCCATGGAGCACCTGGAGGGACGCCAATCGATTCTCGCGGCATTGCGGGCGCGGCAACGGCGGTTTGAGGTGATCCTGCTGCGGCAGGGCGCGCATGAGGAAAAGTTTGCCGACGTTCTGGCTGCCGCCGCGGAACTGGGCGTGCCGGTGCGGCGGGCGGATGGACGCGAACTGGACGAAATGGCCCACGGGGCCACGCATGGGGGAATGCTCGCCGTGGTTTCGGCAAAGCCGCGCATGTCGTCCGGTGATCTGCTGCATCTGATCGACAAGCTGCGCGAGCCTGCCCTGTTACTGCTGTTGGAAGGGATCGAGGATGCGCGGAATCTGGGGTTTACGCTGCGCTCCGCCGAGGCGTTAGGCGCGCACGCGGTGATGATCAAAAAACATCTGTGGGATTTCGATCCCGTGGAAATCGCCCGGCCCGCCAGCGGGGCGTACGAGCGCATGCCGTTGGTGCAAATCGAGGATGTCGGCGCGCTCGAGCAACTTCGCGGGCGCGGGGTGCGGCTGATGGGCTGCCTCGCGGGAGTACGGACGAGCATCTATCAGGCCGATCTCGCATCGCCCGTCATCATTGCCATCGGCGGCGAAAAACGGGGTCTTAGCGGAGCCGTGCGTTCAATCTGCGATGGATTCATGACGATTCCGACACAGCCGGGCGCGGCGTCGTTGTCCCTCTCGCATGCCGCGAGCATTGTGATGGCCGAGGCGCGAAGGCAGCGGGAGTCGAAATGATGACCGATTGCTCTACAATCCTTGCCCGTGGAAGTGCCGTGCCTCCTGATTTTGACCGCGATGCCATTGGAGGCGCGGGCGGTGAACAATGCGCTGCGGCTGAGGCGGCGAACTATGCCGGAAAAGAGGGTGCATGACAGCTTCGGCGAATCCTTCCCCCTCCCCCGGTATTCCGGGGGAGGGTTGGGGTGGGGGTTTTCAC
>Ga0209483_1002976_pt1 | contig 11350 bp, 15 predicted proteins | sample NGEPerA_FD_184508 | JGI IMG/M metagenome (GOLD analysis project Ga0209483, IMG submission 184508) | Arctic peat soil microbial communities from the Barrow Environmental Observatory site, Barrow, Alaska, USA - NGEE PermafrostL2-A... | ecosystem: Environmental > Terrestrial > Soil > Wetlands >... | reverse complement strand
TGACGGCATCGCATCGATGCAGGATTTGTTGAAATTCTTCGAGAAGCTGCCAAACCCCGACAAGCAATTCACCGTCATGTCCGGCATTTCGCACGCCAGCTTCCAGCAGAAGAATTACATGATGGTCTATCACATCCTGGCGAGCTTCTTCGCGCAGCCTGAGCCGGTGTATAAAGGCTAGACGCCGAGCTTGTCCGCCAGATCGGACAAATTCTTCGCCGCATAGTCGACCTTAACCGTCGGCGCCGGCTCGCCGGTATTCGGGCCATACTCGTTCGGCCGCGCGGTGTGCGCCGTGCGCAAACCCAGTTTCGCCGCCGCTTCGAGATCTTTGCTGTGGGCGGCCACCATCATGCATTGCGCGGGCGCCAGATCGAACGCCGCGCAGGCGGCGAGATAGACCACCGGCTTCGGCTTGAAGTCGCCGGCGATTTCTGAACCCAGGATCGCGTCCCATGGCAACGCATTACGCCGCGCCAGATCGACCATCAACGAGATGTTGCCGTTCGAGCACGGCGCCAGCCAGAATTTCTTTTTGAGCCGCGCCATCGCCGCCGGCACGTCCGGCCACGCATCGAGCCGGTGCCAGATCAGCGTCATATCGTCGAGCACTTGGTCGGAAAGATTCTGCAGATCGAAGCGCGGCAACAGGCGCATAAGATTGCGCCGGTGCAGCACGTCGAGCTTGGCAAAAGACTGCCGGCCGGAGCGCACTTCCTCCATCCCGGGCTGGTATTCGCCCCGCCAGGCGTCGGCGAAAGCGGTCCAATCGAGGTTATACCCAAGGGGATCGAGGATTTTTTCGGCCTCCCGGGCAACCGATGTACGCCAGTCGACCAGGGTTCCGAAGACGTCGAAAAAGAGCGCTCTGACGCCGAGGATCGGGGCTTCTACGAGCATGAAATCGGGCCCCGAACGTGGCCGTTAGACCCGCCGCAACACTGGCTAAGTCATTGATTAAATGGCGGGAGCGACGGGACTCGAACCCGCGGCCTCTGCCGTGACAGGGCAGCGCTCTAACCAACTGAGCTACGCCCCCGCGGACGTCCGCACGCGTTACAGCCCACTATTCCCCAAGTCAACCATCCCCACGGAAATTGCGAAAAAGCCTTATTTATCGGTAAGAATTGATGGTCAGACGCCCCCCGAATCGTCTATGCGGGCAAGGTGTTTGGCGCTCCGCCAAGCTCATGGATTCACGAGGAGGGTCCTAACGATGGGAATGGTTCCTGGAAAAGCTCCGACGCCGCCAACGGTGACATTGAAACATCTCGCGGCCGCGCTCGCGGAAACCCACGAAATGTCGAAGAAACAGGCGGAAGCCGTACTCGGCGATTTCGTCGGCAATATCGTCAAGCATCTCAAGAAAGGCGAGCGCATCCGCATCGGCGGCCTCGGCATCCTTCAGGTGCGCAAGCGCGCCGCGCGCATGGGCCGCAACCCGGCCACCGGCGAGGCTATCCAAATCAAGGCCAGTAAGAAAGTTGCCTTCCGCGCCTCCAAGGAATTGAAAGAGTCGGTCTAACGTCAGACCGGATCCTCCGGGCATAATACCGGCAGGCTGGGAGCTTAAAGCTCTTGGCCTGCCGTTTTGCGTTTGAAGATTGGTGGGCGATGACGGACCAGAAAGCCGCCTCGCGAGAAGTATTTGAAGTACAAGGATAACCTTGCGGCGCAGGGACTTCCGTGCGATCAGCCTATGCCATCAACCTATGCCAGCAGAGGCGAGGCGATGGCGAAGTCCAAGAGCGACACGCGCTATCTCAAGAAGCAGCACGAGAGCTGGTATTTCGTGATCGCGGTCCCGCGCATTCTAGTAAAGGTCGGTACGTTCCCGAGTGAAGGCCGTAAGGGCAAGAAAGGCCAACCGAACAAACCAGGGAAGCCGCTCAGCAAGATTATCGTCAGCCTCAACACGCGCGACAAGCGCGAGGCACAGGCGAAGCGATGGCCGCTAGTCAATGAATGGACCACGAATTTCAAGCGCGCCGAAAGCGGCGCCGAGTTAACGCCGGATGAGATAAATGATCTTGCTCGCGAGACCTACACGGCCACGCTTGAACGCCTCGAAGCCGACGCCAAGCGTCACAGGGTTCCGCCCGCGCGACAGATCGAGGACGTTTGGATTGAGCTGAGTGCGTTCGGCGATCTTCCGCCGGATCGAGACCGGCTCGCCGACGCGCGTTTCGAGGTGGACGATCTCACGTCGTTCGGAAGCGTTGAGGAGGATTTGGCTGCGGCGCAGCGGCGGAAGGGCGTCCCGCTCGATCCCGCGTCCGATACCTTCCGCATGCTGGGCAGAGCCCTCGCCCGCGCCAAGGTGGCCGCCTAGGCAGCGAAACATTCAGAGTGAGTGATCGCAGTGAAAGTCTAGTCTTTGCCGAGATGCACAAAACCTATTTGGCGCTTTTCGTCCATCTGCCACGGCTCGCGACTGAAACTTTGTTTGAGCATTTCCACCATGAAGTCATAGGCCGGATTGAAGGCGCCTTCATCCGTGAGCTTAACCGTAAATGCCTTGTCCGAAACCTTGAGGTCGCACACGTCGTTCTTTGCTCGGTAATGCACGGTAAAGCCGAAAGCCGCTTTCGGATAACTGTTTTCATCATAGTCGAGAGTAAGCGTAAGCCCAAATTTGTAATAGCCGTCCTCTTCAAAGGTAAGCACTTCGCCAGGATGTTCTGCGCGAACTAGTTTGCCTTCATCTGTTATCTTTCGCGCTTCCACATAAAACTTCTTTGTCGTGTCGTCGATCACGTTGTAAGTCGCAGGCGCACCGATGTACTCACGGAAGCCGCGCGCGAAATTCCCAGCGAACGCGACTGACGCATCGTGATAGGCGATGCCACGTTTGCGCCAGTCTCGATAGGCTCCTCTTAGCTCATCAAATTTCACCATCGTTTTCCTCCGCAGCTACCGCCTCACCTTTGCAGTGCATCACTCGACACCGGGGCGGTCAAGCGGGTCCGTCGCCGACCTGACTTCCCAGAAATATTTCGCGTGTCTATTGCTTTGGTCAAAATAAAAATCGAGCGCGCGATCCCGGGGGTGGCACGGCGTACCCCCGGGTCTTTGGCCCGAGACCGAACAATCCTATAGGTGCGCGTGATGCAACGATGAAACGATTGATCGTGTGGAGGGTGCAAGGTGATCGAGTGCGCATTCACCATTGCATGAAAAAATCAAGAGCGTTGCAAGAATACAGATTGAAAACATTTCCGTAAATGGCTATTGTAGGAAATGAGGATATGATAGACCTGCGTAAAGACCAGCAATGACGCGCAAGGCCAAGAGCACCTCAAACACTGAAAACGGAAATGTAATGGCAAAACGCAAAAGCAATCACCTGACTTACCTAACCGAAGATCAGGTGGCCAAGCTGTTAGAGGCCCTGAAGCGTGGCCGGAATGGCCAGCGCAATTACACTATGGGCTTGCTAACATATCGCCACGGGCTTAGAGCCGCTGAAGCGTGCGACCTGCAATGGCAAGACATCGACTTGAAGCGCGGTCGCGTGCATGTTCGCCGGCTCAAGAGCGGCATTGACAGCGTTCACCCATTGCAAGGTGACGAGTTGCGCGCTTTGAAAGCGTGGCAGCGCGAGCAAGGGCCTGGGATCAAGTTTATTTTCACCAGCGAACAAGGTGGCCCATTAACACCGCGCATGTTCGGATACATGATCCGTGACGCTGGCAAGAGCGCCGAGCTACCGCCTTGCCATCCTCATATTTTGCGGCATTCGTGCGGCTACGCTCTCGCCAACCAGGGCCAGAATACTAGGGCGCTCGGCGAATATCTCGGCCACGCAAATCTTAATAACACGCGGCGATACACCGCGCTTAATGAAAGCGCCTTCAAGGATTTTTGGAGATAACCAATTCCGGCATGGGCCAATGGGGCTTTTCCACATACACATCCTTCATTCAGCTGTGAGATGGCTGTGCGATTTTGTGCGAGGATTGGAAGCGAGGCAGCTATGGACCAAGCGCCGCCTGTTTATTTTGACCTCGAAACGGTCGCCCTATTACGCGAGGTATTGGAGGACGCATGGGCATTACATCGTCCAGAGCAGCGGGCCAAATTGACCCGGACAACGCTGGCCGAACGCATCTTAAAAGCCGCAGCCGATGGCGAACGAGATCGGGATAGATTGCTCGAAGCCGCATTGATGGAGTTCACCACCCAAGAAGCTTCCGCCTAATTGGCGAGCGCGTTGCGGAAATTTAGAGATTTAGAGATTAAGTGCGCGCGGTCGGCGATGAGAATTTCGGCCAGGCGATCTCACGCGGCGGGAAAAATTGGGCAACAGCCTAGGCCAGAAGATAAGTGTTCGATCTACACAGCCCTCTACAAAACAGCCTTGCGGACCACTTTCCCTATCATCCAGTTGGTTTGCGGTCTGTGGAGACTTATGCCCATTTTTATTGACTAATAATACTCACAGACCTTTGCGGCCTGTGGAGGTCATTTTTGCGGCCTGTGGTCCTGGCGAAAGATTGTTGCGCGTCCACACAGGCCGCAAAGGCTTGCGGAGTATTATCCCCTTATAGAATGGGCATAAGTCTCCACAGACCGCAAACCGTGGGACATATAAGGGCGCTCCCCGCAAACACCCGGCGTCGGCTGCCAGCCAAAAACTGAGTTGGATACGCCGCTCAACGTCGCTTTCGGACAATAGCCGACAAACTTGGATTTTGGCCCGCGATGGCTTGTTCGCTTTTGACCCGTCAGCGACAATGCAGAGCGCAATTGCTGCTTTGCGGAGGCGCTATGCAAGGCCTTCGATTGTTTGTGAATGTTTGAATTGCTGGCTCCGGACCCGATCCAACTATCGCTTGACGGGAAGCTGTCGTAGGGACACACTAATGGCTGTGGCGTTGGACATTGCTGCCTTGCTTAAGCGAATGGGAGGGCAGCGTGCAGCAAGGAAGGGGTATTAATCATGTCTAGGAATCGGTTGGCAGCCAATTTTGCGTTGGCTTTTGCTGCGTTGGCAGGTACGGCGCTTCAGTCATCCTTAGCCAGTGCGGATACTTTTTTTGATTTGACCTTCACGCAAGTGGGTACGCCGAGTAACGGGTGCTGCGGTCCATTTAATGTCTCCGCAATCCTCGACACCGTTCAAAGCGGGAGTGATTTTGCCATCGTCGGAATCAGCGGCTCTGTTAATCAAGGCGATCCTGCAACCGCCTACAACATAACTGGATTGATCTCTCCTCCAAGCGACCCTGGCAACTATTTCGGCTTCAACAACATCGTATATAGCGGTTTAAGTTACACTTTCGACACCGGTGGCGTCGGCTTCTATGCAAATGGCGGTCCTAACTATTATCCTGCCGATCCAAGTACTGCTTACAATATTTATGATAATGGCGCGCCCAATGGTATTTTGAGTACGACCGCATCTTACGACGTAAATACACCATTCAACGGCACCTACTCTATTACGGAATTAAGCGCGACCCCGTTGCCGGCCGCGCTACCACTTTTTGCCTCAGGTCTCGGCGGGTTAGGTCTGCTCGGCTGGCGCAGAAAACGGAAGAACGCTGCTGCTATCGCAGCCTGATCAAAACACCTGATCGGATTTCGGAGAGACCGCCGCGTTGGCGGTCTTTCTGTTTGTGCAGTCTGCTGCGGTGCGTCGGTCGCGATTGGCACGTCGCGACATTAGCCGCGATACACCATAATTGGTCGCTCTTGGAGTAAGAGCGGACATGCGACCGGTTTTATAAGTGCACGCCCATTACGCCTCAGTGCCGGGTCTCGCTCGGGCACAGCAGGGCATAATCGGGGTCCTCGGGGTCAATTCCGAATTCCTTGGCCGCTCGGGCGGCCTCCGCCGCGACGATCTCCTGAGCGATGTCCCGTAGGCGCCAGGCATGATGACTGCCGGGGCCGAACCCTACCGGCTCGGAAATAACCGAGAGTTTTGCTTTAGCCGTTTCGACTGTGCGCCAGCCGAGATCGCGCGCCTCAGCCAACTCTTTGATCTTCTCGACGGGCACGGGGCCATCTGCCAGGGCCGCTTTCAGGAACATCGCCGCCGTGTCCTGCTTGGTTCTCGACTTACCATAATCGGGATCGAAAGCTTCGCGGGCGGTCGTCTCGACGATGCTATCCCAGGCGATCCTCGGGTGATTGTAGGTGCTGCCATCGTCAAGGGCCACGTCTACCCCTTCAAACCGATACGCAAGGTTCTTAACGCTGCGCTTGGCGAGGTTGCCCTTGGCTCGCATGAAGAGGAAGCGGCCAGTTTCGTTTCCATCATCGTCGCGCTCGGGCGCACACAGCCAAGCCGAACGGGAAAGCGCACCGAGGGCATGACTGTCGGTTAGTCGATTGAGTGGGTTTGAGCTAGTGCCGGACTTGTTCAAGTGGGTGACGATCAGGACCGTGATCTTGTTGGCCTCGGCCCATTCACGGAGAGGCGTCAGTAGCCGGCGCATGTCGGCTGCCTTGAAGGAATTAACGCCGGCCCCGAGATAGGCGGTGATCGGATCAATAGTGACCAGGCGCACGATTATCTTCTGTTTTGCCAAGTGCGCGAGGGTCGCCTTGATGCGGTCGAGGTCAACGGCCAGGTCGAGGAGCCGATTGCCGCCTTCAACCTTCACCATTGCGTCTAGGATGATGACTTGATTGAGGTCTGCACCAGCGGCCTTCAGTCGCGGCACCAGAACACTCTTCACGCTATCCTCAGCAGTGAGCACCAGGGCTGCGCCTTGCTGCACGTTACCCTCTTCATTCGGCATTGCGTTGCCGTGCGTTATCTTGGCAATCAAGTCATAGACTAGCGTGCTCTTGCCGCAATCCGGGTCACCGCCAATGATCGACAATTCATTCGCCGGAATACGCTCGGGCCAGAGCCAAGATATTTTCTCGGTTTTGGTCTTGCTGGCAATTTGGTAACTGAGTGTTTGCGCGCCTTTCGGCTCTTCAGTTTTGGTCTTGTCCTTCGCCTTACTGAAATCAAAATCTCTGAACGCTTCCGCTGCGGGCTTGCTTGCCTTCGCCCCGATATCGTTTTGGCGATGCTTCGCCGCGTTGCCGAGGATGGTCCGCAATTCCCTTTCACTCCACTCAGGTTGGCAAGCGGGGTTGAATATCTTGGCGATCAAATCATAAGCAATATCATCCGAAACGTAATCCATGACCAGGCAGGCCACCTTGAATGTGTGATTATTGCCACCCTGACCTGAGACTGCGACTTGCCCTTGCTCGACAAGATTGGCGAGATAGGTTTTCATTTTCGTAATTTCATGCGGCTCATCGAGCGCGACACCTTCGGCCCGCTTCAACGGCGGTGACAGATTGACCTTCGCGAGATCGAGTAGCCAAGCCGGCGCAGCCACAACCGGGGCATCCTTGATGATACGATACGCCTTACCGTCAATGGTCGAACCAGGCCCGACGACATACCCGCCCAGGGCTTTCACGTCGATGGCACCGCCGAGGCTTCTCTTGCCATTAGAGCCGCGTAGATCGCCGCTAAAATAATGATGCTGGCCGCCGGTCGTTGTCGCAACCGTTAAGGTTACAGGCAATGCGCCATGCTCAGCTTCAAGACGGGCGAGATCGGCAAGGCCATGCTTGCCACCCTTTTCGTCCGGGTCGAGAGCACCCTGGCCTTCCGTGAACGCAATCCCATAGTTGGCGTTGGGGTTTTCCTTGAACCATGCGCGGATCGTCGCCGCGTCCGTTGTGGCTTCGGATTGCCAACCATCATGCAACGGCGGCTTATCGTTTGGTCGGCACAGGAACACGCGAAATCCACGCGCGGCCATCATGACAGCCAAATCCGACTTTGTCGGATCAATAGGAAGCCCGCGGGTGCGTTGGCTGGGCTCGGCCTTCACCTTAGCATGGGGCAAACCCGGCGTTATGGAACAGTCCTCGGGCTCCATCGGCAACCCCGGCTCCAGGTAATCGCGGATAGCGCGCCGCTCTCCCTGACTTCTCTTGCTCAGGCTCTCCAATGGCAAACTGAGAGCTTGCAGCGCGGCAATGATCTTGTCGCGAGGATGCGTTTCGACCAGGGCCTTTAGGTCAGCATCAGAGACGGGATTGAAATTCTCTAGGTTTTGACGTATATTCATGACACTTGCTCCTTGCTTCGGCGCTCATTCCGCCGGGGTTGGTTACGGAAGGCCCGCCAGCACAGCGGGCCTTTTCGTTTTCTCATTCCTTTCCGGTGAAGAGATCGAAGTCTGTGCCCTTGGCAATCCCGGAATTGTCGCCACGATCCTCGACCAGTTCACCGCGCTTGTTGCGTTTAAACGCGCGGCCAGTGTTGTAATCGTAGTTCGGATCAACTTCGTGCGTGTCGATTGGTGGTGGCAGATTGGATTTTGCCTCCGGCACTTTTTCGTCATCGGTTTTCTTTTCAGTCATCGCTCAGTCTCCCTCTGGGGTTAGCAGCCGCCGTCATGGACTTTATCACAAAACGGACAGCAATCATGGCCGCGCACAAGCTGGCTTGCGCCACGCTGGCCTAGCCGTCTCTCTGGGGTCAGCGCACGCGCATGACGGATGCCCATGACAAGCATCCGGGTTGCTGACATCAAATCGTCGTCGCGCTTCTCAACCTTGCCATCAGCGTAGTGATAGTTCTGATATTCGAGGAACCATTCATGCAGGTGCTTCGCGACTAAAAGTTTTCCAAGAGCGAAGCGTTGTTCCATTTCTGCAATTCCGCGCTCAAAGGAATAACCGCCTTCCTTAAAGGTTGCGTGCTTTTGCGGGAAATTCAAACCGAGCCGGCGATACATCGACGCTAGGCTTTCTCCCGTCTGAGCATTGCCAGACTGTGAGCCGTCATGTCCGTACAAGAATGGAGCGTCCCATGCCGGATTGCTTTTGATCCTGGCGACGTGTTGCACGGGAAGCATCTGCGACAACTTGAACGCTTCAATAATGTAAATGACATCGGCAACCGGATCGTGGAACGCGAGCACAAACGCTGCCGGGTGGCTCTGAGAACTCAAGCCCCCGTGGCTCAGGTCGCAGCCCCATGCCATCGGCCAGTAGCTCGGAAAAGAATGTGGCGGCCTATCGTGCATGATCTGGTCGAGCGGGATTGTGAATACGGCACCTTCGCCTTGCATCTCTCGGCCCCAGACACGGGCACCACGTTCCCGTTCTGGAAACGAGTTGATGATGGCCTCGCGACGGTCCTCGGGAAGCCGCGCCGCTATTCCCGTCACCAGATTGGGGCCGCCGTCGCTCACACCCTTCACCTTGAGGAGTAACTAGCATGTCTATTGCCACTAAAGCCGCCGCGCTTTTCAAACCGGCGCCCGACAATACGCCGGATGATCCAGAACTTGAGCGCGCGATTGACACCCAGCACAAGGCCGAGGCGGCCATTGCCGAATTGTTTAAGCGGGTCGAAGAGCAGACGCGCCTTGTCAATCAACTACGCGATGCAAAGCAGTCTGCCGCGCTCGCCGCTGTGGAGAATGGCGAAGATGCTCCACGGCAAAAGGCCGCGGCCGATCTCGCCGCAGCCGAAAGCAAGCTGGAGACACTACGCGATGCCGAGGCGGCTGCGCAGCGCCGATTGCGCGAGTGCCAAGTCAAAACGCACGCTGTAACGGTCGATGCCAGAGTTAAGACGCAACGCCGGATCAATGGCCAACGGGTCCCCAAACCATAAGGACGCTCTGAAGGCTGTGGCAATGACCATCAACCGCCTCGACCCCGAGGTGCAGCAAATCAACGCGCATGTGACGCATGAGGTTGTCGATCACCGAAAAGATAGTCTGGAACAACTGCGGACGTTGAAAGCCCTGAATGTCCCGAGGGAAAAACTGGAGGCGCTATTCGGTTACTCGGGTCTGCCAATGCTGGAAAAGCAACTGGCTGAAGAGGACAAGACTAAACCGATAGATGCTGAATTTACTGAGATCGAGAGAGATGTCGATTTTGAATTGCTAGGAGACGTGTGATGTCAATGTCGGCGCCAGCAGTCCAGTCGCAGCCAGAGATCGAGAGCCTTCCTGTCTCTTCGATCCGCAAGCACATGAAAAAGCTGCACACCACGGCCGAATACAATCAACGCTACAAGCGCGCCTGGTATTATAAGCCGCACCCTGAGACGCAACTGCCGTTTCACAATTCATTGGCGACTGAGCGCAGTATTGTTCTGGGGACACAGCAAGGCAAAACGACTGCCGCCGGCTTCGAGATGGCATTTGCCGCAATGGACTGGTGGCCAGAGTGGCACACTGGCCTGCATCCGGTGCCGCCGAACCTCGAACGCGCCGCCAAGTTCATAGGGTGGTACTGCGGTGTTACTTCGCAGACCGTGCGCGACGGCGCACAGGAAAAACTTGTCGGACCTATTGCTCAGAAAGACGGTCTAGGCACTGGCGCACTCAGCCTCGACATGATCGAGAGCGTGACCAAATCCCGAGGTATCGACAGCTTTATTGACACTATCATTGTGAACCGCGTGTCGGGCGGTGTCGCGCTGTTGCAGGCGCGCACCTTCGAGCAGTCGGTTCTGAGTTATCAGGGGGTTCCAGTCGATCTGGGTTGGGTCGATGAAGATTTAGGTTACGACGATAAAATTTATAACGAACTACTCGGCCGCACCATAGCGACGAATGGCCGGATTATTTGCAGTTTGACCCCGATGCTCGGCCTTACGCCTCTACGCAAACGCTACAACGATAGCCGCGACCCGAGCAAAATCTTTCAGGTGCGCGGCGGTATCGAGCAAGCCCTACACATTATCGAGTAAGTCGCGAAGCGCATTGTCTCTGCTGAAAGTGATTGGGCGGCCGGCCCGGGCGGCGGCTATCTGCTCGGCCGTGAAAACCGTCTGACACGCCAGTTCAAGCCCGAGCGTGGAAACTTTGATTTCGCCATTCGGGCCGGGCTTGATTGGGCCATAGCAGCCGTGTTTGGCGTTCTTTGAGAAAAGCGCCAGATCGACGCCAGCGAGGCGTGAGGCGATTGTTTGGTTGATCCACGAGGCCGACATGGCAGGCTCCAACTGAAGTGCCCCTTCGGGCTCTCCGGCTGGTTCTCCACGTCTGGGCCAGGGGCGGATGGTGACTATTCGGCACGTTACCCGCTCGTCTCGGGCGTGCCTTGCGCCTCAATTACTGGCGCAACTAAGTTTCAATCTTGATGCTAATCTAGCAACTTTCTTACCAGAAGTCAAGCCCCCGCCCCCTGGACGAAATGCCATCAATCTATGCCATACACCTATGCCATCAGCGTCATATGACATTCAAAAAAGCCTGTAAAATATAGGCTTTGTGCGGTGGTGGGCGATGACGGACTCGAACCGCCGACATCCTCCGTGTAAAGGAGGCGCTCTACCAACTGAGCTAATCGCCCG
>Ga0209483_1002974_pt1 | contig 11351 bp, 11 predicted proteins | sample NGEPerA_FD_184508 | JGI IMG/M metagenome (GOLD analysis project Ga0209483, IMG submission 184508) | Arctic peat soil microbial communities from the Barrow Environmental Observatory site, Barrow, Alaska, USA - NGEE PermafrostL2-A... | ecosystem: Environmental > Terrestrial > Soil > Wetlands >... | reverse complement strand
TAAGAACACCACCGACAAAGTGCGCCGGCCGGGCGCTGTTCGACGAAGACGCGACGCCGTGTGCACCGAGCGTGTTGTAGGCAAGCCGGAAGCATGCCGTGTAATCTCAGTTGACGCCAAATCGCCTTATCACAAACTGAGTCCTTCAATTCGGCTCGTCCTTACGGGCCAGGGATGCGTGGGTGAGATGCTACCCGGGGTTTCGCAGCGCTCCCCCCAAGCACGAAGGCCTGTCGCCGGGGACCCCGAGAATCTCCGCCTTCAGAGCGGCAGGAGCGGAGACTTTTCATTCCCGCTCACCGCGGCTTTCATTTTCCTTGAAAGTTCGGAGGGCGTTTCTCAAGGAACGCGCCGATACCTTCCTGGTAGTCGGTGCTGTCGTAGATCTGACGCCGCATGGCCTGGACCCTCTCAAATGTTTCGGGGCCCAGGTTGTGAGAGATGGAGAGCAACCTGATCTCCTCTTTGAGAAGGCCCATGACAAGAGGTGAGTTCCGCGAAATCTGTTCGGCGATACTCATTGTGACGCTCTCCAATTGATCTGCTGGAACCGCATGGCTTACGATGCCACGATCAACGAGACGTTTCACAGGGAGAGGCTGGGCGGTAAACAGCATTTCCTTGCAGAGCGGTATACCGCCGGTGTTGAGGAAGTTCTGGACTCCGGATATGTTGTAGGGCATTCCAAGTTTCGCAGGCGTAATGGCGAATGTGCTGTCGTCTGCAGAGACGATGAGATCGCAACTCATGACGAGTTCACAGGCTCCGCCCCACACACTTCCCTCTATCATGGCAATCACGGGCACAGGGAAAAGCTCGATGTTCCTGATGACGCGCCTCAGAGGATCGTTGTAGGTCATGGGGTCGCGTCCATTGGTCGGCAACTCGCGAACATCGTGGCCCGAAGAAAACACCTTTGAACCCGCGGGCGCTCTCAAGATGACAACTCGAACCTCTTGTTGCCGCATTTCCTCAAGAGCAGTGCAAAGGTCATTGATGAGTTCCGTGCTGAGAGCGTTGCGCTTTAGTGGATTGTTGAGCGTGATAACACCGATGTTGTCGGAGGTGTTCGCATTTGCCATTGCCAATGCAGTGTCCATGCTTCGCTTCCTTAATTGCTCGGCAAAGGCCGACGCATTCGAGAAGATGGGCCGAACAACCAGAAACTTGGGGCAAGTAATGAATCCACCTGGCTCGGTCCTCACATTCTCGCGTTACCCTCGTACCGCTGATAAGTCTACCTGTTATTTACAACCTGATTTGCATCCAAGTTTAACCTTGATTGAGTTCGAGAGAATCCGGAAGCAGCTTTGATTTCCTACAGCGGACTATTTCGGCACGACAGGCGTTGATGCGGGCCTGAATATTTAACGCCAGGCGCGCGAGCGCGGTGGCGGGGCTGCGTTCATGCGATGGTGGATGCAGTGTTATCTGTCTTGAAGACTCGCCGGGACCCCAGACATGGAGAACCCTGTAGAGAACTGGTTCGTGGGCACCCATGGATGCTTTGACAAAGCAGGGTGCGGCTCTTATGCTTTGTGGCTAGCAAACGTTTACTCGGACGCTGTCAACCGAGCGGCTTCAGTGGCCGTCGCAGAGAGCGGCCGCGCACCGTTCCCCATAAAGAAAGGCGATGTGTCATGAACACAGTTTCAAGAAGGCGGTTCCTCAAGAAAGCGGGTGAGACCAGCGTGGCCCTGGCTGCGAGTTCCGCATTGGGCAGATTCAGTTTGGCTCAGAGCGCGCCGCGCACGACGCGCATCGTTATCGATTCCAGCCGGGAGATTGCGCCAATAAGCCCAATTCTCTTTGGCTCGTTTCTGGAGCACCTGGGACGCGCGATCTACGAAGGCATCTACGATCCCAAGTCGAAGTTCGCTGACAGCAATGGATTCCGCACCGACGTGATGAAGGAAGTTCACGACATGGGCGTGCCCATCGTCCGCTATCCCGGAGGAAACTTTGTCTCCGGCTATCACTGGCTGGACGGAGTGGGTCCGAAGAAGGATCGCCCGACGGTTCTGGACCGTGCGTGGAACACGCTGGAGACCAACCAGTTCGGCACCAACGAGTTCATCACATGGGCGCGCCAGGTGGGCACAGAGCCGCTGTTCGGGCTCAACTTCGGCACCGGATCAGCCGAAGACGCGGCCGCCCTGGTGGAGTATTGCAACGTGGCCGGGGGCACCAAGTGGAGCAATCTGCGGCGCTCGCACGGATATGAGCAGCCGCACAACGTGAAGTACTGGTGCGTGGGCAATGAGATGGACGGGCCGTGGCAGATTGGTCACATGCCGGCCCGCGAATATGGAATCAAAGCCACCGACGCCGCCAGCCAGATGCGCGCGCTCGATCCGTCAATCAAGCTGATTGCGTGCGGCTCCGCCGGGCCATTCATGCCAACGTATATCGAGTGGGATCGCACCGTGCTGGAAGAGTGTTACGACGTGGTGGATGGCATCTCGCTGCACCACTATTGGGGTAATACCGAAGAGAACAGCAACGACAGCTCGAAGTACATGGCCATGAACCTGGCCATGGATCGCCAGATCGAGGAAATTATGGCCGTGTGCGACAGCGTTCGCGCACAGAAGCGCTCCGGCAAACAGTTGTTCCTTTCGTTCGACGAGTGGAACGTGTGGTATCGCGCCCGCGATGGCGAATTCTCGAATGGGCACGGAAAAGCGGCTCCGCATCTTCTGGAAGAACCCTACAACCTGGAAGACGCAATTCTGGTTGGTGGGCTCGCCAATTCCCTGATCCGGCACTCCGATCGCGTGAAGGTCGCCTGCCTTGCGCAACTCGTCAATGTGATTGCGCCTATCACGACCAATGAAGATGGCATCCTGCGGCACACCATCTACTACCCGTATGTGTGGGCGCTCAAGTATGCCCATGGACGTGCCCTGAGCATTGCACCTGAGGGCCCGAGCTACGAAGTAGCCTCTCTTGGCCGCCCAATTGAGAGCATCGGCCTGGCGGCTCCCGGATTCGGAGACGTGCCTTACCTGGACGTGGTGGCGACTCACGATAAGGATAAGAACACGGCGACCCTTTTCATCATGAACCGCGATCTTGAAAAAGCGCAGGAACTGGAGATCGCATGGCACGACCTGACACCAAGCAAGGTAATCGCATTCGAGACAATCACCGGAAACGACCTGAAGGCGGGAAACACCTTCGCTGATCCGAAACGTGTGGTCCCGCAGACGCTGGAGAACCCGAAGGTTGGTTCCAACATGTCGTTGAAGCTGCCGGCGCGGTCATATTCGGTGCTGTCGCTGGTGGTATGAGGGGTGGGGTCTTCAGACCCAGGTCTCGAAGGCGAATCCTCGCCCCGGCGACGAAGGCCTGTCGCTGGGGACCCCGAGACCGGGGCCCCCGGCGATTCCTAAGCCGTGGCCTGCGATACCCGCTGCAACAGCACCGCATCGGACTCGGTGAGGTCGAGCGGCTCCAGGTAGGGCTGGCGAACTCCGTGTGCTCCCGTCGGCCAATAGACCTCGATCATGTTCCCATCCGGGTCGTCGAAGTAGAAGGCGAAAGACGCACCGTGGTTGAACGATAATTTTATGGGCACCTTCCTTGCCAGGACACGAGCGTGGAACGATCGCAGCTCCGCCAGTGAGGAGACCTTGAAGGCAACGTGCCTGTACTTGGGTTCGGCGAACAAGGCGATTTCGTGAGACTCTTCACCTGGGCGGCTGGAGAGAAAAGCGCTGGCTCCTAATGGATGGTCGGCTTCGCTGCCCCCGACGATCTGCATTCCCAGCAGATCACGGTAGAATTCCGCCGAGGCCGTTGGATCCTTCGCGTAGAGACCTGCGTGGTGAATCCCGGTGTTGTGGGATGTTCCTTGCTCCTGCATTCCATGACACCTCGCTTTAGTTAGGTGGAATTTTCCCTTGTTCCATTGATCGTTGAATTTCCGGAGAGTTGGCGGTTGGGGGGAAGTTCCCTGTGCTTCTCAATAGAAGCGATGGGGATTGCGACTGTCAACTTGCTTCTGCGAGTTACTTTTTCGGGGCGTAGGGTCCGACTTCCGGTTTGCCCTGGGTGTTTTTCAGCGGCCCGAGTTCGTCGGTGACGCCGCGGTCGATAATTGCGGTCTCACGGCCGTTCTGGAAGCAGGTGAAATCCGGCCGGCCGAACCATGCAAAGGGACCACACAACCGCTTGCCTGCGCCAAGTGCCGCGTCGTGCACGATGTTGACCAGGCGCTCGTAGTCGGGAGTGCCTTCAGCGTAGCCGGAGAAGTTTCCCAGGTCTCCGCTGGCTGCGAAGATTGCGGTGACGCCGGGAATGGCGGCGATCTGAGGTGCGTCCTTCACTCCGTCGAGCGTCTCGATCATCTCGATGAGAACCACATTCTTATTGATGGTGTTGCGATAGCCGCCGGGAACGCTGCCCCACACATCGGGTTCGAAGGCCTGGCCACCTCCAAGACTGCGCTTGCCGAGCGGCGGGAACATGGTCCAGTCGCGCGCGGCAACACCTTCGGCAATCGAGCGGACAGTGGGAACAATAATTACCAGCGCGCCCAGGTCCATAGCATGCTGGATTTCGCGTTCATCGGTATAGGCAACGCGCACGCCAGGCACGGCTTTGGCGTGCGGGCAGGCCTTCCACATGCGGCCGACTGCTTCCCAATCCCGCTGGTTATGCTGCATCTCAGTCCAGATAAAGTCGTAGCCGGAATTGGCCATGGCGCAATAAGTTTCCGGAGTGTCGGTGCTGAAGACGGTGCCGCCGGTGACCGTCTCGCCCTTCATCATCTTGATCATTACCGGATTCCAGATTCCGGCATCATGGGCGTCAAATGCGGGGCCGTATTTCCAATGAGCAGGATCGAGCGGGCCCTGGTTGACGGCGCCGACGGGCGGTGTGATCATTTGGCCGGAGACCTGGCCGGCGGGCACGGCGAGCGGGAACTTGGTTCCGCTGGCAACCGGGGTCTTGGCCTGGGGAGCTGCGGTGGGAAACGGATTCTGGGCCTGCGCCTGGAAAGCCATCAGGCAGATGAACAATCCGGGCGCTGCTGCAAGTGCCACACTCCCTTTGAATCGAACCATTACGAACTCCTCCTCGTGTTATCACGGGGCCGGCATCGCTACGTAGCAACGCAGGCAGAACACTCGTGTGCTTTTGAAATGTCAGGGATTCGATACGTACGCAAAGCCCCGGATAAAGATAAGCCATGCGGGGGCAGGCGCGATAGGGGAGGCGAGAGTTGGAACACACCGCCGGCCTGAAGGAGTGCGACTCTACTTCGGTTTTTCAGGTTTTGGATCCGGATTGAGTGCTTTGCCCACATGCCTGGCGGAGGTGCCAAGCGCATGTTTGGTTGCGTTGTAGGTTTTTTGAAGGGCGTTTCCGGTATTGTCGGTCGTAACCGAAATTGCCGCACCCGTTGATGTTCCTGCTTTGGAGAGCGATGCCGTGGTGTGGTTGGCGCCCCCGGCAATCGCCTGCTCGGTGGCACTACTGTTGGCAATGATGCCTTGGGCGGGATGGTGGCCTGGATTGAACCATGCTATGTCCGTATCCGGCATCTGGTTGAGGCGAGCAAGGGGCTCAGGCGGGAAGTTGGTGTTGGACATTTTTTCGATGAGCGGCCATTCAGTGGATGCGATAAACACGGAACCATTCATGGGATGGCCGGTTTCACCGAGATTGATAATTCTGCCGGGCGGAAGGGCCACCATGTCTACGCATCTGTCTGCGCCGCATCCGGCCTGGCAGAGCTTCTGATTCAAATAGGAAGCGTGCTTGCCAGGCGAGACAAAAACCCGGGCGCCGCTGTCCTCGGCATGGAGCGTTGAGGCACGCGTGATATGGCTTACGTCGCATACCGTCTTCTCGTGAGCCGCGGCATACCAATACGCTGCCTTCCATTTTGCGGAATCGAGATTGCGGTCGGATGCGGTGACCAATACAGCCACGTGCTCCGCGTCGAGAGGATGGCCGTGAGGTCCGCAGTCGCGCGCCCAGAGATGGTAATAGTGAATCTCGGCAGCGGGCAGTTTGCTGCTTGAAGACCTGGCGGAAAATACCTGGCCGTAGATAGTTCCGTCTGCGGTTTGCACGGTGGGGGTTTTGAGATTCGGCGCAAACTCCGCGGGCAACTGTGAGCAGTCGTGCCTGCCGACCACGAACGTGGGGGCGAACTGAATCAAGAGAGCCTGCTCGAGGGCATCGCTCATGCCGTCGTGGTCGGAATCGCCGGGGAATTGCGCATTCTGCTCCGGCTCTTGCGCAGTAGCGTTGCACAATACCGTGGCCGCAAGAAATGCGACGAGAAGAAGCGAGAAAGCGGAGCGCCTGTGGGTTCTGATTTGCGTCTTTTGGCCACCTATCTGCCAAAGACAGTTTACCCCCGACGTGCAGGATGGGAGGAATGAGCCGGCAGGCGGCTTTTTCGACCTTCCAACAAGAGAACGGGTGCCCCGGATCTGCTTACCAACCAGACCTGTGGCACCCGGTTACTTGAAGATTGGCGCGCGCGCTACGCGATTACATCGAGATGCTGACCGCAATTCCGATGCCTGGATACCTGCGGTTGTACATATAGTAGCCGTCGTTTCCGTAATTGATGTAGACATCGTCGTTGTCGTACCAGTCATTCGACCAGTTTTCCGGCCATGGGTCGAGGAGCGTAATCCAATAACCCTGGTACTGGAAGCGCGGGAATCCACCATAGACCATGAAGGGGAGATCGTAGATTCGGAAGTAATGCTGTGATCCGAAGTAACCACGATACCGGTCGTCCGGGATACGGTAGCCGTTGTAGCCGCCGCGCTGTTGCCAACTGCGGTGATCTGACTGCCAGTTCCCAGCGCGATGACTTTGAAAGGTGGACTGCTCAACACGCTGCTGCTCTTGCGTGCGCTGAGGGCGCTGTTGTTGCTGGGCGCGCTGCTGTTGGTTGTTCTGATCCTGCCTCTGTTGCTGCTGGGCACGCTGTTGCTGCTGGTTGTTCTGGTCCTGCCTCTGTTGCTGCTGGGCACGCTGTTGCTGTTGGTTGTTCTGGTCCTGCTTCTGTTGCTGCTGGGCACGCTGCTGCTGCTGGTTGTTCTGGTCCTGCTTCTGTTGCTGTTGAACCTGCTGCTGCTTGTTCTGGTTTTGTTGTTGTTGGGCGCGCTGTTGTTGCTGCTGGTTGTTCTGATCCTGTCTCTGCTGTTGCTGCTGGGCACGCTGCTGCTGTTGGTTGTTCTGATTCTGCTTCTGTTGCTGTTGCTGTTGCGCTTGCTGTTGTTGCCTGCCCTGGTTCTGTGGCTGCTGATCGTGCTGTTGTGCAGGCCTGACTTGGTCGTTCGCCTTTTGCTGTTGCTTGGGCTGATCTTTCTTGTCGCCTTGCTTGTCATTCTGCGCGAAAACAGGAACAGCTATTCCAAGCATCAATGACAAGACGGCTGAGGTGATAACTAAGGTCGCTTTCATACTCGTTCCCTCGACTTACGTTTGTTAACTTCCGCTTGCTCTGGCGCAAGCTTCCTGTTGTCAATATGACTGGGCTTCCAGAGGCCTCACGCAATACGACCGGTTTTACCGGCGGCTTTCCCCGCACATGCGCCTACTGTACTCAATTCGCTGGTAAGTATCGTCTTGACCCGGGCTCGAGTCTGTATTGTTTTGCTCAACCTTGAAGGAGCGCTCCGGCAGGGGAAGACGCCGGTCCTTATGCGCCGGTCGCGAGCAACAAGACTGAGGAAGGACGGGCAAAGAACCGCAGGGTGAAGTTGGTGGGGATAGCGACCAGGTAGCAATCATTCGCAGGCTGCAATTTTTGCCTTCACAAGCACCTTGCCGGTGGTTAGGATAGACGCCAATGATCCCGGTTCCTTTCTCCGCGGCCGGCAATTCGTTTGCGATCCATGAATGGCGTGGCAGCGGCCCTGCCACGCTCCACGTTCACAATTCGGACGATGAAGCGTGGCATGTGCTGGAGGGCGAGCTGGTTTTCCGCTATGCCGACCGAACGGAGATTGCCGGCGCCGGGACGACCGTCTTTGTGCCGGCAGGGGTCGCCCACACTTATACCGCCGGAGCCGATGCCCGTTACCTGATTGTTCTCACACCGCGGCTGCGCGCGCTGATTGCCGCGCTTCAGGCCGATCGTGACCCGACGCATCAAAGCGAGATTTATCAACGGTTCGATTCCGAGTTGCTGGAGTAGAAGCCGGGGACATTATCTCCGTTGAACCCTACTTCAGTTCCCTAACCCAGATGTTTCTGTAGCTGATGGGCTCGCTCTTGTCGCCGTGCGCCTGCAGCTTGATGGGTGCACGGTCGTATTTCTTGTAGAACGGAGTGCCCCTGTACAGAGTTTGTCCCTTCAACTCGAAGTGATTCTGCACGAGCACGCCGTTGAAGAACACCGTGACATAGGCCGGAGTTTTCAGCGAGCCATCGTCGTTGAACGTGGGCGCGGCCCATACGACGTCGTAGGTCTGCCATTCGCCGGGTTTGCGATTCGCATTTACCAGCGGAGGGCTCTGCTTGTAGATGGAGCCGGCCTGTCCGTTGACGTAGGTCGGGTTGTTGTAGGAATCAAGAACCTGCAACTCGTAGCCGTCATCGCCGGGTCCGGTGGAGGCTAGAAACACGCCGCTGTTGCCGCGCGCCTGGCTGCTGCCGGTAATGTTCTCCGGAATCTTCCACTCAATGTGGAGCTGGAAGTCCTTGAACGTCCTTTTGGTTTGGATGTTTCCAACACCCGACGCCTTCCTGACGGTTAAGATACCGCCTTCAACGACCCAATGTGCCGGTGACTGGTCCTGGGCGGAAACCCAACCGTCAAGATCGGTGCCGTTAAACAGGATGATTGCGTCGGACGGGGGCGCAGCGTTGGTAGCGCCTGGTGTTACGACCGCAGGCACCGGCGTCCACACTTCTGTGTCCTCCGGTTTAGGCTGTGCGGGCTGTTGGGCGAAAAGAGGAACGGCCATGGCAACGATGGAGGCGAAGACAAGGAGATTTGAATTCCGGATGAGTTTCATTTGCAAACACGATACACCGCTTGGGTTGGATGTGGGCAAGGCTCAGTGAAAAATGGCTGGCTGGCTTCGTGGAGTTGCGGAAGGCCGATTGCATTCCGTGGGTATTGCCGGAGAAAACTGAGACTGGTTCACAAATCTTGTCCCTGCTCACGCGCCTGCAAGGTTCCGAATATCTTTTGTCTCCAGAATCCGCTTCCCGTAACCGTGCTTTGCCACGGCCAGCATTGCCAGGCCGATGTCGCGCGTGGAAAGCACGAGATTGGGCAGAATCCAGCGCAGCGGCGGCAGCAACGGCTTCATCAAGGCGTAGCCGATTCGATAAGACGGTGTCTTCGACTGGATGCCGTCGAGCGGCTGGATGATGCCAGGGCGAAACATGTAGGCCGCGAGCGGAAGGCGGAGGAGCGCATTTTCCGTCCGGCCTTTGACGCGCGCCCACATGATGCGGCCCCGCTCCGAGCTGTCGGTGCCGGCGCCGGAAACATAGATGAAGGTCATGCCGGGATTGAGGCGGCTCAGCGTTTGGGCGGCGGCCAGCGTGAGGTCGTACGTGATCCGCTGGTAGTCTGCTTCCTTCATTCCGCTTGACGAGACGCCGAGCGAGAAAAAGCAGGCGTCGAAGCCCGCGAGTTCGCCTTCGATCGCCGAAAGATCTGCCAGATCGCGATGGACGATTTCCCGAAGCCTGGGTCCGCGGAGGTCGGAATTCTGTTCGGCGGCGGGGCTTCGGCCCACGGTGAACACAAGCTCCACGTCAGGGTCCCGCAGGCACTCGCGCAGAACTCCCTGGCCCACCATGCCCGACGCGCCAAAGATCAGTACTTTCATTGCTTTATCCCGCTTTCCCAGCCAGTGCCGGCGAATACCTGGCTAGGCTAAACCGAACCTGTATTTGATGCCAGCATACGCGTGGAGGGCGCAGGGGGATGGGTTGAGCAGGCTGCGGAAAGACCCGCTGCTTTTGACCATGCGAAAAGAGAGCCTCGCCGGGGCCTCTCTCTGAAAACGCGCCGCTTACCCGCCGATGGGAATGCAAAGTATTGAAACCACAGCAGCTTTTGAGTCTAGAGCCTGACGCTTTTCCATCATCTGGCGGCGCGGTTAAAGGCGCGGCCATGCAAGACAAATTTCACCGTCCGATAGGGTCTCTCTTCGGCGATCAGGATTCCCCGCCGCAGGGAGGAGCATTGTGCCCACGGCAATTCCGGGGACTGGGAAGACGCGCCCCTCTCAAACCGCATCAAAACAAGTGGACTTATGCAAGCCAACTGCCCACGACCGCCATTGCACCCGCTATCCCCTGCTGGCTTACAATTGTTCGGGTCCTCATTCTGGGAAATATTACGATCATACAAATTTGGGCGAAGGACTCTTTCATCATGCGGGAGGGGGCGAAACCTTTGAGTAAATTGCTTCGTCCCCTACAGAGGTAGGCGGCCTGTTTGACTTTAATCGGGTCCTGGCCGTATTTGTGCCCCATTTTCTTGCGCATCGACTCAACAGAACAAACGACGGGAATCGACACAATGTCCATCGAAACGACTCAGGAATCCCAGCAATCGGGAATTGACAGTCACGCGGAGCCACGCGCCCACAAGAGAACCTGGATTCGCATCATCGTATACCTGGCTCTAGCAGGGTTATTGGGGTTCATCGCATGGCGGATTTACCAGAACCAGGAGCAGGCCAAGGCCACCACCGCGAGCCAGGCCCAGGCGCTTCTGAATCGGCCGGTCCCAGTGCAGGTAGTTCCTGTTGCGCAGAAGCCGATGCCGATTTATCTGACCGCCCTGGGCACCGTGACGCCCTATATGAGCGTGACAGTGAAGGCGCGGGTGAGCGGCCAGCTTTTTCCTGTGAAATTTACAGAGGGCCAGGAGGTGCGGCAGGGACAGACCATCATGCAGATCGATCCCAGGCCCTACCAGGCCGCACTGGACCAGGCGAAAGGCACGCTGGCCCACGATGAGGCCCTGCTGAAAGACGCCCAGGCACAATACGCTCGCTACAAGGCACTCTACGAGGCAGGCGTGGTGTCAAAAGAGGCGATGGAAACTTACGAGTCCACTCAGGGCCAGTATCTTGGCGCCATCCAATCGGATAAGGCTGCGATCGAGAACGCCCAGCTGCAATTGAACTGGTGCTCCATTCAGTCGCCTATCAATGGCCGCATCGGACTGCGCCTGGTGGACCCCGGCAACATCATTATGGCCAATACTACCAACCTGGTGATCATTAACCAGTTCCGGCCCATTTCCGTCTACTTTACGCTGCCCGAAAATCAGCTTCCCCAAGTGCTTGCGAAGCTGGCCGCGGACAAGCGCATGCCGGTGGATGCGTACGATCACGGCG
>Ga0209483_1002972_pt1 | contig 11357 bp, 14 predicted proteins | sample NGEPerA_FD_184508 | JGI IMG/M metagenome (GOLD analysis project Ga0209483, IMG submission 184508) | Arctic peat soil microbial communities from the Barrow Environmental Observatory site, Barrow, Alaska, USA - NGEE PermafrostL2-A... | ecosystem: Environmental > Terrestrial > Soil > Wetlands >... | reverse complement strand
CTTCCACCCCAGCCATTTGCAGTACGGTTATTTGAACAACGGCGCACGGGCGCTTAGCGAATAAGAGGGTCGGCAGTGACTACGAGCGACACACTCGCAATCTTTGCGGGCAATGCCAATCCGGCTTTGGCGCATGACATCGCTCGTTATTTGACGACGCCGTTGGGGCGCGCCTATGTGGGTCGCTTCAGCGACGGCGAGGTCAATATTGAGCTCATGGAAAACGTGCGCGAGCGTGACGTCTTCATAGTGCAGCCGACCTGTCCGCCGGCCAATGACAGCCTGATGGAACTGCTCGTGATGGTGGATGCCTGCCGCCGCGCGTCCGCGGCGCGTATCACTGCGGTCGTGCCTTACTTCGGCTACGGCCGTCAGGATCGCCGCCCGCGCGCCACGCGCTCAGCGATCACCGCGAAGCTCGTCGCCAACATGATATCGAGCGCTGGTGTCAATCGACTGCTCACCGTCGATCTGCACGCGGATCAGATTCAAGGATTCTTCGACATCCCGGTGGACAACGTCTACGCATCCCCGGTGCTACTGGGCGATGCCTGGAAACAGGCCCACAAAAATGTCGTCATCGTCTCCCCCGATGTCGGCGGCGTGGTGCGCGCGCGTGCCTTTGCGAAGCGCCTCGACGATGCTGAACTCGCCATCATCGACAAGCGGCGCACGCGCCCGAATGAGTCGAAGGTTATGAACATAATCGGCGAGGTCACCGGCAAGACCTGTGTGCTCGTTGACGACATGGTGGATACTGCCGGCACGCTGTGCCGTGCGGCAGAGGCGCTGAAGGATGAGGGTGCGATCAAGGTCATTGCCTACATCACTCACCCGGTGCTCTCAGGCTCGGCAATCTCACGTATTTCAGAGTCGGCGCTCGATGAGCTCGTCGTGACCGATACGATCCCGCTTTCCGAGGCTGCGAAGAAGTGCGGGCGCATTCGCCAGCTGTCGGTCGCTGCGCTCCTGGCCGAAACGATACGGCGCATTCGCGATGAAGAGTCGGTGAGCTCGCTGTACGTCGATTAATGTTTTAGGTGGTGCTGCCTTGGTCGCGTGGCGGCGCCGTGTTGTAACTGTCGGTTGGAGAAAATCATGCGTGTTTCATTCACTTTCGGCGCGGACCGCCGTGAGATGCAAGGCAAAGGTGCGAGCCGCCGCTTGCGTCACTCGGGTAAGGTTCCGGCCATTCTGTACGGCGGTCCATTGGGACCGCAGCCGCTCGTGCTTGATCAGCAGAATCTGTTGACGATGATCGGCAACGAGAGATTTTATTCCTCGATCGTACGCGTCAATGTTGGCGGCCAACCGCAGGAAGCCATCATTAAGGATGTGCAGATGCATCCGGCGCGGCAGCAGGTCGTGCATGTTGATTTGCAGCGCGTGGTGGAGAACGAGGCCATTCGCCTGCATCTGCCGATCCATTTCAAAGGCGAAGCTGCGGCCCCTGGCGTTAAGACGCAGGGCGGCCTGGTGTCGCACATGCGCTCCGATGTTGAAGTCGTGTGTCTGCCCAAGGACCTGCCGGAGTTCCTGGAGATTGATCTTTCCAATATGAGTTTGAACGAGACACTGTTCCTCTCGGACATTCCATTGCCCGAGGGCGTCGTCATTCCAGAACTCGGCCATGGACGAGATGCGCCGGTTGTCTCCATCCACAGCCCGCGTGCCGCTGAGCCTGAGCCGGTTGCTGCTGAAGCGGCCGTTGCGGCTGCAGCGCCTGTCGAAGGCGCATCGCCCGCGGCGCCCGGTGCCGCACCTGCTGCCGCCGAAGGCAAAAAAGACGAGAAGAAGGAAGCCGCGCCCGCCAAGAAGGAGGGCGGCAAGAAATAGCCCGGAGGCGCTGCCATGCCGGGCTTGTCGCTTAAGCTCATCGTCGGGCTCGGCAATCCCGGCGATGAATACGCGCGCACGCGTCACAACGCGGGCTTTTGGTTCGTCGAGGAGCTTGCGCGCCGCCACGGCGGCGCGTTTCGCTTGGAGACGCGCCATCGCGGCGAGCTGGCGCGCGTGAAGTTGGGCGCCGCCGACCTGTGGCTGCTGAAACCCATGAGCTTCATGAATAACAGCGGCGGCGCCGTGCAGAGCGTTGCTGCTTTCTACAAGGCGGCGCCGTATGAAGTTCTGGTCGCCTATGATGATCTTGATCTGCCTGCCGGAGTTGCGCGCTTGCGTGAAGGCGGTGGCTCGGGAGGCCATAACGGCATGCGCGATGTGATAGCGCAGTTGGGCCAGGAGTTCTGGCGTCTGCGTCTGGGAATCGGTCACCCGGGCAGCCGTGACAAAGTTTTAAGCTACGTATTGAACCGCCCGTCAACAGAGGATGACATTTTGATTCGTCAGAGTATCGATGTCGCGGCCGATATCATGCCCGTGCTGGTGGGCGAGGGCGCACAGCAGGCCATGCACCGGCTGCATACGAGCAGCGAGGCCAAATAATGGCTATCAAATGCGGCATCGTCGGCTTGCCCAACGTCGGTAAGTCAACTCTCTTCAATGCGCTGACGCGGGCGCAGATTGCCGCCGAGAATTATCCGTTCTGCACGATTGATCCCAACGTCGGTGTGGTGCCGGTGCCCGATCCGAGGTTGAATGAGCTCGCGGCGATTGCGAAGCCGGAGAAGATTTTACCGACTACGGTCGAGTTCGTCGATATCGCAGGGCTTGTCGCCGGCGCATCGCAAGGGGAGGGCCTGGGCAATCAGTTTCTCTCGCATATCCGCGAAGTCGACGCGCTCGCGCACGTGGTGCGGGCATTTGATTCCAGCGACATTGTGCACGTCACCGGGAAAATCGATCCGCTGTCGGATATCGACACGATTGACACGGAGCTTGGGCTTGCTGATTTGGCGACGCTTGAGAAGGGCATCGATCGCGCGGCCAAGGCCGCGCGCAGCGGCGAGAAGGACGTGCTGCGCAAGAAGACGCTCTTTGACCGGGTCAAACAAGAGCTCAATCAGGGCCGTCCAGTGCGGGCGATGACTCTTAGCGAAGAGGAGCGTCGCGATCTACGTGACCTGCATCTACTCACCGCGAAACCGGTTATGTACGTGGCAAACGTATCCGAGAGCGGCTTCAGTAACAATCCTTATCTGACAGCAATTGAGGAGCGCGCGCGCAAGGAAGGGGCCGTGGCGGTGGCAGTTTGTGCGGCAATTGAAGCGGAGATCGCGCAACTTGATGAAGACGACCGCTCGGAGTTCCTAGCCTCTATCGGCCTGCAGGAGCCGGGACTCAATCGTGTCATTCGTGCTGCCTACAAGTTGCTGGGACTGCAGACCTATTTCACGGCGGGTCCTAAGGAGGTGCGAGCCTGGACGATTCGCGCAGGGTCGACGGCGCCGCAGGCGGCGGGAGTCATTCACACGGATTTTGAGCACGGCTTCATTCGCGCCGAAGTCATAGGATTTTCCGATTACATCACCGGAAAAGGTGAAGCAGGCGCACGCGATGCCGGCAAGATGCGCCTTGAAGGCAAGGAGTACATCGTACGCGAAGGCGATGTGATGCATTTTCGCTTCAATGTTTAACGCTTAACGCTCCACAGTGTGGATGCGCAGGTCTGTTCGGTGCGCAAACTCTCGATGCAGAGCGGATTTGCTTCGACGCGTTGTTCGAAAAGAAGCACAATGGCGCTACGAAATTGAAGGAGGCGGGCATGCGTCGAGTGCTGTGGGCTGTAGCTGTCATTGCGCTGTTCGGAGCGGGCGCTTGCTTGGCTCAAGATCCGAACAATCGGTCGTCGGATCGTGATGCGCGCGCCGCGGCTCAAAACCGCAACGGTCCAAACCGCGACGGCAACGCTGACGTCCGTCGTGAAAATGAATCTAGGTTGAACGCTGGTCCGCACAATCGTGGTCCGGGTGAGAGGACTCCTGTGGATCGGCCGCCAGTGGTCGGACGGCCGACCTCTTCCTGGGTACATCCCCGGCCGCCGCATCGCTTCATGAGCGAGGGCCACTGGCATCGCGCCATACGCGGACCGGCGTTCCACTATCCCCCTGGATTTCAATATCGACACTGGACCACGGGACTGATTTTGCCGCCGATCTTCTTGTCCTCACCCTACTACTATGATGAGTACGCACCGCTCGGATTGGGGGCACCTCCCGCGGGCTATCGCTGGGTGCGCTATGGGCCAGATTTGCTGTTGGTCAACATCGCCACCGGGCGGATCGCAGACGTCGTCGATGGTGTCTTTTACTAACACGACGTCGCGGGTACCGGGTCGCGCGCAGCGCCGACGTAAGTCGAGCGACACGGGATTACCCGCTTTTATTTCAGGGACATTCGCCGGTTGGGCTGAGGAACGCGCAGTGCGGCAATTCTTGACACCCTTCGAGGCTGGCCCGGACAATCCCGCCCCGGTTGTGGAAAGGTAGCTCAGCTGGTTAGAGCACGGCACTCATAATGCCGGGGTCGAGGGTTCGAGTCCCTCCCTTTCCATTTAAATCAATCACATTCCTGGTCGTCATCGATCCTGTCATCAGGCTTGTTAGAGCGATATTGGCATACCGGCAAGATCTACTATCTTCATCCGATCCCGATCGTCGCCAGAGAACTTCGAGCACGCTCTGCACGAGCACTTTGTCGCATGAACAACAAAATGACCGCTGCAATGAGGTAAGGGATGGAGAGCGCTATTAGACCAGCCTTATAGCTGCCCGTATGGTCCCGCGCCAAACCCCAAGCGAATGGGCCGATGAATGCGCCGAACATGCCGATCGAGCCGATCGCAGCCAACCCAACTGCGGCCGATCGGCCATGCAGCATGTCAGTTGGAATTAACCAGAACACCGCCTGCACAGCGGTCATGCACATAAAGGTTACAACGTAGGCCACGACGACGACCCAGGGTGCGGTCGCCACACCGATGAGAGCAAAAGCACCGGCCATCAGAGTAAGGGGCATCACGACATGCAAATGCCGCTCACGGCTCCGGTCCGACGACCAGCCGTTCAAAACCATCGTCACGGCACCCAGCAATGCGGCGAGGGACATCACATAGCCGATTGTCGTTGCGTTCCAATGCGTAATGCCGGCGAGGACCACAGGCGCCGACAGGCTGAAGGCATACACCGAAGAAAAATAGCATAGATTGCAGACTCCGAGCTGCAACACTCGGGGATCGAGCAACGCTTTGACTAAGGTACTTTCCTCGCGGGTACTAGGTTCGGCGATATCCCGTGTCAAACGCCGATTCAACGCAGCCCGCTCTTCCGTGGTGAGCCAAGCAGCCCGCTCCGGGCCGTCCGGCAGCCATAGGAAGACCACTGCGCTAAGCAAGATAGCGGGCACGCCCTCGATCAAGAACAGCCATTGCCACCCTGCTAGCCCGAGTTGGCCGTGAAGACCTAATAGCGACCCGGAAACCGCGCCCATGAATGCGGCACTCAGCGGATAGGCCAGATAGAAGCGACTGACCGCGCGGCCGCGATACTCTGCCGGAAACCATTTCGTCAGGTAATACAACACTCCCGGAAAGAAGCCAGCTTCCGCCGTGCCCAGCAGAAAGCGCATAAGGTAGAACTGCAGCGGCGTTTTGACGAACATCATGCCCACCGCGAGCGCTCCCCAGGTCAGCATGATGCGCGCGATCCAGCGGCGGGCACCGAATCTTATGAGCAAAAGGTTAGACGGCACTTCAAAAGCTGCGTAGCTGAGAAAAAACAGCCCCCCCCCGAGGCCGTAGACCGTGGCGCTGAAGTGCAGATCCTGATTCATCTGCAGTGCGGCGAAACTAATGTTGACGCGATCGATGTAGGCGATGCCGTAACTAAAGCAAAGAACAGGCAGAAGCCGCCACCATGCCTTTTTAATCGCACTGTGCTCGGTCTGTTCTTCGGCCGACAAGCTCCCTCGTTGTCTTTCCGCGATGGCGTCCATTTCGATTGTTCCTTGTGTATGCGCGAAAGCTTGCATCTCAAACGAGTGCAGTGCTTCGCTTAATTTTCCAAATCGATGGACGCCCGCTCTTCTGCTCGCATTCTTTGATGGCAAAGTACCACTGATCGCCGATCAGCGATCATCAATCCGACCTGAGCCGCTCACGGTCGCTTCGCGACCCCATTGTTGCTCTCGCGAAGATCAAACTATTCGAGCTAACGTGGCGCATTGCTAGCCTGCTTTATCGCAAGTCGCGCTGCCGGTACACGACAATGGAACAAAGGCTTCCGATTTCAGGCGCGAAGTGCCTCCGGACGGAATCCACATTGCAAGGTAGACACCTGTCTTTCGCGTGGTTCCAACGCGCTCACTCATCATCGAAGCCGAGCGCGAATGAGATCGCCGCGCCAGCTTCTGTCATCTTCTGCGTCGTTAATCGGGCAATGCGATCGGCAATATTGCTCTTGGGCACGGTCTGGAGATTGTCGAAGTTCGCCGCGCAAGTGGTTGGTAGCCCGTCGGCCTCAGTCAAGATGATCTCAGTGGGGATGCTACGGATCGTCGAAGTGATCGGTGCAACCGTGACCGAGTGCAGCACGGCGATCGCGGAATCGCGTGTCAGGATCAGCACTGGTCGCTTCTTGTCCGGTGTCTTAAACGTGTACCAGCAGACGTCACCCCGATTCACGATGTACCCCAGTCCTGTTCGCTCAGCCAGATATCGAACTCACCGGGCGCAACGGGCTTGTTCACGTAGCCATCAGCGTGTCGGACCTCGTCCTCGCGAATTCGCTGTCGCCGGATCTCCGCCTCGAGCGCATCGCGAATGAATGCAGACCGGGTGGTCTTTCGGGCGCGGGTCATCTTATTTACGACCTTTAGGAGACGTTCATCGATGGTCATCTGGATCGTCTTCATCACTGTGGATTCCAATGTGGACCTCTATCCACATCGTACACCACATTAGGCGACGAGCCCATTCTTGACCCTAATTCCTGCGGGAGCTTTGCGGGGATCGGTCGTGCTCGGTTGTGCTTCGTGGTGCCAATGGCAGCGGGCACCCCTTGGCAAGTGATTGAAATTGCAACCGATTTTTTCGCTCTACCGCTCTCATAATGCCGGGGTCGAGGGGTTCGAGTCCCTCCCTTTCCACCATCAAATCAAAAGCATACGAGGCGGCATTTTGATAGCCGTTCCACAGTAAGCGCATCGTAAGCGCAAGAATCGGTTTCTCGTTGAGTTTAGCCACCGTCTCGCGCCGTTGGTCCGGCGCCAGGTGCGCGCAGCGCAGCGACATCTGCACCGAGCTATGGCCCAGCAGGTCCCGCACCGTGTTCAGCGGGACGCCACGCTGAACGAGTCGTGAAGCAAAGTGATGGCGCAGGTCATGCCAGCGGAATTTGTTAATGCCGGCTCGCTTGAGAACTTTTACCCACGCGGTCTGGAATCTGGTGGCGACGTCAAAAACTGTTCGTTATTCCCCGTTTGTTCGCGCCAGCGGCGCAGCACGCTCGTCGCTTCCTCATTGAGCGGAATATGACGGGTCTGGCGACTCTTGGCGGTCCGGCCTTCGACGGTCAGGAGCCGACGGTTAAAGTCCACAGACGCCCAGCGCAACTTGAGCGTCTCGCCGCGCCGCGAGCCGGTGTTCATGGATAGTAGGACGGCAGGCGTCAGGTGATCGCCGAAGTGGGCTAGTGGAGGCAATAGCGGCTCGCGTCGTTTCTGATGCCGATTATTGGCCGTTTAGTTCAGTTCAGGGCCTATCTCGGCTTCCGAAGAGATCATATCGGGAGTCATATTGTTGAGTTCTATAACGTAACGACGGGCGAGCGCGAGCCGCCCGTCGTTTTTGCGTTGAGGAGGACGGCGATGAGGAGATGGGACCGATTAGTGGATAACTACATCGAGGAGTACCGCGCGCGCGGTGTGGGGACGGCAACGATGGAGAACACGGCGGCGCGACTGGATCGCTGGGGTCGGTGGTTGAAGCAACGCCGACCGCGCGTGTCGATCGAACGCATCGATGCCGAGCTCATTACGCGCTACATCGATAATTGCTCAAGCTTTCGGGCGAAGGCGACGGTGTATGGAACGCTGAGCACGATGCGCGGCTTCGGCGATTATTTGGTGCGTCAGGGGCTGTGGACGGTAAGTCGGCCGACAGCGGGTCCCTTCCGAGAATTGCCGGACAGGAATGAGCGAAGCGGCACCGTATAGCGTTCTTCAATTTCTACGTCATGGGGAACGGCGCTGCGCATCGTTTCGAAATCGGAAAAGGATACGAGTAGGCGGTCATGTGCAGCGCAGGAAACCGCAATACCCGGCTGTATTGCAGATAAGTTCGCTGCGGACAGCGAAGTGTGAAAGTAACGAATGTTGGTTGGCAGGGAGATAATGTTGAAACGATTGAGGAATGCGTGGTCCGGGGTGGGCCTGACGGACTGGCGCCCACGCACCAGAAGTTCTGCAACCCGGGCGACCTCCGGATCACCCACCTCTCGTGGTAGGCCGCTCTTTTCAAGCGTCTTGAGAAGCGTCCCGAAATCTACCGTCCAATCGCGTGAGAAGTCGAGCCCGTTTAGCTGCTTGAGCTGAATCGGAAACTCATTCCACGGAATGCTGTCGCCTCGAATGGGAACTATGAATCTTGGATCACCGAGCGTGCGACTGACATCCGCCGCTTCAGCAATTTCATTCAGCACGCCGTTTCTCGAAGCCGAAGTCTGCGTCATGATAACCAGTACGCGGCCCGCGTCGTTCCGAATGGCCTGCTGGATGTCGCTCCAGAAGGGGTCTCCACCGAGGAGCTGCTCAAGATCTGCCCAGACCCGATAGCCGTGCGCCGTGAGACGACCGCAGAGCCAACGCGTTAATTCGTCGTCTCCCGGCCGCGCGTGACTGATGAATACGAGTTTGCGCGGGGAAGGCACGCGTTTTCCAAAAATGCAAGAAGGGGCTGACAGTCGCTAGTGTCTGCCGCTTGGAGCGCAGCGATGTAGCGCGCGCGGAGCTCGTTTGCAGCGATTAGTGAGCCGCGGCCCCATTCGAACCGTTGGCCTGCGAGTTCAGTTAGGAGCAAATCCGCCATAATGCGGGCGTGTCGACCGTTCCCGTTCGGGAACACATGAATGGCGACGAGGCGGTGATGGTAGCGGGCAGCGATCTCTACAGGCGAGTAGACTTGATGCTCAATCTGGGCGCGAACATCGCCGAGCATTTGGTGCAGCCGCACCGGAATTTCGAACCAGGACACGCCTATATTCTTATCCGTTCGGCGCGACTTTCCCGCCCATTTCCAAGTCTGATTGAACATGCGGCCGTGCACGGCGTGAATGAAGCGCTCATCCAGTGGGTCGCCGCGCCGGCGCGCGAATAACCATTCGGTCGCCTCGAGAATATTTGTTTCCTCGTACTCGTTGAGCTCACTCTGCAATGTGAGATGAGCTGGGATAAGCCCTTTGGCCTCGTCCAGGTCGATGGGCGTGGCGCCAGGCGCATACTCAAATCTCATTGCCACAGCCGTGAGCGTTTACCTTCCATGAGCTTCCTACGCAGCTCCGCAATCTCGCGCTCTAAGTGCTCCCGACCAGTTGACTGAGCTTCCAGTGCCATCGAGTGTTTCACGCGCGAGACCTCCTCGCGCGCGATTCGCTCAGCCCGCTCCTCCACCACTTCCTGAAGCGGACGTTTGGGGACCAGCGCATAGGTCAGCTCGCAACCGAGCGCCGCGGCATATCGTTGCAATGTCGTGAGGGTGATATCGCCTTTGGCTTCGGTTCGCTCGGCGTCCACGACCGCCGCTTGGGTGACCCCCACGGACTTGGCGAGCTGGCGAGTGGTCATGCCCAATGCCTGTCGTACCGCGCGAAGCCAGCCACGGCTTGGCCGCGAGCGTGGCAGAGAGCGCCAAGGGCCGAGCGTCTTATCTAGGTGCTGTAGGGGTAAGGAACGTAGCATGGCGTTTCCGAGTAGCTATGGCTTGTCAATATCACTATAAATGAGTAGCTATGACTTATCAATAATTCGAAACTTAAAGGCTATAGCCTGTCAGACACGCACCGCGTCGGACGCAGCCGATCAGGCAGACAGCGGCGGCGTCCCTCGCGATTTGCTCGCGTCGCGCTTTCAAGGACCGACGTTGGCCGTCCAGCTCTGGTTTGTCCTTCTGGAAGCTGGCCTTCTCAACGACACGAATTGGTGCCGGCCGACTATGTGAACGAGAAGGGCGGCTACAAGATATACGACATTTCAGACCGAGCGGGAGAATGGCGCAAAGCAAGTCTCGACGCACACAATGAGTACGTTCGCAGTGTTGGTAAGCGACTACTCAATCAAGTTAACCCTTAATCAGGTTTGTGAATAGTCAACTTCTCAGTGAGGACTTGAGGGAGTCTATAAAGTGACTTTGGCCGTGGCGCAACGTTCTATGGGTCGAGTGGTTGTTCTGTCGGACACCAAGATTAGCCGTCCGGGAGAACTAAGGCAGGACACTATCCCGGGCCGTCTAAAGTCTGTGGTGATCAATCGGTGGCTGTCGATTACCCATGCTGGCTTGGCAGATCAAGCACTCGAAGTCATACGAATTACACAAGAAAAAAGATCTAACTACGGTGGTAGCAATTTCGGTCCTATCGGATGCGACGATCCAACATCATGGAGAGCTCGAGTTTCTGGTAAGTTCCCATGAAAACGCTTCGGCCCCTCGGCTAGTAAAAGTTGCCGACGGGCGAGTTATCGAAGGGGCCGATTTTTACTGAATTGGTAGTCAGGACTCAGCCAATTGTCTCGCTCGGATAGAGCTGCCTTCTGTTGCGACGCAACGGTCTGAATTGCTCGATTTCATTTCCGAGGAAGAGAGAAACCTATCACGGAGGTTCCACACTTTCATCGACTCCAGAGATGATCCGCATGCCGGCGGGTTGGTCATCAATTGCCTGGGGTCGTCCAACGGGCACTGCTATCAAGATCACGCGGGAGCATTCAAAGAGCGCGTGACTATTCCCGACACAGTATCTCCGGAGGTGAGAGAACAGATGGACAAAGCGGGCGCCGACGGAGCGTTCAAATATAACGTCATGAGTGTTCACGAGCGCGGCATAGCCGTGGTGGGGTTGTTTCTTGAACAGGGAGGGTTCGGCTACATCTACAACCCACTGAAGCAGTAAGATCCCGAAAAAATTCGCGCCCGGGACCAGTCACAGTTTCAGCAGTACCTGCGAGAGGTTGGTGCAAGAAGTTGGTAGTGATGCACACTGACCAATGGGGTCGGTGCTCCACAGAGTTGCCCAGCACCACCGGCGAACGCGGCCGGCGCGCACGCGGGCATAACTTCTGACCGGGGCAACTTTACGCCTCAGGCTTGCGGAGATTACCGAGACGACACCAGTGCAGGAACATCCAGCTCTCATCGAGGCGCTGCGCGCCGAATTCGATCATTCAATCGCCGTCGTTGGCAGCGAACACCC
>Ga0209483_1002971_pt1 | contig 11366 bp, 9 predicted proteins | sample NGEPerA_FD_184508 | JGI IMG/M metagenome (GOLD analysis project Ga0209483, IMG submission 184508) | Arctic peat soil microbial communities from the Barrow Environmental Observatory site, Barrow, Alaska, USA - NGEE PermafrostL2-A... | ecosystem: Environmental > Terrestrial > Soil > Wetlands > Peat... | reverse complement strand
GATCGAGGTTGCGAGTTCGACGCTCAGCGCTTTGGCGCGCGCGATCAGTTCCTGCGGATCGGAAATGTCAGCCGGCGTGATCTTGTTCATCACGTCAGCGGCCGCATAACCAAGCATCCGCTCGGCGCCGACGTTGAAGATCTGGATGACGCCCTTCGCGTCGGTGGCGATGCTGGAGAAGTTGGCGCTGTTGAAAATCGCGCTCTGCAGGGCGCCCGCCTTGAGCTCGGTGCCGATCAACAAATAGCCGATGATGACGTCCTGCGCGTCGCGCAACGCCGTGACGGACACCACCGCTGGAAACCGGCTGCCATCCTTGCGGATGTAGGTCAGCTCGTAGATATCCTCGATCCCGCGCGAGGCTTTGAAGACCAGGGCCTCGAAGCCCGGCGTGATCGTGGTTCCAAGTTCGACGCTCAGCGCCTTGGCGCGCGCGATCAGCTCCTGCGGATCAGAAATATCGGCCGGCGTGATCTTGTTCATCACTTCGGCGGCCGTGTAGCCAAGCATCCGCTCGGCGCCGACGTTGAAGATCTGAATGACGCCCTTCGCGTCGGTGGCGATGCTGGAGAAGTTGGCGCTGTTGAAAATCGCACTCTGCAGAGCGCCGGCCTTGAGCAGCGCCTCTTCCGCCTGCTGGCGCGCGGTGTTGTCGGTGCCGATCAACAGATAGCCGATGATGACGTCCTGCGCATCGCGCAGCGCTGTGACAGACACCACCGCTCCGAACCGGCTGCCATCCTTGCGGATGTAGGTCAGCTCGTAGATGTCCTCGATCCCGCGCGAGGCTTTGAAGACCAGGGCCTCGAAGCCCGGCGTGATCGGGGTCGCGAACTCGACGCTCAGCGCCTTGGCGCGCGCGATCAGTTCCTGCGGATCAGAAATATCGGCCGGCGTGATCTTGTTCATCACTTCGGCGGCCGCGTAACCAAGCATCCGCTCGGCGCCGACGTTAAAGATCTGAATGACACCCTTAGCATCGGTGGCGATGCTGGAGAAGTTGGCGCTGTTGAAGATTGCGCTCTGCAGGGCTCCGGCCTTGAGTTCGGTGCCGATCAGCAGATAGCCGATGATAGCGTCCTGCGCGTCGCGCAGCGCCGTGACGGACACCACCGCCGGGAACCGGCTCCCATCCTTGCGGATGTAGGTCAGCTCGTAGATGTCCTCGATCCCGCGCGAGGCCTTGAACACCAGGGCCTCGAAGCCTGGCGTGATCGAGGTTGCGAGTTCGACGCTCAGCGCTTTGGCGCGCGCGATCAGTTCCTGCGGATCGGAAATGTCAGCCGGCGTGATCTTGTTCATCACGTCAGCGGCCGCGTAACCAAGCATCCGCTCGGCGCCGACATTAAAGATCTGAATGACACCCTTCGCGTCGGTGGCGATGCTTGAGAAGTTGGCGCTGTTGAAAATCGCACTCTGCAGAGCGCCGGCCTTGAGCAGCGCCTCTTCCGCCTGCTTGTGCGCGGTGCTGTCGGTGCCCCTGGAGACGCTGATCCGCGTCCTCGTCTCGTCGTTTCCATTAAACACGGTGTTGCCCCCAGTAACTCGTACTCGTCCCACTTGGCGGGTCGATTGCGCGCATTAAAAATTACACCGCGAGAAGCTTTTCAACGGCGTTTTGGAGCTGATGATGCGTATACGGCTTCTGAAGGAAGTGTGCGCCTTTAACAAACAACGCCTTCATTTTATCGTTGATGGTATTGCCGGTCGTGTAGAGCACACGCAAATTCAGCCGGAGCTCAATGGCCTGGTGTGCAAGCTCATACCCGCCAAGGACCGCTCTCTTGAGGTAGATATCGGTAAAAAGTGCATCAACCTGTTGAGGGGAACGCAGGAACGAAAGCGCCTCGTCTACGTCGCTGGCCAAAAGTGTATTGTGACCCCAGTCTTGAATCATCATGTCCGCGTCGTCGCGGATAAACGCATCATCTTCAACGATCAGTATTGCGGCCATCAAAACTGTTTCTGCCGGACAACCAGAATCCCGGCTATCGGAACTCTTCCTGCCGGGATCATGGCTATCGGAGCCCTTCCGAGCACTATCAGCGCCGAGGTATACGCGCATCGGAGCAATAAGTTCCGTCGGTTTTGCAACTTTTTCATATGAAAGTGCTTCTTGGAAACACTCGCGCTATATCAGTGGCTTAGGCTAAACCTGAAAACCGACCGTGCCCCGTGCAGGGTGGCTCCGTCACGTCATCAACATGGATAGAGTTCGGTAAACACATGCTTCAGCAGACCGTCCTCGCAGAATTGGGCCGGGGAACGGATCGTATCTAAGAGAAGACGATGACTTATGAATTATTGACGGCTGCGATCGTACTTGGCCTGCCCACAGCCGTGAAGCTCACTCAGAAATGCCTTGCCTGCTATACGATCAGCGAAGTTGCGAGGTTCACCGGGAGAAAGGGTCTCGTCGGCACCATTCTAGGCAGCTGCAAGCGCCAACCGGACTAGCGCCGGAAGAGACTTAGAGCCCGTTTTCCTCATGATCGAGGCCCGATGGTTCTCGACAGTGCGCCGGCTGATGCCGAGATTCAAGGCGATATTTTTACTGGGGTGGCGAGCAAGGACCAGATCCATGATCTGGCGCTGTCGCGGAGTGAGGCCCGCGATGTGGTTGGTTGCAATCTCACGCCAAGCGACCAGCTTGCGGATCAACTCATCCTTTTCCTCACGAAGCAGAGAGCATTCCATGCACTTATGTTTTGTGAGCTCGGCTTCGTAGCTTGCGGCCGTGCAGGGCTCCGGCCTTTCAAAGATCGCGTTCGCAGGCGAGACCGCGGCGTCCACGAAATGTTCAATACTCATGTCGTCGGCCTTCGCTGCGCTGTCCGTATCCGTTGCCTGGACACCCATGACGGATTATGCCATCGTCCTCGATGCTTGCCACCCGCGGGCGTTCACGGCTCTTACTCCGTTGCGACAATCTCGACCATCGAACTAAGTTCCATTGCTCCGAACGTGGAAAACAAAATGTGATCGCAAAATACGTTTCGTCGCCGTTATCACCAGATGAGGAGTGAAATTTGCCCACAGCCGAGCGCGTTGCGCCGCCTTTGATCGCCGAGTGTTTTGCGAATCTCGAATGCAAGGTGGCTGATACCCATCTCGTGAACAAGTATAACCTCTTCGTCCTTGAAGTACTCAAGGCCTGGATCGATCCGGCGCAAAAAAATCCCAAGACCAATCACCATCACGGATACGGCAGGTTCGCCGTGGATGGTGAGATGATCAAGCTGAAGTCGAGGATGCGATGATCGGTACACCTCGTCGGATTGGCACTTACGCGCGGGCGTATCCCACCGTCTGCGCGAAGGTCTCAAACTGTTGGTCGGGGAATTGCAAGGTCCGAGCGAGCTTCGGACAGTCGACCGCTCCCCGAAATAACGTGCCGAGCCCCTCCGAGACGCAGAACAGATAAACGTTCTGCCCGATGAAGCCGGCATCGACAGAGGCATAGCGACGGCAACGCCGTATAGCGGGAGAACGCCAATGCCAAAAGAAAACGATCTGGAAGGCCAGCAAGATCAGGGCGGCAAGCATGGCGGGCAGGCCGGAATGCGGAAGCCGGGGCAGTCACCACCGAGTCTGAAAACTGAGATACCGGGCCGGGATCGAAAGGGTGAGGTCGTGGGCGATCCCAGCACACGCCGACGCGTCCCGTAAGGGGGCGGATTTAGGAGCGCACGGCGGTTCGCTTCTGTTCCATGAACTGCGGGGTGTGCGTTCCCCCGAAGGGATTTTAAGCGTCTTCAGGTCTATCATAAGTGACTGATACAACGCGATAATTTGCAAGAAGCAATTCCATGTGAAAACAAATTGTAAGCCTGCCGGAACCTTAGCTCCCGGTGCGCGTAATGTCTTGGCTTTGATGGCGCTGATCCGGCAGGATGAGTTCTCTTGGCCGCGATCCTCCATTTGTCACGGCAGGAAGAGTCTTAATGGCCGTGATACTGATCGTCGAAGATGATGCGTTTATCCGCGAATTGGCGGAGATAATGATAAAAGGGTGGGGTCACCGGACACTTTTGGTCAGCGACGTAGACGAGGCGCTTTCACTCCTACGTTCCCCTAAACATATTGACGCACTTTTTACCGATATCTATCTCAAAACAGCGATTCTTGGCGGGTATGCTCTTGCGCACCAGGCAGTCAAGCTTCGGCCAAATTTGCGTGTGCTCTACACGACAGGCAGTTCCATTACCGACAAAATGAAAGCTCTGTTTGTTGAAGGCACACACTGCCTTCGTAAGCCGTACACGGAAGTTCAGCTCCACGACTCTATTGACGGCCTGCTTGCAGCGTAATTGTGAAATCGCGCAATCGGGTACGAACAGCGGCCATGTCCGATATGGCTCGAGGAGAAAAAACCATGCCTGATCGAAAGAAGGCGACGAGGACGCGGAAAGATGCTGGGTAACAGCGCAGAGCTACCATCCGCGAAAACGCCCGCTCGGGCCGGGCGACGATCGCGTGCCATCTTGCCGGGCAAGGCGCTAGCCGCGTTCGTCGTGGGAGTGATCGCCATTGTCGTGATTGCTGGGATATCTTATCAGTTGCTGAGGGCTCGCACTACCGCCGCGATGTCCGTCGAACACACACGCGCGGTCGAGCTACAGCTGAATCAACTCCTCTCCGAGATGAAGGATGCCGAGACCGGCCAGCGCGGTTTCCTACTCACTGGGCTCGAGCCCTTTCTCGAGCCCTACAACCACGCGCTAACGTCGTTATCTGGAGAGCTCGCGACGTTGCGCCAGTTGACCGCGGATAATCCGGACCAGCAGCGGGAACTCGACACGCTCGAACCGACGGTCACCCAAAGGCTCGACGAGCTGACCCAGACCATCGCCCTGAAGCGGGCCGGGCAAGCCGACGCGGCGGTCGAGATCGTTCGCAGCGGTCGGGGCAAGCTGCTCATGGACCGGGTTCGCGCCGTGATCGCGGAGATGAACGCGTTGGAGGAGCATCTACTCGAGGAGCGAACGACGGACTGGCAGCATAGCGTGACGTGGTCGACCTACGTCACGTTCGGCGGCGCGGGGGTGCTGCTGTTTGCGATCATGTTGATCGCGTGGCTCGCGTCTCGCGACTTCCGCGCCGGCGAGGCCGAGGCGTGGTTGCGCCGGGTGCAGATGGCATTAAACACACAGGTGCAAGGCGACCTGCGTGTTGAGTCCCTCGGTGAGAAGATCCTCGGCGTGCTGGTGGAGAACCTGGACGCCCAGGTCGGCGCGGTGTACGTGACCGAACCGGGTGAGCGGCTGCGCCGGGTCGCGGGTCACGCGCTCGAGCCGTCGATGGAGCAAGGCGCGACGCTGCGTCTCGGCGAGGGGCTCACCGGCCAGGCGGCGAAGGAGAACCAGGTGGTTCACTTGCGCAACTTGCCGGAGGACTACCTGCGCATCACGTCGGCGGTGGGTCGCACGAAGTCACGCGAACTCGTCATCGCGCCCGCGAGCGTAGACGGTACGGTGCATGCCGTCGCGGAGCTTGGATTTCTGCATGCGGTCGTCCCGACTGAGCTCGAGGTCTTGGATCGCGTGTCGGAGATGATCGCGATCGCGATCCGCTCGGCCCGGGATCGTAGCCGGCTCGAGGAGCTGCTTGAGGAGACCCAGCGCCAAGCCGAGGAGCTCCAGACGCAGCAAGAGGAGCTCCGCGTCTCGAACGAGGAGCTCGAACAAGGGAGCCACACGTTGCAGCTCTCGCAGACCCAGCTCGAGAATCAGCAAGCGGAGCTCGAACAGATCAACACCCAGCTCGAGGAGCAGACACAGTCTCTCGAGCGGCAACGCGACGAACTGGCGCGAGCTGGGGCGGAGCTCCAGCGTGCGAGCGTCTACAAATCCGAGTTCCTCGCCAACATGTCTCACGAGCTGAGGACACCGCTCAACAGCACGCTGATCCTCGCCAAGCTGCTCTCCGACAATCGCGAGGGCAACTTGAATCCCGAGCAGATCAAGTTCGCGCAGACGATCTCCTCCGCGGGAAATGATCTGTTGACGCTGATCAACGACATCCTCGATCTGTCGAAGATCGAAGCCGGCAAGCTCGACGTCCGCCCGGAGTCGATCACGATCGCGCGCCTCGTCGACGACCTCTCGAACATGTTTCAGCCGATCGCGGCTCAGAAGCAGCTCGATCTCACGATGTCGATCGAAGTGGGCGTGCCGCCCGCGGTCGAGACCGATCCGACGCGGCTCCTGCAGATCCTCAAGAATCTGCTCTCGAACGCGATCAAGTTCACCGAGCGCGGCGGGGTCTCGCTCGTGGTCGGAGCCACCGACGGGTGCATCCAGTTCGAGGTGCGCGACACGGGCATCGGGATTGCGGAAGATCAACACGAGCTGATCTTCGAAGCGTTCCGTCAGGCCGATGGCGGGAGCACCCGCAAGTTTGGTGGCACCGGTCTCGGCCTTTCGATCTCGCGCGACCTGGCACGCCTGCTCGGTGGCGAGCTGCACGTCGAAAGCACACCGGGACGCGGGAGTACGTTCACGCTGTCGTTGCCAGCGCGATATGCGGCACATGACGCAACACCAGCGCCGGCCCGCCCCGCAGCTCCGAGCCCACGGCGCGCGCCAGGCGCACTTGCTGCCCCGAGTGGCCGTCCAACACCGGCGGCGGACGATCGCGACCGGCTTGCATCGACGTCTCGCTCCCTTCTCATTATCGAGGACGATCCCGGCTTCGCGCGGATCCTCTACGATCTTGGCCACGAGCTCGAATTCCAGGGCCTGCTCGCGGCGACGGCCGAAGACGGTCTCGCCATGGCGAAGCGCTACCGACCAAGCGCGATCGTGCTCGATGTCGGGCTGCCGGATCGCTCGGGCCTCTCGGTCCTCGATGCTCTCAAACGTGATCCGCTGACGCGGCACGTCCCGGTCCACGTGATTTCGGCCTCGGACCATGCAAGGACCGCGCTCGAGATGGGCGCGGCCGGATATGCACTCAAGCCCATCGAGCGCGAACAGCTCCTCGAAGCGATCAAACACCTCGAAGCCAAGGTCACCCAGAAGCTCCGCCGCGTGTTGATCGTCGAAGACGATCCCGTCTTGAGAGAGAGCACGGCCCGCCTGCTCGCCGCCGACGACGTCGAGACCGTCGCGGTAGGGACTACGGCCCAAGCCCTCGAGCACCTCGGTGCCACGACCTTCGATTGCATGGTCCTCGATCTGTCACTTCCTGATCGAAGCGGGCTCGAGCTACTCGGAGAGATGTCTCGCGGAGACCAGTACGGCGTGCCGCCCGTGATCGTCTACACCGGCCGCTCACTGTCACAAGACGAGATCCACGAGCTCGAGCAGTTCTCGAGCTCGATCATCATCAAGGGAGCGCGCTCCCCGGAGCGCTTGCTCGACGAGGTTACGCTGTTCTTGCACCAGGTGGAGTCCGAGCTTCCACTGGAACGCCAGCGCATGCTCCGCGACGTCCGCGACCGCGAAGCCGTGTTTGAGGGCCGTCGCATCCTCATTGTCGAGGACGACGCGCGCAACGTGTTCGCCGTGACGAGCGTACTCGAGTCCAGGGGCGCCAAGGTCGAGATCGCGCGAAACGGGCGCGAGGCGCTCGAACACTTGCGCCAGCACCCCAGTGTCGATCTCGTGCTGATGGACATCATGATGCCGGTGATGGATGGCCTAGAGGCGACCCGGGAGATCCGCAAGCAGCCCCAGTTTGCAAAGCTACCGATCATCGCGCTCACGGCCAAGGCGATGATCGACGATCGGGAGAAAAGCCTCGAAGCCGGCGCGAACGACTACATCGCCAAGCCGATCGATGTCGACAAGCTCCTATCCCTGGCCCGGGTGTGGATCCGCAAGTGATGGACCGATCGATCCGCGACGTCGAGCTCGGCCTCCTGCTTGAGGCCATCTACCTCACGTACCACTATGACTTTCGGAGCTACTCGGAGGCATCGGTCAAGCGCCGCGTCATGACGGCACTCGTCCACTTCAGTTGCGAAACGATCTCCAGGCTCCAAGAGCGCGTACTCCGGGAGCCGCAACTGTTCGCCGAGTTGCTGCGCTTCCTCACCGTCCAGGTGAGCGAGATGTTCCGAGACCCAACGTACTACCGCGCTCTCCGGGAGACGGTGGTCCCTTATCTGAAGACGTATGCGTCGCTGAAGATCTGGGTCGCGGGATGCTCCACTGGAGAGGAGGCCTACTCGCTAGCGATCGTGCTTTACGAAGAGGGGCTTCTCGACCGCACCTTGATCTACGCGACCGACATCAACCCGGAGAGCCTTTCCACGGCCGAAGAGGGGGTGTATGAGACTGAGCGCTTCACAAAGTTTACTGAAAGTTACCGTCTTGCCGGCGGGCGAGCATCGCTCGGCGACTATTACTCGGCCGCCTATGGGGGAGCCGTGCTCGACCGCAGTTTGAAGAAGGCGATCATGTTTTCCGACCATAGTCTCGCGACCGACGGTGTCTTCGCGGAGATGCACCTTGTGTCGTGCCGCAACGTGCTCATCTACTTCGATAAGGGGCTCCAGGAACGCGCGGTCGGTTTGCTGCGCGACTCACTGTGCCGCAAGGGCTTTCTCGGTCTTGGGCTCAAGGAAACGCTGCGATTTACGCAGCACGCGGCGGCGTTCACCGAGCTCGTGCCGGACGCTCGTATCTACCAAAAGATCTAGATGAGCGACATCGAAGCCATCGTGATCGGAGGATCGGCGGGCGGGCTCGACGCGCTGCTCTCTATCGTGCCTGCGCTGCCCGACCAGGTGTCGTGCCCGATCGTCATCGTGCTTCATCTTCCACCCGCGCAGCCGAACCTCGTGCCGGAGATCCTGTCTCGGGTCTGTGCGCGGGCCGTGCACGAAGCCGAGGACAAGATGCCGCTCCGCAACCAAACGATATACGTCGCGGCGCCGAACTATCACCTCCTGATAGAAAAGAATCGCTCGCTATCACTATCGATTGACGAACCCGTCCATCATTCGCGCCCGGCGATTGACGTGCTGTTCGAGTCGGCCGCCGACGCCTACGGACCGGCGGTGGCCGGCCTCGTGCTCTCCGGCGCGAACCAGGATGGCGCGGAGGGGCTCTGCCAGATTCGGCAGGCCGGTGGTGTGGCGATCGTCCAAGCCCCAGCGACGGCGTCTTCTCCGATGATGCCCGAGACGGCCATACGGCGCGTCGGATCCTCCGCCCATGTGGTTCGGCTCGGGGACCTCGGAGCCTTCCTCGCGAGGCTCGTCGGCGCTAAGACCTGCGGTGGGGACTTGCTGTGGTGACGTCCGAACCGATCAAGTTTCTGCTCGTCGACGACAAGACCGAGAACCTGTTCGCGCTCGAGGCGATTATCCGCCGCGTAGGTCTCGAAGTGCTCCTGGCGCGATCTGGATCCGATGCCCTCGAGCTGTTACTCGTAAACGACGTGTCGCTGGCACTGCTTGACGTGCAGATGCCCGTGATGGACGGCTTCGAGCTCGCCGAGTTGATGCGCGGGGTCGAGCGAACCAAGCACGTGCCGATCATCTTCGTGACTGCCGGGATCCGTGATCCGCAGCGCGTGTTCAAGGGCTATGAGTCCGGCGCCGTCGACTTCCTGTTCAAGCCGATCGATCCGCATATCCTGAAGAGCAAGGCGGACGTGTTCTTCGATCTGGCGCGCCAGCGCCGGGAGGCCTCGCAGACGCTCCGTCTCAACGAGATGTTCGTCGGCATCCTCGGACACGACCTGCGGAACCCGCTCGCTGCGATGGTCATGGGCGCGGCGTGGCTCCAGCGACGGATCGCCGACGAAGCCCAGCTTCATACCTTGCGCCAAATGATGGCGGCGGGACATCGCATGACCGAAATGATCGAGCAGCTCCTCGATCTGACCCGCGCCAGGCTCGCGGGTGGGCTCGGCCTCTCGCTGGTGCGCAAGCATCTCGATGTCGGGGAGCTCGTCGAGCGCGCCGTCGACGAGCTTCGCGCGACGAACCCGGACCGCGAGATCGTGATCGAATCCGATGGCGATTGCACGACGTGGGGCAATCCCGATCGGCTATTGCAGCTGTTCTCCAATCTGGTCGGCAATGCACTCCACCATGGGACGCGAGGGGTCCCCATCTCGTTAAGTATCGCCGGCGGCGAACGCGAGATCGTGATCCGGATCCGCAATGGAGGTGTCATCCCGCCCGAGCTATTGCCTGCGATCTTCGAACCGTTCCGTGGCCGAACCAACAGCTCATCGCGACCCGGCGGGCTCGGTCTCGGGCTTTTCATCTCCCAGCAGATCGCGACGGCACACGACGGCGACATCGGAGTCGAATCGGTCTCCTCGAGCGGGACGGTCGTCTTCACCGTGCGCCTGCCGCGCCGGCCCGAGCACGTCGCGCAAACGAATACGGCCGGATGACACCCAGCGCAGGTAAACCGGCACTGTGCAAAAGGCGCAGAGAGGATGTTCACTATGGGAACGACACCCGATAAACCCACAGCGCCGCCGGCACCCGCCAAGCCAGCAAACGCCAAAGCCCCAGATATCGCCACCGCGTCGGTTCCCGACACGCTCGCGGCGCTCCACGTAAACCCTGACACCGGACTCACGCGTGCGGAGGTGGACACCGGCCGGAAAGAACACGGCTACAATGAAGTAGCCCGGAAAAAAGGGCACCCCGTTCTCAAATTCCTCGGGAAATTCTGGGGAATTTCGGCGTGGATGCTCGAACTGATCATGGTTCTGTCAGCCGTTCTGGGGAATTATGCTGATCTCGCCGTGGTCGGCGCATTGCTGGTTATCAACGCCGTGTTGGGCTTTGTGCAGGAGCGGCGTGCCGCTGGCGTGGTTGAGACACTGCGGAAACGCCTGCAGGTCAGCGCGCGCGTCCGTCGCGATTCGAGCTGGCAGGTTATTCCCGCCCGGGAACTGGTTCCCGGCGACATCGTTCGTTTGCGCCCAGGCGACATCATCCCGGCGGACGTAAAACTCCTCACGGGAGCCCTGAGCGTCGACCAGTCGGCGCTTACGGGCGAATCGAAAGACGCTGACAAAGTGCCCGGCGAAGTGCTTTCGTCGGCGTCTGTCGTCCGGCGGGGCGAAGGCAACGGCGTCGTGATACTGATCGGGGCGAAGACCTACTTTGGCCGCACCACGGAACTTGTAAAGGAGGCGCGCCCAAAACTTCACATTGAAGCCGTCGTGACCAAGATCGTCCGCTGGCTCTTCGTCATTGTGAGTGCGCTGTTGGGCATGGTCGTCGTGCTGTCGCTGATACGCGGCGTCTCGCTCATGGAAATGGTCCCGCTCATGCTCGTCTTGCTCATGAGCGCGGTGCCGGTCGCGCTCCCCGTGATGTTCACGGTCAGTATGGCCGTCGGGTCTAAGGAGCTGGCCAAGCGCGGCGTTGCATTGCTTTGGCCAGC
>Ga0209483_1002970_pt1 | contig 11368 bp, 7 predicted proteins | sample NGEPerA_FD_184508 | JGI IMG/M metagenome (GOLD analysis project Ga0209483, IMG submission 184508) | Arctic peat soil microbial communities from the Barrow Environmental Observatory site, Barrow, Alaska, USA - NGEE PermafrostL2-A... | ecosystem: Environmental > Terrestrial > Soil > Wetlands > Peat... | reverse complement strand
GCGGACAGGTTTGAGTCCGCACCCCGTCGTGCGGGAAAATCCAGAAAATACCCAGGACTGTCGAGGTAAAATCAGACCGTTCTTGTTGACTCTATGTCAGGAGTTCTGGATTCTGTCGGAGCGATGGAGACCTGTTGCGAATACGCAGCGGACTGCATTGAAGTGCTGGCCAATGACAAGCCGCGTGTCGGCAACGCTGCTCAAGCCGATGCCGCGAATAGCGCGAACACCGTTGATTCACTGCTCGTCAGCACTGACCCCCCATATTATGACAACATTGGCTACGCTGCATTGAGCGACTTTTTCTATGTCTGGCTTCGCCGTTCAATCGGTGCTCTGCACCCTGATATTTTTTCGACGATGCTCGTGCCCAAAGAGCAGGAACTTACCGCCACGCCGTTTCGATTCGATGGCGACCGCCAAAGAGCGAAGGAACATTTCGAGGCTGGTTTTCGTTCGGCATTTACGAGCCTCCGATGCCGCCTCGACAACCGATTTCCACTCACGGTTTATTACGCTTTTAAACAGAGCGATGACGAGGATGGCGGTGGAGAAGACGGCGGCGTTGACCTTACTACCGGCTGGGAGACGCTGCTGGAGGCATTGATTTCGGGCGGCTTCACAATCACCGCGACATGGCCGGTGCGGGCTTCGCAGAAATGGCGGATGATCTCGATGGGATCGAACGCGCTTGCGTCCTATATTGTTCTTGCCTGTCGGCCACTTCCCTCGAACGCTGGTGTAGCTTCGCGTCGTGACTTTCTCGCGGATTTGAAGCGAGAGCTTCCACCGGCTCTGCATCATTTGCAGCAAGGCAACATTGCCCCGGTAGATTTGGCCCAAGCCGCCATCGGGCCGGGAATGGCCGTGTTCAGCCGATATGCGCAGGTGTTGGAAGCGGAAGGTTCGCCGATGAGCGTGCGCACCGCATTGTCGTTAATTAACCAATCACTCGACGAAGTGCTGGCCGAACAGGAAGGCGAGTTCGACGCGGACACACGCTGGGCGCTGGCATGGTTCGACCAAAATGGATTCAACGAGGGGGCGTATGGCGTGGCGGAGACGCTTTGCACCGCCAAGAACACGAGTGTGTCGGGAATGGTGGAGGCCGGCATACTCGCCGCCAAAGGAGGCAAAGTGCGCCTGCTGAAGAAGGAGGAGTTGGACGCGGATTGGGACCCGTCCACAGACGAACGGCTCACCGTTTGGGAAGCGACACACCATCTCATCCGCACCTTGGATCAAGGCGAGCAGGCGACGGGCGCGTTGCTGCGGAAATTGGGTGCGCTGTCCGAAGTCGCCCGCGACTTATCATATCGTCTTTATACAATTTGCGAGCGCCGCAAGTGGGCGCAAGACGCCATCGGCTACAACGCCCTGGTCCTGAGCTGGCCGGATGTGAAGCGCGTCGCCGACGAACAAAAGGTAACCGGGCCGAGCCAGAGGGAGTTGCTTTAACAAATGCCAAAATTCTACGACAAACGAACGCTGAACCACGAACAGGCAGTTGCGTGGGTTAAGCAGCAAGTTCTCGATATGCGTTTCGCATTCAACGAAACACATACAGAGGCAGGCATTGATGCGTTTGTGGAACTGGCCGACCCTCAGACAGGGGCGGCAGCGGCTTGTTTCTTGGGCGTGCAAGTGAAGACTCAGGAGCAATTTTCAGCGGAGAACGACCAGCAATTTAGCTTTTACGCAGATGGCGACGATCTGAACTACTGGATTTCATCCGACATCCCGGTGCTATTGCTCGTGTGCAAAGCACGCACGTCTGAGGCGTATGCCGTGTTCGTGCAGGAGTATTTCAAGATTCCTGAGAACCGCACAAAAAAGACGATTGTCTTCAATAAACAGCAGCATCGGTTTGTGGCGGGTGAGAACTGGCAGCGTCGATTGCTGGAAGCTTCGGTACCACGAAGCAGGGGCTTGGCATTTCCGCCAGCGCCGATACCCGAGGATTTGGCCTCCAATCTCCTCGAAGTGATTCCACCCGAGACGGTGTATTCGGGCAGCACGACCCTTAAGGATCGCAGGGATGTCATCGAAGCCTTGAAGAGACTGAATTCTCCAGCGACCGAACTTATCGTTCGTGGCAACACAATCTGGACAGTTCATTCTCTTTCCGATTTGGTGTGGAGTTCCATCGTCAACAACTCATCCATCAAACCAACACCTTTTTCCGAATTGGCGTTCCACAAAGAGCCAGCCAAACGCGATTACGCCCGTGAGTTGTTGAACCTTTGTCTCAATGCCCGATTGCGTTCAGAGGAAATATTCTGGTCCAGAGACGAGGAGATGTTCATTTACAGTCCGAGACGGGATCATGGCAAACGAATTCGGAAGTCCGTGAAGGGCAAACGACGGGAAACCAAAGTTGGGCTGCTCCATGTAACCGAGCGAGGAGGAAGAATCGTTCGTTGCCGTCACTTGGCGATGATGGCGAAGTTCGTGGACATTGGTGATAGATACTTTCTCCAAGTCGATCCGACCTGGTTTTTCTCTCGGAATGGTCGCAAACATCCCCGATGGGAGGAGCTAATCCGCACGATCCGGATAATGCAAAAGGAGCGCGAATACCATTCCACCCTTAGATTGTGGCGTGAGGTTTTGACGCAGGAGGGGGACTTGGCCCGTGCGGGCTATCCATTTCTTCGCTTCGGCGATTACTTGGGGTTTGAATCCCCAGTCAGCATTCCAGACGCGCTGTGGAAGGCGACGAGCGACCCTCAGTCCGTGGAAGACCTTGACCAAAAACTTCTGGAGTTCGACAAATGAAGCTGCCCATCTCCTTTATACCAGAACCCATGCTTCAGTTTGGGCGCGATCAGCACCCCGACATCCGTTATGGAATCATGAATTTCGGCCCCTATGATCTCGCGGAGAAAAGGAGGCCGACCACAATCAAGGCTGCCATCGTCGGCACCTCGACTGGTGTGGCGGGCGCTTCTCGTTGGCTTGAGCAATGCCGCCAACGAATCGAGGGAAAGGCCTCGAAGAAACGGAATTTGTTTGCGGCGTTTCCCGGCTTCAGTCCTGAAAGCCCATTCCTTGCAGAGGTAATTCTCGACGGTTCTTTAAATGCAGAGGTTCAACCCTCGGACCTGACGGGCCTAGCGACTCTCGGCAATTTTAACGACCGTGTCAAAGCGGCGGTTGATTTGTTTCTTCGGGTTTTGCAAGGGGTCTCACAAAAGAAACCAGACGTAATCATTCTTGTGATGCCGTTGGAGTTGTTGTCGCTGCTCGGAGAAACCGATGCTGCTGACCATGACAGTCTCGAAGCGAGCGTGCTTTCATTCCGTGAATCGAAGAACAAACGCCGCGGAAAATACAATTTTCACGACATGTTGAAGGCGAAGGCGCTCCCGCTCGGGGTGCCGATTCAAATGCTCCGACCATCAACTTTTGACCGCTCCCTAAAGTCGAAAGAGAAAGACGATTTTGCAAAATCGCGCAGTTTACAGGACGAGGCAACGTGCGCCTGGAATTTCTTTGTGGCGCTCTACTACAAGGCTGGCGGCTACTCCTGGCGGTTGGTGCGCGATCAAACGCAGCCGAAGTCGTGCTTCATTGGGATTAGTTTCTATGAGGCACTCGACAAAAGCCGCCTCAACACTTCTGTCGCTCAGGTATTTGATGAAAGAGGCCATGGTCTTTTGGTTCAGGGCGGAATCGTTAAACGTGACGAAGTGGACCGGCAGCCACGAATGGATGAGACGGGCGCATACACCCTGCTGAAGAGCGCCCTTAAGAACTACAAAGATGAGCATTGGCACTATCCCGGCCGTGTTGTGGTTCACAAGACTTCCACATTCAACATTCCCGAAACGCAGGGTGCCATCCGCGCGCTCAACGAACTCGACATTCGAAGCTACGATCTTCTCAGCGTCAGCGACAGCGGAATGAGGATTGTTCGGGACGGCTATTATCCACCCCTTCGAGGGACGCTTTGGCAGATGGATGAGAAACGTTCGTTGCTCTACACGAATGGAAGCGTTCAGCTCTACGAAGAATATCCTGGTCTTTACGTTCCGCGCAGTTTGCTAATCCATCACGATACGTGCTCAACGGATCGGCAACAAATCGCCCTCGAAGTGCTGATGCTGACGAAAATGAATTGGAACAATTCTCAAATCACGGCTTTGGAGCCAATCACCGTGCGCGCCGCTCGACAAGTCGGTCGCATTATCAAATATGCGGATACGACCCAAGGAGCAGTTCCGTATCGCTTTTTCATGTGACTGCTTTCTCCAACACACATTTGACCTGCGAGCGTGGCCCTTCGAGACGCGGTTCACCCTTAAACCCGTGCTTTCAAAGCGAATGCCTTTTAATTAGGCTTTTGTGCGGAATGCCGCTCCACTTGGTTTTAGGCGATTTAGAGGTCGTCATGAAGCGACGTTGAACAAATTTGCATTATGGCATTAAGCAATCACGAGCGCGTTGGCAAGGCACTGGAGGTTTTGAAGGCGGGGCTGCCCGCATTTGTGGAGCGCGAACTCAAGAGCGCCCACGGCGCGAGGTGGCTGGCTACCGCCAAACAGATCATCGGACCAGGCATCCAAATTGGCGGCACGGAGCAATCACCGGATTGGGACGCCGCCGGACTTTTGCGGGTAATGTGGGAATGCTGGAATGACGTGTTCGGGAAAACGCTGGGGCGCGCGGAGCGCAGCATCGTGAGCGAGTTAATGGAAATCCGAAACAAGTGGGCGCACCAGAAGCCGTTCAGCACTGATGATGCCTATCGTGCGCTCGACTCCATGCACCGCCTATTGAACGCTGTGGGCGCAGGCAAAGAAGCTGAAGAACTCGAAGGGCAAAAATCGGAACTGATGCGGGTGAAGTTCGACGAGCAGGCCCGCCATGAAAGGCGCAAGACCCAGACAACCCTGGGGTTGGAGGCGGGAACGGCCGCGGGGCTAAAGCCATGGCGGGAAGTCGTGACACCCCACCCAGACGTTGCGTCGGGCCGGTATCAACAGGCGGAATTCGCGGCGGATTTGTGGCAGGTGTATCGCGCCAGTTTTTCGCTGGAGATTCGTGCGACCGTATCCGAAGAATACGCCGACACACAAGAATTTTTCCGGCGGACGTTCCTGACGGTTGGGCTGAAGGACTTGTTGGTGCGCGCCGTGCGCCGACTGGCGAGCGACGGCAGCGATCCGGTCATTGAATTGCAGACCAATTTCGGCGGCGGCAAGACGCATTCGATGCTGGCGCTATGGCATCTTTTTTCCGGACGTCCGGTGACGGAGATGCCTGGGCTGGATGCGGTGATGGCGGAAGCCAAGGTTGGCCTGACCAAGAAAGTCCGTCGCGTAGTGTTGGTGGGCAATAAAATTTCGCCTGGGCAGCCGTCCAAGAAAGACGACGGCACCGTGGTGCGGACGTTGTGGGGTGAACTCGCGTGGCAGCTTGGCGGCAAGGAAGGCTACGCAATCCTCAAGCAGTCGGATGAGACAGCGACGAATCCGGGCGATTTGCTGGGCGAACTGTTGCGCAAGTATGCGCCATGTCTGATTCTGATTGATGAATGGGTGGCATACGCGCGCGGCTTGCATGACAAGAAGGATTTGCCGGGCGGCGATTTCGAGACACAGTTCACGTTCGCGCAGACTTTGACGGAAGAGGTCAAGGGCGTGCCCGGCACAATGCTGGTAGTCAGCTTGCCGGCATCTGCGGATGGTGGCGGTGGTGTTTCGCCCACCAGCGATGCGAACGAAGAAGAAGTGGGCGGCGTGCGCGGGCGGATGGCCCTGGCGGCGTTGCGAAATGTGGTGAGCCGCGTGGCGACCGCGTGGCGGCCCGCCAACGCCGAGGAGAGTTTTGAGATTGTGCGGCGGCGATTGTTCCAGCCGTTGCCCGAACCCAACTACGTGTCGCGCGACAACACGGCGAAGGCGTTTTGCGACCTCTACCGGAGCAACCATCAGGAATTTCCACCTGAATGCCGCGAGGCTGATTACGAACGGAAGCTGAAAGCGGCCTATCCGATTCACCCTGAAATCTTCGAGCGACTGTATCAGGACTGGTCGGGGCTGGTGAAATTTCAACGCACGCGGGGCGTGCTGCGGCTGATGGCGGCGGTGATCCATCGGTTATGGGAAAGCAACGACCGCAGCCCATTGATTCTGCCGGCGAGCCTTCCGCTCGATGATCCCGGCATCGTGTCGCAACTCACAGGGTATCTTCCAGGTGGCTGGGAAACGGTCATCGAAAAGGACGTGGACGGCGCGGATGCTCTGCCACGCAAGCTCGACGGCGAAAAGCCGAACCTTGGGCGCTTTTCCGCCTGCCGCCGTGTGGCGCGCACTTTGTTCCTGGGTTCTGCCCCGATTCCCGGCGCGGCCAACCGGGGCGAAGAGGATCGGCGCATCAAGCTGGGCTGTGTTTTGCCTGGGGAGGCTCCGGCGATATTCGGCGACGCGCTCCGGCATCTCGCCCAAGCGGCGACGTATCTATATCAGGACAACGCACGCTACTGGTATTCGACGCAACCGACAGTCACCAAGCTGGCGGATGACCGGGCCGAACAGTTGCGGCGCGAACCGGACAGGGTTGGGGAAGAAATTCGCCGACGCGTACGTGAGGATCTGCGTTCGCGCGGAGAGTTTCCAAGGATACACCCTTTCCCGGCGAATTCCGGCGATGTGCCGGACGAGATGGAGGTGCGGCTCGTGGTGTTGGATGTGGAGAAACCCTATGCGCGCGAGGGAACGAATCTTGCGCTCGAAGCCGCAAAGGAATTTCTTGCACAGCGGGGCAATAGCCCGCGTATTTATCAGAATACGCTTGTCTTTCTGGCTTCCGACCGCAGCCGACTCGACGAGTTGGAGCAAGCCGCGCGTTATTATGTTGCATGGCAGTCCATCATTGACCAAGAGACGGAGTTGAACCTCGACAAATCGCAGTCGCGCCAGGCGGCGACACAAAAAGCGGCGTGGGACCGAGCCACCACGAGCCGAATCGGCGAGACTTTTCAATGGTTGCTCGTGCCAACGCAACCCAGCCCGCAAGCGGCATTGGAATGGCAACAAACGCGATTGGCCGGGGCGGACGCGCTGGCGGTTCGTGCGTCCAAGAAACTGCGGAATGATGGGCAAATGGTTACGCAGTTCACGGCGACGTTCCTGCGACAAGCACTCGACACGATTCCGCTTTGGCGTGGCAACCACGTTGCAGTGAAGCAACTGATCGAAGACTTCGCAAGGTATCCTTACCTCCAGCGGCTTCGCGATGAGGATGTCCTGCTCAGTTCAATGCGCGAAGGTGTGGCGCTGGTCACATGGCGGACCGATTCATTCGCATTCGCGGAAGGCTTCGATGAGGCAAAAGGCCGCTATCTTGGCCTGCGAGGGGGGCAGGTTCTGGGCTTCGGCTCTGATGCGGTCGGTTTGCTGGTCAAGAGCGCGACCGCAGATGCCCAATTGGAAGCCGAGCGCCCGAAACCACTGCCGAAGCCCGCTGGTGCGGGAACGGAAACATCCGGCGGAAATCAGCCAAGCAGTGGCACGACGCTGGCACCGCCCGCGCCGGGAGGCGCTTTGCCTCTGCCCACCACGCCCCCGACGCATTTCTTCGGTAGCGTGAAGGTGGACTCTGCGCGCATCAGCCGGGATGTGGGAACAATCGCGAACGAAATCATTCAACATCTCGCGAGTCTGCCGAATAGCGAAATTGACGTGACGGTGGAAATCCAAGCGCGCGTTCCAGGAGGAGTTCCTGACAATGTGGTCCGCACCGTATTAGAGAACTGCCGGACACTGAAGTTTAAGAACCAGAGCTTTGAGCAAGAGTAAACGCGCTGTGCGGTGGACGGCGTTTCGGTCACCGTTGGACGCAACGAGCATGACCGCCTATTTGAACAGCCAGTCCGCCACAGTAGGCTAATAGGCGCGGAATGCTTCTGGCATCTCGCGCACGCACCAGCCCATCTTTTGTCTGGCGGTCATTTCATGAATTTCTGTTGTGGTTCGGATCGCGGCCTTCTGAATGGACGTTCACAAAAAGGGGCGCCATAGCCCTTTTGCAAGAGAGAAGGCTCAATATAGCCTGGGCCGTTATGGTTGGATGGCCAGTTTGTACCGGTTGATTTGAGCGACGGTCCATGCCCGGCAGGCTCCGTTCAACAGCGATTCCGTGGATTTGACGCTCAAATCACGGGCGTGACGGTCGAAGAGGGCCACACACTTGAACTGTGGATTGTGGCGACTCCGGTAAATAATGCCGCCAGGCTGCTGGGGATGTTCGAAAATCGCGCGCGACCAAAGACCCGTGGTCTGGTAAGGTTTCTCAGTGGCAAGCCTGTTATCGCAGGAGAGCTGCCGCAGTCCAGGTCCCGTCAGGTCAACACATTTAACCGACCGGCAACTAATTTCAGAAAGGACCCGTTGCACCAGGTCGGATTCCTGAATCAGAAGCAGCGACAATTGCCGTAAAAAGACTTCCGCAAAAGCGGCCTCGGGGTTCAGCGCGGCATACAGCACGCCGTATTTGCCGCGCGGGTCATCGAAGCGACCGTCCCCAGTTTTGCTAAAATACAGGCACCCTTGGATGGAACGGTGAATTCGGAACAGCACGCGAACCCGTCTGACAGGCAGGCGCCGCAAAGCTAAGTCCTCCGGTGGAGGTGGCAGCCTGGATTTAATGGCCATGCGTGAGGAAACCCCGCGCTCCGCAAACCACTGATTCCCGATCTCCCGCCTGTAGCGCCTCAATCGCGGTTCTGTTGTCGAAATCAGGGCTGCGGCTCAACAAGAACGACAGCGCGACAAAAGGAGAGTCCGTTTCCAGCCCCGCCAGCACGTCGCCCAAGCCGGCGACAACGCCGCCATCATGGAACTGAAAGGCCGGAAAAACCCGGTCGCCCCCTTTGGGAAGCGCCAGCAATTGTTTGCGATCCACCTTTTTGCGCACCGTTTCCCGAGAGACTCCCAGGAGGTCGCATACCTGGCCGGTCTCCAAGCAAGGTTCGGCGGCTTTGCGAAGCTCCGCCATGCGAGCCAGGCCGCGCAGCCGAGCCTCATGCAGCTTCTTCTCCACCCCATCGGCGGAAATCCCCAGGGCGTCAATGGCCAGACGGGTGGCCTGCATCAGGAAACTGACCTCGTTGGTGGAGGTCTGCAACGGTTCCAGTCCGGCTGAACCTGTGTGGTGGACAATCGCCTCAAAAGTTTTGCGGGCCCGGTCCAGGGTCTGCCGCGCGGGAACATTCAGCACTTCAGTATCTGTTGTCATATTGACATTAGCACGATACCGCCATCCAGGGACAATGTCAATAGCCTCCCGGCGCAAACGCCTAACGGCCCCGGGCCATCCTTACACCCGAAACCCGCGAACGGGCGTAAGGGCCACGTTCAACAGGCCATCCGGTTCTTTTGCACCATCTGTAGTACCGGGGTGGTAATCCCCAAAAGCCGCCTTCCTCCTGACCGCGTAGATGCGGTCGCTCTTTGCGTGTTCCCAGCGCAATGTGCTTCTGTACGCAGGTCTCGACCTCGCGCGTCCGCAGGAACACGGTCGTGTTGAAATGGTTCATCAGGGCGCGGGTGGGGCCAACGCCGACGCGTTCTGCGAGGGAATGCAAACCTTGGCTGGCGGCCAGGACGAAGCAACGCTTGCTCCGTACGGTGGACAATTGCTCCACCGGGTTTGATAAGCGATCAACTGCCGGGTGGTGTCGATCAAGAGGGTGGACTTGCCGGAACCGGTGGACCCGATGAGCAAGATGTGTTGCACTAAATCGGCCTCGGTGAGTTCGACCCGATGACCGGGTGGTTCCATAGCACGGCCAGACGGTCAACGGAGAAGCAGTGGGCGGATGGGGCATAGAGTTAGGCATAGAAATCGTCAGGTCGGGCTATGGGCGAAATTCGCGACGCAACCTTCCTCGGGATCAAAATAGAGCGCCTCGGCTGCCAACCGTGCGTTATATCCCATCGCCGAATGCCAGGCATCCGGCGGGCAAAGTGAGGGCAGAATCCGAACCAGTACACCGGCACGATCATAGGACGGAACAAACATCTTATGTTTGCGGGAGTGAAAATGGCCGAGATGAAATTCCCGATGCCTGCTCGCAGCCCAGCCTTCGGGTTGTTCGGTCGCCAGCAGCAGGGGCAAATCGAAATGCTTCTCGTTGTGACCGTGGGTAAACCCAATGAGGTTTCTGTGATACTGAAAATACTTTCGCTGCCGCGGGCTGTTGTCCACCATCACGTCCTTCGTGTTGCGGAACCACGCCTGTAGCACATCGCCTAAATAGTACAGGCGTTGAGTGTCGTGATTGCCCGTGACCATGACAACCTGCACCGGAGCGATCTGGCGCAGACGGTCAATCGCGCGTACCAGCAATTGCCGGCCGCGCAGGAATGATTCCTGGTAACGGATCGCCTCGTCCTGCGGCGTCCCCGCCGTGGTCGTGCGGCCGAGATGATCGGTGTTCAGAAAATCATTCCCGCAAACGAACAAGATTTTCTCCGCAGGCAGTGACGCCGATTTGGCCAGCAGATCCTCCAACGCGAGGATGAACATGCGCTCGGAAATCTCGGGGTCGTAAGCCCGGCCGGTTTCCAACTGGGAACAGTATTTTCCGAGGTGGTGGTCCATGATTGAAATCTCGAGCAACCCTTTGGGGCCTGCGCGATGAAGGATCGGTGGCTGGATCGGCGCGGCCTGACGGAATTGCTCCAGTATCCCCTGCATGAGGTTCTGGAGTTTTTCCTCGGTAATTTTGCGCCGCAACCACGCTTTGATCTGGAATAACATGCTGGTCGTCATTCCCTCCGGGGTCTTGGCGGCCACTTCGTATTTGTTAATGACATGCCTTTCAACCTCCCAAATGCGCGTGTCGACTTGAGCGTACACCAGCAGGTCCGCCAAGGTCTGGATGCGGGTACCACGATAGGACAGATCCCGTTCCCCGTCGTGAACATTGTCCTGCAATTCATTGTCGCGCACCGACGGTGCTGCCACGGAGGATGCAGGGGCAGGTGCCTCAGCCTGGACCGGATTCGTCGGAGTCGAAGTGGCACCCGTGTGGCTCTGCGCTCCAACCCACCGCGCCAGATGGACCTTTGCATGGTCGATGGTCAAGCCCAAAGCCTGCGCCACTTTCACCGCGCCCCACTCGGGATGGATTTGTTTGAGTTGTTGCACCCGTACGTAGTCTGGATGGGTGCTGTGGCCTTGAGTTTCCCCCCGCCACCGCTCGCGCAGCCGGCGGGAGGTCGGGGTTTTAACCCCCAGCAAAGCTGCCAGGCGGGCCTTTCCGATTTCGGGCTGGGCTTGCAGGATTTGCCGGGCCCGCACATAGAGTGGATCAGGTTGCAGGTTCGATTTGTTGTTCATCATTGGAGGGGCGGGG
>Ga0209483_1002967_pt1 | contig 11378 bp, 11 predicted proteins | sample NGEPerA_FD_184508 | JGI IMG/M metagenome (GOLD analysis project Ga0209483, IMG submission 184508) | Arctic peat soil microbial communities from the Barrow Environmental Observatory site, Barrow, Alaska, USA - NGEE PermafrostL2-A... | ecosystem: Environmental > Terrestrial > Soil > Wetlands >... | reverse complement strand
CCATGATCCCCGTGATGGGCGAGGATGGTCCCGTGGTGAGCCAGGAAGCCCTGGCGCTGCGGGAGGACCTCGTCACGCGCCTCGCCTGCCTCCCGGCGGTGCCGGGCATCCTTGACGCGGTCCTGGAGGCGTTCGGGACGGACAGGGTGGCGGAGATCACCGGGCGCTCGCGGCGGGTCGTCCCCCAGGACGGCCGCCGCGTCGTGGAGCGTCGGGGTTCCTCGGCCGCGAGAAGCGAGACCGACGCCTTCATGGCGGGCAAGAAGCGTATCCTGGTCTTCAGCGACGCGGGCGGAACCGGTCGCAGTTACCACTGCGACTTGAGCGCCGCCAACCAGCAGCCGCGGCGGCACTACCTGGCCGAGCCGGGCTGGCGGGCGGACGTCGCCATCCAGGGTCTCGGCCGCTCGCACCGCACCAACCAGGCCCATCCGCCGATCTTCAGTCCACTCACCACCAACATCAACGGCGAACGGCGCTTCCTTTCGACGATCGCGCGCAGGTTGGACAGCCTGGGCGCCCTGACGCGTGGGGAGCGTCGCGCCTCGAGCAACGGGCTCTTTCGCGCGGCGGACAATCTGGAAAGCCCCTGGGCGAGACGCGCCCTGCAAGGCTTCTACACCGCGCTCTACTGGAAGGCCGTCGAAGGCTGGACCCTCGAAGCGTTCGTGACCAGGACGGCGCTGCGGCTGACCGACAACGAGGGGCAATTGCTTCCCGCCGATCAACTGCCGCCGATCACAACCTTCCTGAACCGGATCCTCGCGCTGCGGATGCAGGAGCCGTTTGAAGTTTTGCTAGTCGACGGCGTATCACGGCTTTCTGGCCAAACGGGCGACTGGCTCGTCGACTACGGCGACGGCAGCTTGGGCATCGTTTCAGCCGCCATTTTTGCGACGACTTACGAGACTCTCGACTGACCCTGCGATGGCACTGCATCAAAGCATTCAGCGTCTTCTCCTGCTCGGCGTGCGCATCCCGGCAGTGCCGGCGCCGCCCGCCGCTCAACCGCCAAGTCAACTGCTGCCACTCATCGAATCTATTGCGAAGGCGCACCGCGTATTCGATGAACGTGCCGTCTATTACGGCCATCGCTACCGTAGCGGCTATTGGGCGATCTACATGCTAAGCGCCATTGCGGTACTTTTCGCGGTGCTGCCTCTGGCGCTCGGTTGGGATGACAACCGCCACGTGCTGCATCCATTCGTCGGCCTCTGGGCGCTAGGAGAAGTTGCAGTCATCTTCAGCGTCGGTGCGATCTATTGGCAGGGGCATCGGCACGACTGGCAAGGGCAGTGGCTGGGGGCCCGCACGACCGCAGAGCTATCCTGGTATCTACCGCTAATCGCACCGCTCGTAGACTTTACACGCCACCATTCTCAAGCCAACTGGTACATGCGGGTACTCGACCCCGGCCAGCAGCTGCACGGCGGGGATGCGATCGCGGCGCTGTGTTCGGCAAACGAACCGCTCGCGCGGCGACTTCTCGAGCACGCCGGCGCCGACCGGCAGTTCGAGGCCGCCTACGCGCACTGGACCATGGGCATTCTCGAAGAACAGAAGCACTACCACCAGCGTGTCGCGATCAGGCAGCACGCACTCCTGCATCGAGTGCACCGTGTGAACATTTGGCTCTTCGGCCTCACTGGAGTCGGAGCACTAATGCACCTCGCCGTGCATACGCTGTGGTTGTCGATTGTCACCACCTTCTTTCCTGCACTCGGCGCCTCCTTGCATGGCGCGCTTGCACAATCCGAGGCCTATCGACTGAGTGCGACATCGCAGCGGCTCGTTGGCGAACTGCAGGGTGCGATCGATAAAATTCGCGCAGCGGCCGATGCAAAAACCCTGAAGGCCTCCATCGAAGCGGCTATCGCGCTCGTCCTCGAGGAGCATCAGGACTGGCATATGCTGGTGCGGCCGCATCACCTGCCGCTCGGCTGATCGCGGTATACCGCGCGATCGACTCGCGGTCAACGCACAAAGCTTCGCTCCAAGCGGGACTCCTGGCCGCAACCAGCGCCATGCCTCATTTGGGATCGGGCGCATCAGGGGACTTCGAAACGGAGCTCTGTGCGCGAGCCTTGTGCGTCGCCTCATTTTGCGAATCACGGGCTTCGAGTGCGAGTTGCGTGCGTGCGTGCGTGGCGCAGCATGGCGCGCGCCTGCCCGGCCCCTAGGCCGACGCAACGCACCACCTTGGGCAATTTTTCCGGCCCCAAGACGACGAGCGCAATGGCCATGATCACGAGGACTTCGGGTGCATCAATTCCAAACATGGCTACTGCCGCGGCTGATCAGCATTTGGCAAGTTCACATTCACTGTCACGACTGTGCGGCCGCTTCGCCGCCAGCACCCTCAACCGGGGCCGCGCCGCCGTTTTGCACCTGCCGCAACGGCTCTTGCCCTTCGCCTTCGGCGACCGACTTCTTGAAGCCGCGAATTGCGGATCCCAAATCAGCTCCGAGGGTGTTAAGTTTTTTGCCGCCAAACACCAGCAGCACAATCATCAGGACCACGAGTAAGTGCTTCGGCGCAAACATATCCATAACTTTCTCCGGCTGGACTGATTAAATATGAGCGAATTGCTGCTGTGATCTGACTCTTCAGACCACGAGCAATCTCTGCAGCATCCAAATGTTCACAGTCACGACGACGAATGCGGTTGCCCACATGATTACTGCCGTAGCACGCCCGAAAGCGAGCGTCCCCAAATGGCGGCGCCGCGTGGTAAACCAAAGAAGCGGCACGACTGCGAACGGCAGCTGCAAACTGAGAACGACCTGACTGAACACGAGTAGCGCACCCGCGCCGCTGACGCCGTAGCAAGCGGTCACGATGACTGCGGGCACGATAGCGAGGCAGCGGGTCAGAAGTGCACGCGCGGGCGCAGACATTTTAATGTCAAGGAAGCCTTCCATGACGATCTGCCCGGCGAGAGTGCCGGTGACCGAGGAACTCAGGCCCGAGGCGATTAAACCGATACCGAAAACGGCGCTTGCAATGCCCACTCCCAACAACGGCGACAGCAGTCGGTAGGCATCGGAAAGCTCGGTGACAGGCTGCTGATCGGGGCGATGGAAAACACCCGCGGCCACGACCAAAATCCCGGCATTCACCAATAGCGCCAGAACCAAGGCGATATTGGAGTCAATAGTTGCGAAGCGGATCGCATGCCTGCGCCCCGCTTCGCTCTTCTCGTACCTGCGCGTCTGTACGACCGAGGAATGCAGATACAAGTTGTGAGGCATCACTGTAGCGCCCATGATGCCGACAGCCAAATACAACATCTGCGAATTGCTGACGAGTTGCGTCGACGGAATGAGCCCTCGTGCTACCTCGCCGGCGGCGGGGTGCAGCCAACATAGCTGCGCAGCGAAACAGGCACCGATCAGTGCGATGAGACCGATGACGAGTGCTTCGAGGCAACGAAAGCCACGGCGCTGCAATCCGAGCACCAACATCACATCCGCCGCGGTGACGCAGACACCAAGCGGCAACGGCAGCTTGAAGAGTAGATTCAAGCCAATCGCCATGCCGAGAACTTCGGCCAGATTACAGGCGACGATCGCCACCTCGCAGCCACCCCAAAGCAAAAAACTGAGGCGCGGAGGCAGATGTCGACGACAGGCCTGCGCAAGATCGAGGCCGCTCGCAAGCCCTAGGCGCACAGCGGCCGCCTGCAGCAGCGTGGCCATGAGATTTGAGGCAACGATGACGGTCAGCAGTGAATAACCAAACTGCGATCCGCCGGCAAGAGCGGTCGCCCAATTGCCTGGATCCATGTATCGGACGGCGACCAGGAATCCCGGACCTGCGAACGCCATCAGCCGCTTCAAGTTGGAAGCATTGCTTGCGATCAGGGGCACATCGATTGAGCGGTTAACCGCCGGCAGGCTCGATAGATTGGCGTCCAGGCGGCGGCTCGGAATAAGGAGCACATCATCGAAGGCGGCGGTATTCACGACCACGCCTCGCCTTCGCAATGTTCGCGCGCGCAAGATCTCATGCCGACTGCCCGCCGCGACGCCTGTGCTCTGCGGGGCACCAAGCGGGTACTTCGGAAACGAGGAGCGCCGACTCTCAAGATCATGAAGTAACCCCTCGAACTAGTATTGCCATGAATGAGAACCATTCAGATCGCGAAGCAAGGAAAAGCGCCCTCCCACAAGCAGGAGGGCGCAAACCTCAGTTAGGCACAGGCGCTGCTCATTACGATGTCGCCGTTGACTCCATCGGGAAAGAACCCGCCTTTGCTCGCCGCAGTGCTCGTGAGGTAAACGATATTGAGCACATCGCCGGTGGTGCGGCTGTAAGCCGCACATCGCCGGTGGTGCGGCTGTAAGCAAGCCCATTGGCGTCAAGCGGCGCTATGTTCGAGACGTCCGGCGTCGCGCCAGCGATCCCCTGATCGTCATCGATAGAGTTGTCCAGCGCATCGCGCGCGTTGGATATCGCGCCTGCATCCGTGATCAGCTGCGGCATGAGAACGCCCTTGCTGTAGAGCACCGTACGGATAAGGCCCGCGTGGTAAGCTTCCGCGGCGAGGATCCCGGCCGCCGCTTCAAGATAGGTTTTGTTGGAAATAAGCGGGGCCGCGCCCTTGTAAGCGGTGACGCCTACATCTTCAAAAATGAAGGCTCCCAAGAGGAAGTTGGCATCACTCGAATACGGATCAAATGCGACGCCCGCTCCAACGAGTCCGGCGGCGCGAGCCGCTAAGGAGAACGCGCCATTCGGATCGGTACCGCCGATGTCGATTGTCGGCTGCGCTACCGCCGTATTGGAAAGCGTCTTGCGCAGGAAATTGACATGGTCCAATTCGTCCATCGCAATTTCCTTCGCTTACTGGGCGACGAGCGGATCGGTGAAATTAACCTGCGTACCGCCGCTAATCGTACCCTGCGCGCCAAGCCCGGTTAGCAGGCTTGCGTCAAGGCCGGTCCCGAATACCGCGTAGTGGTAGAACTGCGCTTCGAGATATTCAAGATTGAGCGCGAAGTTCAAGATCTCAACGTCAGTCGGCCCACTCTGTGCCATCGCGCTCGACATCGAGTCACCGCAGGCGCCGAGCACCATGCCGCCCGCCATGCCCAGCGCCACCCCACCCGTCTTGCGCAAAAACTGCCGCCGGTCGGCCGCCTTTTTTGCGCGCTTTGCAATTACATCCAGGAACAACTGTTGATTAACCATCACCCTCTTCCTCCGGAATTGAAGATTTCGCCAAAGCGAAAATTGACATGACACACCCGTGCTCGCAGGCATATCGGCTTTTGAGCGAGCTGGTGCTTGACAGGTGTACTGGCAAAGCGCAGGTCTCTCAGGCACTGTCTACGCAGTGAACTTCAAATTGGATGCGTCAAATTGACGAATGAGGCGTTGTCCTACATCGTCAAATATTCGCAGAGCGTGACCTTGGCTAAGGGACTCGGTGTTTGCGAACTCAAACAAAATTCGTGCCCGAGTCTGGCGCGAGCTTGTCGGATGCCTGACGCGCGCACGGCTTCTTCCGATCGCACCGGCTTGGGTGGCCATTTTGCAGTGCGGTTACTCCCGCGCTTTTGACGCTGATGCGAGGAGCGAGGGTCAATCGCCACGGGTCCGCGGCATATTTTGACCGGGTTGAAGCTTCGCCCCTGGCGGTGGATCCAACCTAACCGGATTCTCTCGCCGCACGCGCCGTGGGGCTGAAGCGCCGTGAAGGCAGCCGCGAACGGCGAATGTCGCAGTCAGTTGCCGCTGATCAGCCCGGCGGTCACATTGATCGCGAACCCCAGAATCGCCGCGTTGAACAAAAATGAGATGACACTGTGTGCGATGACGACTTTGCGCACCGAAATATTCGTCGTGGACACATCTGATGTCTGGCAAGCCGCGGCAATCGTGAACGAAAAGTACGCAAAATCCCAAAACACCGGCAGCGGCGTCTGCGGAAACTCAAGCGGCCGTTGGTTCTTATTGACGCTATAGAACATGTCCGCATAGTGCACGGTGAACATGGTCGGAACGAGTGTCCATGAACTGACGACGGTGAGAGCTGCGAGGACGATGTGCGCGCTTCGCTCGGTGCCGCTGGTGGTGTCAAGGTTGATAACAGCGCAACAATCGCGACCTGACTCAAGAACGCGGCTACGACGCATCCGGCGAGAAGAAATGGCGCCGTCTCATCCTCCTCAATGAACTGGTCGCAGATCTCCTCGGCCGTCAAGCGCGGCATCCACTTATAGATCAGCGCCAGGAACAGGACGACGCCGCAGTTCCAGCCGGTCAGTACGCGAGTGACGGCCGACCACTCGTGGGGAGCCAAAACAGATACCGCGACGCCCAGGAATAGTGAAATCCACAGCCTAATATGATTCAGCAGAAGCTTTTTCATGACGACTCAGGTACGGATTTAGGTGACTGCCTGCACTGCGCTCACTCAATCATCAATACGGCTACCGACGCGCCGCCGAACGCGAGCGCTGCCATGACCAGCAGCACCAGATAGATCGTACCGGCGAATGATGCCTTCGCGATCTCATGCACGCTGGCGCGCTCGGCCGGACTCAACTGCGACGACGCCGACGGCATGACGAACCCGCCGCGCGCCGCCTCGACATCATGCCGGACGGCGATGCTTGGCTGCGCCCGCCGCAACTGCGCGTCGATCTCAAGATCAAGCACGCGCAGTGCAACCGTCCCCATGACGGCAATCACGAGCAGCCCCGCGACCGAAGCGGCCGCATTGTTGATTCCGGAGGCGACCCCGGTCTGCTCCTTTTTCACCGCGTTGAGGACAGTGGTCGTCAACGGTGCGATGGTGATTGCCATGCCAAACGCGAGCACCACGATCGGCAAGATGAACGCGAAGTAGCGGCCATCTTCGCTGAACATCGCAAGCAGCAGGAGCCCGAGAGCGGCGATGGTTGGGCCAATGATGAGCGGCCAGCGCGCACCGAAGCGGTCCATCAACCGTCCCGACCACTTCGAAAGGCCACCCAGAATGACCGCGAACGGTATGAAGATGCCGCCGGCGGCGGCCGCGGAATAGCCATGCACTTGAATGATCAGAAACGGCACAAAGAAGAACGTTCCGCTCAATGCGCCGTATAAAAGAAGCGTCAGCAGGTTCACCCCGGAGAACTGCCGCGATTTGAATAATCCTAGAGGTACCATCGGCACGGCGCTGCGGCTCTCGATCCGAAGAAAGATAATGAGCAGGAAAACGCCGCCCAGTATCGTGCCGCTCACCAAGATGTCACCCCAGCCCATGGCGGCCGCTGCGATGAGACCGTACACAATTGCCCCGAGGCCGAGAAACACCGTGATGGCGCCTGGCCAGTCGAGGCTCGTACGCACGGCGGCGCCGCGACTTTCAGTCAGGTAGCGCACGGCAATCCACAAGGCCGGGATCGCCAGTATCGGATTGATCAAGAAGATGGCGCGCCAAGAGGCATGGTCAACGATCCAGCCGCCCAAAATGGGACCCGCTCCTGCGGCGACCGCGGAGGCACCCGACCAGATACCGATCGCCGCACCGCGCTCTTTTTCGTCGTAGACCGCGCTAATGAGCGCAAGTCCGCAGGGAATGAGGAATGCCGCGCCGACGCCCTGCAGTGCACGTGCAGCAATTAACAGCCGGGGATCCGGCGCAATTCCGCATGCGATCGACGCTCCGGCAAAGACGCTAATCCCGATCATGAATATTCGGCGCCGACCGAAGCGATCACCGGCTGCACCGCCGATCAACAGGAGCGCCGACATGCACAGCGTGTAGGCGTTGATAACCCACTGCATCGCGGATAACGATGTGTGCAGATCCGCCTCCATGCGCGGCAGGGCAACGTTAACGACCGATTCGTCGACAAATGCCATGGTCGAGGCGAGCACCGCGCAGATAAGCACCCAGCGCTTCTGATGCGTGTCCGTCGGTGTGAGAGGCGAGCGCACGCGCTCTATCCTACAGCAAGCGCTTTGAAGATTTTCCTGTGAGCCTCAGTCGCAAGACCTCAAGACCGAGAGTCGCGCGCGGCCTCGCGTTGCCGCAAGGCTCAGTCTCGTATTGGTGTCAGCGTGCGAAATGTAATCGAGTAGCGCAACGTCTTCGTCGCGGAGATGGTGTGCTGCCAGTCCCAGCGTGCAGCCCCTTGCATGCAGTACACGGAGCGCGGCTCAAGATCGAGCGCGAAGGTGGTCTTGCGTCGGCCGACGAGCGGCGGATAGGGTCGAAACCGCATGCGTGCGGGCCCGGCAAGTGACACGCCGACTACCGAGCCGAATTTGTGAACATCGCGGTGCCAACCCAACTGCGTGCCGGTTCGATATTCTGCGATTAGCGCGTGGTCGAATTCGGTCGGCGCAATGCCGCACCAGATGGCGATGCGCTCGCGCAAGTCCAAGCGAAAAGTAGCAATGGGTGCAGCCGGCAGGAGTTCATTCGCGGTGAAGTCGTATTTGCCGCCGTAACTTATGGTGCGGCGATTGGCTCGCCATTGTTTGTATTCCGCTTGCTGGAGCGGCAGGGTCGCGATCACATCGAGAAGCGCGATTTCCTCGGCAGTCGTGAGGAAATCCGTTTGATACCTAAGGCCGGCAACCACGCCAATAGACGCGGCCGCGAAGAGCTCGGCCTGGGTCAGAGGCCCTGCCGATCCAAGCTTCGTCACGGGCACGCGCGCGTCGGGTTATTCGAATCCAGCGCGTTGCCGAGCGCCAGCGCGTTGCCGAGCGCGGCGAATGCTGCCGTGTTATCGAAAATGCACCAGGTAGCGCACGCGCGAGTTCTGCTTGCGACAATTCCCCGCTGCAGCCGCTCGAGCGCCACTGCATCGTAGTTCGAATAATAGATCCGCGGCGAACCGTGCAAGCGGTAATAGTTGAGACCAGTCCATCCGCCAGGTTCCCCGTCCTCTGCCGCGCGGGGCGGATCGGCGGCGACTCGCGCGACTTCGTGCGATCGAAGAAGCGCGTCCGCATCGTCGGAAAACCAACTTCGATGCCGCGGCTCACAAGCCACCGCCACGTTTGCAGCAAGCCGCATCCGCAGTGCATAAAAAAATCCATCTACCGCGATCGCGTCGAAGGCGAGGCTTGGTGGCAGTTGCACGAGTAACACTGCAAGCTTTGCTCCCAATCCGGATACCTCGTGGACGAAGCGCTCAAGCTGCGCTTCGGTACCGATCAGACGCTGCTCATGCGTAATCGTCTTTGGAATCTTGACCGCAAAACGAAACGTGCTCGGCACCGCGCGCGCCCAGCGCATATAAGTCTCGCGCCGGTGCGGGCGGTAAAACGAGGAGTTGATTTCGACCGCATTAAGGCGGGTCGCATAGCGCTCAAGATGAGTGCCTGCGGCGCTGAAGCCGCTTTTGTACTCAGCCGGAACGCTCCAGCCAGCCGTGCCGATGAATGCCGCTGACGCGTCCTCCTTTCGTGCCTGCGCCAGAAGCGCCGACAGCGCACTGGTTGCTGCGGCGCTCATCAGCAAGGAAATAGGTTTTTCAACCAATCGCTTGACTCCGGGAGTTGCGTGTTCCGTCTAACTGTTTAAATATAAGGGGTATCTGCTTAGCTCCACTAGCCGTGGGAATGCACGGTCGGCGCGGGGCGGATGAGGTTCGTGTAGATCACCGGATCGGTTGCGACGGCCTGCTGCATGAGTCGATAGAAGAGTAACCCTCGCGAGCGAGCGGCGCGGCGGTTAAAGCGGAAGACAAACTCATTGAGATATTCATCAAGGTGCGCCGGTTGGACCGCCCCGTGATGCGTGCCCAGGATCCAGCGCTGCAGCATCGCCGCGACACGATGCACGCCAGGCAGCCGCTCGTGAGCCGGACGCGGCGCACCCAGCATGACGGTGGGGTGATGCTCATAGCCGTGCTCGGCAAGCTCTCGATACGCGGCCGATCCATCCGTATGCACTTGAGAGCCGGGCGCGACCGCCTCCTGGATGAACGGCAGCACATACTCTTTTGAATCGCGCGGCAGGCGCCGCAGCCGAATACGCCCGAAGCCCTTGGGGTCGAGCCGCTCGACCGCTAGGGCCACGATGGTCTGGGTCGTATTACTCTTGCGGCCAGCTTTTGAAACAGGCACTTGGCGGTCCGTGATCGCCAAATACATCTCATCGACTTCAACGCAGCCGCAGAGCCGCGTGCGCTCGGGGCGCACCATCGCCCGGCGCAGTCGATGCAGCAGCGCCCAGGCGGTCTCGTAGCTTGCGATACCCAACACGCGTTGCAGGCCTAAAGCGCTGACGCCCTGCTTCTGATGGGTCACACACCAGGCCGCTGCAAACCAGGTCCGCAACGGCGTACGCGTCTTATCCAGCACCGTGCCGGCAGTCACCGAGGCCTGATGGCAGCAATGCCGGCACATCAACCGCCCTCGGGTGGCGCGGTACGGCGGCTCGATCGCTCCACACTTCGAACAGACAAATCCCTCCGGCCAACGCAGTTGTTCGAGGTAGCGCGCGCAGGCCTCCTCGGTGGAAAATGCGTCCATGAAGTCACTCCATGTGCGCGGATAATCCTCACTCGCTGCCGGTGCACGGGCAAAAGTGTCCATGGACGCTATTCTGCCTTAGGTGGAGCTAAGCAGATACCCATTTTAAATATACAGTATCTGGACCCCATGCAGGCCCCACATGACATCCGCACCAAGAATGCTGCTCGACACATCGATCGCAAACCTGCGAACCCTTGCCGCATTTTTTGCCGATGAACTCGGTAATTGCGGCCCGAGCCGCCAGATTCCAAGCCCGGAAGCACGCGCCTGCCGCGAGGCGTTGCTGACGATCAGCGTGCTCATTCCGAAACTGCAGGCGGCACGCTATGTAGTGGCCGATGCCGCCGGCCCACCGCCGCGCTACGCCGCCTGCGAGGATGATTGACGCTGCGGTGCGGCCGGCTGTTGAGACTTCAGAACAGGTTCTGAAGTCCGCAAAGTCTTCGGCCGCTCTGCGGTTCCCCTCTTTACGCTCGGCAACCGTATTGAGCGACTGCGCGGCCCATCGTTGCGTTGGCGCGACGCTCCCGCATCCCGCTCGACATGGCGAAACTGCCACGAACACTCCAGAACACTGACGCATGGTTCATGCTGTCATTGGCGATGGCGGCTGTGCACGATGCGTGCCGTGATTCGTGTGCCAGCACACCATGTCGTTGCGCGCTGTGGCGCACTCGAAACACATTGCTTATCTTGCAATCGCCCGTTAATTTGTACGGATAAAGAAAAATGAAATGTGCGTCGCAAAAGGCCGTATTCGGGGGCTTGTCTCGGAGAAACTAAACATGCGATACGAGAATTCAACGCGCACATCGCGCGGCATCCAAGTGTCCGCACGCATCGCTGCCGCGGCTCTGTGCGCGCTCGTTGCCGCGCACGGGCTACGGAC
>Ga0209483_1002966_pt1 | contig 11379 bp, 11 predicted proteins | sample NGEPerA_FD_184508 | JGI IMG/M metagenome (GOLD analysis project Ga0209483, IMG submission 184508) | Arctic peat soil microbial communities from the Barrow Environmental Observatory site, Barrow, Alaska, USA - NGEE PermafrostL2-A... | ecosystem: Environmental > Terrestrial > Soil > Wetlands >... | reverse complement strand
TGTCTGGACTTCGCCGCCGTCATCGCAAAGCTGCGCCAAGCCGCGGCGTATGGCTTCGCGCGCAGTTCCGAGCGATCCGGCATCAAAAATCGGAATCGCAGTGAGATCAATAATCTTCCCCGGCTTGGATACCGGATAGTAAGGGGATAGGGCTTCGATCACCTGATCGAAGGGAATGAACGAACCCTGATCGCTGATGTTCGCCGTGAGTATGAGCACCGATGTCCGATGCTCCGGACGCAGGGAGGTCATATGGCGGATGTGCTGCTCGTGCCGTTCCTTGTATTTTCGGAGCGTCCCTACCGTGAATTGTTCGGGATGGTCGTCGATCAGTTTGTGGCATCCCGGACAGAGCACCATGAGGTTCTCCGGGCTGTGAATGTCGGCAGGGCGTCGCTTCTCGTTTCCCCGAGGGCCATCGAGTTGGAACGCCACGATGTGGGCAACCTCCGCAAAATTTCCTGCCGTAAGCGTGACGTGATGCTCTAGAAGATATTTGTTGCAGCTATCAAATTCACACCGCCCGCCCGCAGCCACGAAGAGGAGCAAGCGCACCATCGATGGAACCGCGCGAACTTGCCGCACTGGGGTGCGTGTAATGGATTGCTTGCGATTCGGTTTTTCGTGTGGCTTAGTCATCTTTCGTTCCGTTTCTTAGCCTCGCGAGGGTAGTAGTTCCGCTCCTCTTTTCAACAGTCCACACACCACGCCCGCAATACTGAATTCATGGTTCACGATGATTGGCCGATACTGCGGATCGGAGGATTGTGGCCTTAGAACGTAGTAGCCTGGTCCGCGTTCGAAACTCTTAACCGTGGCCTCTCCGTCGATCAAGGCAACAACGATCTCGCCTGTTTGAGCGACAGCCTGCTGCCTAACCACGATCAGGTCGCCGCTTTCAATCACGTTTCCATCCACAACAGTCTTGTTCATGGAGTTTCCCCTTACACGCAGGAGAAAGTACTTCGCGGAACTTGGCTTCAAAGCAGCTTTCGGCAGTCGGAACCAGCCTTCGATGTTCTCCTCCGCAACCATGAGGGGTCCTGCTGGCACTTCTCCAACCAGGGGAATCGCCAAGGTTTCGAGTCCCTTATCGCTCCCTCGGAGAAGCTTCAGACCCCGTGCCCCGGGCCAGCGCTCAATGTCGCCATCTGCCTCAAGCCATTGCAGATAGCGCAGGACTGTTCTCGTCGACCCCAGCTGCAATGCAATGCGCAGTTCTTCGATAGTCGGCGGCGTCCCATGCTCAACAAGCCAATCGTGAATGGCCTCCAGCACTGTTTTCTTATCGAGAAGTTTTTTGCGTCCCATAAAGTTTTATGACTATAATAGTGTCAGCAACGTTTACTTATTATAGCGCGCCTACTGGTGCCGTCAAGGACACTTAGAGAAGCGCATTTCAGACTGGCGAGATCGCGCCACAGGACGGTCACTATGGCAAGGAACTCAATTCGGACTCATAGCGGGATAGCCACAAAGGCTTCCCGGGTGATGCGGAGCAGGTCAACCAGCGCGGGCGATTAAGAGGATTGCGGCCTCCGCCCTCTCAAATCGCAAGCGCAACTCGCGGAAGACATCATCCCGGTAGTACCGATATCGACTACACAATCCATAAGAATTCGAGATTCGAAAACTCGTGGAATAGGAGGAGACGCAAATGCCAAAACTGCCAAGGTATATCCGCAACACAGGGAAGCTGTGGACGGATTCCGATATCAAACAGCTGGAAAAGTTGGCGGAGCAAGATACCCCGACACCCGTAATCGGTCTAAAACTTGGCCGGACGGTCAACGCGGTTTACTCAATGGCGTCTCAGGAAGGCATCAGCCTCATGCCGCCAAATCCCCACCATAAGAAGAGGTGAGCCAGACGAAGAGTAGTTGTAGAGGCCCTTCGCCTCGTGGTTCCACTGATGATCGTGGACGGTCATGCGGGGGTACATACCTTTTAATCCCTGTCGATCCAAAGCTGTTCGTCATGTGCCACGCGCATCAGCCGTCCATCCAAATCGAGCATCTCCGGAGATCCTCGCAATGCCTGCTCAAATCAAGCACCTCTTCGTTTTGATGATGGAAAACCGAAGCTTCGACCATCTCTTCGGTTTCATGAAAGCCCCCGGCTACAACATCGAAGGATTAGATCCGGCCGCACTGCCCTTTAACGAAGATTCACTGGAAAACAGAATCTACGCCTCGTCCGACGCCCGGCCCACCGGCGATCTCGCAGCCGATCCCAATCATCACTTTGCCGACGTCACCGAGCAACTCTACGGTGTCCCGAATCCCGCACCGGGTCAAGTGCCCGACATGTCCGGCTTTGTTCGGAACTATGAAACCAAGAGCGGCAGCGCCGCCCTCGGCGCCAATATTATGAAGTGTTTTGACCCTGTCGGTCTGCCCGTACTCACCACGCTCGCCCGGCATTATGCCATCTGCGATCATTGGTTCTCTTCGATTCCCGGGCCAACTCTTCCCAACCGCCTTTACGTACACTGCGGCACGTCACGGGGCCGCCTCGACATGGCGCCCGAATTCTATAGCGGCTTCTATACCGTCTACGAGGAACTCGCCAAGCAAGGCGTCTCTTCCTGCATCTATTGGTCTGACTGGTCCGGAACCCTCACCTTCAGCGGCCTCATGGCACACCAAAACCTCTTCTACGACGCCTACGCCAACTTCGCCGCCGTATGCAATGGCAACGCCGACGACGTCCCAACCTACTGCTTCATCGAGCCGCAATACAACCCCGCCAACAACCCGGCCGGTGGCACCCTGCCCGCCACCGACCAGCACCCCGACAACGACATGCGCGACGGCGAAACCCTCATCCAGAATGTGTACAACGCCATCCGCCAGAACGACGAGCTGTGGCACTCCAGCGTCCTCCTTATCATCTACGACGAGCACGGCGGCATCTTCGATCACGTCCCGCCTGTCCCCCTGCCCTCGCCCGACAACATCTCTTCAATCGCTCCACGATTCGACTTCAAGCTCAGTGGCGTCCGCGTTCCAGCCCTCGTCATTTCGCCTTACATCGCACCTGGAACTATCTGCTCCACCGTCTTCGATCACACCTCCGTCATCGCCACTGCGCTCAAAATGTTTACCCCTGCAACCTGGCCGTCAGATAACCTTTTCTCGCGCGCCGAAGCCGCCAACACGTTCGACACTATCTTCGATCTCAACATGGCGCCCAACGACGCGTGGCCAAACTTTGTAGCCCCCGTCTACGGCGGCATTGCGCCGAAGATTCAAGCCGCCGCAGCCGCGGCCGCGCCGCTCTCCGACCTCCAGGAAGAGATGCTGGACCATGCCCGCAGCCTCAACGCTTCGCTCCCCAGTGAATTCCAGGTGCAAGTGCCTCGGGGGCTGGATCAGGCGGCCATTGCCGGCGCCTTCGCTCAGGCCGTCGGAAGCGCTGCAATAGCCGCTCACAAGCAGGTCAAGTCATGAGCCGCCTCCGCTGGATTCCCCTCATCCTGCTCGTCGCCTCCAGCGTCCACGCCGAGGTCTGGAAGACCACCAAGCAAGCCTGCGAGGACGCGCATTTCTTTCACGGCATTCAGTTGCACAATGCCGAAGAGTGCGGTGTAGACTTCTTTACTCTCGATCCTGTTGGCCCTGTCATCGGCAGCATTGCAACCGGCAGCTCGTTCGGAGGCGGATTTCATTTCGTCAAAAAGCCCACCGCCAACAATGGTTTCACGGTCAAAGCCCTGTACACTCTCAACTCGTCGTTCCTCTTCGGCGGCCAGTATCAACTCAACTTCCGGGCTCCTCATGCCATCGTGACCGGCAAAAGGCCAGACGGCCATGGCGGCCAAACCGACACCACCAAGGGCAATCTGTTCATCACCGCAGTTCACTTCGATCTCCACGCCCAGGACTTCTACGGCCTTGGCCCCAACAGCACCCTGGCCGGCCACGCCGTCTACCGCCAGCACGAGACCTGGTTCGGCGCTCAGGGATACTCGCCGCTAACCTCTTTCGGCAACTACTTTGGCATCTTAGGAGTCTCTGGCCAGTTGAAATATGTTCATCCCGCTACAGGAGGAGTCAACCGCGACTCGTTTCCTTCCGTGCGCGCTCGCTACGGCGAAGCGGGAGCACCGTCATCCACTGTCAACCCCGATTTCATCGCCGTGGGCGCCGGTTTCGACGTCCGGACGCCCACCTCCAGGCCGCGCGTCTGGGAGCATCATGAAGCCCAGGCGACTTACACGCACTACTCCGAACTCGGCTCCAGCCAGTTCTCCTTCCACCGTCTTGAGGCCTTTACCAGCCTCTCCTTCGACGTATCAAAATCCCTTCCCAAGTCACCTCCTGGCCGATCTTTGCTCGACCAACCCCAACGATCCTGGTGGAGTAATGCGTTGTGCATGGAAAACTCGCGCAAGGGATGCGATATCGGTTCCATAACGTCGACTACTCTGCTCACGACCTCTTACACTTCGGCTGGCAGCTCCGTTCCTTTCTACCTGCAGCCAACCCTTGGAGGCGCGGATTTCGAGGGCGTCGACACGCTACGCGGCCTAGTTGACTACCGGCTGCGCGCGCCCAACCGCCTCCTCACCCAGATCGATTTCGACAAGGCGGTAGCCAATCTCGGGGTAAAGGGTCACCCCATCGGCCAGTATGGCCTCTATGCCTTCTTCGATGCAGGCAACGTCGCCCTCACTCCAGGCCAGCTTACCGCCCAGGGTATGCGCACCGATACAGGCGTCGGCGTCTCGATCGCCATCCAGAACAAGCTCGTCTTTCGCGCCTACATCGCGTTCGGCGCCGGCGAGGGAAGCCACATCAACGGGAAGGCCGCGAACACCTTCGCGCTCACTCCCCAAAGCGTAGGCTCGTGGATGCCGTAAGGCTTTCGGTCAGGTTGCTGCTGACTGTTGCGCTCACCACGTCGGGCAAGGTCTTTGCCCAGTTTGGAAGAAACAATGAGCAAGAAGATTAACAACTGTTAGTCAAATGGAGGTCCAAATGGCCGATAAAAAGCGAATCGCCCTGTTCTTAGATGGCACTTGGAACAACGTCAGCGACAATACCAACGTCTGGCGACTAAAATCCCTGTGCGCCAAGTCTCCCGAGCAACTCGTCTATTACAGCGCGGGCGTTGGAACGCAGTCTGGTGAGCATCTCTCAGGAGGAATGTTCGGCATCGGTGTCAACGAGGAGGTAATCAGCGCCTACGAATGGTTGGTCGAAAACTACGAACAGGACGCGCAGCTATTTATCTTTGGATTCAGCCGAGGAGCGTTCACGGCTCGCAGCCTTGCCGGCTTCATATCCAAGTGTGGCCTGTTGAAGCCTGGATCTCCAGTCTCGATGAAGCAGCTGTTTGAACGATATCGCAAAGGCACAGCGGAGTCTGTCCGAGCGCTAGGCAAAGTGGTCGAGAGCGGTTTGTCCCTAGAAGACAAATGGATTAAGGAATACGCGCGGCCGATTCCAATTTGGTTCCAGGGCGTATGGGATACAGTTGGAGCTTTGGGTGTTCCTCTTCCCTGTGTCCCGAAAGTCAGTCGTTCAGATTTCGCTTTCCTAGAAACGGACTTGCGGATCAACGACACGCATGCATACCATGCGCTAGCAATAGACGAGCACCGGGAGGCGTTTGCCCCAACACTTTGGGTGAAGAGCACTCCGAAACAGGGACAGACGTATCCTGCGCGCGATCTTGACCAACGTCGAGCAGCGCTGGTTCGTAGGAACCCATGCTAATGTCGGTGGCGGCTATGAGGACGACTTGCTCGCTCAAATCCCGCTCGAGTGGTTGATGGGCAAAGCCATCGCGCACGGACTCAAATTCAAGGATAGCGTTGTAATCGATGGCAACGAAAATACGTGTCCCATCCATGACTCCTTGGCTGAGATGGCACACGGCATCTATGAAATATTGACCTTTGGAAAACACTACTATAGGCCCATCGGAGTTGAGCCGCTGGACACCGGTGACGCGGTGACATCCACGATCAACGAATCCATTGATGCAACTGTATTCGAGCGCTGGCGCACTGATGAAACATACCGGCCAAAGAACCTGTCGGATTGGGCTACGCGTCGACATGCCGATCCTTCCACGCTCAATCAATCGGTACGCGCGGAAGACGCAATCGCGATAGCCCCAACGATTCCCGTGTGACAACGCCGACCAGCAGTGAAAAGCTGTAGTTCTGACCGCTACATTCAGAGTGCGGTCGCAGTTACATATTCGTCTGCGTCGCCGATGCGGAGGCACCAGGTGCGCTAGACCAAATCCATGAATACGAGGCGTTTAACGGAACATTGGAACTGCTAAGGCATCTGGTCCCAAGCCAGAGGACTGGACCACCGCAACCGATGTCAGCTCAACCGTCCACCTTCTCTGGCAACATAGTCTCCCACCATCGAACGGGTGCGCCATCCCTCTCTAATGGCAGCAAATACAACAAGGCCTCGATTCTGCCATCTATTAGCTCACCGTTGTACTGCTTGCCACTTCGTTGAAACAGCGACCTCACTATTTGCTTCTCCTCAACCGTACCTTGATTAATGCCGCATATGTCAAACGACCATTCTGGCTGAAAATAGACAAACATGAACCGAGGAACGGGCGAATGTCGCGGATGGTCGGCTGAGTAGCATGGCGCGAATACGCTCACAAAATGTCGGATACCCGCATATTGATACTGCCAACCTCTAGCCATGAGATCCGATTGCATACAGTAACTCTGCCATGGATCGCATTTACTAAGCTCGTCCATAAAGGATGCGAATGCGGCTCTCACCTTGGGAAACTCATCGCAACGCTCTACCAGCAAAGAGCATATGAAGCCATGTATCTTCCTAAATTCCGGTAGCGCAGAAACATCACCTAAGAGATTTGCGATCAGGATGATGTTCTCATCCCAGCCCACATCCTCATTCCACTGGGCAGCGTAGACGTTTCGCGCATGTCTCGCGTACGGACATGGTGTACCACACCTAATCTGAGAAAACAGTACCTCTACTCCATTCGTTGGTACTTTCGTCTCACTTGCTTTCATCGCTATCACTCCGAGGGTCGGTCTCTTCCTCTCGCAAGTCAAGCTCTCGTTGGATCGGTGGCGGGTTGATCTTCCAATCGCCCGCAGTAAGCCGGTTCCTTCCGGTCAGGTGCCACCTGTGAGGATCAGACCTTTGAATCTCCTCATACAACCGTCTCGCGGTAGGCGTAAACAGTTTCTGAAACACAGCCTCTCTTGTAGGCGCCAACGACTTACTAATGCTACTGCCACGTGCAGCTTCCTCGGCCAATTCTAGGTCGCAATCCAGATTGTCCGCGTCCTTAACTATTTTGGCTTCCAGCGACTCACGCTCTTCATATTCGATCCATAGTGCAGTGACGTAATCCTGAATGCTCGTACCTGCAGTGCTATGCTTTACAGCGTCGAATTCGTTATGCGCTACATACATCTTGCTTAAGTAGTTCGCATCCCCTGTTCTGGTTTCCCCCAAATCATGGGCCAACGCCATACAGACTGATTTCCCAACATCCCCACCCTCCTGCTTTGCTATAACCATCGCTAGCCATGCCACACGGAACATATGCTCTGCAACATTAGCAAAGTCACTCCCCCCGAACTGCCTCCATGTTCGATTAACATGCCGCAGTGTCCCAATTTCATACAGCATGTCAATGTCTTTGTCGATGCTCATAGGCTAAGTATGCCCGTCCTTCCTCAGGTGTCAAGCGGTACATAAACATCTAACAACGCCCTGGTATACGCAGCCGCTATCGCAGATGCGTACCGATGCCACGTATCCCCTTTTGTGTTGTCACCATAGTCGCATGTTCCACGAATCACAAAATAGAATTTGTCGAAATTCCAAGTAGCCTCCGCTATGCCTGACCCCTCCATCTCAATCGCCATAAGGCCGTAGTGATCGCGAAGATAGTTCCTATATTCTTCATCTCTTAGAAGAGTATTGGAAGATCCAATCACCCCACGAAATATTCGGGGAGCGCTCGCCATTTCCGCATCCGCCTCCGCACTCTCTCCCAACTTGTCTTCGTCGGGTCGAGCGAAGGAAGGTATTTTATCAATTATCTCGCGAATGTAATTCAGCCACGGCTTCACATTCTGATACTCGTTGACCTCCAACTCATTCAACGCATCAACCAGACGTGAAGATGGCGGGGGCAAAGCGCTCTTAAGACTGTCAAGACCATTCGATCGAGTGACATGATCAAATTGAACAACCCCCCTGTGATCGGACACGACGACGTCCCCGAGTCTCACATCTTTTGCGGGGACCTCTGGATTTGGGACTGCACAAGCAATGCCAGTCATGACGACAACTTGGACGCTGGGAAAACTGCGGAGCAAATTGGTAGCACTGGAGGCCGCGCTATTAGTCCCGGCCCGTCTGAGTCGAGTGAGTACTACCGGAAGCCGAGTCGTATGCTTGTCCGACTGCGCTTCATCTGGGGAGTCACCACGGATGAATCCCATTAAGTATCTATTCGGATCGTCCTTGATGTGGCGGGAATATGACTCAGACAGCAACTGCTTCATCGCCACAAACTCGACCGGAAGAGCAGTGATTATGCCAACCAATGGGTCTGTGGATTGCCTACGTTCCGGCGCTAGTATCACAAATCCCCTGGGGTCATGCTGCTTCTGGTTCTTAAGTAGCTGACGTATTGCCCTCTTACATTTTGTGGCCAACAGCCAGCTCTGTTCATTCAAAACTGGGGCAGCGTTCATTAGCTGGCACAATTCTCGTAATTCTTTCACGAGTCTCAATGAGAGAAGTAGGTTCGTATCGCAATTATCGATCAAGCCAAGAAGACCAACACTGCTCAAACCAATACATAGGCTTCGGTAGGATAGGACCGCAAGATCCTCCCCCAGAGCAAATGGGCTCGCCAGGTAGTTTAGATCGCTCACGACAACAGCGCCGATGTCATTCGGATAGCCTCTTACGTAGGGTCCCTCGATACTCTCCGCCAACACTACCCGAGGCACATCATGGAATCCCATCGCAGCCATGATGCTAGCCACATGATCCGGGGTGAAAGCCCTGTCCCCGAGTTCTGTGGGTATCGATGTCCACGCATGATCAAATGCTTTCATATCAACAGAGGGAGCTAGCTTCTCAAGGCGGCTCCGAAGCCTCCCGCTTTCAAGGTATTCCATCCAGAATGCCTGGATCAGACGAAGCGATGACCCTTCTCTTTGAATGTATGGCGGTGGTGGACATTGGGGTACGGATTCATATGCGTGGCGCAGATGCTCGGGAGAATATGGACCGTATTGATTCAGCTTCGAATTGCGCTGTTTGTCGAGAGAGTCGTGGCCCGACGTGAGTGAGACAACACCCATTTCGCTAAGCACAACGTGCTCAGCGAGAACCCACCGAGCTAATTCACTTTCAAAGTATGAAGATGCCGGGATGCTTAGATTATTCGAACAGAGAAACGCCAAACGGAAGGCGCGGCGTCCTTCTCTCCATACTCGGTCTCGCGACACGCCATTATCATAGATGGCGCGGAACGAATGATATATGTCCAAGAAGTGTATGTAAACATGCGTCGGCAACTGAAAGGAATTGCGGCCGGTATCTGCTCCGCCTGATGATTGCCGCTCTCCTGGCGCGCTCCGGTGGGGTCGTCGCGCGCTTTTGAGCCGGAAACCCATGCGAGGTGCGTTCTCGATCTCTAGTCCATGTGGCAGCAGCAGCCTATCGAGTCTGATCCGCGCTTGATCGAAGGTACTGCCCTCTATCGCTTTTTGCGCCCAAGCTACTCTGATAATCGTTTCTCGTCCCACGTAATGCGGTGTCTCAGAATGGATACAGTTCAAAATGCTACACAGCAACGGTGTCAGATAAATGGTGTTTCCGTTGTAGTGAGCCCTCGAATGAGCCGAATCAATCCGTAGATCAGCGGCTTCGAACTGATCATTCTGTCCGTCAGACATGGCTCAGATACCTCTCAGGCAGGCCTCAGGTCTGATGCGTTGAAGTGCTCACAGTCCTGTCTCACGATCAAAGTATCCCCAATTGCTTCGGGAGCAACCCGAACTATTTAGCGGATATCTATCTGGAGGCAAGAATGAACACCGGAAATATTCCCAGTATTCAGAACATCGCTTCAGTGCCCAACTCAATCAGTCGCAACATTATAGCTGATTCGTTAAGGCCGGCCCAAGCTAAAGCGCATGTGCCCCTGAAGCAGGCTCCGCACGCACCTACCTTAGCAAGTTTGGTCTTTGAGGACAGCAGTCGACTTCCTCGAAGGCAGCCTTGGGCCACATCGAGCGGCTTGCATTTCACAATTACGCATCGCTTCTGGCTACCTAACACAGTATGCAAGGAGGGGGAGGAGGTGTTTAGCATCTCCATCGAAACTCCGCGAGGGGTTGTAAGCTTGCCTTTGTCCACTCAGTTGCGCATTCTGTGTGACTACTTAGCGAGGCATCAATTTGTGGCCTTGACCGCGTCACAGATTGCTGCGGGAATTAATTCCCACCCGTTCTTCAAGAGATATGGAGCGAATGCCCGAGGCAAAGTCTTTCGTCGACGGACGGCAAGCAGAGCTGGGGTCAAACAGCAGATGATGCGGCTGCGCAGAGTTTTGGCAGAAGTCTTACAGGAAGCTGGTATGGATTTTTCACCGCGCGCCCTTATCGTGTCAGAGGTCAGCGATTCTAATGAAAGAGGCTATCGCTTGAAAGCCATAGTCAAGTGGCTGCACATCGAATATTGATGGTACTTCTGGAACACAATGAGCGACACAGCTTTCTGGATCACTGACGTCGCTCAATATTCCGACGCTTTGGCCGCTAATGATTCCAATGGCCGTATCCTCATAACATCCTTCATCGAAGTTCTTTCGCCGGCCTCTCCAATTTGGTTTAGTTTGGCGTGCCGATTGGCTATACGCCACAGTTGAGAGGCCGACGAAGGAACTCCAGCTTGATCACTCGATTTGCTCATCCGGCTCAAAGACCCGCATATTTTCGTGCTGCCAATAGGCCAGGCCAAGGGCAACGGCGTCGAAGATGGTCATGCTCGAGTGCTCCGACTCCCAGAGCCGCCGTGCGGGAGGCAGCCTCGACAACAGCTCTGGAAATATTCGCGACAAGGACGTTGCCATCTTGTATCGAGTCTCGCAGCCAAGGTTCAGAAATGATTGGCGAATCTGGTTCTGGCTAATGGTGTCAATTGCAATCGAGTGAGTAGCAGCTATCCGTAGTATCTCTTCCTCCAGGGAGCGCAAATACGGGCTAATCGACGCCCGGTCCCAGCGTTCCTGGGTGATTACGATGACCGACGGGGAGAATAGTTGCAGCAGCGAGATGAGCCGCTTGCTCATCATCGCGACCTCTGCCTCCACGGTGGCCGGATAGAG
>Ga0209483_1002965_pt1 | contig 11379 bp, 9 predicted proteins | sample NGEPerA_FD_184508 | JGI IMG/M metagenome (GOLD analysis project Ga0209483, IMG submission 184508) | Arctic peat soil microbial communities from the Barrow Environmental Observatory site, Barrow, Alaska, USA - NGEE PermafrostL2-A... | ecosystem: Environmental > Terrestrial > Soil > Wetlands > Peat... | reverse complement strand
CGTGACGCATGATGTCCCTCCGGCGACGGTCGTTGCGGGTGTGCCCGCGACGGTGATCCGGCATCTATAACGGCCAACTCCTGCGGCCAACCAGCGTCGTTCGATTGATCCTGGAATGACGCGCCCCCTATTGATGAGGCCATTGGCCACGCCCTTGACAACAAGCCCTATAGTGCCGAAAGCAAGTGTCCACTGTGAGCTTCAAACGTCATCGTCGGCGCATGTCAGAGCTACTTCCGGTCGCGTTCGCGGCGCTGGCGGTCCTGCTTGCTCAGGCGCCGCTCAGCTGGGCTGCTGCGCCGCTGTCGATCGCCATTTCTGGCAACCAGTTCGTCAACGGCTCGGGCCAGGCCATCAGATTGCTGGGCGTCAATCACCCGAGCTTCGAGTACGCATGCGTCGACGGCTACGGCTACAACGACGGCCACATGGACGCCGCAGACGCGACTGCGGTCGCCTCGTGGAACGCCAACGCAGTACGCGTGCCGCTCAACGAGGACTGCTGGCTGGGCATCAACGGACAGCCGAACAGCAGCGGCGGACCCTCGGAAACACTTACGCAGGCTGGCTATCAGCACGCAGTAGAGGAATACGTGGCCGCGCTGAACGCGCACGGGCTGTACGCGATCCTCGACCTGCACTGGTCTGCGCCGGGTACGCAGGTCGCCGACGGCCAGCAGCCGATGCCGGACGATCACTCGGCGGCATTCTGGACCTCGGTGGCAAGCGCGTTCAAGAACAACCCCGCGGTCGTTTTCGACGTGTTCAACGAGCCCTTCTCGCCGGCTGACCCGCGTTCGGGCGAAGACCCCGCACATCCGGTGAGCTGGGCCTGCTGGGATCAGGGCGGGTGTGTGGTGGATGCCTACGCCAACACAAGCGAAGAGACCGCTCACGCGTACACGGCCGTGGGCATGCAGACGCTCGTCAGCGCGATCCGCAACACCGGTGCGCGCCAGCCCGTGATGGTCGGCGGCCTCGACTACGCCAACGACCTCACCGGATGGGCCCAAAACGCACCTGACGACCCGCTCAACCAGGAGGCGGCTTCGTTCCACAACTACATGGGCAAGACGTGCGACAACGTCGCCTGCTGGAACAGCCAGGTTGCGTCGGTCGCGGCCAACGTTCCGGTCGTGACGGGCGAGTTCGCCGAGGACGACTTCGCCGAGGCACACTGCGAAGACAAAACTCCATCCACGTTCGACCAGGACTACATGGGCTGGGCCGACGAACATGGCGTCGGCTACCTCGCATGGGGGTGGATAGTTCTCTCTCAGCAGGAGATGGACGCCGCGGGGTGCAGCGCTTACTACCTGCTCGAAGGCTATGACGGGACGCCGGCCGCGCCGAACGGAACGGCGCTTCACGACCACCTGCTCACGCTGCCTCCCGGCGGCGTGATCTCCACGGGCGCCAACCCCGTGCCCACGGGCGGCAACACCTCGTCCACCGGCGCTACTAGCACCACAACCACCGGCAACGCAAACGTACCTACCCCCGTGATCGCACCGCCGCTGACGCTGGCGCTGCTCTCAAACCGAGTCAGGCTGGGCGGACGGCGCGTCAGTTTCACACTGCGCTCGGGCCAGAACTGCGCCGCTACGCTGACGGGCCACACGGCGAGCAGCTATGCGCTGGGCAAAGGCAAGCGCAAGCGGGTTTCGTTGGGGACCATCCACTTCACTCTGAAAGCGGGCAAGGCCACGACGGTGGTGCTCACGCTGTCGAGCGTATTGCGCAAGCTGCTCGCCGCCAGCCATACGCTGAAGCTCAAGATTATGGTCACGCTGGTGAGCACCGGGCGTCCTCTCACGGTCACGAATCGCACCGTGACGCTGAGGATGCCGGCTAGACATTGACCTCACGCTCCAGTTTGCGCTCCTCGTAGCTCTACAGAACAATGAGGTCCAACCGAAGGAGGACCGTGATGCGGAAGCTGATCTACTCGATGACTGTGTCGCTGGACGGCTACATCGCCGGACCCGATGGCTCGATCGACTGGTCGGTGCCGGACGAGGAGCTGTTTCGGTTCCATACGCAGCACACGCAGGAGACCAGTGTGCATCTCTGTGGACGGCGCCTCTACGAAACGATGGTCTACTGGGAGACCGCTGAGGAAGGTCCACTGTCTGCGGAGTACGTCAAGTTCGCCCAAATCTGGAAGGCCCTGCCGAAGGTCGTGTTCTCCACGACACTGGAGAGCGTGGTCGGCAACACCAGGCTGGCCACGGACGGCGTCGGCGAGGAGGTCTCGCGGCTCAAGGAACAGCCCGGAAAGGACATCGCCGTCGGCGGCGCCGGGCTCGCGAGCGCGTGCATGAAGCTTGATCTGATCGACGAGTGGCGGCTGTTCGTCAGCCCGGTCCTACTCGGTGGCGGCGGCACGCCCTACTTCCCGCCAGTGGAGAAACGGCTCGACCTCGCGCTGATCGAGACACGCACATTTGGCTCCCGCGTGGTTTACCTTCGATACAGGCGCGCGTCTGACGACCTGTAGGCGGCTAGGACCATGAGGAGCCCTCAAGCCGGCGCTTCCCTGGGTCGATGAAGACGTGTGGCCGACACATTCCATGATGTTGAATGCTTCGACATCGCAAGCGAGGTAGCCGGTACCGAGGACCTCCAACGCTCACGCCGTCGGTTGCTCGTTTCATGCGTGAGCGCGGTCATCGCGTGCGTCTCGTTGCTTACCGCTCAGGCCGCGTTCGCGGCGACGCCTTGGACAGAACACGACTTTGGCTCCCCAGCCGAAGAACGCATCGAGAGCGCACAGGTTCTCACGTCCAGCGACGGCACACAGAACGTCGCGTGGAAGCGCTATTCCTGCTGCAACGAAACGCCGATGTTCGAGCGCAGGCGCGCGAACGGTGAAGTCGTCCTCGGCCCCACCGTCCTCAGCAACTCCGGGCGCCAGACGTACTGGGTGTCCGAGGCCACTACCCCCGACGACACGACGTACTTCGTCTGGGATGAGACCGGCATAGGCGTCAAAGCCGACATCATCACGCCCGGGGGCGAAATCCGCTCGCTTCCCATCCTCACGTCCGGACCGACATCGGCAACGGAAGTCTCAGTCTCATTGAACGCCGAGAACAACGCCGTGGTCGTCTGGGGTTACCCCACGCTCGAATACGCCGTGATCAACCCCGCGGGCGAAGTCGTCAAGCAACATGTCATCGCGGAAGAAAACGGTCATGAAAGGAACGTCGCGACAACGACCGTGCCAAACGGCGTTTTCGCTGCGTGGACGGAAAGGACCGAATCAGGAAGCGTTGTCAAGGCCACGCGCATCAGCGAAGCGACAAACGAACCCGGCAGCGTCTTCAATCTCAACACCAACGTATCGGACTCGGTGTATGCCCTCCACGTTGCCGCTAACGCGACTGGTGACGTCATCGCGTCATGGGCAGCCGAAAACTACGGCGAACAGTGGGAAGCCAACGTGCGCAGCACGCTCGTGTCCGCCGGCGCCAACGTTGCAACACAGGAAGTCCCAGTCGAATTGCCCGGCGCTTACTACGTCGAATTCAACGCGCCGTACATCTACCCAAGCGGTGCCGGAGGCGTAGCCGCGATCGCCAACCACGAAACGGGCCCCAGCGAACTCATCCTCACCCCCATCGCCGCGACGGGGGTTCCCGCGAGCACCTACGTCGTGCCCACCACCGGCGGCGCCGAAGGCCCGTCGGTCGTGGCAAACACCGCGGGGCACGCCTACCTCGCATGGGTCGAAGAAACCGGCGGTACGCCACGAGCCGTAACCGCCGAGCTCACCGAACACTCAACGCCAGCTAACACCGAAACGCTGATCACGCCGGTCCCACCGAATCGGACCTCCGCCACCATCAATGCCAGCGGCGAACTCATCCTCGCCACGTGGAACTACTCGGAGAACATCTTGCGAAGCTACATTCGTTCGACCCTCGGCGCGTGCTCGGCGGGCACGTACTCCGCGACCGGAAACGAACCCTGCACGGTCGCGCAACCGGGGAGCTACGTAGCGATGAGCGGCGCGACAACGCAAATACCATGCCCTCCCGGCACTTACTCCTCCGATCCCGGCGCGAGCAGCTGCACCGCGACGCCTGCAGGTACGTACGCGACCGGCGGCGCGACCGAACCCACGCCTTGCCAGGTCGGCGCCACATCCGTCGCGGGCTCGAGCACGTGCACGCCCATATCCACTTCCACGCCCCTGTCCATGTCCGCGCCCACGCAGACTGGTACGTCGACTGAACCCGAAGCAGCGCCGGTGATCACGAGCGTGTTTATCAATCACCGCTGTGTGACCCCGGCGACACTCCACACCAACGCGCGAGCGTCCGGGGCCCTTCACTTCTCTTACACCCTGTCCGAGGCCGCGAAAGTCGAATACACAGTCAGCCACCACGTCGGCTCACCCGCATGGACGAGATGCCCAGCGGCCCAGGGCCACAAGCCGGGAACGTACGAAACGATCTACACCGGCAGCAATCCCAGCGTATCCGGATCGAACAGCGCCGCCGTAAAGGCGAGCGTACACGCCGCGCCGTCCGGTCCCGAAGTTCTAACCCACAGTCTCACGCTCGCCGCCGTAATCGCGGACGCGCATATCGGCGCTCATACCCTGCGACCGGGCACCTACGTGATATCCATGGTCGCGGTGAACGCCCACGGTGCGCGCTCTCAGCGTGCGACCGTCAAGTTCTGGGTTGTGGCTGGATCTGCCAAGCCGCATGCACATACTGGTGCGCGTTAGGGTGTTCGGCAGTCGGCTGCCGACTTCGTCCCCGCTAACGCTCCACAGCGGACTCGTCCAGTCCTGTCACCGCTGCGGCGGCTGCCACCACATGGCGGAACTGCTCGGCATCCATCTTAGGCAACCTCGCGCACGATGCGCTGCCGCTCAGGCTCGCTGAGGACACCGGCGAAGGGGGAATTCTGGCGCAGGTCATCAGCCTCCGGGCACTCCTCAGTCAGTGCTCTCCGAATCTCTGCCAGCGGCCGCTTCAAGATCTGCTCCCACCTCTCGTAGTAGCGCTCGTCTATTCGGCCCTGCTGGCGCCAGCGAAACAGGACGTGGCGCGCCTCATCAACCATCTGCTCGGTCAACCGTTGAGCGACGGCATGGTGGTAGGCCAAGCCACGAGCTCGAGGAAGGCCGTGAGAGGAGCGATCACCGCTAGCGGGTTGGCGGATGCTCATCTGATTCGCCGCCTCACGGCGCCGAGCCATCACTTGCGTCAGTGGAAACCGCGGCGAACCGGCGCGACCGGCGTCAACCTCCTCGTAGAGATCCAACAGCGCCGGGACCGGCACCTCGACCCGACCGCTCAGGGCATAGACGACCGGCAGATCGCCCGACTTGATCCAGCGTTCGAGAGCGGTGTGACTGACCCCCAGCACGCGGGCTGCAAGCCTCCGCGACACCGTCTCCCCCAGCTCATGCTCAAGCGATACACGCACTCCGGCAATGTCGGCGCTTCCGGGCGCGTCCTGGCTGGCCCGGCGAAGCCGCGCAATGTTGTGAAACAGCTCCAGCTTCCGTTCGACCACGGCCATGAGCACAATCCTAGTAGGACTTGCCATATCTGCAAATTATCGGCAACTCCCCAACGTAGCCTCCGACGTCCCAAAACGCAGGATGTCCTCATGCGGGCGAGCGCGACTCACGCCATTTCCGCTTCCGAGGCTCATTCGCGGCGCCCGTAGAGCCCGCGCACCAGCTCGCCGCCGTCTGTGTGCCCAAGCGCGATGGCGGCGCCGCCGACAGCAGCTCGAGGACGTTGGCCATGTACCAGCCAGCGAAGTGCCGGGTCGCCAGATACAAACTCCCCTCCCACCGTCCGCGGCCCTGACCGCCTTCGAAAACTGAAAACTAGGGCTTTCGTCGTCTGAGACTCGGCGCATGCCATGGTGAACGCTCGTGCATGCCGGTCCGAAGCCGGTAACCAGTACGAGCGCAGCGGATCACCCGGTTCGAATGGACACCTGGATCTGTCCGGACGGATGCCGTACACTCTGCAGATGGCTTCTAGCCCGACCAAGACGCGCAGGATCGAGATCAGGATCACCGAGGAGGAGCGTGACCTCGAGCAGGCTGCCGCGGCCGCTAGCGGCGAGACCCTGAGCGAGTTCGTACGACGGGCCGCCCGCCACGAGGCCGAGCGCACCCTCGCCGAGCGCACCCGCTACATCCTCGATGATGAAGCGGCACAGCGATTCCTGGCCGCACTGGAGCAGCCCTCCCCGGCCTCCGAACGAGGTCTGCGCCGGCTCATCGAGAAGCCAAGCATCCTGCCCGAGGCGTGACGCCGCAACTCAGCGCAACCGCCCCGTTCGACCGCAAGGCCCACCGCGTCGATCAGTTCAGCTGCGGCGAGGCGACCTTGGACCGCTGGCTGATCGCCTACGCAGGACAGAACCAGCAGCGCGACGCCGCCCGCACCTTCGTGACCACCAAGCCAGACGGCAAAGTCGCCGGCTACTACACCCTCGTAGCAGCCCAAGTCGAGCACGAGCAAGCAACATCCAACGTGCGCCATGGACTCTCCCGGCACTTCCCGGTACCCGTTGCGCTCATCGCGCGCCTTGCCGTCACAGCCCAGCACCAGAGCGCCGGCCTCGGCCGCAGCCTTCTACTCGACGCACTCCAGCGGGTTCTACGCGCCTCCGACCAACTCGCCGTGCGCGCAGTCACCGTCGACGCACTCGGTGACCGCGCCGCATCGTTCTACCGCCACTTTGGGTTCGAGCCCTCCCCTCTCGCATCCCGCACGCTGATGATCTCGCTCGACACCATACGGCGCATACTCCTGGGGACAACCAAAGGCCGGTGAGAGAGATCAGCAGCGCTAAGCCGACACGCCCATCCACGAGCTTTGACGAACTGCGTCAGCCGATTGCTGGCGACCCCGTGCGCAGCGCGAGGATCGACCAGCACGAGGCTGCCATGCTGGGCGAACTCCGACGCAAGCTCGACCTGACTCAGGCAGTCGTAGCCGAGCGGCTCGACGTGACGCAAGCGAACGTGGCGCAGATCGAGCTCCGCGAGGCCGACGTGCGTCTCTCAACACTCAGCCGCTACGTAGAAGCCCTTGGCGGACGACTCGAAGTGCGCGCCACATTTCCAGACGAAACCGTGACCCTCAACGTAGGGCGCGAAGCCACACTTCGGCGCCAGAGAGACGCGAGCAGCGAGCGCAACGCCTTGCCGCATACCGCGTAGCAACTACGCTGCCGCTCCATCCTCGGATTGACCTCTCCCAGCTCCAAGCGCGGCCGCCGCGCGCCGGCTGCGCTACCGAGGCCTGCGCGGCCGGTTCGCCTTGTGCCAGCCACCGAGGGGAACGCGCGGAAACGAGGATCCGAACGATGTGAGCATGGCGCAGCGCCAGTTCCGGTTGCGAAACGCGCTGCTCGTGAACGTGATCTCGAAGTAGCGGCCGTTGAATGTGCCGGCGCTGCTGACATGGCCCGTGTAGCCGCGAAGCGTCGCTTCGCCCGTGACACCACCGCCTTCTTCACCGAGTAGCCCCACACGTTTCGATCTCGCGTTCATGTTCGCGCTGAATTCGGGAGGATAGAACACGCTTTCGTCGTAGTTGAGGCATTTCGGGCCCAGCTTGAAGTTTCGCCAATCTGTTCTCCCCAAAATGTCGGATCGAAGACTTCCGCACGAAGAGTGACAGTGCCTGCGCTCGCGTTGTATCGAATGATGACTTCACGCGTGGACTCTTTCGCCTGGACCACCTTTTGCGAGGGTTGACGTGCCTTGCCGCTTCAACCCAAGTAGTCATAACTCCTGCCCACCAACAGAGTTCTCGGACAGACTCTTAGTAGTGCTTTGGTAGCTTGTCACTCTTGTTGTGGTGGCTGGTGGAGGGGTAGCTCGTCGAGGGATTGTTTGCTGGCAGGTGGTGCAGCGGCCGGTCCAGCACTTGAAGATTGGCTGGAGTAGGAGGACTGCCTGGGGGAGGCTCAGGCCGGCCGCGGGTGATTTGGGTTCTGCCGCTCCAGGGTCAGGAACCCGTGGGCGGCGGTGACGAGCGCGGTGTGGTGGTACCAGCCGAGATAGGAGCGGCCCTCGTAGTGGTCGAGGCCGAGTTCGCCCTTGAGCTGTTTGTAGTCCAGCTCGATCTTCCAGCGCAGGCGCGCCAGGCGCGCGAGCTGCTCGGGCTCGCTGTCGGCGGGGAGGTTTGAGATCCAGTAGTCGCTCGGGCGCTCGTGGCCCTCGGGCCACTCAGCGATCAGCCACTCCTCTCTGGGCGGGCGCGGGGTCGCCTTCTGCCAGTCGTGGGCGGCGCTGACGCGTACGAAGCAGAAGCGCGAGGTGACCGGCTGCTCCTCTGGCCCGTCGCGAAACGTCACGGTCTGGAACTGCTCTGCCGGGAGATCGGCGATCAGCTGGGTGATCGCGACTGGCTCGCGGTCGGGACGTGGCCGGCTGCGCGGACGCCCGGTGGCGCCCTGGCGCTGCGGGACCGTGAACGTCGTCTCGGCTGTGAATACCTTCGTCTCGGTGCCGACAGACAGCACGTACTCGAGCTCGGCGTGGTGCAGGCGCTCGCGCAGCATGGTGTTATCACCGTAGGCCTGGTCGCCGAGCACCGGCGCCCTGGGCACATCCCAGCCCGCGGCACGCTCGATCAGATCCACCCCCAGCTCGGGCTTGGTCTGAAACCCAACCTCGGCGGGGATTTTCGCTCGCTGGCGGCGCTCGGGGTCCTCACACCACTCCTCGGGCAAATACAACGCCCACCCCAAAGGCACCGTCCCCTGCTCGCCGACGGCGTGCACGGAGACACCGATCTGGCAGTTACCGATCTTCCCCAGCGTGCCGGAGTACTGGCGCTTGACGCCCGGCGAGTGCTTCCCGTCCTTCGGGAACCCCGTGTCGTCCAACACCCACGCCTGCACATCGATCTGCGGCGCGACCCGCTCAACCACCGCGCGCACCACCAGCGCCGGATCCCACGTGCTCACCGCCAAGAAGTTCTGCAAGCTCTCATAGTCAGCCTCGCCGCCCAGCCGCGCGACCATCGGCTCAAGCGACTTCCGCGGCCCCTGCTCGATCAAACCCCGCAGATACACCCCGCCATTCACCAGCTGCACCGGCCGGTTCACCGCCCCAGCCAACACCTCAACACCGAACGCCTCCAGCCGCTCACGCACCGCCGAGGGACCATCCACCACCGAGGAGCCTGCCACCGCCACAACCACCATCATGACCTCCCGCGTCGAACTCCTCTCCGCCAGAAGAATTCGCCACAACCACCACAACCCCTACCAAACAGCTACCAAAGCACTATTAGTCCACCCCCTCCGTCCACTGACGACTATTGTCTGCCCATACTGTCCTGCCAGTTCTCGGCGCTCGTCGAACGCCTTGGCCGCGTGATCCACCCCACCTACATCCCCGTCTGGCTCAGCGAGCCGAACCCCGCACTCCACGATGACAAGCCGATCGACCGCATCGTCCAGGGCGACTACCGCTCGGTCGCCCGCCTGATCTCTGGTCTCGAGGACACAGGCGCGAGCTGACGCGCGACCGAATCAGCAAGATGCAACAAGGATCGCGCCGCCGGCGTACACATGAGCCTGCGTGTCCTTGAAGGCATTGCGGACAAGAGCTGGCTCCCGGCCAGCCGGGACGACATCGAACTCGATGCCGGTCGTCGCAGCGATCTCTGCCCTGGCTACGAACCCCTGTTCGCATACTCTCGCTCACGAACCGGAAGAACAGGCCGCAGTTTCCATCAGCGTCTTGTCGACGCTAAGTGAGGACCGCATGTCTGAGTCATACGTGATGCCGGGGAGATTCCAGGCGGAGCTCGACCAGCCCGCGACCGCCCGCAGCCTGTCCGCGAAAGCGGTCCACTCCACCAAGCGGTGGCCGCGTCTTGGTGAAGCGCCTGGCACTTCGAACCGCGAGATTCCCCACGTCAGGCGTAATCCGGCGCAGGCCTGCCGGCCGAAGAAGTGTCCGCGGACTCTTCGCCAGCCGGAGATCTCTCCAAGGGTGCGCGCTCGCTGAGGTAGATTTGCGCCATACGCTCAGCCAGAATCTGAAGTGTGTCAATAAATTGGCGCCGAGACTTCTTCTGTGACGCCACGACAAGCGAAAGCTCGGTAAGCGCTACGAGTACCGCAGTCTCCTCACTTGCCGCCGCCTGATTGACGATGTTTCTCATCATGTTGGTGGCCTCGGGGCCAACCCCCTTTTGCTTGACGAGGAAGGCGAGGTCATCGATCCCTTCGATTAGCTTCTCGTTGGGACGATGCAACACGAACTCGCCGGCAATACGCCGAAAATCGCTCCAGTGAGAGAGGTCGGACACCGCACCAATCCCTAAGAAGACGACCTCCTTCACATGCCGCGCCCTGAGAGCATCCGCCGTAGCGTCAACGATCGAGACAAACTGAGCCCCGTGCTCACCACATACTTCTTCAATGTCGGTCCTGAAGAACTGAGTGGTATTGCACGCGATCCCAATGACGCTGGCGCCGCGCTCGCAGAGACGTCTCACGCCCCCCAGCACGGCCGGACGTACGAACGCGAGCCGTGCCTCCATCTCCATCGAGAGCCCCATCTCGGGAGCCGACTCGATGAGCACCCGTGGCAGGCCGATATCGCCGCGGAACGGAACCTCCGCGCTGGCTCGGACCGCATCATCGATACGCTTCCAAAGCAAGCGTCCCGACTCTGGGCCGTTTCCCGTGAGGATGCCGAGCGTGTGCTCTGCGGGCACCTGCTGATCGGACGTCCTAGCGATGTCCGCCACCGAAGCGTTCGGTAACGCGGAGACGAGCTCGTCGGGGCGGAACTCAACCGCGACTTCATGGTGGCCGGCATTTGTCATCATGGTGTGCGGCGGGAAGTAGGGACGAAGAATTGACTCGTCAAAAAGCTGGCGCACCTCGATCATGCGGGCAAACGCAAACGGCGTGACGAGTCCGTAGCCGACGGCAAATCGCTCTTCTAGTTCCGCGGACTCCATGCGTCGCGCGCCGGCTCCGAGTGCAACTGCCACCTTCTCCTCGTCCAGCATTTGGTGGCCGCGCATGTGAAGCAGCGCCACAGTCTGCACACCGTCGGATCCGACGGCATACGCGGCGGACTTCAGCTCGTCGCATAGGGGAATACCCAAATCCTGGCCGCGCTGGGCGAGCCGCTTACGCTTGTGGGCGGCGTCGGCACAACTGAGGGCCGAGTGGTTATGCGACACCACATGCCAAACACCGGTGGCCGCGAGCCACGTGAGGTTTTCGCAAACGGCAGGTGGTAGTTCGCCCATCATCGCCCGCGTCCCCAGGACGCAGTCGTGTAAATGACCACGCTTAGTGATGCGAATGCGATGTCATCGCCCCCGCTCACCGAGAGCGACACATCGAAGC
>Ga0209483_1002963_pt1 | contig 11388 bp, 11 predicted proteins | sample NGEPerA_FD_184508 | JGI IMG/M metagenome (GOLD analysis project Ga0209483, IMG submission 184508) | Arctic peat soil microbial communities from the Barrow Environmental Observatory site, Barrow, Alaska, USA - NGEE PermafrostL2-A... | ecosystem: Environmental > Terrestrial > Soil > Wetlands >... | reverse complement strand
GTGGCGCGCGGCACTGCACTGGTACGGCGGGCTCGGGATCATCGTGCTCGCGATCGCGATTCTGCCGCTGTTGGGCGTCGGCGGCATGCAGCTCTACCGGGCCGACTCGCCGGGACCCGTCAAAGAGGAGCGCCTCGCGCCGCGCATCTTCCAAACGGCCAAATCACTGTGGTTCGCCTATACGTTCCTCACGATCGCAGGAATCATTGCACTGCGGGTGTGCGGCATGTCCTGGTTCGACGCCATCTGTCACGCCTTCTCGGCCGTGGGACTCGGCGGCTTCTCCACCCACGATGCCAACATCGCGTTTTTTCATTCGGCGTCGATCGAGTTCGTTCTGATCGTCATCATGCTGCTCGCCTCGCTCAACTTCGCCTGCCATTTTGCGGCGTTGCGGCGACTGACGTTGCAGCCCTACTTTACGCATCCGGAAACCAAAGCCATCGTTCTGCTGCTGTCGGTGAGCGTGCTCGGTATCGCAGTCCTCCTGACTGCAAATGGCGTGTATCCGGATTTTTTCACCTCGCTCAGGCATGCGGCGTTCAATGTGATCTCGATTGCCACCACGACCGGCTTCGTCTCGCAGGACTACACCCGCTGGCCGGTGTTCGCACCGATGTGGATGCTGTTTCTGTCCTGCATCGTCTGCAGCACCGGCTCCATCGGCGGCGGCATCAAAATGTTCCGCACGCTCGTGCTGTCGCGCCAGGCCATACGCGAGCTGACGCTGCTCGTGCACCCGAGTGCAGTATCGCCCGTCAGGGTGGGCGGCAAGCCCGTGCCGGACCGCGTCGCCGCCTCCATTCTCGCGTTCATCTTTCTGTATTTCATGACCGTGGCATCGCTTACTTTCGCGCTGCTTCTGACCGGCCTTGATTTTGATTCCTCGTTCGGCGCGGTCGTCGCCTGCATCAACAATACCGGCCCGGGCCTGGGCGTCGTGGGTCCTTTCAAGACTTATCAAAGCCTCACGGACCTACAGACCTGGATCTGTACGTTTGCGATGCTGCTCGGGCGCCTCGAGATCTTCAGCGTACTCGTGCTGTTCACGCCGATGTTCTGGCGCAAATAGCGTGCGCCCGGCGCGCTGCGCGCGAGTTCCTTAATACGTCTGCACCTTCCTCCAGTGCCTCGGAGGCTACGCGCCGGGATGGGGTTGCGGCTCAGTCGGCCTGCAGAACGGCGAGCTCATTGCCGTTGGGATCGAGAAAATGGAAACGGCGGCCGCCCGGGAAGGAAAATACGGGCTTGCTGATCTTCGCACCCGCGCCGCGCACCGCGGCCAGCGCTTCCTCCAGATTCGCCACCGCAATAACCGCCAGCGGGCTTGCCGTCGCCTCGCCGCTGTCGCCCTGCAATCCGACATCCACATCGCCGCTCGTCGTACAGGCGTAGCTCGGACCGAATTCAGTCAGCGTCCAGCCAAACACCTGCGAATAAAAAGACTTCGCCGCCCTCTATGCCCTCTATGTCCTTTGCCGGCAGTTCAATGAAATTGATGCGCGCCATGCTTGTCACTCCTGCGTTTTAGATACGACCGCGACGCTCCTCAATGTTCGACGTGAAACCGCAGGCCCCAGAACGTGACGGGGCCGCGATCCGCGTTGTAGGCCGGATTTCTGATGTACTGGAAGTCGGGCGAGAACTGCAAGCGCGCCCATTGCCAGGGCAGCTGCAGCCGGTAATACAGCTCCATAATCTGTTCGTGCGCATAGTGCAGGCGCCCGTCATCCAAAAGGAAGCCCGCGCCGCCTGCGGCGAGATAGTCGCGATGCGGGCCCGACAGGCCGTCAAAGGCAAACGCAACGCCTAACAGGTCATCGGCGCGCCGCCAGTGCACGCCGGAAAGCTGGCCGCCCGCGCTCGTCAGCCGATCCACTTCGGTAAACGCGAAGCTTTCCGTCCTGCCGTCGTTCCAGCCGAGCCGCGCGAAAACGCCGCTCGCGCCGTCATCAGCGAGGGCCTGTTCGGCATTGATGCCGAAGCCAAGCTTTTTGCGCCCTTCGCGATCGTCCGCGATGATATTGGGCGTGGTGCCATCCGCGGCGGCAAGCGCGAGCGCCTCGCGGTAATCGCCCATGCGTGCGGTATTGCGATAGGCGAGCAGGCGCAGCACTGGAGCTGCTTTCGATGGCGAGAAGGTGAGCTCGAGATTGTCGCCCTGCGCGTGTGCCAGGGAGGCTTCGAGCTCCTGGCCGTTGGCCCTGAGCGGCATACGGTACATGCCGTATTTGACACTCCAAATGGGACTTATGTAGGCCAGCATGAAGCCGTCCGTATAGCCGCGGGTGTTGGCGGCATAATCCCACGCGGTATTGGCCCACAAGGACCAGTTCATGAACGCCGTGCGCGTGCTGCCGGCGTAGGTGTTCCTGTCGAAATCGTCATTCACGGCAAGCAGGCCCACCTTGAGCTCGAGACGGTTTTGCGCCTCCGTGCCGGCGATCTGATCCTGGGCGGCGGCAACCTTTGTCAGGCTCGGGCCGAGCGGCAGCATGAAGCGCATATAGGTGCGCGCAATGTAGAATCTCTTTGGCAGATTGTTGGCGCCCTCGCGCACCACATCGCCGTTCGTAAGGCCGCCCAGGCCGGTCGCGCCGCTGACGCCCGCGCCCATGAACTTCTCGGTGTCGAAGTACAACTGCGCCCAATCGGTCAGCGCCCAGCCCAGGTACACGCCGATGGTGTTGGTCGGCTGGGTGTCGCCTTTGGGGTCGAGGCTCAAGGGCCCCTGGTAAGGTGAATGCAGGCTCGACTGATTCTGCAGCACGAAGGTGTATTGCTCGCCGACGAGACGCGGCCAATGACTGTCGGCCTGCGGTGCCCCTGAAATATCGTCAGCGGCGGCGGCGGCCGAGGCAACGCACGACAGCGCAAGCGACGACCACACCGCGCCGCTCATGAGACGGCGAGTGCGCATCAGCTATGAATATAGCTTTCGAGCTGTTCGATCGTGCGTTGCTGTTCTTCTATGGTCGCTTTGACGAGATCGCCGATCGATACGACGCCGACCGCGCGGCCGTTCTCGACCACGGGCAAATAACGCACGCGCCGCGCCGATACGAGGCGCATGCATTCATCAAGCGTGCTCAGCGGCGACACCGTGACGACCGGCGAGGTCATGATGTCGCGCACCGCCGTATCCGCGGAGGAGCGGCCGAGAAGAATCACTTTGCGTGCGTAATCGCGCTCGGAGACGATGCCGAGCAGCTCATCCTTGTGCATGACGAGCAGCGCCCCGACATGGTGTGCCGCCATCAAGCGTATGGCCTCGAGCACCGGCTCGTCGGGATCGATGGCGCGCAGTGCCCGCTCTTTTTGTTCGAGCAAATGCCGTACCGTCAGCATGGAAATCCCCCTTCTGCGAGAGCGTCAGTCGAGCGCGTCGGCAATATCCTGCATCAGTCCCTTATCCTCGGGCTTGCTATCCGAAGCGTAGCGCTTCAGTACCCGGCCGTCACGACTGATCAGAAATTTCTCAAAATTCCAGCCAATATCGCCGGGAAAGCCATTCTCGGCCGCCGTCAGGAATGTGTACAACGGATGGCGCTGCGGCCCGTTCACCTCAAGCTTAGCGCTCATCGGAAACGTGACGTCATAGGTCGTCTGGCAAAACCGCATGATCTCAGCCTCGCCGCCCGGTTCCTGCTTGCCGAATTGATTGCAGGGAAAGCCGATCACCGTGAAGCGCTCGGCGCGCAAGTCGCGCTGCAGTTGCTCGAGCCCCGCATACTGCGGCGTGTAGCCGCAGCGGCTTGCGACGTTGACGGCAAGGGCGACCTGGCCGCGCAGTGCGCCCAACAGATCCGCTGCGCCATCGATGCTCTGTACAGGCACGGAATAAAAATCGTTCATAAAACTTGCCGCTTCACCGAGCTCGATACAATGCCCGAGCAGTGCATTCTAATTCGCCGCGCGGCAAATTAGCATCTGCGTCTCGCTTTGGGCACCGTCATAATGCGGCGCAGCTTCGCGGAACAGGTGCGCATTCGCACCACGCGCCACGTGCGGCAGTTCAAAGTTTGGAGAGGTGAAGGCACCCGCTAGCGCTGCTTGCCGGTATACAGCGGTTCATGAAGACGCCACACCGGCAAGTCAGCGTGCCGCCCGATCGCTTCGAAGTCATCGCGGACGACGTCGTCTTCACAGTCGATCTGCAGTCCTCGCTTGCGGTATGCATTTACGACGCGCTTGACGAGGCGGGTGCGCTGTTGCATCTGCGCCTCATCATGCGCGGTGCGCAGCAGATTGACGTCACCGACACCACGCTCGCAACCGAACTGCTGCTGTTTGATCGCTGTGTTCAGTCGCTGCGTGAAATCGCGCCGGCCGCGCGCAACCTGCAGGCCAAAATCGTGGCGCATCTGCCCGCCGGTGCCGAACGCGAGGGCGCCTGCGATTCGGCCCTGACGCTGGTGCGGCACTTTCTTGCCGACGTCAACATTGCGGAGATCTCCTGCGACATCGCAACCGGGGAGCCGCGCACGCTGCGATTCCGGCCGAGCATGGGCCGGCTTGAGATTCGCTAGTGCGCGCCGGTGAGTGCGAGATCCTTGCTGTAGACGACGTTCATCACATTGTCATACCAGCCGCTGACGGCGGGTTTCACCAGGTGTTTGTTGACGTAGAAGTACAGCGGCATGAGCGGATGATCGGCGAGCATGAGGCGTTCGGCCGCCTCCAGCAGCCGGCGCCGTTGTGCAACGTCGACCTCGCGCGCAGCGTCGCCTAACAGCGCGTCATATTGCGGATTCTTGTAGTGCGGCAGATTGATGCCGAAGTCGCTCTTCAGGTACTGCGCGAAGGTATAGGCATCGTTGTAGTCGCCGACCCAGCTTGAGCGAAAGATCTGCACATTGCCCTGATCGATGTCATCGAGCAGCGACTTGAACTCCACTGCGACGAGGCGCGTGTCAACACCGAGCGCCTCTTTCCACATGGACGCGACCGCGATCGCAAGCTTGGTGTGAATCTCGCCGCTGTTGTAGCGCAGCTCTACCCGCAGCGGCGCGCGCGCCGAATAGCCGGCCGCAGCGTACAGCTTGCGCGCTTCGGCCAGGCGCTCTGCGGGGGCGATGCCGCGATAGTCAAATGACTGCGGCGTGTAGTCATGGATGCCCGGCGGCACCCATCCGTAGGCGGGCATTTCGCCCACGCGCAGCACCCTTTCGGCCAGCAGCTGGCGGTCGATGACGAGGGACAGCGCGCGGCGCAGGCCCGGTTGGTCCTTGAATGGGGCGCGAGTGAGGTTGAAGCCGTAATAATAGGTGTTGAGCTGCGGCGCGATGTGCAGCTCCTTGGCAAGATGTGCCTTGATCCAATCAAAGTCGCCGCGTGGCACCGCCGCGGTGATGTGCAGCTGGTCGGCGCGGTAGCGGGTGAGCTCAGCGCTCTCATCCGTGATCTGCAGATATTTGACGGCATCGAGCCGCGTCGCCCGATCGTTCCAGTAGTAGCGGTTGCGCACCGCGAGCACATGCGAGCCGGGCAGCCATTCCTTCAGGACAAAAGCACCGTTTGACACCATGATGCCCGGGCGCGTGAACATTGCGCCATAGCGTGCGAGCGTTGCACGATGGATCGGACAGGTGCTGGGATGGGAGAGCAATCCCGGCAGGTAAGGCGCGGGGTTTGCAAGCGTAATGACGACGGTTGCCGCATCGGGCGCCGCGACGCCGAGGCTTGCAACCGGCGCCTTGCCTTCAATGATGGCGTGCGCGTTCGCAATGACATCCACGACCTGTGCGTATTGCGAGGCGGTCGCAGGGTCCACCAGGCGTTGCAAGCCGGCAATAAAATCCGCAGCCACTACCTGATCGCCGTTTGACCAGCGTGCCTCCGGACGCAGATGAAAAGTATAGGTGCGGCCATCGGCGCTGGTGTCCCAGCTCATCGCAACACCGGGCGCGGGTGCAGCGCTCTTATCAAGCGAGGTCAGGCATTCGTACAGATCGCGCAGCACCGTGTGGGCTTCGTTGGCGCGCGCCTTTTGCGGATCGAGCGAGTCGGGACCGGTGCCGTTGCCACGCAACAGCACTGTGCCGACATCTGCGGCGCTGCCGGGTTGCGATCCGCCACAGGAGAGCAGCGCTGCGGCGGCCGCGAGCGCCAAGCAGCCTGCGCGGAGCGCTTTAGCCAGCATTGCTAGGCTTGCGGCCCGCGTTGATCGCATCACGCAACGCCACGGTCGCCGCGCGTGCGGCGGTTGCGAAATCAGCTGCGGATGAGGCGTGCAGAATGGCACGTGAGGAGCTGACGATGAGCCCCGTGCCGCGCGCCGTCTGGCCGCTCTCGACCGCCGCACGGATGTCCGCGCCCTGAGCGCCGACGCCCGGCACAAGGAACGGCATGTCGCCGGTGATGGCGCGCACCTGGGCGAGCTCCCGGGGATAGGTTGCGCCCATGACGAGGAGACAATTGCCATTGCCGTTCCAGCGCGTCGCAGCAAGCTCGGCGACGGCCATGAAGAGCCGGCGGCCGCCCACATCCAGATCCTGCAAATCGCGCGCACCTGGGTTTGAGGTGCGGCACAGGATGATGACGCCCTTGTCGGCGTAGCGCAGAAACGGCGCGAGCGAATCCCCCCCCAAATAAGGATTCACGGTCACGGCGTCGGCGCCGTAGCGCTCGAAGGCCTCGATGGCATATTTCTCAGCGGTGCTGCCCACATCGCCGCGTTTAGCGTCGAGGATCACGGCGACGCCCGGATGGCAGCGGTGGATGTATTCGATCGTGCGCTCGAGCTGGTCCTCCGCCTCGTAGGCAGCGTAGTGCGCAAACTGCGGCTTGTAGGCGCACACCAGATCAGCCGTCGCATCGATGATGGCCTTGTTGAACTGGAAGATGGGCGAGGGCTGGTCGGCGATGTGTGCGGGCAGACGCTCGATCTGGGGGTCAAGCCCAACGCAAGCGAGCGAGTCGTGCTCTCGCCACGCCTGCGCCAGCAGGGCCATGAACCCCGTCATGCGACGCGGCTGCGACCGGCGAGACTGCGTTTCTTCAGATGAACGAGCAGGATCGACACCGCGGCCGGGGTCACCCCCGGCACCCGCCCTGCCTGGCCGATGGTGCCGGGACGGACCGCGGCCAGGTGCTGACGCACCTCGTGCGAAAGTCCGGTCAAGGCTGCGTAGTCAAGATCTGCGGGCAGGACGGTCTCCTCGTTGCGCCGCTGGCGTTCGACCTCCTTTTCCTGCCGCTCGATGTAGCCAGCGTACTTCACGCGCGCTTCGGCCTCCGCGCGCAGCTGCGCCGGCAGCCGGTCGTCGATGTCCTCGCCCGTGGCCGGCGCTGCAGATCCCATCAGCTGGCGTTTCGCATCAAAGAGCTGCCAGCGCTCATCGTCAACGAGACCCAGCTCGCGACCGATGGGAGTCAGGCGCAGGTCGGCATTGTCCTCGCGCAACAGCAGCCGATGCTCGGCACGGCTGGTGAACATGCGATAGGGTTCGCGCGTCCCGCAGGTGACAAGGTCGTCCGCGAGCACGCCGAGGTAAGCCACGCTGCGCTGCGGGCTCCACGGCGGTTTGCCTTGGGCGGAAAGGCCGGCATTGATCCCGGCGAGCAGCCCCTGCGCAGCGGCTTCTTCGTAGCCCGTCGTGCCGTTGATCTGGCCGGCAAAGTAAAGACCGCGCAAATGCTTGGTCTCGAGTGCCGCGGTCAGATCGCGCGGATCGAAGAAGTCGTATTCGATCGCGTACCCCGGCCGCGTCAGATGCGCATTCTCAAAGCCTGCGATGCTGCGGACGAATTCCTGCTGCACATCAAATGGCAGGCTGGTCGAGATGCCGTTCGGGTACACCTCGTAGGTCTCCAGTCCCTCCGGCTCGACGAATATCTGATGCGAGTTCTTGTCGGCGAAACGAAATACCTTGTCTTCGACCGACGGACAGTAGCGCGGCCCCACGCCTTCAATGACGCCCGTGAACATCGGCGAGCGTGAGCTTGCTGCACGAATCAGCTCATGCGTGCGCTCATTTGTCTTCGTTATGAAACAATCAGCCTGCCTCGGGTGCTCACTAGCGCGCCCGAGAAACGAAAAGATAGGACATGGCACGTCCCCCGACTGCGCCTGCATCACCGAAAAGTCGATCGTGCGGCCATCAAGGCGCGGCGGCGTCCCGGTCTTAAGGCGCCCGACGCGGAACGGCAACTCACGCAGTCTTGCCGCCAGGCGCTCCGAGGGCGCATCGCCGCCGCGTCCGCCGGCGTACTGGTCCAGGCCCACGTGGATGCGGCCGGCGAGGAAGGTGCCGACCGTGAGCACCACCGCTTTGGCATGGAAGGTAATGCCGGTAACGGTCGTCACTCCGACCACGCGCTCGCCGGCGACTACGAGGTCCGCCACTTCCTGCTGAAAGAGGCACAGGTTGGGCGCGCGCTCGAGCATGCCGCGAATGGCTCGCCTGTAGAGCTGCCGGTCCGCCTGCGCGCGCGTGGCGCGCACCGCCGGGCCCTTGCTCGCATTCAGCGTGCGGAACTGTATTCCCGCCCGATCGGTTGCCCGGGCCATCGCGCCGCCCAAGGCGTCGATCTCGCGCACCAGATGACCCTTGCCGATACCGCCGATGGCGGGGTTGCAGCTCATTTGCCCCAGGGTATCGATGCTCTGCGTCAGCAGCAGGGTGCGCAGGCCCATGCGCGCGGCCGCCAGAGCAGCCTCCGTACCGGCGTGGCCGCCGCCCACGACGACGACCGCGAAGGAGTTCTCGAACGTCATGATTTATAGCGCCATAGCACGTGGCAAAAGGCCGGGCATTGTACCCGAAGCCCTAACTCTGCCGGGAAAGGAGCGCGCGGAAGCGGTACAGGTTCGATTGCGCAAACTCGCGCGCCTCGATCTCGAAACGATTGTCCCAGTAACCGCGCTTCAGCCACTCGAGCACGTAGCGCAGGCTTGTGAGTCGGCCCGTTCCCCACTGCGTCATCACATGACAGTACTCGTGCAGGAGGAGACTCGGATTGGCGAAAAAGTCGGCGCCCGCACCGCGCAGATAGATCGTGCCGCGCCGGGTCGTGGCCACGGCTCCTGGATGCAGCCGCGCGAAAAACGAATACTCGATGATGCGCACCTTCGAGACGCCGGCACCGAAGAGCGCGCAGAGCGCGGGCTCGACTTCACAAGGCAGGGGAACGACGCGGCTTTGCCACATGCGCCCAGTGTCTGCCGCGAGCAGGCACGCAGGCAACGTGTAGCTGCAGCGTAGGTTAGAGCGCCACCGCCGCGCGCGTATCCAGTTTCATGCGCGCCTCCATGTTCTCGGCCGCAACACGTTCGGATCCTTCGGGCTTGTCGACCACGCGCGTCGCCGCCTGCAACTCGATTTCGCGCGCGATGAGACGCGCCTGTTCGCGGATTTCAGGTATGGCGGTCAATTCCCACTGGCTGCCACGCGCCAAGGTGCCCAGTGCAAAGAGCGTGCGCTGCACGGCACCCGCTCGCGATAGAACGCGCGAGCGCCGGTCGGTCGCAAGGCCAAGCTCGAGCGCATCGGGCCGGGCCGTGCCGTCAGCGACGAGACTTTGCAGCAGCGGATTTGCGGCACGCAGCGCGTTGGTGCCAGGACCGGTACAGTTGATCAACACCGAGCCTCGCAATACGCGCGGGCCGTCGTGTTGACGCAGTATCGCCCGCAGACTGCCGCCGGCCACGTCATGCTCGAGCGCCTCGAGCCGCCCGCGAACGATCTTCAACTGACCTCGGGCGATGGCCCGCGTCAAGCGCGCATGCAGCAGCGGCGCAAGTCGATGCCGATGCACATCCCAGAAGGGGCGCACGTGACGCAAAAAGCGCTTCTGTTCGGGCAAGTCCCACGACGCCCACAATGCCGGCGCCATCGAACGCAGCTCCGTCATGACTCCGCGCCAGCGCTCGCCACGCGGATCATCGCTCGTCAACTCGCGCACATGTTTGACGAGTGCGCGCAGCGAGGCGGGGAACGCGCGCCTTAAGCTCTCCGGCAGCGGTGCAACGGCGCCGTGCGAACGCGGCAAGAGTCCGCGTCTTGAGAAAGCAACGATGCGGCCCGTATGGCGGCGATGCAGTAATTCCGCGATCGCATCAACCGCGGTCAGACCGGTACCCGCGATCAAGACCGCTGCATCGAGCGGGATGTCAGCTTTGCGCTCATCCGACGCCCAGGGATTATTGAGGATGAGATCCTGCGCTGCGGGCGCCAGATCCTGGCCGAGGGGCCGCGGCGCCTCATTGCCGGTCGCGAGCACTACGATGTCGGCAGGCACGGGCTCACCCTGCGCCGGCACGACCTCCCAGCCGTTGCCGCGCGCGAGCACGCTGTCGGCCACCGAACGCAACCAGGTCTGCTGGATGTTGGAGGCGCCGCGAATGCTCGACAGCCGCGTGCGCAGATACTCGCCAAAATACTGCCGTGGCGCGAAATCCTGCGCGCCCCAGTTAAACCCACGCCGGCGGTGCTCGCTGCGCAACCATTCGACGAAGTCCGCCGCATCGTCGGTGACGGACATGTTGCAGGCACGTGTGTTCAGGAGGTGTGCCGGACAGGTGGTCGAATAAGCGGCACCCGCACCGAGCTGGCCGCGCGGCTCCATGATCGTCACGGCGATGGGTCGGGAAATGCGCTCTTTGAGCGCGGCGAGCAGCAGAATCGAACTCGCTCCGCCTCCGCAGATCACGAGTCTTAACGGCTGTCCGGCTTTGCTTGTCGGTGTATATGAGGCCATGGGAACCAGCCTACTGGCGCCCGGTTACAAAGTCGGTAACAGCCATAATTCTTAAGCTTTATCAGCCGCGCTTACGCACAAGCGTGACTCCATCGCCAATCGGCACGAGCGTCATATCGACGCGCTCATCGCGATGCACGTGGTCGTTGAAGGCGCGCAGCGCCAGCGTGTTCGCATCCTTGCGGCGCGGGTCGGCAACCGCACCGTCCCACAATGTGTTGTCAACCGCGATGAGTCCGCCGGCGCGCACGAGCTCGAACAGTTTGTCGTAGTACGCGCGGTACGCGGTTTTGTCGGCGTCGATGAATGCGAAGTCGAAAGATCCGGCGCTACCGGTTGCGAGCAATTGCGTCAGCGTCTGCAATGCGGGCTGCAGCTGCAGCTCGATGCGTGTGTCCACGCCCGCCTCGCGCCAGTACTGGCGCGCGATGGCGGTCGTTTGGGCATTGACATCGCAGGTAACGATGGTGCCGTCCGCGGGCAGTGCGAGGGCAACCGCCAGACTCGAATAGCCCGTAAAGGTCCCCACTTCGATGCAGCGGCGCGCGCCAATCAACTTGACGAGGAGCGCCATGAACTGGCCCTGCTCGGGGCTGATCTGCATGTTTGCGTCCGGTAACGCGCGCGTGGCCGCGCGCAGGCGTGTGAGAATCGCCGGCTCGCGTATCGAGTGCGCGAGAATGTACT
>Ga0209483_1002961_pt1 | contig 11401 bp, 10 predicted proteins | sample NGEPerA_FD_184508 | JGI IMG/M metagenome (GOLD analysis project Ga0209483, IMG submission 184508) | Arctic peat soil microbial communities from the Barrow Environmental Observatory site, Barrow, Alaska, USA - NGEE PermafrostL2-A... | ecosystem: Environmental > Terrestrial > Soil > Wetlands >... | reverse complement strand
GCGGGCGCATGCATGACCAGCAACGCCCGGTGAAGCGTGTTCACATGCGCCATCAGATTGTGTTCGGCGATATCGTCGAGGAATTCTCGGCGGATGGGGAACGGCCGGCCCGCCAGCGAGACTTCGACCTTGCCCTGGGTGCGGATGTCAGCGACGCGATCGGCAAACAGGCCGGTGACATGCGCGGGATCGGACGGCGCGGCGATGGTGACGACGGCCTTGGCATCCGGAATTTGTGCCGCGGCGGCCAGTATCGCGGCGCCGCCGAGACTGTGGCCGATCAGGATCGCCGGGGCCTTTCGGGTTTCGCGCAGATGGTCGGCGGCCCGCACCAGATCGGCGACATTCGACGAAAACGTGGTGTTGGCGAAATCGCCTTCGCTGGAACCGAGGCCGGTGAAGTCGAACCGCAGCACCGCGATGCCTTTTGCTGCCAGTGCCACCGCAATCCTTCTTGCCGCCAGCACGTCCTTGCCGCAGGTGAAGCAATGCGCAAACAGCGCATAGGCAATCGGTTCGCGCTCGGGCAACTCCAGCGCCGCCGCCAATTGCTGGCCGCCCGCACCGGTGAATTGGAAACGTTCATTCGGCACGTTCAGTCTCCATGATTAATGTTCGTGACGGTGCATCGCCGATAATCTCACGCGAAGCCTTCAGCCGGCGCTTCCAAACAGCATCGGGAGTTGCCGCGGTCCGCGCACGGTGCCTTCCGACCAGGTGACCTGGCCGGCCGGGTCCAGTCTGAAATCCGGAATCCGCTTCAGCCATTCCTCGATCGCGACCGTCATTTCCATGCGTGCGAGGTTGGAGCCGACGCAGCGGTGAATGCCCAGGCCGAACGCGGCATGGCGGTTTTCCTTGCGGTCGATCACGACCTTGTCGGCATCCGGAAACATCGCGGGATCGCGGTTGGCGGCGGGAAACGACAGCAGCACCATATTGCCGGGCTTCACCGGGCAGCCGCTGATTACCGTTTCCTTCATCACTTCGCGCGCCATCGTGACAGGTGAATAGGCGCGCAACAATTCCTCGATCGCGGTCGGCATCAATTCCGGTTCCGCGATCAGGCGCGCGCGATCCGAAGGCGTCTTCGCCAGATGCCACAGCGAAGCGCCGATCGCGCTCCAGGTGGTGTCAATACCGGCGATCAGCAACAGCCGCAGCGAACCCAGCACATGCACGTCGGTCAGTGGCTGGCCGTCCTTGTCCCGGGCATTCATCAGCGTTGAGATCAGGTCGTCGGTCGGGCACCGCTTGCGCTGCTCGATGTGGCCTGCGAAATATGCGGTCATTTCATGGATCGCGCGCATCATGGTGTCATTGTCCTTGATGCCGAGTTCGAGAATTTCGTGGATCCATTTGATGAAGAGCTCGCCATCCTTCTCCGGGATGCCCAGCATGTGGGCGATGGCGCGAACCGGGATGTGTTTGGTGTAGCGTGCCGCGGCGTCGCATTTTCCGTCCGCGATGAACTCGTCGATCAGCTCGTTGCAGATCGCGCGAACCCTCGGCTCCAGTCTTTTCATGGCGTCGGGCGTGAACGGCGGCAACAGCAGTTGCTTGGCGGGCTTGTGTTCCGGCGGATCCGAGGTGATCGGTGGCGCCGACTGCGTTGCGTCGGGCCGGACGTCGCGCACGATGACGCGGCGCGAGGAAAAATGTTCGGTGTCGTAGGCGACCTGCTTCACCGCCTCATAGGTGGTCGGCAGGTAGCAGCCGAGAAAGCGCTCGGTGTGGACCACAGGACATTCCGCACGCAATTCCTCCCAGATCGGAAACGGATTTTCGGTCCAGCGCGGATCGGTATGGTCGAAATCGTGGACCCAGTCGGTGACGGGGGCATGATTGGACATCAAGGCTTCCTCTAGTTTCATTCATCGGCTTCGTCGCTACGGCACCGATCGGCGGGACACGCATATAGGCGGCGCAGCTTCATTCCTCGGTCACGTCGATCGCGATTTCCGGGCAGTTGGCCTGCGCGAGCCACGCCTTGTCCTCCAGCCCCGGAGGCACCGAACCATCCCCGATTTCATGCGCATTGCCGAATTGGTCGAGTTCGAACAGTTCGGGCGCCAGCGATTTGCAGCGGGCGTGGCCCTGACACTTGTCCTGGTCGACATGGATTTTCAGCTTTCCGGCCATTCCAGCGTTCCCCTTCGTCGAGTGTATCGCTCGCGCTAGCGTTCACCCGTGATTATAGCCGTGCATGCTCTATCCGCCAGCGCACAAATAGTTGCTTTGTCAGGCTACCTGGCCGGTCTGGGATCGATCGGTGTCGCGCCGCGCAGGCCCAGGATATCCTCCAGCACTCTTGCGCCGGCGAGTAGTTGGGCTTCGCCGCGCGGCGGCCCCACCATTTGCAGTCCGACCGGCAATCCGGTTGCAGTAAATCCGCACGGCAGCGACAGCGCCGGGCAGCACACCAGCGTGATCGCGTAGACGATGCCGAGCCACTCGACATAATTGTCGAACCTCTTGCCGGCGCATTCGGCGACGTAGCGATTTTCGATCGGAAACGGCGCTACAATGGTGGTCGGCGTCAGCAGCAGGTCGTAGGTCTCAAAAAATTCGAGCGTACGCGCGGTCATCGCGACACGCTGCGCCTCGGCGCGCTCTAGTTGTTCGACCGAGAGCTTGAGGCCTTCCTCGATGTTCCAGATCACCTCGGGCTTGAGCTGGTCGCGCTTGCTGCGCAACAGCGCCGCCTTGCTGATGGCGAAATCGAACGCGCGCAGCACATGGAAGCATTCGTGGGCCTCGCGCAGGTCCGGATGTGCTTCCTCGACAATCGCGCCGGCCTCGGCGAAGCGCGCCGCGGCCCGGCGGGTGATGGCGGCGACCTCGGGATCGACAGGGGTGATGCCGAGATCGGGCGAATAGGCAACGCGCTTCGGCTTCTTGCCGGAGCGCGCAGCGGACAGGAACGAGGCCGGCAGCGCCGGCAGCGACAGCGGATCGGCGGGATGCTCGCCGCTCATGGCATCGAGCAGCAAGGCCAGATCCTCGACATTGCGCGCCATCGGGCCTTGCACCCCGAGATTGCGATCGATCTTGGCTGCGGGTGTGTGGGCGACCCGGCCGATGCTCGGCCGCATGCCGACGATGCCGCAGAAGCTCGCGGGGCTGCGTAGCGAGCCGCCCATGTCGGAGCCGTGGGCAAGCCACGCCATGCCGGTGGCGAGCGCAACCGCAGCGCCGCCCGAAGAGCCGGCGGCGGATCGCGACAGATCCCAGGGGTTGCGCGTGGCGCCGAACACCTCGTTGAAGGTGTTGGCGCCGGCGCCGAATTCCGGGGTGTTGGATTTGGCATAGATCAGACCGCCCCGGCTTTCGAGATGTTCGACCAGAAGATCGGAGCGCGCGGGTATGTTGTCCTTGTAGATCGGCGAGCCTTGCGTGGTCAGCACACCTGCAACATTGGTGAGGTCCTTGATCGGCACCGGCAGTCCCGCGAGCAGGCCGCGATCGCCGAGCGGCTTCTTCATCAGCGCCTCGGCATGGGTCCGGGCGCGGTCGAAGCACAACGTCGGCAACGCGTTCACTTTGCCGTCGACCTCGGCGATCCGCTGCTCCAACGCATCGAGCAGATCGAGTGGAGTCACTTCGCCCGCGTTCAGTCTATCGACGATGGCGCATGCCGTCGCCCGCACCAGTGCCTTATCGGATGCCACCTGTTTCTCTCCCGTCGTTGCGTTTCCTGGCTGGGGATGGTGTAGCCCTGTAGAACATTTTCCGGCAAAGTGGAAACGCACCCCAGAACTAGCCGGAGATCCCAACATGACCACGTCGTTCGACGCACCTGACTGGCGCGCCATGAGCCAGGAAGATCGCGACCTCGGCCTCAACAACGGGCTTGCCGTGGCCGGAAGCGTCGACATCATCGCAGGCTGGGAACGGCGCTCGGCCGACCTGCGCGGCCGGCATTCCGGCCATCTCGACCTCCGCTATGGCCCGCGCGAGCGCAACCGGATCGACTTTCTCAAGGCCGCCCCGGGAGCGCCGACGCTGGTGTTCATTCATGGCGGCTACTGGCAGACGCGCGCCAAGGAAGCTTTTACGGTGGTCGCCGAAGGCCCGATGGCGCACGGCATCAACGTCGCATTGATCGGCTATACGCTGGCGCCGGAGGCGACGCTCGATCAGATCGTTGCTGAAATACATAGCGGACTCGATTTTCTGGTCGAACAATTGCCCGGGCTTGGCGGCGACGTGGGCCGGATCGCCGTGTCTGGATGGTCAGCCGGCGGACATCTGACGGCAATGGCGCTGTCACACCGACACGCGAAAGCGGGACTGGCGATATCGGGCATCTACGATCTGGAGCCGATCCGCCACAGCTACCTCAACGCCAAATTGAAACTCGACGAAGCGATGTCGCGCCGCAATTCGCCGGTCATGCAGGCCGGCGGCGCCATGAAACCGTTGTCGCTGGTGGTCGGCAGCGCCGAGCTGCCGTTGCTGCGCAAGCAGACCGCCGACTTTGCCGGGCATCGCGCGAAATACGGATTGCCGGTGAGCTATGAGGAGATTCCCGGCGCCGACCATTTTACCATCATGAACGAACTGATGTTGCCGACGGGCCGGATCACGACGTTGATTAAGCAATTGTTTGAGCGGATTTAGGAAAATGCGCTCTTCGTCATTGCGAGCCAACGGGTCGCGCGAGAGCGCGCCCGATGACAGGCTCCGCGAAGCGATCCATCTCGTCACAAAAGTGTGGATCGCTTCGTCGCTGCGCTCCCCGCAATGACGGCGAGTGAGACTAACCCCAACCCGCGGCGATGCCACCATCGACCGTGAAAATCACGCCCGAGGTATAGCCCGAGCGGTCAGACGCAAGGAACGCCATTAGGTCGCCGATTTCACGGGCATGCGCCGGGCGGCCGAGCGGCAGTCCTTTCTGGAATTCCTTGTAGCGGTTTTCGTCGCCGAACTGGTTTCTTGCGCGCGTCTTCAGCAGCGTGACGTGGCGGTCGGTGCCGACCGGGCCCGGATTGATCCCGACCACGCGGATGTTGTCGGCGAGGCTCTTGCCGCCAAGCGCGCGGGTGAAGGCCATCAGCGCGGCGTTGCCGGCGCTGCCGCAGATGTAATTGGCGTCGAACTTCTCGCCGGCCGCGCCGATGTCGTTGACAATGACGCCGTGACCGCGCGCCTTCATCTGGGCGTAGATCGCACGCGTGAGGTTGACGTAGCCGAACACCTTGAGCTCCCAGGCTTGACGCCAGGTCGGCTCGTCGATCTTGTCGATCGAGCCGCCCGGAATATCGCCGGCATTGTTGACGAGGATGTCGATATCGGACGCGTCCTTGGCGAGCTTGGCGATGTCGTCGGGTTTGCGCAGGTCGACGACATGCACCGTGGCGTCGATCTGATGTGCCGATCGCAGCCGCTCGGTGAGCGCCTTGAGTTGCTCGCCGCTGCGGGCGGCGAGCATCACATGACAGCCTTCTTCGGCGAACGCTTCGGCGGCCGCAGCCCCGATGCCCTTGGACGCGCCGGTGATCAGGACGCGCTTGCCGCGCAAATGAAGATCCATGAAATTTTCTCTCTTAGGGGAGGGGCGTGAGGGGGCGAATGGCGAATGGCGAATGGAGCTTCTATACCACTGGCTATTCGCCATTCGCTACTCGCCATTTCTCCTGTCAAACCGGTCAACATTGCACTGCAGCGTTGCACCGCGGCGAAGTTTGGTCCATTCCAATCCGGTCAATAAACACCTCGCCGGCAAGGCTAAAGGGATTTTTCGATGAGCAAGAAACAGTATCGGATTGCGGTCATTCCCGGCGACGGTATCGGCAAGGAAGTGGTGCCGGAGGGCCTGCGGGCACTGGAGGCGGCGGCTAAAAAGCACGGCGTGGCCGTGCATTTCGACCATTTCGACTTTGCCTCCTGGGATTACTACGAGAAGCACGGTCAGATGATGCCGGACGACTGGAAGGACCAGATCGGCAAGCATGACGCGATTTATTTCGGTGCGGTCGGCTGGCCGGCGAAAATCCCCGATCACATTTCCTTGTGGGGATCGCTGATCAAATTCCGCAGGGAGTTCGACCAATACGTCAATCTTCGACCGGTGCGGCTGATGCCGGGGGTGCCGTCGCCGCTCGCCAACCGCAAGCCCGGCGATATCGATTTCTGGGTGGTGCGCGAAAATACCGAAGGCGAATATTCCTCCATCGGCGGCCGGATGTTCCCCGATACCGACCGCGAATTCGTCACCCAGCAGACGGTGATGAGCCGGATCGGCGTCGATCGTATCCTGAAGTTCGCGTTCGATCTGGCACAGTCACGCCCGAAGAAGCACCTGACCTCGGCGACCAAATCCAACGGCATCTCCATCACCATGCCGTATTGGGACGAGCGCGTGGAGGCGATGGCGAAAAACTATCCCAAGGTGAAGTGGGACAAATATCACATCGATATTCTCACCGCGAATTTTGTGCTCCATCCCGATTGGTTCGATGTCGTGGTCGGCTCCAATTTGTTCGGCGACATTCTGTCGGACCTCGGCCCGGCCTGCACCGGAACCATTGGCATTGCCCCATCAGGCAATATCAATCCCCCCGGACTTTTTCCGTCGGTGTTCGAGCCGGTGCACGGGTCGGCGCCCGATATCGCCGGCCAGGGCATCGCCAACCCGATCGGCATGATCTGGTCCGGGGCGATGATGCTGGAGCATCTCGGCGAGAAGGCCGCGGCGGCATCGATCGTCGCGGCGATCGAGCGCACGCTTGGCGAACGCACGCTGCGCACGCGGGATCTCGGCGGCAATGCCGACACCGCGGCATGCGGCAAGGCGGTGGCGGAGATGGTGGAGTAGGATGAATTCTTCCCTCTCTCCTTGTGGGAGAGGGTGGCTCGCATCGCAGGTGCGAGACGGGTGAGGGGGCGCGGCCTGCTGCCCCTCATCCGGCGCTTCGCGCCACCTTCTCCCACAAGACAAGGGGAGAAGGGGAGTAAGAGCGCGCCGCCTCTGCTATCCCTTCGCAATGCGTCGGCTATGCTGCCACGCCGCGGCAATCAAATTCTCGCTCGCCTCGGGCGTACGGAATGCCGAATGCGCCGACAGCGTCACGTTCGGCAGTCTCGTCAGGGGATGATCCGCCGGCAACGGCTCGGTATTGAAGACATCGAGGCCGGCGTGGCGGATGTGGCCCGTTTTCAGCGCATTGATCATCGCGGCTTCGTCGACCAGCGCGCCGCGCGCGGTGTTGACGAACAGCACGCCGGGTTTCATCGCTGCGATCCGTTTTGCCGAGAGAATGCCGCGGGTCTCATCGTTGAGCAGCAGATGCAGCGAGATAACGTCGCTCCGCGCCAGCAACGCATCGAGCTCGACGAAGTCGACGCCAGGAAAGTTTTTCGGCGTCCGGTTCCAGGCGATCACGCGCAGGCCACTGCCAAGCGCGATGCGCGCCACTTCGGCTGCGATGCCGCCGAACCCGATCAAGCCCAAGGTCTTGCCGGTGAGCTGCATGCCGTCTTCACGCAGCCAATTGCCGGCGTGCATCTCGCGGTCCATCGCGGCGAGCCCGCGTGCGGCGGCCCACATCAGCGCGATCGCGCACTCTGCCACCGCGGTGTCGCCATAGCCCTTGATCAGATGGACCTCGATGCCGAGTTCGGCAAGTTCTTCCGGATTCATGTAGCTGCGCGCGCCGGTGCCGAGAAACACCACGTGCTTCAGGCCGGTGCAGCGCCGCGCCACATCGGTCGGCAAAGGCGTATGGTCGATAATCACGATCTCGGCGCCATCGAGCAGAGCTGGAATTTGCTCCGGCGCAATATCGGCGTCGCGATTGATGCGTACCGCGGGATCACCTGCCACTTTCAACCGCTCGAAAATATCCGCCAGCGATCCGTTCGCATCGATAAAAACGCCGCGCACTGAAATCTCCGTCCGTTGTCAGGAAGCCACGCCGGCGAGCGCCAGCACGGTATGCATCAGCACGTTGGCGCCCGCAGTGCAGTCGGCTTGCGTGGCGTCCTCCAGCTCATTGTGGCTGACGCCGTCCTTGCAGGGCACGAACACCATTGCCGCGGGCAGGACGGTGTTGAGATTGCAGGCGTCGTGGCCGGCGCCCGAGGTGATGCGGCGGTGCGAATAGCCGAGCGCCGCAGCGGCGTTCTCCACCGCGTCGACCAGTTTGGTGTCGAAATGGGTCGGCGGCTTGCGCCAGACCAGATCGAGGGCGACGTCGACTTTGCGCCGGCCTGCGATTTCCGCGATTGCGCCGCGCAATTCCCGGTCGAGTGCGTCCATGATATCAGCATCGGCGCTGCGGCAATCCACGGTGAAGGCGATTTCCCCGGGAATGACGTTGCGCGAGGGGCTTTTGATGACGGCCTCGCCGACGGTGCCGACCGCCTTGGGGCCATGCTTTCCTGCGATACTCTCCATCGCCAGGACGATCTCCGACAACGTCGCCAGCGCGTCGCGGCGCAGCGGCATCGGCGTCGTGCCAGCGTGGCTCTCGAAGCCGGTGATCTTGCCGTCGTACCACAGCACGCCCTGTCCAGAATCGACCACCCCGATGGTTTTGCCCTCAGCCTCGAGGAGCGGGCCTTGCTCGATATGCAACTCGACGAAGCTGGTGAATCTCTGGGTGCCGACCGCGCGCTCGCCGCGATAGCCGATGCTGTCGAGCGCCTCCGCCACGGTAACTCCGTCGGCGTCCTTGCGCGACAGGATATCGTCGGTGGTGAAGTCGCCGGCATAGGCCGCTGACGCCATCATCGCTGGCGCGAAGCGCGAGCCTTCCTCATTGGTCCAGTTGACAATGCAGATCGACGTTTCGGTCTCGATCCCGGCGTCGTTGAGGGTGCGGACTACTTCCAGTGCGGCCAGTGTGCCGAGCACGCCGTCGAACTTGCCGCCGGTCGGCTGGGTGTCGAGATGGGAACCGAGGCCGACTGGCAGCTTCGACATGTCGCGGCCCTTGCGCAGCGCGAACATCGAACCGAGCGCATCGACGTGCACGTCGAGGCCGGCGGCCTCGCAAGCGGTACGAAACCAGTCGCGCACCTGCTTGTCCTCGGGTCCGAGTGTCAGCCGCCGCACCCCGCCTTTTGGGGTGGCGCCGAACTTCGCAGTTTCGTGAATCGTATCCCAGAGACGGGCGGAGTCGATCTGCAGATTGGAGGCGATTTTGGTCATTCAGCGTTCCGGAAAGCCTGTTGGTGTGTATTGTCGGGTTGCATGGTAGAACTCCGTGGCACCACCTGTCGAGGCATGGAGCGTCCTTCGATGATTGTCGATCTGGCGAAGCAAGAGCAGGGCGTCAGTGTGCGGGAAATGCTTGCGAGCCTGCAGGCGCGTCTGGCCTGCCGCGCCGGGATGGCGTCGAGCACCGCCGGCGTCGCCAACGGTTTTGTCCAGGGCAACCTCGCGATTTTGCCGGAAAAGCTCGCAGGCTCGTTTCACCGGTTCTGCCAGCTCAATCCCAAACCGTGCCCGATCATCGGAATGTCCGAGGTCGGCGATCCCAGCATCCCCTCGCTCGGCATCGATCTTGACATCCGCACCGATTTGCCGCGCTACCGAGTCTGGCGCGACGGTAAGGTAACGGAGGAGCCGACCGACATCTTGGCGCATTGGCGCGACGATCTCGTCGCCTTCGTGCTCGGATGCTCGTTTTCGTTCGAGGAAGCGCTGATGGCCGACGGTCTGCCGATCCGTCACATTGAGCGCAACGTTCGCGTGCCGATGTACCGCACCAATATCGCATGCAGCCCGTCGGGGCCGTTCGCCGGTCCGATGGTGGTGTCGATGCGGCCGTTCAAGCCGGCCGAGGCGATCCGCGCGGTGCAGATCACCTCGCGCTTTCCGGCCGTGCACGGCGCGCCAGTCCATCTCGGCCATCCGCATTCGATTGGAATCAAGGATATCGCAAAGCCCGATTATGGCGATGCGGTGCCGGTGGAAGCCGACGATATCCCGGTATTCTGGGCCTGCGGGGTCACGCCGCAAGCGGTAATCGCGGCAGCCAAGCTGCCGTTTGCCATCACCCACGCGCCCGGGTTGATGCTGGTGACGGATCTGCTCAATAAGCAACTCGCGGTGCTTTAATGGTCGTGGCCATGTTCGGCAACGTCAGCCCGAACGTCTCCGTCAATCCGCGACTTATGCCGGTGTTAAAAACCGCCAGTTAAGTCCGCCGCAGCAGCAGCTTACTCATTCATCTAAAACTTCTTGAAGGCCAAATGCTCTCACTAACAGGATAAATACGAGAGCGACAATCATCGTTGAGATAGCAGTCATAGCGCCGATCTTAGAGCGCCTGAAGCAGTTTCTGCATTCATCTGACAGGTTTGGGTCGCTTGGATCGTGCGTAAACTGAAGCAACGCCCTTATTCGGCTAATTGGTCCGACAGGACATCGCTTCGGAACCAGACTTAAGTACTGCATATAGCTGTGCTGAGCATAGAATGCGGACGCCCCAAACACGAGAAAGATCAGGATCGAAACGAAGATAATTGTCGTTTTCATATCTGGAGCCTGCCTTTCTGAAGGTGGCGCGTGCACCTGCAGCGGATTGCCGAAGGTTCATTCGCAATGATGACTGGCTATTTGTGGTCGTGGCCATGCTCCGGCAGCGTCAGTCCGAACGTCTTCGATAGATCGTCGATCTGGGCTGGCGTCAGGTAGCGCGGATTGAGCCCGCGCAACAACAGATAGAGTCTCGCGGTCTCTTCCAGTTCCTCGATCGCGTATACCGCAGCTTCCAGCGTATCGCCCGCCACCACTGGGCCGTGATTGGCCAGCAGCACCGATGAATATTTTCCGGCCAATCCCTTAATGGCGTCCGCGACCGCGGGATCGCCAGGCCGATAATACGGCACCAGTGCGGTGGCGCCGCATTTCATCAGATAATAGGCCGTCATCGGCGGCAACGCGGCGCGGGGATCGATCTCCGGCAGCATCGACAGCGCCACCGAATGGGTCGAGTGCAGATGCACTACCGCGCGCGCAGGCCTGCGGGTCTGGTACAGCGCGGTATGCAGCGGGACTTCCTTGGTCGGGGCGTCGCCGGACACCAGCTTGCCGTCGGCGCCGAGCCGCGAGAGCCGCGCCGGATCCAGCGAACCGAGCGAGGCGTTGGTGGGCGTCACCATGTAGCCGCCGTCGTCGAGTTTCACGCTGATGTTACCTGAGGAGCCCGGCGTCAGCCCGCGCTCGAACAGCGAGCGGCCGAGGCGGCAGATGTCCTCGCGGAGCTTGATTTCGCTCATGACCGTTTCCTCGCCGTTTCCTTGGCGGCATCCTCTTTGCCGCCTTGTCTCATGCTTTGGCAGCGGGGCCAAGCCGTGATACCCAGAGGCAAAGCCGCCGGTGAATTCCGGCGCTGAGGAAATCTCAAGGGGAATCGCCGCATGACCGAAATCGCTACCGGAAAAC
>Ga0209483_1002960_pt1 | contig 11402 bp, 10 predicted proteins | sample NGEPerA_FD_184508 | JGI IMG/M metagenome (GOLD analysis project Ga0209483, IMG submission 184508) | Arctic peat soil microbial communities from the Barrow Environmental Observatory site, Barrow, Alaska, USA - NGEE PermafrostL2-A... | ecosystem: Environmental > Terrestrial > Soil > Wetlands >... | reverse complement strand
TCAACCAGCCGGACCGCCTCCTGCTTGAACTCAAGCGTGTAACGCCCTCGCTTCGACTTCGTCATCTTCGCTTCCCCTTCGCATTACAACAGCTCGCTAAGGGATACGTTTTGCGGGGGCAAGGTCAGTAGACTCGGAAACCACGTCGAATCAGAAGTGCAGTCGCTTCGGCCCTGTTCGCGGCTTCGATCAAATTAGAGTTGAGAGGCATCCTCCCAAGATACACTCCTTTCCTTCGATAGGTCGGCTTTCAACGTTTCAGAACGAGCTGACCCACTATAGATCACGCCGCCCTTCCAGCGCGCGGGTCATAGTGACTTCATCGGCATACTCAATATCCGAGCCGGCGGGCACACCCGTAGCGATGCGGGTAACGCGAAGCGCGGAGTGCGTCTTGCGAATCTCATCCAGTAAATAGCGAGCGGTCGCCTCGCCTTCGACCGTTGGACTTGTAGCCAATATCAGTTCGTCGGTTTCGGCGAGGCGAGGCCAGAGGTTGCGGAGGCGGAGTTGCTCCGGTCCGACGCCGTTGACCGGAGAAAGCGTTCCATGAAGCACGTGATAAAGCCCTTGGAAGCTGCGGGTCTTTTCTATGCCGGAGATGTTGGTCGGTTCTTCGACGATGCAAATGAGGCGGGTATTTCGTGTCGGTGACGTGCAGTAAGCGCAGGGATCCGTGTCGGTGATGTTGTTGCAGATCGAGCACAAACGCAGGTGCTTCTTCAGTGTGAGAATTGCGTCGGCGAGCGCAGCAGCATCGCCTTCCGACGAGCGCAGCACATGGAACGCAAAGCGCTGCGCGGACTTCGTGCCAACTCCGGGCAGCTTGCGGAGCTGCTCGATGAGGCGCTCCATCGGTTCGGCAAAACGTGTAGCCATAATCTAGAGGCCAGGAAGGCCGAGGCCGCCGAGCATGGAACTGGCCTGGGCTGCTTCGGCTGCGGTGACTTTGCGGCTGGCTTCGTTGACGGCGGCGACGATGAGGTCTTCGAGCATCGTGATGTCGCCGCTTGCGGCGGAAGCTGCCGCGGGCGCGATGGTGATCGTGAGCAACTCCTTCTTGCCGTTCATGCGGGCCGTGACTGCTCCGCCGCCAGACGTCGCCTCGAAGGTCTGCGCGGTGAGGCGTTCGTCCATTTGCTGCTTCATCTGCTGCGCTTGCTCGAGCATCGCGCCGAGTTGGGAAATATCCATCGTGGTTGTCCTGTGAGTTGCTAGTCCTTGTCGCGAAGGTCGATGACGTTGCGGATCTCCGCGGAGAAGAGCTTGCGGGCTTGCTGGACGATTGGATGCTTCTCGGCGAGTTCGCTGACGCTTCCCGCGGCTGCGGCGCGCTTTGGTTTAGGAGCAGCTATGGCGCCTGTTTCTCCGGGAAGAAGGTTGAGACGGAGCTTCACGTTGTGCTGCGCGAGGACGGACTTGATAGTGTTCAGCGCATCCGCGTTGATGAGCAGCGGCAGCATTGTTGCCGAAACTGTTGTTTGAACGGTGAGGGTGTCCGGGGTTGCGGTGAAGGTGGCGTCGGCCAGCTTGTCGGAGGCGGATTGCTGGCCCTTGGTGGCGGCCAGGGCGTCGACGACGGCGTTCTGCAAGGCAGTCATATCGAGTGCCGTTTCAGCGGCAGGGACGAGCCGTGGGCCGTCGGCGGCTGGTCGAGGTGCGGGAGCTTCGGCGAGGGCGAGAGAGCCTATCGTTGCGGGTTTGGAGCTTACCGCCTCGGGCTGGGGGCTGCGGGCTTGCGGTTGTGGTGTTGTGGGCTGCTGAGGTTGAGTGGGGCTGGTTGTCGAGGAACGAGGGGTTGACGTTTGAGGTGCGAGGGCTGGCGCTGTCGCGCGGGCTGAGGGCGTCGTGCGCGGCGCGCTTTGCGGAGCGGGGCCGAGTTGCGAGAGGAGGTCCTCGACCGGCAGAAGACGCTGAACATGCACCAGCTTGAGCAGGCCGAGTTCGAGGTGGAAGCGCTGCTCCTGGCGGAACCCGAGGTCGTCGAACGTCCGCAGCATGATGCTGAGGAAGCGGGAAAGCTCCTCCTCGGTGAAGAGCAGCGCGGAACGGGCTGCGCGTTTGCGTTCCTCCGGGGATATCTGAAGCAGGTCGGCGGCGATGCCGGTTGCGTCGGCGTCGGGCGAGAGGTTGGTGATCTTCGCCACAGTACAGTTCCGCAGGTAGCGGACGAACTGGCGGGCCAACTGCTGGGCCCCGTTGCCGGCGTCGAGGAGGCGGTTGACGATCGCGAGGACATCCGCCGAGTTGTTCTCGGAGACGGCTTCGAGCACCTGTTCGTAGATCACGTTCGAGACCGTTCCCATCAGGTCGCGGACTTCGTCGGCGGAGAGCGCAGGACGACCATCAACCGTGGGCGCGGAGGCAATAGCCTGGTCCATGATCGACAGCGCATCGCGCATCGAGCCATCTCCGGCTTCGGCCAGCAGCGAGAGTGTGGCGTCGTCGGCGAGGATGTTCTCAGCCTTCGCGATGAGCTGTAGCTGGCCGACGATGTCGTCGAGCTTGACGGCGTGGAAGCTGAAGTGCTGGCAGCGCGAGCGGATGGTTTGCGGTATGTCCTCGGGCTGCGTTGTGGCCATCATGAAGATGATGTGGTCGGGCGGCTCTTCCAGCGTCTTGAGCAGGGCATTGAAGGCCGCGTCGGTGATCTGGTGGGCTTCGTCGAGGATGTAGATCTTGTACTTGTCGCGCGACGGGCGATAGCGCGCGGCGTCGCGAAGCTCGCGGATTTCGTCGATGCCGCGGTTGGTGGCGGCGTCGATTTCGATTACGTCAACCGCGTTGCCCTGACGGATTTCCACGCAGGATTCGCAATCGTTGCAGGGTTCGGGCGTGGGGCGTTTCGGTGTGCCGACTTCCGTCCGGCAGTTGAGGGCCGAGGCCAGGATGCGGGCGATGGTCGTCTTGCCGATGCCGCGATGGCCGGAGAAAATGTAGCCGTGCGCGATTCGATTTTGCGCCAGCGCGTTGAGCAGGGTGCGGGTGACGTGGTCCTGTCCGACAACATCGGAGAAGAGCGTAGGGCGGTACTTGCGGGCTAAAACCTGATAGGCCATCGGCGACTTGATTGTATCGCCCGCGGCTGTGGAGGTGTCTCCTGCTCCCAGGCCACTCCCCCGGTTATTGGCGCAAAGTGCCTTATCGAGATGGGTTAGGCCCGTACCCCCGGGTGGCGATGGCCGGGGTATGCTCATCAGCTTCCGGTTTCGGTGGCGTGCATAGGGGTGGCCCCCTCCCCGGGGGGGTACTTTAGGCTTCAAAATTTAGACAGCACAGGACTTAGGTTTTTTGGGGTATACCCCTGGCCAGGCGCTGGCGGCCAAATGCGAAAGCCCAGCGGGTGGCTGGGCTTCGGTGGCAGCTCTATGTCTTCAGTATATAGAGGGTGTCAATAGGTTGAGGGTTAGTGCAGTTTGTAAGTAGTTGATTTGGATGGAGAAAATAAATATCGGTTGTGGGCAGGAAGACACGGTTGGGGTTTTGGGTTGTCCACGAGATGAAGGGCGCTTGGGTGGTGGGAGTTCCGGCTTCGGTGGAACCCCGCTCATGACGATGAGGCCGTCATGAACGGGGCACCCCTGCGTCAACGGACATGGGAGCGGGATCGTAAAGCCAGATCATCGCGTATGTATCGAGAAGGGCTCCGTTCATCAGGCTTGCTTAAGCTTCATGTTCAACATCGGCGTCTTGCTGGGCGAACCTCTGAACCTGCTCCCAGATAGGCTGGGCGAGATCGACGCGCGGATCGAGATCGAGCGGCTTGTTCCTGCCCGCGCCGTACCCCCTGATGAAGTGCGTCTGTCCAGCGTCGTCGGTGAAGACTCCGCCGCCGGCAACGAGCGTTACGTCGGCCATATTTTGATTGCTCATGTCTGGCACTTTCTCGAAGTAGTTTACTTCAGATGGGAGGGCGTCCATGTCAACTCTTCAATCTCCGACAGCGAGAGATGGGTACCCGGCGTGAACCGCCTCTGACGACTCTATTCATGTTGTTGAAAACCGCTTCAAAAAAGAGGCTTTTGCTTTGGCTTGCGCCTTGGCTTTGCTCTTTTTGATTTCTTGGCAACGTGTTTCAATTCGGTCAAAACTCGTTTCTGAGCACCTTCCTCAAGCCAGCGCAGACATTCGGAAAGGTCATCTGTCCAAACTTCATTGGGCAACTTCGACACTGGCTGAAAGATCGCTATCTTAGTGGGCTCGTGGTCGCGCGGCAGTAGCCAATCTCCCAATGTGTACCTGAAAGATTTCCAGTCATTGGTTGACGGTTGCATGTTTACCGCCAGGATATCGAATTGTCCGAACCTATAGGGACGCGTGTCTTCAATCTTCGATTTCGTGACCTTCAGTTTCTGGTCGGAGTCAGGAAGCGCCTCCTTCACGGTGGTCGTGCCAGTGCGTGTTTTTTGCACCTCGACAACGTACAACGAGCCCTGCTCATAGTGCTTAGGGTGAAAGAGCTTGGGCTCTCCCTTCTCACTCCTTTGCAGCTTGACTTGAACGCGAACCTCTCTCCCTTCTTTGACTAGGAGACTATCGTATGGGAGGTCCTCGTCTCGATTGATCGCTGAGGCTGTCCAACCGTTCCCCAGTTCAGGAACCACATCGCTTTCAAAGATCGCTTCCGCGAGAATCCCCCGAAGACCTCGCTTTGTGAGGTCCGAGGACTTCTCGATCGCATCCAAAAGCACGCTTCCACTGATTCCCCACCGCTCTTCCAACTTGTGCGGTGCCACTTCCTCCAAGAACCGCCGGAGCACCCGTCGCTCTTCCGGGGAGAGATTGTTGATCGCTTGCTTGATCCCGTCCAAAGTGTCGTTCATTTGACCGGTCTCCCCGGATTATTGGGAGTGAACCCACGTATCTCCGCGCGACTCACCATCACCCGCCCACCAATTGTCCAGGTCTTCAATCTGCCCTTTTGAACGAGCCGGGCGACGGCTTGCCGGGTTATGCCGCGCAGCCTTGCAGCCTCTGCTTGGGAAATCAAGTCGGAAATATCCACAAAATTGGTTGACAATGTAAACCTATTACCCTACAATTGTGTTTGGTAGACCTTCCTATGAGCGTAATGCAGAACGCCCCCATAATCGAGACAAGTGAGAAAGCAAACGTAGACGCTAACCACGTTCTCCATCCTTCTGCTCTCGTTGGGAGGGAGCCGTTTTTCAAAACTGCCCGCGGTGCCGCATATCTCGGCGATTCGTTGGAGATTCTGCGCGACATGCCATCCGGAAGTCTCAATCTGGTCGTCACCTCGCCCCCATACGCGCTGCACTTCAAGAAAGCCTATGGAAATGAGAGCAAAGACCGTTATGTCGAATGGTTCCTTCCGTTCGCTCGGGAGATTTTCCGCGTTCTCGCCAACGATGGCAGTTTCGTTTTGAATATTGGTGGCAGCTACAACAAAGGTGTGCCTACTCGCTCGCTGTATCACTTTCGACTTTTGTTGGCCTTGGTGGATGAGATTGGTTTTCATCTCGCTCAAGAGCTTTTTTGGTACAACCCGGCGAAGATGCCGATGCCTGCCGAGTGGGTCACGGTTAGACGCATTCGGGTTAAAGATTCCGTGGAATACGTCTGGTGGTTCTCCAAGACCGCTCACCCGAAAGCCTCCAACCTCAATGTATTGAGGGAGTACAGCGATGATATGTTGAGGCTCAATCGAAAGGGAGTCCGCGAAACTGTTCGACCTTCTGGGCATGTCATTCGAGAATCCTTCAATCAAATCGCCGCTGGCGGGTCAATCCCCTCAAACGTCGTCGAAGCTGAGTTCGAGGTGTTTCCCGAAACCATGATGAAGATGGGCAATAACTCCGCAAACGACGTCTATACGCAGCGTTGCAAACAAGCGGGTGTCACCATTCATCCGGCCCGTTTCCCGTCCCAACTGCCAAGGTTTTTCATCAAAATGCTGACCGAACCGGATGACCTCGTTTGCGACCCATTCGGCGGATCCCTAACCACTGGCTTTGTCGCAGAGCAGCTTGAACGCCGGTGGATTTCTGGCGACATGTCGGAGGAATATTTGCAAGCGGGCAAATACCGATTTGAGGCAAGCGAGCAGTCTCCGAAGCTATTCTGACCACTCGCCAATACTAATGCCGAGGGCCTTCATCTTGCGGTAGAGGTGCGAGCGTTCGAGGCCGAGGCTTCGGTTCGTTCGAGCCTTTTTGAAGACCCGTGGCGCCCTAGCAAGGGATGACGAACATGTATTCAGGATTGGCTTTTGCGAAACTGAGTATGCGAGCGTCGCGAGTGATGAGGGTGAGGTCTTGGAGGTGCGCTGTGGCGATTAAGATGCAGTCGCCGGGGTCGCCGGAGCCATAGGAAGGAGCGATCTCGGCGGCTTCGGAGGCGATGTCGGTGTCGATCGCGATGACGCTTACCCGAAGGCGCCGTATAGCGTCGTCGAACCACTGGCGCGAGGTCATGCCTCTGAGATCGGGGCGACTTGGTGGGTGGCGTTTGCGGGAGGCGAAGGTCAACTCCCACACGCTAATTGCGGATGCGCGTAGATGATCTGTTTGTTGCGATAGAAGGATCGCTGCGGCAGCCGCTGGCCGGATGAGGACGCCATTTCCAAACCAAAGAAGGGAGTTGGTATCGAAGAGAAGACGGTCGCTCATGCCGCCTGATTACTCCCCTGTTTGCGCTCGTTCGCTCCGTCTTCTTTCCAAAGTTTCATCGCTTGCTCGTAGATCGGCTTTGTAAGGTCGATGCGCGGATCGAGATCGAGTTGCTGATCCTTCATGGAACCGTACCCGTACAGCTTGTATTCGCGACCGTCGGTATAGCGAATAATGGAGTACTCGCCAAAGTTGAGAACTTCAGAAGGAATTTCGATGCCCTCCTCGTTAAATTGCGGTTCTGCCATATAGGCCTCCTGCACTCAGATTTTACTCCTGCGAGTTACTCGCCGATGCTGATGCCGAGTGCCTTCATCTTGCGGTAGAGGTGCGACCGCTCCAGCCCCAGCGCCTCGGCCGCGCGGGTGACGTTGCCGTGGGAGCGATCGAGTTCCTTGAGGATGTAGTCGCGCTCATAGGCTTCGCGGGCCTGTAGGAGCGTGGCGAACTCTTCGCGGTTGGCGCTGCGGCCCGGCGTCAGTCCATCCGTGCGCTGCACCAGCATCGGCAGGTGCTTCGGTTCGAGGCGCGTGGCCTTGGGGTTCAGGATCAGCACGCGCTCGATGACGTTGCGCAACTCGCGCACGTTGCCTGGCCAGTGGTAGGTCTTGAGTTGCGTGATCGCAGAGTCGGAAATTTCGACGCGGGGCCGGCCGTATTGCGCGCCGAACTCCTGAAGAAATTCCTTGACCAGCAGCGGGATGTCTTCCTTGCGATCACGCAGCGGCGGAACGAAAAACGGGATGACGTTGAGGCGGTAGAAGAGGTCTTCGCGGAAGTTGCCGCGGGAAATTTCTTCTTCGAGGTCCTTGTTGGTGGCGGCGATCACGCGAGCGTCGATGTGGACGGGCGTGGATGCGCCGACGGGGTAAAAACGCTGTTCGTCGAGCGCGCGTAAGACCTTGGCCTGCGTTTTGAGGCTCATATCGCCCACTTCGTCGAGGAAAAGTGTGCCTCCATCGGCGCGCTCGAACGTGCCGCGTTTTTCGGCGGGCTGCGTCGGGCCGCCGGCACCGTGGCGGTAGCCGAAGAGTTCGGTTTCGATGAAGTCTTCGGGGATGGCGGCGCAGTTGAGTTCGACGAAGACCCGCTCTCGGCGCAGCGATTCCGCGTGCATGGCGCGGGCGATCAACTCCTTGCCGGTGCCGGACTCGCCATAGATCAGCACGCGGCCATTGGTCGGGGCCATCAGTTTGATTTGCTGCCGAAGTGCCTTCATCGGCACGGACTGCCCGGTGACGGGGCCCTTGGAAGCGAGTTGCCGCGCGAACTCTTGATTGTCTTCGCGCAGGTGGTGGGCCTTGATGGCGTTGCGCAGCACGAGCAGCGTGCGGTCGAGCGAGAGCGGCTTTTCGAGGAAGTCGTACGCGCCGAGTTTGGTCGCGCGCACCGCGGCTTCGATCGTTCCATGCCCGGAGATCATGATGACCTCCGGTGAGTCGGCGAGTGGCTCCGTGGGGTTGGCGCCCTTGATTGTTTTGAGCACGTCGAGGCCGTCGCCATCGGGCAGCCAGATGTCGAGCAGCACCGCTTCATACGGCGCATCGCGCAGCAGGGCAAGGGCCTCGGTGGCGCTGCCGGTAGTGGTGACCGCGTAATCCTCTTCGCGCAGGATGGCTTCGAGCGAGTCGCGGATGTCGGCTTCGTCGTCGACGATCAGAACGTGGTTCATAAAGGAAGAGTGTAGAGCGTAGAGTGTAGAGCGTAGAGAGAGCCGATGGTCACTTCCATCAGACTACCTCTTCGACGGGAGTGGATGCCGGGGTTTGTATGTCGGACGGTTCGCCATCCATGTTGGATGCGGGACGGAGCTCCATGATGAACTTTGCGCCGGCGGGGAGATTGCGCTCCGCGCGGATGGAGCCTTGATGCTCCTGCAAAATCTGCGCCGCAATGGAGAGTCCAAGGCCGGTGCCTCGCTCTTTGGTGGAGAAGTAAGGCAGGAAAAGCCGCTCGCGCATTTCGTCGGTGAGGCCGGGGCCGGTGTCGGCGACGCAGAGCTCGACCATGCCGGAATCGAGCAGGCAGGTCGAAACATAAAGCTCGCGGAGCAGGGAATCGTGCATGGCCTCGGCGGCGTTGTCGATGAGGTTGGAGAGCGCGCGCTTGAGGGCCTCGGGGTCGGCGAGCACCAGCGGAAGATTCGGCGCAAGCGTGCGCACCACGCGGATGTTCGCCATGCGGCCGGCGAACAGCGCGAGCGAGTTTTCGACGATGGTGTTGAGGTCGGCGGGGTGCGGCCGCGCGCTGGGAAACTGCGCCAGCGCGGAGAACTGGTCAACCAGCGAGCGCATGGTTTCAACCGACGCGGTGATGATCTCCGAGCTGCGCCGGATGACGACCGGCGAGTTGCTTTCAACGTCATGCTCGGCGAGCAGAGGCGCGAGGCGATCGATATGGCGGTGGATTTGCTCCGCGTTCAGGGAGATCGGCGTCAGCGGGTTCTTGATCTCATGGGCAACGCGGCGGGCGACTTCCTTCCATGCGCTCTGCTTCTGCGCGCGCAGCAGTTCCGTAACATTTTCGAGCACCAGCACGTAGCCGAGATGCTGTCTGCTTGGCGCCCCGGTGCTTTCGAGCAGGGCGACCGTCGCGGAAAGATGGATGGCGCCGGCGTTCGACGCCATCTGCATTTCCGCCGACGCGCTGCCCATGCGATGCGAGCGGCGCAGCAGCCGATCGAGCGACTCGGTGATCTCGGGCGTAAAGATATTCGCCAGCGACAGGCCGACGAAGTGCTTCTGTCCGCCGGGGTCGAGCAACTCGGAAAAGGCGCGGTTGGCCACGACGATTTGCCGCTGCGGCGATAGAGTAACGACGCCGTTGGGGATGGTTTCGATGATGGTTTCAAGCTCGGTGCGGCGGGCCTGGAGGGCGGTGTTGGCCTCGGAGAGCTGGGCTGTGGACTGCTCGGCCAATGCGCGCGAGGATTCGAGGTCGGTCGCCATGGCGTTGAAGCTGTCGACCAGTTCGCCGAGTTCTTCCGTGGCGGACGCGCCGACACGGCGCGCATAGTCGCCGGCGGCGATGGCTTCCATGGCGTCGGCGAGGGACTCGACCGGCCGCGTGACCTGCTTGGAGAGATTGAGGGCGAGCCAACAGCAGGCGAAGAGCGCCAGACTGGTGGTCAGGAGTAGGAGAAGCATGTAGAGATTGCGGATCGTCCGGCGTTCGCGAAACAGCGACCAATAGTTGGCGGTCGCGGCGCTCAGCCGTTTGGCGTTGGCCGTAATCTCGGGCGGGATGGGAAGCCCGACGACGACGAGCGCCCCGGTCTTGACGCGGGCCGTGGCAAGAACGTAGTTGAGGCCGCCAAGACTATACAGCGAGCCATCGTTGCGGCGGGCCGCGCTCAAAATGGCTGGGAGAGCAGGGCCGGGTAGTGGCACTTCTTCGATGCGCGGTGGGACCGACCCGTCGTCGGTTGCGGACCCGGTGGGCCGCGACGTCTTGAGCTGCGTGAGGCTGCCGGACTGGGGAACGTTCAGCGAGGCGATGGGCCGAGCGTCGCTGTAGACGATGGTGAAGCCGCCTTGCAGAGTGACGTCGTGGTGGTGCAGTTCGCGCAGGGTAGCTGCGTCCGCGTCGCGGCCGGTAGCGGTCGACGTAGAGAGGCTGATGGCGATGGATTCGGCTTCGGCGTGCGCGTTGTCGGTGGCGTACTTGGTGATGTTGGCGACCAGATCGTTGGACTCGTCGCGCATCTCCGAGCTGGACTGCGAGAACCAGCGCTCGACGGAGCGGTTCATCAGCAGATAGCTGAAAAGGAACATGAAGACGAGGGGAACGACGGAGACCAGGACCGCTCCCCACAACATGCGGGTGCGAAGGCGCGTGCCGAGTACCCCCGAGCGCTGGTCGGCGTAAAGCTTGAGGACGTTGCGGACAAGCAGGATGAGGACGGCGATGAAGAGTAGAAACGATATCGTCGAAAGGGCGATGAAGACGAGGGTTTGAGTGGGCGAGTCCGGGTTCAGGATTTTAAGATTGAAGGCGTTGAGAGTGACGGGGACCAGCAAAAGCATCACCAGGCACACGCCCAGCGTGATGACTAAAGCCCGGCGCCTTCCTGCCGCGGTTCCCATGGGGAGAAGTTTACCTGTTTCCGGTTGTGACGGCGCTTACAGCAACTCTCCGATCGGCGTGAACTCGCGCTGCTGCGCTTCGGCGACGGCCTTGTAGGTCAGCGTGCCATTGTGCGTGTTGACGCCCTCGGCGATGCCGGGGTTCGCCTTGATCGCCCCTGCTGCTCCGAGGTTCGCAAGCTGGCGCACATACGGCAGCGTCGCATTCGTCAGCGCGAGCGTGCTGGTGTTCGGCACGGCTGCCGGCATGTTGGTGACGCAGTAGTGGACCACGCCATCGACGACGTAACTCGGGTCGGAATGCGTTGTGGGGCGAGCGGTTTCGATACATCCGCCCTGGTCGATGGCCACGTCCACGATGACTGCACCTTTCTTCATCTTGGCAACCATCGCTTTGGTAACGATCTTGGGGGCGGCAGCCCCGGGGATGAGGACGCCGCCGATGACGAGGTCGGCCTCACAGACGGCGCGTTCGACGTTGTACGCATTCGATGCCAGCGTGTAGACGCGGCCGGAGAAGATGTCGTCGAGTTCGCGCAGGCGGTTGAGGTTCAGGTCGACGAGGGTGACTTTCGCGCCCATGCCGAGCGCGATCTTCGCGGCGTTGGTGCCGACGATGCCTCCGCCGATGATGCAGACGTTGCCCGGTGAAACGCCGGGGACGCCGCCCAGCAAAACGCCGCGAAGA
>Ga0209483_1002958_pt1 | contig 11407 bp, 13 predicted proteins | sample NGEPerA_FD_184508 | JGI IMG/M metagenome (GOLD analysis project Ga0209483, IMG submission 184508) | Arctic peat soil microbial communities from the Barrow Environmental Observatory site, Barrow, Alaska, USA - NGEE PermafrostL2-A... | ecosystem: Environmental > Terrestrial > Soil > Wetlands >... | reverse complement strand
CCCAAATCGCGCCGCAGGGGTGTGGGCCGCGCCTTGGTGCGAAAAGCTGCGACTCATGCGCAAGGCTTGGGAGCCGGGGCGCTGTTTCTGGAAGTGGCCAAAGATAACGAAGCCGCCCAGAAACTTTATTCCGGGCTGGGGTTCAAGCCGGTGGGACTGCGCAAGGCCTATTTTGACGGCAAGGATGCGCAGGTTATGAGGGTCACTCTTCCGCTCCCGAAGCCGGCGCTTCCGAATCCGGGGGATTTCGCCTAAGTTTGGCTGGCAATCGCGCACGGGGATGAATGGTGACGCGGATCGAGAAACTCTGCGTCGAAAAGGGCCTGCGGATGACCGAGCAGCGCCGGGTGATCGCGCGCGTGCTGTCGGGCGCGGGCGACCATCCCGACGCGGAAGAACTTTATCGCCGGGCCGCCGCGGTTGACCCTCATATTTCCATCGCCACGGTCTATCGCACCGTCAAGCTGTTCGAGGATGCCGGCATCCTGGAGCGGCACGATTTCCGTAATGGTCGCGCCCGCTATGAAGAAGTGCCGGAGAGCCATCACGATCACCTCATCGATGTGCATACCGGCAGCGTGATCGAATTCCGCAACGAAGAGATCGAGAAGCTCCAGCGCCGCGTCGCCGAGGAGCTTGGCTTCGAGCTGGTGGATCACCGGCTCGAACTCTATGGCGTGCCGAAGGGCAAGAAACTCAAGCCTTGATGCCTACCATTCGCGCGGCGTTCGTTCTGACAGTCTTTGTGGCTGTGACGCTCTTTTTAATTCCATTCCAGTGGCTGCTGCTGGCATTGAACCTGCCCGCGCGCCGCAGCTTCCCGCATCGTTATCATCGCTTTGTCGCCTATCTGTTCGGCATCCGGATTCGTGTGCTGGGCAAGCCGCCCGCTGGCGCCGCGTTGCTTCTGGCCAATCATTCCAGCTGGCTGGACATTGTGATCTTTTCCGCGGTGACGCCGTTGTCCTTTGTGGCAAAATCGGAAGTGAATAGCTGGCCATTCTTCGGCACCTTGGCACGCTTGCAGCGCACCGTGTTTGTCACCCGCGCCAAACGCAGCGAGGCCGGTGTCGCCCGCGACGCGATCGCCGAGCGGCTGGCTCAGGGCGATGTGCTGGTGCTGTTTCCGGAAGGCACTTCAAACGATGGCAACTCGGTTCTGCCCTTCAAGAGCGCGTTGCTCAGCGCCGCGGACACGGCCCTGCATCAGGGCCGCAAAGTGGTCGTGCAGCCGGTTTCCACTGCCTATGTGGCGCGCGAAGGCATCCCCATGGGGCGCGAAAACCGCCCGCTTTACGCCTGGTATGGCGACATGGAACTGGTGCCGCATTTGTGGGAGGCCTTGCAGGCCGGGCCCGTGGACGTGGTGGTGCAATTTCACCCCCCGCTTGAGGCCATGGACCGCAAGGAACTTGCGCGAGTGGCATGGGACACGGTCAGAAAAGGCCAGGCGGATGCGCTAGCTGGCAATCCTGCGATATGATACTGCCCCAGACCCCATGAAAAAGCTCTTCATCAAGACCTATGGCTGCCAGATGAACGCCTATGACTCGGCGCGCATGGCGGACCTTCTTGCGCCTTTGGGCTTTGTCGGAGCTGAAGCGCCTGCCGACGCTGACATGGTGATCCTCAACACTTGTCACATCCGCGAAAAGGCCACCGAGAAGGTCTATTCCGAACTGGGCCGCCTCCGCGTCCTCAAAGCGACAAAGGAAAAAACCGGCGGCCGTATGATTGTCGCCGTGGCCGGCTGCACCGGCCAAGCCGAAGGCGAAGAGATCATCGCTCGCGCCCCGGTGGTGGATCTGGTGGTGGGGCCACAATCCTATCATCGCCTGCCGGAAATGATCGCCCGCATCGCCCGCGGCACGGGCGAACGGGTCGAAGCCGATTTTCCCGCCTTGGAAAAATTCGACGCCTTGCCGGAAGCGGTCTCGGACACCGGCGTGAGCGCCTTTCTCACCGTGCAGGAAGGCTGCGATAAATTCTGCAGCTTTTGTGTGGTGCCTTACACCAGAGGCCCCGAACATTCCCGCCCCCCGGAAAAGATTCTGGCAGAGGGGCGCGCTTTGTCGGCGCGCGGCGCGCGCGAGATCGTGCTCCTGGGCCAGAACGTCAACGCCTATCGCGGCACGGATGTGAAAGGCACGGTCTGGTCGCTGGCCCGGCTGATCGAGGCGCTGGCGGATATCAAAGAGGTCTTGCGCATCCGCTACACCACCAGCCATCCCCGCGACATGGGCGATGACCTGATCGAAGCGCATGGCGGTATCGAAAAGCTGATGCCACTTCTGCATCTGCCGGTTCAGTCGGGTTCGGATATTGTGCTGGAAGCGATGAACCGCCAGCACACGGCCGATGATTATCGCCGCTTGATCGGCCGCATCCGCGACAGGCGTCCCGACATGGCGTTCTCGTCGGATTTCATCGTGGGATTTCCCGGCGAAAGCGACCAGGATTTCGAAGCCACGGTCCAGCTGGTGCGCGAGGTGGGCTATGCGCAGTGTTTTTCCTTCAAATACAGTCCTCGTCCAGGCACGCCGGCGGCCGCGCAAAAAAAACAGGTAGCCGAAAGCGTCAAGACAGCGCGGCTGGAGGTTTTGCAAAAGCTGCTTCTGGCGCAGCAGGACCAGGCCAACAACGCCACCATCGGCCGCACATTGGATGTGTTGTTCGAAAAGCCGGGCCGCAACGCCGGCCAGATCGTGGGCCGCACGCCCCATCTGCAGCCGGTCCATGTCGATGCGCCTGCCGCGCTGATCGGCGGCATCCGTCCGGTGCGGATCGAAGCCCTCATGGGTAACAGTCTCAGGGGAATGCTGGTTTGAGCGCCCGCGCCAAATCTTCGCCGCACAAGGGCGAACAGCTTCTTCTGGAATTCGGCAACAACAAACTGGTGGCCGCGCTGTCGGGCCCTCATCAGAAGCATTTCGCGCGGCTTGAGCAGCGCCTTTCCATTCTCATCACCCAGCGCGGCAATCTGATCGCCTTGTCGGGCCCTTCGGATACGCGCGCCCGGACGGCGGCGATCCTGCGCGCGCTCTATGCAAGGCTGGAAGCGGGTGAAAGCATCACTCTGGCCGAAGTGGATGCGGAGGTTCGCTTCACCGATCACGCGGCAACCGGCCGTGGCGCGAACGAAGGCGCCATCCGCACCGCCGGCTCGCGCATCACCAAGCCCCGCAATCCCGCGCAAAGCGCCTATCTCGATCTGATGCGCGACAATCCGCTGGTGTTCGGGGTCGGACCTGCGGGAACAGGCAAGACTTACCTCGCCGCCGCGTTCGGCGCGCATATGCTGTTCCAGCGCCGGGTTGAACGCCTGATCCTCTCCCGGCCTGCCTTGGAAGCGGGCGAACGGTTGGGCTTCCTTCCCGGCGATCTCAAGGAAAAGATCGATCCCTATCTGCGCCCGCTCTATGACGCGCTGTTTGACGTTCTGGGCGAGCAGACCACGCGGCTGATGGATCAAGGCGTGATCGAAGTGGCGCCGCTGGCCTTCATGCGCGGCCGCACCTTGACCCGCGCCTTTGTCATCCTGGACGAGGCGCAGAACACCACGGCCGCCCAGATGAAGATGATGCTGACCCGACTGGGCGAGGACAGCCAGATGGTGGTGACGGGCGATCCGTCGCAATCCGATCTGCCCGGCAATGTCGCCACTGGTCTCAACGAGGCGCTTTCCATCCTCAAAGATGTGGAAGGCGTGGGCGTCACCCGATTCGGCGAGGCCGATGTGGTGCGCCACGCCCTCGTCAGCCATGTCGTCGCCGCCTATAGTAAGCATGGCAAATGACCGCCAAAGGCATTCTTGTGGTGGTGGACGATCAGGGTTGGCGCAGATTTCGCGGGCTTGTGCCCGGGCTCACGCGCGCCGCTGCCGCGGCGGCCAAGGGAGCCGGATTTCGCGGGTCCTGGTCGCTCACCGTGCTACTGTCGAATGACCGCAGGTTGAAGACGCTCAATCGCGATTTTCGCGGCAAGGACAAGGCGACCAATGTCCTGTCTTTTCCCACCGCGTCCAACAAAGACAAATATCGCGGCGACGTGGCGCTGGCCTTGGGCGTAACGCGCCGCGAAGCCAAACAGGCCGGCAAACGCGTCGCCGATCACGCCACGCATCTGGTGGTGCATGGCATTCTGCATCTGGCGGGTCATGATCATGTCCGCGCCCGCGACGCCAAAGTGATGGAAGCATTGGAGATCGCGATTCTTGCCCGCTTGGGCATCGCCAATCCTTACGAGGTGGTGGCGGGATGAACGACGCGCCCAATGGTCATCATACCCCGCTGTTCAAGCGGCTGATGCAGCTCCTGCGAGGCGAGAATGCCTCCAGCGCCGCGATGCGTGAAAGCCTGGAGGAGGTGATCGAGGAGAGCGACCGCAAGGAACCGGCGCTTTCCCAGCAAGAGCGGGTGATGCTCTCCAATCTCCTGTCATTCGGCGAGTTGAAAGTCTCCGACGTGATGCTGCCCCGGGCCCAGATCGTGGCGGCGGACGAGGATACGCCGCTGGCGGAACTGATGAGCCTGTTCCGTGAAGCCAAACATTCCCGCCTGCCGGTCTATCGCGAGAATCTCGACGACCCGACCGGACTGGTTCATGTGAAAGACGTGCTCACCTTGCTCGAGCCCAATGGCGCGAATGACTATCGCCTCACGTCGGCAAAGATCGCGCGTATCCGGCGGCCGATCCTGTTCGCGCCGCCCTCGATGCGCGCGCTCGATCTCTTGCTCAAGATGCAGGCCAGCCACACCCATCTGGCCCTGGTGATCGACGAATATGGCGGCACCGACGGGCTGGTTTCGATCGAGGACATCATCGAAGAGATCGTGGGTGACATCGCCGATGAGCATGACGAGGAAGCGCCTGCATTGAAGCGCGACGAGGACGGCTTCGTCGCCGATGCGCGCGTCGAGCTGGAAGATTTCAAGGCCGAAACCGGCGTCGATCTGGCTACCTCCGAAGCCGATGAGGCTGTCGATTCCCTGGGCGGGTTGGTGGCATCGCTGGTGGGACGGGTGCCGCAACGTGGCGAGATCATCGCCCATCCGTCCGGCTATGAATTCGAAGTGCTGGAGGCCGATCCGCGCCGCATCAAGCGGCTTCGCATTCGGCGCGGCGAAGCCCATCTCCCGGCATGACGGCATGGCTTGACCGGTTGGGCAACCGCGTCCGCGGCCTGAAAGGCTGGCGGCGCGTGGGGCTGGCGTTTCTGGCCGGCGCCATCTCGGCCCTGGGCTTTGCCCCCGTTGAATTCTTTCCCGCCCTGCTGCTGGGTTTTGCCGCGCTGGTTTTGCTGCTGGATGGGGCGGCCGCGGGCCCGCGACCCTGGCGCATTGCCGCGCTGTGCGGCTGGAGCTTCGCTTTCGGCCAATATCTGATCGGCTGGCATTGGATCGGCTACGCTTTCATGGTCGATCCCTCCGCCCATCTCTGGCAATTGCCCTTCGCCATTCTGCTGCTCAGCGCCGGCTTGGCGCTCTATGCCGGCGTTGCCTGTGCGCTGGCGATGCTCTTGTGGCGCGATGGGCTGTCGCGGCTTTTGATCTTTTCCGCTTTCTATGCCGCGGCGGAATGGGTGCGCGGTCATGCCCTCACCGGTTTTCCCTGGAATCTGCAGGCCTATGGTTGGGGCGCGTCCTGGGCGGTGATGCAGAGCGCGTCCGTGATCGGCGCCTATGGCTTGTCCTTTCTCACCATCCTTCTGGGCGCGTCCCTGGCCGAATTCTGTACCCGTCGCCGGCTCGCGCCGCTGGCGATGATTCTTCTGTTCGCGGGTCTTTGGGCCTATGGCGCCGTCCGCCTCTCCACCACGCCCACGCAAGACATTCCCGGCATCCTGGTGCGGCTGGTGCAGCCGGACATCCCGCAGAACCAGAAATACGTACGCCGCTTTGTGGTGCGCAATTGGCAAAGGCTGGTGGATCTTTCCGAACAGCCCGGTCCGGTCACACACATTATTTGGCCAGAAGCGGCGCCGTCATTCCTGCTCGACCGCTCGCCCATGGCCCTGGACCAGATCGCGTTGCTGACGGGGGACAACCGCACCTTGATCACCGGCGCGGCGCGGGCGGTGGTTTCCGGGGGACAACCTCGCTTTTATAACTCCCTCTATATTTTCGGTCCGGGCGGAAAGATCGACGCCATCTACGACAAATTCCATCTGGTGCCGTTCGGCGAATATGTCCCCTTCGCGACCCTTCTTAATCGCATCGGCATCGGCAAATTGACACAAGGCGACACCGGCTTCTCAGCCGGCGATGGTCCCCATATCTACCCGGTTCCGCATGCGCCCGGCGTCACGCCACTGATCTGTTATGAGATTATTTTTCCGGGCGCGGTGACAACGAATCAGCGGCCCGGATGGCTGGTGAATGTCACCGACGATTCGTGGTTTGGGCCCTGGGCCGGTCCGATGCAGCATCTGTTGATTGCGCGCGTGCGCGCCATCGAAGAGGGTCTGCCGGTGGCGCGCGCCGCCAACACGGGAATTTCGGCCATGATCGATCCCGTGGGCCGGCTTACCGCCCATCTCGATCTGGGGCGGATGGGTGCGATCGACGCCAACTTGCCGCGCGCGTTACCTGAGACAATTTATGCCAGGTTCGGCGATATTCCCTTCGCGCTGCTTTTGTTGGCGGCGGTTGCATTGGGATTTGCCAAGCCGTTCAGGCGGGTTCGATCACAGCGGAATTAATTCTTTCCGTTCCACGATCGTGCCGCTATTTTCCCGGCGACTCGTGATGACAAAAAAAGCCAACCTCATAGATGGTCAAGTCGGCAACCGGGTGCGCATCCGGCGCATGCTGATCGGCATGAGTCAGGAGAAGCTGGGCGATCTTCTGGGGCTCACCTTCCAGCAGGTGCAGAAATACGAAAAAGGCATCAACCGGATCGGCGCCGGGCGCCTGTTCGAGATCGCGCGCATCTTGGATGTTCCCATTAATTTTTTCTATGACGGTGTGGGCGCGCCCTCCGATGGCGTTGGCGAAGCCCGCGCGCCGGTGATGGAGTTCGTCTCTTCCACCGAAGGCCTGCAGCTTTCGCTCGCCTTCATGAAGATCCGCGATCCCAAGGTGCGCAAGCGCGTGCTGGACCTAGTGAAAAGCCTGGCCGAAGAGGAAGAGGCCGGCTCCTAACTCTTGCGCGCGGCTTTTTCCGCCAGGCCGGATTGATGTTCCCGCGCCTCCAGTTCGGCATACACGTCTTCGGGCTTGACCCCGGCGGCCGCCCACAGCACCAGCAGATGATAAAGAACGTCGGCGCTTTCCGCTGCCAGATGTTTCTTGTCGCCGGAGACGGCGGCCAGCGCCGCCTCAATCGCTTCCTCGCCGAATTTTTTGGCGCATTTCTCCACGCCTTGCGAGATCAGCTTGGCGGTATAGGACGCGGTCGCGTCACCCGCCGCCTTGCGCGTAGCGATGGTGGCGAAAAGGCGGTCCAGGGCGTGAGTATCAGTCATGGCGGGGCTTTAGCATGAGGCAATAGCTAAGAGCCAGCCGATCCGGTTAAGCACTCCGCAATCGGGCCCACGGCAAGATGCGGCCGATGGCCAAAGCCTCGGATATATCGCCTTGGGCGCTGGTGGTGGCGAGCGGGATAAGCTTCGCCTATCTGGCCGATCTTGCCTGGATGGCGCTCACGCATCGCTGGATCCTGGATGCGGGCGGCCATCCCCTTGCTGCCGATTTTCTCTCATTCTGGAGCGCCGGGCTCCTGGCTCAAGGCGGGCATGCGGCCCAGGCCTATGACTGGTCCATCATGCATGCGCTCCAGGGGCGCTTGATGCATCATGCAGCCAGCGGCTTTCTCGGTTGGGCCTATCCGCCGCTCTTCTTCGCCGTGGCGATGTTTTTGGCGCTGCTGCCTTTTGGCATAGCGTTCCTCGGCTGGGTTGGCGCTTCGCTTGCGCTCTATACCGCGAGCATCGCGCATATCGCGCGTGACCGCCGCGCTGCACTTTTGGCCTTGGCGGCGCCTGCAAGTCTGGCCTGTATCGTGGCGGGACAGAATGGTTTTCTCACCGCCGCCTTAATGGCGGGCGTGCTGTTGCAACTCGAGGCGCGTCCGATTCTGGCCGGTCTGCTGTTGGGGCTTCTGACCTACAAGCCGCATTTCGGCTTGCTCTTTCCCGTCGCGCTGCTCTTTGGCGGCTATGGACGCGTCTTTGTGTCTGCCGCCATTGCCACGCTTGCGATCCTTTTTGTTTCATGGCTGGCCGCGCCCGACAGCCTCGCCGCCTTCGCCCAGCATCTCGGCGGCATGAGCAATGATTTTCTCAGCCAAGGCCATGCCGGCTTCTACAAGCTGCAAAGCCTCTATGGCCTGTTGCGGATGTCAGGTGTGCCCGACGTCGCTTCATTCGCGGCCCAGGGCGTATTGCTTGTGACAATGGCGGGTTTCATCGCCTGGCTGTGGCGAAACGAGAAGGATAGCTCACTCCGTTGTACAGGCCTTTGCGCCGCCACGTTGCTGGCGACGCCTTATCTGTTTCTCTACGACTTTCCTGTTCTTTCCGTCGCCATCGCCTTCCTGTGGCGCGCGCGACCTTTTGATCGGACTGAAACCATCCTTCTGCTGCTTTCCCAACTCGCCATCGCCGGTTTCGTGATCGTGAGCATCCCCACGGGTTTCATTGCCGCCTTGCTCACGTTTCTTGTCGTCGTGCGGCGCGCGATCAGACCGTCTGTCAGAACAGCGCCTCTAGCTCAGCCGGCGTGATGAATTCCCCGCGCAAACTGCGCAAGGTGACAGCCTGGTCCCGCTTGGAGAATTTGCGGGCATCTTTGTCCAGGATCAGGCGATGATGCGCATAGGCCGGCGCTGGAAAACCAAGCAACGCCTGCAACAGCCGCTGCACATGCGTTGACGGCAACAAATCCTCACCACGCGTGACCAGATTGACGCCCTGGTATGCGTCATCCACCACCACGGCCAGATGATAGGAGGCCGGCAGATCCTTGCGCGCCAGCACCGCGTCTCCGAACAAAAGCGGTTCGACTTGGCGGAGATGGCCATGCTCGGTGAAAGTCAATTTTCCTGCCGCCTCGGCCGCTTTGGCGGCATCCAGCCGCAGCGCATAGGGAGCGCCTTGGGTCCGGCGCGCGTCGCGTTCGGCAGGTGAAAGGCGGCGGCAGGTGCCGGGATACAGCGGACCATCCGGTCCCATCTGCGTATGTGGCGCTTCGACCGCGCGCGCGATTTCCTCGGTGATCTCCTTGCGGGTGCAAAAACAGGGATAGGTGAAGGGCGAAAGACGATCCAGCGCCGCGCCATAGGCGTCAAAGCGCTTGGATTGGCGCAGCCATGGCTCTTCCCACACCAATCCCAGCCACGCCAGATCCTCCAGGATCGCGGCGACGAATTCTTCCCGCGCGCGCTCTTTGTCCAAATCCTCGATGCGCAGCAGAAAGCGTTCGCCCGCGCGCGATGCGGTCAACGCGGCGAAGGCATGTCCCAGATGAAGATATCCTGTCGGGGAGGGGGCGAAGCGTGTAACGATCATGGGGTAATCTAACATCTTTCCGCCATGGCATTGCTTTCAGGTCCGCGCGTGCCGCCCGCAAAGGGCAATGCCACCGCGTTGGTGGTGCTGTTCCATGGCTATGGCGCCGACGGCAATGATCTGATCGGCCTGGCGCCGCACTTGCAAAGAATGGTTCCCGGCGCGGCCTTCGTCGCCCCCAACGCGCCAGACCGGGTGCCGGGCGCGCCGTCCGGCTTTCAGTGGTTTCCCATTGCCCGGATCGACCCGCATGAGATGAGCGGTGGCGTGGCTATGGCCGCGCCCCGTATTGGCGAATTCCTGGATGCGGAGCTGGCGCGGCTTGGGCTTCCGCCCGAGCGGCTGGTGCTGGCCGGCTTCAGCCAGGGCGCGATGCTGGCATTGCATCTGGGGCTGCGGCGCGCCCCTGCCGCGATTGTGGGCTTTTCCGGTTTGCTGGCCGATCCTCCGCCTGCTGAGGGTCCCAAAGTGCCCATTCTTCTCACCCATGGCAGCGCCGATGACGTGATTCCCGTGGGCGCGATGTTCACCGCGGCGGCAACCCTGGGGGCCGCAGGCCTGCCGGTGCAGTGGCATTTGGCGCCTGGAATGGGACACGGCATCGACGAAAAGGGCCTTTTCCTGGCGGGAAACTTCCTGGCGCTGGCGCTCGCCGGCCGGCTGGGGACGCAAGGACCGCTCTGCTGCCCGCTTTAGCGCGCCTGTCACATGTCCCGCGCACCTTGGGGAGGATGATTCCACCGGCTTGAGGATGGGCTCGAATCGCATTTACTATCGGGACGTCGCGAGAGGAGATACAGCCTTCACAGGATTCCGGCCGTGTTAGCCCCCCTACGCTCCGCCACCAATTGCCCGGCGCTGGTCCTCAATGCCGATTACCGGCCCTTGAGCTATTACCCGCTGTCGCTCTGGTCCTGGCAGGACACGATCAAGGCGGTGTTCCTGGAGCGGGTGAACATCCTGGAAGAATATGACCGGGTGGTGCACTCGGCGCGGCTGCAGATGAAGCTGCCGTCGGTGGTTTCGCTCAAGACCTATATCAAGCCCGCCCGTCATCCCGCCTTTACCCGGTTCAACGTCTTCCTGCGCGACCGCTTCGAATGCCAATATTGCGGCGATCCCAAGGAACTCACTTTCGATCATCTGATTCCGCGCTCCAGGGGTGGCCGCACCACTTGGGAAAACGTCATCACCGCCTGCAGTCCCTGCAATCTCTTGAAGGGTGGCAGGCTTCCGTCGCAGGCGGGCATGCATCCACGCCAGCGTCCTCATCAACCGACGGTCACGGAGCTGCGGGAGCGGGGCCGCAAATTCCCACCCAATTATCTGCACGATAGCTGGGCGGATTATCTGTACTGGGATTCGGAGTTGGAGCCGTAGGGGTTAGATTTTCTCTGAGAGTTTTATCGCCACCCGGCAGCCCGCCTTGATCGCTTCGCTCAATAAGCGATAGCCCGGCGCCTGCTCCGCGCCATGATCCAGCGCCAGTTGGCGATGCTGGGCTTCTTCGGCGCGGAAATCTTCTACCGTGCTTTTGAGTTCGGGGTCTTTGTCGCCCAACTCGGCGATCTGGGCGGTGTAATGTGCGTCAATCACTTCTTCCACTGCCGCGGTGCAGGCAAAGGCTGCTTTCTCGCCCAACAGCGCCGTGCCCACACCCAGCGCATATCCGGCCACCCGCCACAAAGGCTCCAGCGCGGTGGGCCGCACCCTGCGCTCATTCACCAGCCGGTCGAAGGTTTTGAGATGACGCTGCTCTTGATCCGCCATATGCCGGATCGTGTCCGCGCTGCCGCGTTTGCCCAATATCGCCAATTGGCCTTCGTAAATCCGCACCGCGCCATATTCGCCGGCATGATCGACGCGGATCATGGCTTCGGTATCCGTGCCGGCGAATAT
>Ga0209483_1002957_pt1 | contig 11409 bp, 20 predicted proteins | sample NGEPerA_FD_184508 | JGI IMG/M metagenome (GOLD analysis project Ga0209483, IMG submission 184508) | Arctic peat soil microbial communities from the Barrow Environmental Observatory site, Barrow, Alaska, USA - NGEE PermafrostL2-A... | ecosystem: Environmental > Terrestrial > Soil > Wetlands >... | reverse complement strand
GTCATAATCTCTGTGGAACGGTACTAGAGCATATCCCGCTCACGTTTAGCCATACCCCGCATGCCCAAAGAAATTTGCACATTCTTGGGTATTGAAGGAGCGGGAAATCAAACCGATTCTGCGACAGAGTCCTTTGATTGTTCGCTCGGCAGCCTTGCGCAGATGCGATTTCACTTTGCTGAAGCCCTGTTCGATCGGATTGAAGTCCGGCGAATACTGCGGCAGATATGGCTGGCTTGAGGTCCAATGCCATCGCTGCCGGACCCGCGCCAGCATCCCTCTCGATGCCATCCGCCGGCCGCGCGATACGCCGATCTGGAAGCGTGAGGCAGCCTTGAAATGCCGATCATGCAAGAACGGCCGATATGCGCCGCCCGTGCACATGATCCAGCTCATTCAACAGCGTGAGATCACGCCTTCCGTTTGGGTGCATCCTGACGATGATGACCGACGGTAACACCGAGGTCACGGCAGCGTCGCCCATGACTTAGATCACCATGGCCGCTACCTCCGTAGCGGAGGACTTCGCGGGCACCACCGGGCAGCGCTAGGCACAGCTCAACCCCATGTTGCGCGATCCGAAATCTGCTATAGTGCCAGGCGGTTGAGATTCCGGTGTTTTACGTGCGCCGATGCAGGATCGGAATCATTGCTTAATGTTTCGCTGATACCTTGCGGACGGGTCGCGGAGCTGTTTCGCGTACCGCGACCTTTGGTAAGATCATGCAGACAATCGAAACGACCGATCCAAAAGAAGCGAGACGCTGCCGATACGCCCAATACCGAGGCGAAAAAGCGACATTGACGTTAATGGGTTCCACCATCACGGGGATGGTCCGCTCCGTGATGGAAGATAGGTCCAGAGGCCCCACGCGTTGGATTGTCACGGTCGTTGGAATGCAGGGTAGCGCAGCCTGACCCATAGGATTTGGCGGCCGCAGGCGCGCTAGCATTCACTCGAATGCGACACCAATGCTGTTTGCGCTTATCCAAACGATCCGGCAATTTCGGATCACACGATCCCTTTTGATCATCAACTGAAACCGATCTGGAACGTAGGAAGCGCTCGGAACTTCGATTGCGGCCCCTTCGGCAGAGATGTTTAGTACCCGACAGCTCGTGCTCGATCCGCCGGCTGAAATATACGCCGGTTCGTCAACCTCTGTACGCAAATGTTGACGCTTCTCGTCCATCCGGGCGTTGTACACCATTCGTCTCAAGCAAGCGTAAAGCCGTATCTCAACGAAAACCCCGCCCGATGGGATCAAAGGGCGGGGCCAGTCAGAAGCCGGCGTCCTTGCCGGGAACGCCTCAGGGAAAATTCTATCATCGGATTCGCTGGGAACAATCCTCGGTTTTGGAGTTTACGAAAACGAGCTGATGCCCTCGGCTCATGTGTGTCGGACTAGAGCGGCCTCAGCGTTCCCGAGACGCTGGGGGCCGTTTCTTTAGCGTGCAGCGCGTGGCCGTTCGCCCTCTGCAGCGTGAAAGCGGAGGATTTGCAAGCAATAAGGATTGACTATGGCGTGCGGCCCGCGCTGAGTGAACAGCGGTCGGAGAATGCGCCATGCAGTTCCAAAACCTTAGCCTTCTGACAGCATTTGCCATCGGCCTTGCTTCCTGTTCGCAAGAACCTGAGTACACCGATCAGCAGCGTGCTTGCATCGCCCAGCGATACAAGGATTATGATTCAAAAAAGCTTAGCCAGTGCGTTGATGTCTGCGTTTCATGCATGCATGGTAACGTCGTTACCTGCAACACGTCATGTAAGCTCAGAGGCGCAGGCTAGCTACCGCAGCGAGCCCCGCGCCAGCCTCGCTCATGGCTTGGATCACTGTGGCCGCCGCCGCCGTAGCGGCTGATCACTACACGCGGACTCCGACAATCGACCCAACCTGAATAAGCGCATCCGCAAGGACGTCGGAATACCCGCTCCTCTTCTCGAAGCTCGGCTGCAGAACACCCGGAGCGGATCCTCGGCGCCAGCAGCCAACCCATGAGGCTCGTCGCCAAGTGTTTCGGGTCGTTGGGGGAGATATGTTGAATTACAGTCCTAAATCTGGATTTTAGGTGCCGGATATTTATTGCTGCAACAACACAAGCACAACACCAAAAACCACAATCAGTGTGAGTCCTCCTAAGAGTTCTAATGTCTCTTGATCAATCATGGTCTATCTCCATAAGCACTTGGCTGTGCCAGCAAGCATATCACAACTTCAATGCCGATGATACTAGAGCGTTTTTCAGTTGATATGGGTCACGCGTATCCAGCGTGTCGAAGGTAGTTCGCGCATTGCTCGGGTGCAAATGTTTTGATGAGCTTGCCGACCAGCTTCGTCAGCGCCTTCACGGTGCGTGCCGCGCCCTTGCGTAGCGCGGCCTTCAGTTTCGAGAATGCCATTTCGATTGGGTTGAGGTCCGGCGAGTAGGCCGGCAAATAGCGCACTTTGGCGGCGGCTGCTTCGATCCGCTGGCGAACGCCGTCGATCTTGTGGGTGCGCAGATTATCCATGAAGACGATATCGCCTTTGCGCAGCGTCGGCGCGAGAATCTGCTCAACGTAAGCAAGGAACGATGGCCCATCCATCGCACCGTCAATGACGTAAGGCGCCGTCAAGCCATTGATGCGTAGCCCGGCAATGAGCGCAGCGTCTTCCAGTGACCGTGCGGCACGCTTGCAACGAGACGCTCGCCCCGTGGTGAGCGGCCGCGATGCCCATCTTGGTCGTAACCGCCGTCTCGTCGATGAAGACAAGGCGCGGTGCCTCAAGCTTGGATTGCTCAGTCTTCAGTTCGGCACGCGCCGCAGCTACATCAGGACGGTCCTGTTCAGCGGCGTACAAAGTTTTTTTGAACGTGATGTCATGGCGTTCATAGAAGCGCCAGACCGATGTCGTCCCGGTTTTCAGCCGCTTCTCGGACTTGAGCCGCGCGCGAATCTCTTCGAGTGTCAAGTCCGGCTCCGCTGCGACCAGATCAAGCAGCCATTGGCGATGCGCCCCGAGCGGCGAGCGACTGTGGCCCGTGCCGGGCGATGCCGCTACACTGCCCGTTGTCGCCCAGCGTTCGATCCAACGAATTGCGGTCGAGGCGCCGAGACCGAGAATCCGCGCCGCTTCTCGTCTGCTCTCGCCGTCCTCGACAAGCGCGACCGCTCGCGTCCTGAGATCATTCGAGTATCCCTTCGCTATCGTCAGACCTCGCCGTTGCTGTCAAAGCAACCCGAATCTGATTTGCGCCCCTTTGGTAACCCTTTAATGTTCCGATTCACATCAACCGAAAACCGCTCTAGCGGCACGCGGGGATTCATGAAGGCAGCGCGCGGTCTTTTCCATCACCGCGTAGTCGATCGAGATCGCCTTGGCGCTTGCGAACGATTCCGGATCGAGCTTCACAAAGCCAAGGTCTTGCCCTGCCTTGCTGACGGCGTCGCTGACCGCCTGCACGCTGTCGGCATCGACGTTGCGGTATTCTTCGAGCAGAACGGAAGCGCGGAACATGAAGTTGCCGCTGTTCCACAGATAGCCCGCCTTGATAAAGCCGGCGGCGGTTGCCGGATCCGGCTTCTCGACGAATTTTGCGACGCTGCGAACCTCTCCGGAAATGACGTCGCCCAGGTTGATATAGCCGTATTCGGTGGCCGCACGCTCAGGTTTGACGCCGAAGGTCACGATGCGTCCCGCCTCGGCCGCGACCAGCCCCTACCGGCACGCGGTGACAAAGGCATCGGTGTCGCGCACCACATGATCGGCGGCAGCGCCAGAACGATCGCCTCGCTGTCGCGCGACTGCGCGAACACCGCGCCGGCCGATATCGGAGGCCCTGAATCCCGCCGCATCGGCTCCAGCAGCACATCGGCCTTGAGCCCGATCTCGGCCAATTGCTCGAGCACCATGAACCGATATGCCGTGTTGGTGATGACGATCGGACGCTCGAACAGCGTCGCATCCGATACCCGCAGCAGGGTATCCTGAAAAGTCGAGCGCACCCCGAACAACGACAGGAACTGTTTCGGGCGGACCTCGCGCGAGGCCGGCTACAGCCGCGTTCCCGCGCCGCCGCACATGATCAGTGGGATTATGCGTCTGTCCATCGACGCCTCAAGGTTTGAAAAAGCCGTTTCTAAAAGTCGGCGTCCGCCGACTCCGAACCTGAATTACCTTCGGGTCGAGTTCACCTTCCGGCACCTATTGCCATTGGATACACGGGGTCGCTATTTTTTGCGAAGCGCTTGCTTCGATACTACACAAGAGGCGCCCACCGTCTCCAATGACGCTCCCACCGCACGCGCCTTTCCAACGGGGCAAACTCGGACGGTGAACTCATCCTTGGGCTGCGGCCGGTCCCCCCCAAAAATATAGCCTGTTAAACCGAGATTTACCCCGGCAAGCAAAGTTTCGACGCTGAATGCCCAGCAGATATCGACGACAAGGTAAAGGGATGCGGCGCGACTGCGGCCGCAACCGCCGCAGAAGCCACCCGCTTTTTTGCAGGGTTTAGGACCGCCGAACCCGTCAGCACATCATCGGTGTAGAACTAACAAAATGCAGAGGGGGCACCGACAGCAGCGTGCTCGATGGAGGCTTTCAAATTGAGCGGCATTCCAAGCTGGTTTGCGTCTGCAGATTGGACACCGATGCAGAGCGCCGCCGCGGCGGCTACCCAGGCGGAACTCTTCGTTTTCATTGCTTTGCTCCCCGTTTTCCTGAGGACCAGAATAAAGCGAACGAATTTCGTTCTTGCCCTGCATTCGGATCAAATGCCTGTTATACCGCGTCCGATCTGTCAGCCGTGGCTCACCCCTGCCCGGCCCCTTGGGCTGATGCAGTTTGCGACAAGGCGAGGATTGGCAGGCCGGTCATTTCGGCCGGTGGCGTTCGCGGCAAGAGGATGGGATTGGTCACCTGGCAGAAATCCGGAAGCCCGCGAAAGGCACAAGAACACCTTGAAAAACGCTCGACACTGATGGCGCAGCTCTTAAAATCAACTGGGATCATTGAGATCAATCTTTCGCATGCATTGATATGAAACTGATGATTGCGAGATTGGCGGCCTTTGTCGTGCTTACGATAGGTACGATCTATCCCGCTGTCGCCGCTGAAATTGAATATCCTCAAATGATCAAGACGCACTATGAAGCCGTTGATCAGAAAACAGGCGGTAGCCTTGTCATCTTTTCCGAACGCGAGAGTATCGTCTACGGTCTGGACACCAAGATTTTCCCGGGGACGCGTTTTGTCGAGGCGACCAAAATAACGCCGATGGCCGAATCAATTACCCTGACATTCGTCGCGATCAGAACCGTGGCAAGCCCTGTGTCCGACTATATCCATCTCACAGGCAATGACCGGTTTCCCATCACCGGCACGGTGCTCAATCCAGCAATTTCCCACCAGGGTCGGTATGATCCGTGAGCGACTAGACTAACATATAGGCTCTGTAAGGGAGGCGAAATGATCTTGGTGACAGGGGGCGCTGGATATATAGGCTCACATATTTGCGTTGAACTCTTAAACGCCGGCGAAGATGTGGTCGTTCTTGACAATTTTTGCAACAGTAATCCGACGTCGCTGGATCGGGTTCAAAAGATTTGTGGCAGGTCGCTGATCGTCGTCGAAGGTGATATCCGCGATCAAGCGGCAATCGAAAGCGTTCTGATCGAGCACGGCTGCACGGCCGTCCTGCATTTTGCCGGCCTGAAGTCGGTCCAGGATTCGGTCGCCAGACCGCTGGAATATTACGATTACAACGTGATCGGTTCACACCGTCTTCTGCGCGCGATGCAAAATTCCGGCGTGTATAAGCTCATCTTCAGTTCGTCTGCCACGGTCTACGGAACCCCGCAATTTCTGCCATATACCGAGGATCATCCGCTCGGTGCGACGACCCCCTATGGCCAAACAAAGCTCGTCGTTGAGGACATGCTTCGCGGTCTATCCGTAAGCGATCCCGAGTGGAGTATCGGAATCCTTCGTTATTTCAATCCAGCCGGCGCACATGAAAGCGGACTGATTGGCGAAGATCCAAAAGGCATTCCTAACAACCTCGTCCCTTTTGTTGCCCAGGTCGCCATGGGCCGCCGCGAGCGGCTTAACATATGGGGCGCCGACTACGATACGCCCGACGGCACCGGCATCCGGGATTATATCCACGTGATGGACTTGGCCGCAGGACACCTGGCGGCGCTTCGGTTGCTGGATAATCCGAAATGCTTCGCTGTCAATCTGGGCACGGGCACTGGTAGTAGCGTTCTTGAGGTCGTCAAGGCATTTGAAAAGGCGAGCGGAACCAGCATTCCCTACGACGTCAAACCACGTCGAGCCGGTGACATCGACTCCTATTATGCGGCCACGGCCTGCGCATCGGAGTTGATGGGTTGGAAAGCAACAAGGTCACTCGAGAAGATGTGCGTCGACCACTGGCGATGGCAGAGCAACAACCCACACGGTTACAATGATCAGGAGGCGTTGGATCGGAGCTCCCATCGTGTCGTGAGGTCCGAACGGGGTCGCTAAAGCCGCATGTTTGCGCGGCGCTACGAAAGTACCAAGCTCCCCGGAGCAACCGTTCAATGGGCGAATGAGGTGGGGATGTCTGTCAACCACAGCCAGTGAAAGGCCAATTTTTCTTTAACACGTCGCTCAAGTTAGCGGACCTACTAGACGTCCACGGTGACGACCGAACTTCCGTGAATGCGCGTTGACGCCTCGACAATCATAATTTTGAACGAATCCGATCCGGCGTCGGGATCGGCCGGGTAGCGAAATGACGGCCCCTGCAGAATAAGTTGTCCAACTTTCGGCTGCTCCAGGACTGAAACGCTTTCAAGCACCATCGTTCGGCCTCGAAGCCCCTAAACGCACTCGCCGCTGCGACCGACCACCATCGACCACTGCACCATATCGGCCTGCAGCAGGAAGGGCTCGGGACGAGACAGGCAATTGCCCGCGAGGGCCATCGTCGGCGTCAACGCCCAGACATCAGCGCGACAATCAAGATGGGAATCATCGCGGTAGGGACGCCCGTTGCCGAGCGCGCCCCGCACAGATCCACGCGAGCGGCTTTCCCGCACGTGGCTCCTACCTTGGGTGTTTGACGGCGAAGCGAACACTTGGCCATGGATGGAGATTGCGGGACTTGGGGAGATAATCGTAGGCTAACTTCACGATGCGCGCCCATGTCCCATCGTCCTTTTGGCCGCGCCGCCGAAGCCATCGCCGCCAAAGGCCGATCACCTGATATCTGAACGCCGTGAGCGCTCGGATATTCGTCGGCACCGCGAAGTAGGCGAAGTGGCCGCCTACGATCTGCCTCAGTCATTTCCCCTGTTCGGAGATTGGCCAGTGCATCCGCCGTCGCAACTCGATCTTGATGTCCTGGAGCTTCTTGCGCATGCGGTCGCCACGGGTCTTCCGTTGAAGCTGGAAATGCCCGCGACGCGATTTTCCGCAGATGAACGTGAACCCCAGAAAAGTAAAGGTCTCCGGTTTTCCTAACCCACGATTCTTTCGATTGACCGCCGCGAGGCGACCAAACTCAATCAGGCGGGTCTTGTCCGGGTGAAGCGACAGCGTGAACTCCTCCAACCTTGCGCGCATCGCATCGAGGAAACGATGGGCGTCGTCCTCGCGCTCGAAGCCAACGATGACATCCTATGTGCTGATCTGCGCGCTGCGGCGCATCGGCCTGGCCAACACCGTCTTTGCGAATGCCACCTGCGGCACCATCAGGCTCAAGCTCCTCAAGATCGGGGCGCTGGTGCGCATCTCCGTGCGCCGCATCCGGATCGCCATGGCCGCGGCCTGTCCCGCCGCTGAACAATGGGCTGGCGCCGCCCGACGCCTCGACAGCGCTGCCAGGGCTCGCGCCGCGCCCATCTGAAACGCGTCGTCGCGGCGCCTCGATCGCGCGGCATCACCCACTGGCCCACGGAGACCGGAGAAATATCACACCGCTCGCAGCGCATTTGGCGCCACCATCCCGCTTGACCAACCTTTGCCGTCCCGAAAAATACCAGAGCACTTCGCAAAAGCATTCAGTAGTGTGAGAAATGCGGGCTATAGCTAGGCCAACTTGCCGCAAAGCAGCGCCATCGCCACCTGCATGAATGGTAGGATCGTAAGGTCTCGATTTCCGGACCTCGTCAGTTAGCCGGTGCCTTGTAATCCGGAAACCGGCTCAGCATGGCCGCCTTCAAGAACCTGAAATGCGTGATTGTGGTAGCGAGTTGCTTGAGGCGTCTTTGCCCGTTGGAAATTTCGGTACCGAACAGGTTCTGATGATGACTGTCGAGCGCCTCACGTTCGAGGTATTCGTCGGTGCCATTGCCGAAGGTCACGGCGGCGCGGGCCAGGACATCGTCGACCCGGCGGTTAAGGCCCGACTGTTCCAGCTCCGCCGCATGCAGCGCGGCTTCGACTGCCTGCAAAATCGAACTCACGCGAGACCGGTCGGTTTCGACGTCCCGTTCCGCTGAACGCGCCTTGAAGACCTGACCGCCGGCTCCGGCCTTGAACAAGTTGTGCGCACGGGCCCGCAAAAACAGCTGAAACATCTATCTATGTCCGGTCCAAAGCCGCGCTCGCCGGGAGCAAGATACTTCAAATCACTCTATCTTGGTTAATAAATGCTAAATTGCAGCTCCGGTCGGCGCAGGTTTCGATCATCCATTGTCTCCACGCGCTGTCGTGCTTGCCATAGAGCTCTAGCCAGCGTTTCTCCCTCGTGGTGGTAGGGACGCCATTTTCATCCCAGGCAACGTGCTCTCCGCTCTCGTCGAGCGCCGGCACGCTATCGAGAGTTTCGAATTCGAACGTCTCCTCGGGAGTCAGACCGATTAGGACGCGGCGCCCGTCCGTATCGACAAAATACCGCCGCGGTGAATGGTCCCCAAAGTCAGTCATGCCGCGAGGTTTCGTTGGTAATCCAGGGACCCGTTAAAGCATCAAGGCGCCGGCGGAAGGCCCAGGTAAAGACGGGAACGCTGACCACAATCAAAAGCAAAATTACAAACCAGCCCATCAGAATGCTCCAAGGGTTCGCCGATTTAACCAATATTCCTAAGTGGAAAAAACTAGGCGCGCTCCAATTTGGAGCCTCGGCATCATAGCGCGATATCTCGATCCCACAAATGGAATCGCCGTTTAACCTGATTGATCAACGTTACCGGAATTCCCGGCCCCGCGTTAACCCATGGGACCGGCGGAATGGCCTATGATGCTGCATGCAGGCCTACGCCCTGTTTTCGAGCCGCCTGAGGAGCCGTCGCTATCGACCGGCTTGCTTACTAACCTTCTTGCTGATGGTTCATTTTAATATGCGAATAACAATGGTGGGTACAGGTTACGTTGGCGTTGTCTCCGGGGCATGCTTTGCTGACCTCGGACATCAGGTTACCTGCGTGGACAAGGATGCCGGCAAATAGCCGCCCTTCAGCGCGGCGAAATCAAAGCTTAGGCTGAGCGATTTTTTTCCCCTTATTCTGGCGATGCTGTTCGCGCAGTCAAAATCGCTGCCCTATCTGAAAAAACCGTTCTTCACGGACGACGGAATATGATCGCCTGATGGATTTGCCACGGTTCGACCGTACGGAAAAAATATTCTGCGGCAGGGGCCGTATCCGCCCTGCATGAAACCACAACGGAAGTCATGCCTTAACCTAACACCTTACGTTGCTCGGTCGCCGGGTAGCTAATCCTGCGGAAGGTTCTTCATAGCCGACACGATCTTGATCGCGAAGTGGATATCTGGCGGCTTTGAGATTTCGGGCCGCATCACGGACTTGGGCAGACCGCTTCTCATGCGCGCTTCAAAAATATCCAAATGCAGCGCGAACATCGTCAGCGCTGCTCTAAGATTATCCAACTCCTGAGTGCGCGGATCCCGAGAGGTCATCGAGCGGCACCAAAATACTCTGCCAGAAGCGCGGTTATTCTTGGCGTCTCGTCGCGAGTTGGTCAAGCCAAGAAGTTCGGCGCAAACAAAAAAGTCCAAGAAGGCGATCCGAGGATCCATCTGACGCACGAGGTCGCCAGGCTGGAGGCCAAACAGGACATCCTAAAAAGCCGCGGCCTACTTCGCGAAGAAATCGACATGAAGTTGGTTTTAATTGCGAAGCGCCCGGGGATTTGGCCAGCGGAGCGGTGGCGCGGGGTGCTCGGTGTCTCGCGAGGTGGATTCTATGCCTGCTGACGGACCTCACAGTCCGCGCAGCTGGAGCGATGAGAGTGCCGGAGCGAAGGTTCGTGCATGCTTTCTGGCGAGCATCGAACCTGCGGCGCCAGGCGGGTCTGGCACGATCTGCTCACCGACGGGGGGTATCTTGCCGACCGCAGTGGATCGAACAATTGATGCTGTTACAACCGTCGCCTGCCACCGGATGGGCGTTTGCTCGGCAAGGTTGGGCCTTTGGATTAGGTGCCTAGGGCGTATGATTGGAACCCTGCGATTGGAACCCGTGGTGGATGCGTCGATCCGCTGCAGAGATGACGAACAGGCCCCGGAAAACCGCTGCCCCGCCACCCAGAAGAAAATTTTTCGTGAGAACTCCAAGCTACTAACTAGAACGGTGCATGCTTTCGCTTAACTACTAGGTTTCGGACCTCTTGACCATTGAAGCGGCCCCGCGAGCGCATAAATAAGCTGAGGTGGCGACGAATTGAAAGGGAGTGCCTATTGGTCCCGCGAGTCGTTGTTGCAGCACTTGGCATCGATGCGATGGTCACCACCATAGTTGGAAACTTGGCGTTCGGCGGAGGACCCGTTCAGCTCCACGAAGGAGATAAATCATTCGAGTTGGGAAGAAAATGAAAGACCGTGATCTAAACTCAATGTCGGTTGATGAGCTCTGGGCTCTTCACGAAAGGAACGTCGCAGCCTTAGTTCGTAAAATAGCCGCGGAAAAAGCCCGGCTCGAGCAACGATTGCGTGAACTTGGCCAGAATACCGCTGACAGCTCTAAAAACCCGGACCGCGCGCGGCGCCCTTATCCACCGGTGCTCCCCAAGTATCGAAATCCCGCCGAACCCGCAGAGACCTGGGCCGGTCGCGGAAAGCAACCCCGATGGCTTATTGCGCAGCTCAGGTCCGGGAAAGAACTCGGCGATTTCCGGATCCGACCGCCATCTCAGCGCGCGCGGCGCCGTGCTCGATAGCTTCGCGTCAACGAAAGCACCGCGGGAAGGCGGTCGCTGGGTACGGTGCCATGGGGCAAAGTCAAAAAAGGGCCTGCAGCAAGCACGCGCGATCGAACTAGTACCGTTCCACAGAGATTATGACTCCTTGACAGGATAAGCTTTGCGGAGTTTTTCACGAGCCTTCTCGGTAGTGAACATCCACTGGATCTGAGCGCCTTCGGCGTTGCGCCTCTGTTGCCAAGCGGCGACCTCGGCGATGATCGTTTCCTTGTCG
>Ga0209483_1002955_pt1 | contig 11419 bp, 11 predicted proteins | sample NGEPerA_FD_184508 | JGI IMG/M metagenome (GOLD analysis project Ga0209483, IMG submission 184508) | Arctic peat soil microbial communities from the Barrow Environmental Observatory site, Barrow, Alaska, USA - NGEE PermafrostL2-A... | ecosystem: Environmental > Terrestrial > Soil > Wetlands >... | reverse complement strand
GGGGCGGTGCGGCGGCTGCGGGCTCGGGCCGCTCGGGCGGGCGTTCGGGCGAGGTCTGGGGAGCGCGCGTCGCCTTGGCGGCGGGACGGGCCTTGCGGACCGGCTTGGCCGGTTCGGGCGCGACTTCGGCTTTCGGCGGCTCCGGTTCGGGTTCGGGGACCGGTTCGGGCTCGGGCTCGGGTTCGCGAACGACGCGCAGCGCGACGCGGCGCAGCACGCCGCCCATCGGGAAGACGATCTCGTTGATGTCGAGCTGGTCGAGCACGTGCAGCACGACGTCGAACGCCCCGCCCTGATCTTTCGGGGAGTGCGCGTCGGAACCGATCGCGATCGCGACGCCGCGGTCCCTCGCCTTGCGCAAGAGCCGCTTGTTGGCGTCGAGGTAGCGATCTTTCTCCGAGTCGTCGTGGTCACGGTAGAAGAAGCGCGTGTTGAACTCGACCGCCATGCCCCGCGCCCCGGCCGCGGCGAGAACGCGGTCTTCGTACTCGCTGAGCTTGGCGTCCTCGGGCCAGTGGCCGAAGACGGCCGGGACGAAGAAATGTCCGACGATGTGTCCCGGGAGCCGCTCGATCGCGTCGACGAGTGCCGTGATGTACAGCTCCCACGTCTGCTCGGTTCCGATCACGTCGAAGAGATCGCGGAACTCGGGGTTGTCGAACGGCCACTGCCAGTTCTCGCCGTGCGTCGGATGCGTGATCGTGATGAAGTGCACGGACCGCACGATGCCGTCAGGCCGCATCGCGTCGACGATGTTCTGCGCGTCGGGCCGGGAGCGCGGATCGTTGTCGACCTCGGCGCCGATCGAGTAGCGCATCCCGCGGCGCAGCCCTTCGCTGACGACCGCCGCGTGTCCGACGTCGACGTTCGCCGTCTCGGCGGCGCCGTACAGATCGCCCGCCTGCGCCAGCTTGAGCGCACGGCGTACGAGGTTCACCGCCGCCGGATCTTCGAACGTGAGATAGTTCATGTGATCCGCGACCATGAGGAAGCGCGGAAAACCGCGCCGGCAGGCATGGTAGAACCACAGGAACAGCATCCGCGCGGTCAGCGGAAGCGGACGTTCCTCGACGTACGGTTTGTGTTCGCCCTTGGCGTGGCCGTGCGTATCGGGGATCGCGTACAGGCGCGGGTCGCGCTCGTTGTTATCGTTCAACTTCTCGTAATCCGCGGGGAAACCATAGCGCGTCGCCCGGTCGCTGCGCCGGCGCGGGTCTGGTGTCGAGCAGCAGCGCAATCGTTTCGATCGCCGTTTCCAGGCCGCGCCGCATGAGATCGAGCGTCATCGACGGCGTTCGATCGGCGCCGAGCTGCACGGCCTGGGCCGGCAACGCCGGAACGTGGATGAACCCGGTCGGGATCGGCGGTGAGGCGTTCGTCGTCAGCGCCAGCGCCTCGTAGAGCCACTGGTTGCACAGATACGTGCCGGCGCTGTCGGAGACGTAGCCCGGCACGCCGACTTCGGCCCACGCGGCGACGATCTCGCGCAACGGCAGCGTCGCGAACCGTCCGTCGGGTCCGCCGCGCCTCACCGGATCGTTCTTGCGCATCGCGCCGACGGCGTCGGGGAGCTCGAAGTCGAGCACGTTCAGCGCGGCGCGCTCGATGCCGAGTGCCGCGCGGCCCGGCGCGTAGCCGATGCCGATGACGAACTCAGGCTGCTCCTCGAGGAGCGCCGCTTCGATGCGGTCCTGCAAGGTGCGCGTCTCGACCGGGAGCACCCGCACGGCCACGACGCAGCCGCCGACGATCCGGCCTTCGAGACTGCGCACGAGCAGTTCGCTGGGGTTCACGAGATGAGGTCCGAACGGCTCGAAACCGGTCAGCAGAACGTGCCGGGACACGAACCGCAGGTTTTCTGCGGCTGGACCAAGGGACCTGCGTTCGCGCACCGCGCGCGCTTCAGGTCAAAAAAAGCCGCCCCCGGACGGGGCGGCGGACAAGGTGTATTCGGTTTGCGGAGACCGGACTAGGTCCGGAGCCCTCCGATCATCGTGAGACATTGATTGGGACTGTCGCTAGTAACGATGACCACCTCCTCTTGTCCGCCTGTTAGCCTTCGCTGATCTTTCGTCTGAAGGGTCCGCGGACGTATCGTGAGGCCCCGCTTTAGCGGCGCGCCGGGTGATACCCTTCGAGCGCGAGGATGCGGGCTTTGATCTCGACGCCGTAGGCGTATTGGTGGAGGGCGCCGGTCGCGTCGACGACGCGGTGGCATGGGTAGAGGAGCAGCACGGGGTTGCGGGCCATCGCGCGGCCGACGGCGCGCGCCGCGGTAGGCTGACCGAGTTTCTCGGCGATCCAGCCGTACGAGCGGACCTCACCCGGGGGGATCGTCGCCGCTGCGCGCAGCGCCGATTGATCGAACGGGCTGAGCTCGCTGATGTCGACCTTCTCGAGATCCGTCCGGTGGGTGCGGAAGAACGCGGCGACGGTGTCGGTGACCCACTGCGGCGCCTGCGACAGGATCAGCCCGCGGCCGAGGCGCCGCTGGAGCTTGGCGAGGACCGGCTCGTCGCCTTCACCGCGGTCGAGCGCGACGGCCGTGATCCCGGTGTGCCGGAAGGCGACGTAGAGGCGCCCGATCGGCGACTCGACGGTCGCGATCGAATCCGGCGCGGCGATCTTCACGGTCGCCTTGATGTGGTCGAGGATCTTCGGGACCAGGCTCTGCGGCGGCACGACCAGCGGCAAGCAGGTCAGGCAGTACGCGATCCCCTCGTTCTCGCGGTAGATCTCCTGGCATTCCGGACATCCGCGCAAGTGCGCGAGGACGTGCTCGCGCTGGGGTTCGACCCCCTCGCGCATCTCGTCCCAGAGACGTTCCACGTCACTGCAGCGCATAGGGGTCACTCCTCTTCCTCGGCGGCGGCCGGACGGTCGTTTTGAACGATCCGTCCGACTTGGGGCCCGAGGATGCGGCGAAGGATTCGCACCGCCCGGTGGACGTGCGATTTCACCGTGCCGATCGGCTGGTTCAGGATCTCGGCGATCTCAGGGTGGCTGCGGCCCTCGATGAACCGGAGCGTCGCGGCGGCGCGCAGGTGCATCGGAAGCTGGAGCAGCGCTTGCTCGACCAGGACCATGTCGGCGGCCCGGTCGACGATGTGCTCCGGCTGATCGGGCCCCTCTTGGGTCTCGTTGAGGAGTGCGTCGGGATCGGCGAGCGAGTCGAGCGCGACGTTGGTCGGTCGCTTCGAGCGCAGGCGGTTGCGCGTGACGTTCAGGGTGATCGTGTACAACCACGGCTGCAGGCGCAGCTCGGCCCGCTGCTGCGGGTCCATCTTTGCCAGCGCCCGGTAGGCGCGCACGAACGCATCCTGGACGATCTCCTCGGCATCTTCGCGATTCCCGGTCATCCGGAGGGCGAAGCCATAGAGGCGACGCTGGTAATCGTCGACGATCGATTCGAAGGTCTCGGGCCCCGGAACAGGGTGCGACACCGTCGCCGGTGCGGTCACGCGGTAATGGTCTCCGATGAACGGTGCTGCGAGCGCACTCATCAGGGTCCTCAACCGGACCCATCCGAGCGCCGGTTGCGCGTTTCCGTATAGCTTGGGTGTTCCCTCGCACGCTTCGCCGGGCTCGGGACGGAGGGAGAGACGACCGCCGGCTACGTCCGGCGGGGGACCGGGACGATCCGGGCAGCCTCGCTGCCCTCCGCCGAATGGATCGAGCGCGTGTAGACGATGGAGACCGGCGAGCGGTGGGCCGTATCGTCGAGGTTGCCGTCGATCGCAAGCGTCGCGTCGAGCGCGAGCAAGAGCGCGCTCCCGTAGTCGTAGTAGGCGGTCCCCTTCATCGTGATCGTCCCGGCGAGCTGCATGGCCGGGTGATCGGGGAGCGCGCCGTGCAGCGGCCCTTTTGCCTCGAACGCGATCCCCATCGCCCGCCGCGTCCCGACCATCGCATCGGCCAGCCGGCGCAGGCTGCCGTGCAGCGTCGCGCCGGTCATCGGCGAGGGGAAATCGAACGGGACGGCCCGCCGGACGTGCGCGAGGTCACGCATCGTCGGCGCGTCGAGCTGCACCGCGAACGGCTGGTTGAGCACGGTCAAATAGTCGGGATCGTCGCCCGGACCGTCCTTCTGCTCGCCCGAGGGGAGCAGTGTCGAGCTGAACGAAGCGCGCTGATGTTGCTTCCCGCCCTCACCCGTCCGGTCGTACTCGACGCGCGCGTTGTAGATCGTCGCTGCACCGCTGCGGGTGATCGAAAGCCGCTGCACGCCGCGGTACACGGTCGAGCTGTGCACGTCGCGGTTCCCGTCGAGGAACGTGTCCTGGCCCTGCACCGTGTAGGCCTGGTCAGCGCGGGCGACCGCAGCGGACGCGACGGCGGCCAGGAGCGCGAACGTGCCGGCGACGACGGCGCGGCGGAAGATCATCGGGGGCCTCGAGGCGGACGAAAGGGTTGGTTTTACGTTCCCGGATTATGGTACTACGGAAACGTGCCGATAAAGATGCTGAGTTGCTGAACCGCATCCTCGGCCGTTTTCTCGCCGTGGCCGTCGCTTTGTCGGCCTTCGGCACCGCTGTTCCCGTTCGCGCCGGAGACGGCCTCACGCTCAGCCCGTCGCTGAACGCGAAGCTCGACGTCCTCTACAAGAGTGCCTACGACGAGACGATTCAGCGCCACGCGCTCGCCCAGCGTGACGGGACGACCTATGTCTCGACCGGCGACATCGACGCCGAGTGGCTGCGCGACGCCAGCGCGACCGTGCGCCCCTACATCGGCCTCTCGCGGGTCGACCACGACGTCCGGCGGACGTTGCGCGGCGTGGTCGCGCGCCAAGCCAAGTACATCCTGCTCGACCCGTACGCGAACGCCTTTTCCTCGCGCTACCACGTCGTCGAGCGGAAGTTCGAGGTCGACTCGCTGCTCTATCCCGTCTGGTTCGCCTACGACTACTACAAGGAGACCGGCGACCGCAGCATCTTCACGCCCGAGGTGCGCCGCGCGTTCCGAAAGGTGCTGGCGACGATGCGCGACGAGCAGCACCACAACTCGCGCTCGCATTACACACATCCGCAACTCGCCAACGGCGGGCGCGGCAGCGCGGTGCGCTACACCGGGATGGTCTGGACCGCGTTCCGGCCGTCGGACGATCCGGTGCGCTATCACTACAACATCCCGGTCAACATGTTCGCATCGGTCGTGATGCGCGACCTGACCTCGCTCGCCCGCGAGGTGTGGCACGACGAGCCGATGGCCCGGAACGCCTGGGGGCTCTCGGTCGAGATCCAGCGCGGGATCGAGCAGTACGGCACGCTGACGCTGCGGCCGTTCGGCCGGATCTACGCCTACGAAGTCGACGGTCGCGGCCACGCCAACGTGATGGACGACGCCAACATCCCGTCGCTGCTCTCGATCCCGTACTTCGGCTACCTGCCGAAGTCGAACTCACTGTACCTCGCGACGCGCCGCTTCGCGCTCTCCGAGCGAAACCCGTACTTCTACAAGGGGAAGTACGCATCGGGGATCGGGAGCCCGCATACCCCGCACGGCTACGTGTGGCCGCTCGCGCTCTGCGTCCAGGCGCTGACCACGACCGACGAGCGCGAGGTCGATCAGGTCTTCGGCTGGATCGCCGTCTCCGACGTCGGCGACCACCGCTTGCACGAGTCGTTCAACGCGGAGTGGCCCGAGTCGTTCACCCGCGACGACTTCGCGTGGCCGAACGCGCTGTACGCCGAACTCGTCCTGACGCGGCGCGGCCAGGCTTACGCCGAGCGCTGATCGGCGGCGCGGCGCGCCATGTCGATCGCGAAGATCGTCTGGACGGCGGCGACCGGACCGACCGTGAGCGCGTCGATCGGGAAGTTCGCCCAAAAAAACGGGCGCGGGATCTGGTACCGGACCAGCGCGCCGAAGGCGATGTCCTGCAGTAGGGCGGGGACGATCGAGACGAACGACACGATCGCGAGCCGCGAGAGGTTCGGGCGGCGCATGGAAAATGCGATCGCGCGCGTCAGACCCGCGAAGACCGCGAACGCCGGCCGCTCTTCGGCCAGCGCGGTGATCGGCAATGCAAGGGAGAGCATCCCCCAGACCAGCCAGACGAGCGGCGCGGTGACGAAGACCAGCGCGGGCGGATCGGGGAGCGGGCCAAGGCCGCTGAGCGAATTCGTGAAGAATACGACGGCTTGCACGATGACGGAGGTCGCGATGACCGGCAGCCAGCGCGCGAGCGCGGCGGCCGTGAGGCGGCGCGGCGTCGCCTCCTCGCCGGCGACGCGCGCCGCGACACCGAGCGCGACGATCGCGACGACGTACGCGTCGGCGAATATCGAGGCATACCAGAGCGCGATGACCTTCAACTCGCCGGCCGGCGTGTCGAGATTCGCCGCCGGGATCGCAACCTCGACGATACAGCCGGCGACGAAGACGAAGGCGGCGAGCCCGAGATAGAGCCAGATGCGGCCGGCGTACGCGGCGTAGGCGACGTCGAACAACCCGCTGACCGAGGGCGGCAGACGTTCGCTCTTGGGTCCCTCGTTCACGCCACGCGCAATGCGCGGCGGAGGAAGAAGCGCAGCGTGGCGGTTCCCGAGCAGACGGCGACGTCGTCGGGATCGGTATAGATGCGGCCGTCGACCTCGACGACGTAGGTCCCCGAGAGCAGCCCCGCGAGTGTCGAGCGCACGACGCGCTCGCGCTTGTCCTGCGGTGCGCGCGGGCCGAGCGCTTCCGCGATCGCCGCGGTCACGAGGTCGCCGACGCGCAACGGGGTGGCCAGCGCAAACGCGATGGATGCGGTGCGAGCGACCGCGGAGACGTCGATCGGGACGGCGACCCGGAGCATACCGACGAGCCTCTTCCCCGAGCAGCGGGGAGGCTCCCTGTCACTACTGAACATCGTCATGATGCCCGAACCGCCCCGCCGTCGCCGCTCGGCGCAGCCGCCGTCGCGGCGCCCATCGCAGTCTTCGAGCGTGTTGCCGACGGTCGCGCTCGGTATCGGCGTCGTCGTCGCGGGGCTCGGTATCGGCGCGTTTCTTTCCGCGCTGCAGCACAAGGACAACGCGAGCAGGACGCCGCTGGGGATCGCGACGCATGGGGTGCCCGCGGTCACGCCGGTCGCGCAGGCGACGCGACGTCCGCTCGCGTTGACGACGCCGATCGCGCATCCGACGGCGACCGCGACGCCGCGGCCGTCCGCGACGCCGCGGCCGAGCGTGACCCCGCACGCAAGCGCGACCCCGCACGCGAGCGCGACCCCGCACGCGAGCGCGACGGAGACGCCCGCCGCGACGCCGCGGCCGAGTGAGACGCCGCGCGCGACGCCGGCGCCGTCGGCGACGCCGCGTGCGACACTGCGTGCGGCGACGCCGCGACCGACCGCGACGCCGCGTCCGGCGACGCCGCGTCCGACTCCGACGCCCGTCGCGACGGCCCTCGCGCGCGCGACGCCGCTCACGTTCGGGTCGATCGCGCAGAACACGGTGCGCCGGTATCTCGCGAACCTCATCGCCGGCAACGAGGACGCCGCGCTCGCGGATCTCGGCAAGCGCCCCGGCGAAGGCGGCCTCTCGGAGGAGGCGTTCATCGACCGCGGCACCCGGATCACGTCGATGCGCACGACCTCGGGCGATGCGAACAGCGCGACGATCGAGGTCGAGCTGATCTCCGGCCGCGGCTCGTACTTCGCGACCTATCACGTGACGAACGGTCCCGGCGGCCCGGTGATCGACCAGCACGACTACATCAAGGTATGACGCAGCAGCACATCGAGGGTCTGCTCTCGACCGGCGAGGTCGTGCCGCCGCCGCCCGGCGTCGAGGCGTGGTTCCCGATCGCCGACCAGGACGCGTTCATCGCCGATTCGCTGCGCGATCCGATCGCGTTCTGGCGCGAGCGCGCGGCCGGGATCGCGTGGGAGACCGAGCCGCAGAGCGTGTTCAGCGGCACGATCGAGGACCAGCACTGGTTCGCCGACGGTCAGCTCAACGCGACGGTCTCGTGCCTGGACCGCCACGTTGCGCACCACCCGGACGCGCTCGCCTACCGGTACGTCTGCGAGAACGCTGCGGAGCGGACGTTCACCTACGCGGAGCTGCTCGCACGCGTCTGCCAGCTCGCCAACGCGCTGCGCGCTGACGGCGTCGCCCGCGGGGACCGCGTCATCATCTACATGCCGCTCACGATCGAGGGAATCGTCGCGATGCTGGCCTGCGCGCGGATCGGCGCGATCCACTCGGTGGTGTACGCCGGGCTGGGCGCCGGCGCGCTGCGCGACCGCATCGCCGACGCCGGCGCGACGGTGGTGATCGTCGGCGACGTGACCTATCGGCGCGGCAAGATCGTCGCGCTCAAACCGATCGTCGACGACGCCGTGCGCGGTCCGGGCCCGGTGCGCCGGATCATCGTCCACCGCCGCGAGGCGACCGCCGAGCCCGCCGATCCGCGCGAGGTCAACTTCGAGGCGTTCTGCGATGGGCAGCGCACCGAGTGCCCGCCGGAGATCGTCGGCTCCGAACATCCGCTCTTCATCCTCTACACGAGCGGGACGACGGGCAAGCCGAAGGGCGTCGTGATGACGCACGGCGGGTATCTCGTGGGCGCCGCGGCGATGCTCGCCCTGACGACCGGAATCACGCCCGACGACGTGTACTGGTGCACGAGCGACATCGGCTGGATCGTCGGCCACAGCATCATGGTCTACGGTGCGCTTGCCAACCGCTACCAGTGCGTGCTACGCGAAGGCTCGGCCGACTTTCCGTCGCCGGACGCCGTCTACGCCGAGATCGCGCGCCTCAAGGTGACGCAGTTCTACACCGCGCCGACGCTCGCGCGCATGCTGCTGCGGCTCGGCCCCGAGCTCGCAGCCCAGCACGATTTGAGCTCGCTCAAGGGGATGTACTGCGCGGGCGAACCGCTGAACCCCGAGGCCTGGCGCTTCCTGCACGAAGCGGTAGGCGGCGGTAAAGTCGCGGTCTGCAACCAGTGGTGGCAGACCGAGCTCGCCGCACCGTGCCTCGGTTTCTTTCCGACCTCGCCGGTGCATCCGGATCGCAGCGGCAAGGCGCTGGGACCGATCGTGTACTCGATCCGCGACGGCGCCGGCGCGCCCGTGCCGCCGAACGCCGGCGGGCTGCTCGTCGTCGAGACGCCGCTGCCGTACATGTTCGCGACCGTGTGGAACGATCCGGCACGCCACGCGCAGTACTTCAAGTGGGGCGTCTACGTCGCCGGTGACGTCGCGACCGAGGACGAGCACGGGTTCATCACGGTCCGCGGCCGTGCCGACGACGTGCTGAACGTCGCCGCGCACCGCATCGCGACCGCCGACGTCGAGAGCGCGCTCGTCTCGCACCCCGCCTGCGGCGAGGCCGGCGTCTGCGGCGTCCCCGACGAGATCAAGGGCGAAGCAATCGTCGCCTACGTCGTGCTGCGCGCCGGTCACACCGCATCGGACGAGCTCGCCGCGCAACTGGTCGCGCACGTGCGCCAGGAGCTCGGTCCGATCGCAACGCCGTCGGCGATCCGTTTCACGCCGAAACTCCCGAAGACGCGCTCAGGAAAGATCATGCGCCGTCTGTTGAAAGCCCAGGAGACCGGGCAGGACCTGGGCGACGTAACCACGCTGGAGGAGTAGTCATGCTGTTGATCGCCGCGGGTATCGCGATCGCACTCACGGGACCTCATCATTCGTACGCGCCGACACCGCAGAAGGCCGCGCTAGGTGCCGTGTATCCCCACAGCGCGGTGACGTCCGTGCTGCGAACGAACGTCGCCGGCCGCTATGCGACCGTGCTGATCCGCGGCGCAATGCAGGAAGCGGCGCCGATCAACGCGCCGATTCTGGTCGAGCATTTTTCGTTCGGCTGGCAGCCGCTCGAGGTCGTGAACTTCGCGTGCCGGCTGCGAACGCACGATATCTCACCGCACGACCAGCAGCGCTTGATGCGAGGCATGCCGCCGCCGCAGGATGATCGTGCCTGCACCGCGGATACGCGCGATGCCGGGCCGGTGCAGCAGGTCGAAGCGGTGCGCCGCCTCATGCAAGGGCCGCTGACGCCCACGGTGAGCGTCGCCGGCGGCTACGCGCTCGGAGAGTGGTACGGCGCCGGTGGAGGCTACGCGCTGTTTCGGTTTCGCGCGGGCTCCTGGCAGCAGATCACCGGCGGCGGCGGCGCGCTCGGCGTCTCCGACATGCGCCGGTATCACATCCCGCAATCCGCCTGGTGCACGTTCCGGATCTTCAACGCGCCCTGCAAGGTGAGGTAGGCTCTACCGGCGGTTGCATCGCCCGGGCCGCCGAGGGCCACGCACGTCGAGGCGCTAGTGTTCCACGTCTCCGCAACGATGGATCGCCTCGATAGGCCCCGCGCCCAATTGGCCCGTCACGCACCCCCGTCATCCTGAGCTTGTCGAAGGGCGGGAGTCGTGCCTCACGGCCTGACAGGACTGGACGCTCCTCGGGTCAGACAAGGGCGGACCGGTCGGGTGTACACCGGAACTCGTCACCCTTCCGGAGGACCGCCGTGCGCGTTTCAGCCGCCGCAGCCGCTTTTCTGCGCTACTGTGCCGAGGAAAAACACCTCGCGCCAAACACCATCAACGCCTACCGCCAAGACCTCGCTGAGTTCACAAGACACATCGGTGGCTCACGCGACACAACGCGAGTCGCGCCGGCGGACGTGCTCGGCTATCGAAATGCGCTTTCGGCGCATCGTGGCCTCGCTGCCGCGTCTGTGAAGCGCCGGCTCGCCTGCCTGCGCGCGCTGTTTGGCTGGCTCGTACGACGCGGTGAGCTGGATGTCTCGCCGTTCGCTAGGATCGAGCTCCGAATTCGGTTGCCGTCTCGCCTGCCACGATGCTTGGATGTCGGCGACTTGAAAAGGCTGATGCGACATCGCGGCGCCAATGGTCCGGAGTCGTCCCTCGCTATTGCGTTGCTGTTAGCGACGGGGATCCGGGTGGGCGAACTCGCCGCGGTGCGACTCAGAGACGTGGACACGGGCGGCGGGCGACTCTTTGTCTTCGGCAAAGGTAGCCGGGAACGAACCGTGTTCGTCACCGATGCTCGAATTCGCGAGGAGCTGCGTTCATATATCTCTGCGCGTCACAATGGGGAAGCCAAGGGCGAGCGAAATCTGCTCATGGATTCCGCTGGCCGAGCGCTCTCCTCTGCGCGCATTCGAAAGGGCATCGCGAACATCGGGCGCCTCGCAGACCTCACTCGGCATGTCACGCCTCACATGCTGCGCCATACGGCCGCTACAATGCTCTTGGAGTCGGGAACCGACATCCGTTTCGTTCAGCGACTGCTTGGCCATAGAAGCATCGTAACCACTCAGATCTACACCCATGTGAGCGACCGTGCCTTGCGGACCGCAATTGCTCGCGCAAATGTTCTCGGCAACTTGGTGGCAATGGAAGGCCTCGCAAGAGAATGATAACTGAGAATTATGAGCAT
>Ga0209483_1002953_pt1 | contig 11425 bp, 11 predicted proteins | sample NGEPerA_FD_184508 | JGI IMG/M metagenome (GOLD analysis project Ga0209483, IMG submission 184508) | Arctic peat soil microbial communities from the Barrow Environmental Observatory site, Barrow, Alaska, USA - NGEE PermafrostL2-A... | ecosystem: Environmental > Terrestrial > Soil > Wetlands >... | reverse complement strand
GCCATCGCATGATCCGCCCCGACCTGCCTGTCATACGATTTCCAAAAACAACCGCTCAAGGGAGAAACTCGACATGAAACTCGTCCGCTATGGCGCGCCCGGCCGCGAAAAGCCCGGCATCATCGACGCCGACGGCAAACTCCGCGATCTGTCGAAAGACGTCAAGGACATCGACGGCGCCATGCTAGCCTCCGGCGGCATCGCCAAGATCAAGAAGGCCAACCTCAAGCGGCTCAAGGCGGTAGGCGGCAAGCCACGCCTGGGCCCGTGCATCGGCAACGTCCGCAACTTCATCTGCATCGGGCTCAATTATTCCGACCACGCCGCCGAAGCCGGCATGCCGGTCCCGAAGGAGCCGGTGATCTTCAACAAGGCGCCGAGCTGCATCTGCGGCCCGAACGATGACACCCAAATTCCGAAGGAGTCCTCCAAGCTCGACTGGGAGGTCGAAATCGGCATCGTCATCGGCAAGCGCGCGCGCTATCTCAGCAAGGAAAAGGCCAAGGACGCCATCGCCGGCTACTTTCTTGGCAACGACGTATCCGAGCGCGTGTTCCAGATCGAGCGCAGCGGCGGCCAATGGAACAAAGGCAAGAGCTGCGAGACCTTCGGACCGATCGGTCCCTGGTTCGTCACCAAAGACGAGATCAAGGATCCGCAGAACCTCAACATGTGGCTCAACGTCAATGGCGAGAAGCGCCAGCGCGGCAATACCCGGACCATGATCTTTGGCTGCGAACACATCGTCTGGTATTGCTCGCAGTTCTTCGTCATGGAGCCGGGCGACATCATCATCACCGGCACCCCGCCGGGCGTTGGGCTGGGCATGAAGCCCGAGCCGAAATTTCTCAAAGCCGGCGACGTCGTCACGCTCGGCATCGATGGTCTCGGCGAACAACGTCAGAAGATCGTGCCGGCGAAAGCTTAAAGGCCGGAGCGGGCAAACCATAAAAACAGGGAGGCGACGATGAGAAAACTAGGTCCTGCAGTTGCGGCCGTGATTGGGCTGCTCGCGCTCGCGTCGGCGCCCACGTTTGCGCAAGACTGGCCGCAGAAACAAACGATCAGAATGCTCGTGCCATATCCGGCCGGCGGCGGTACCGACGTGGTGGCGCGCATTGTCGCAAAATATCTGCAGGAGCGGCTGCACCAGACCATCATCGTCGAGAACCGCGGCGGCGCGAACGGCGCCATAGGCCTGCAGGCGCTCAAGCAATCGCCGCCGGACGGCTACACGATCGAAATGACGTCCGATACGCCGCTGACCGTCAATCCGTGGATGTACAAGAACCTGCCCTACGACCCGCTGCACGACTTCATCCCGGTGACGACCGTTATCCGGCTGCCGTCGATGCTGGCGGTGCACCCCTCGCTTCCCGTGCACAACGTTGCCGAGTTGATCGCGCTGGCGAAGGAAAAGCCAGGCACCCTCACTTTCGCGAGCGCCGGCGTCGGCAATTTCAGCCATCTCGAGGCGGAATTGTTCGCGCTGCAAGCGGGCATCAAACTGGTACACGTACCCTATAAGGGTACCGGGCCGTCCTCGCTCGGCATGATCGGTGGCGAAGTGAACATGGGCTTCAACAACGTTTCGACGTTGCTGCCTTATGTCAAAACCGGCAAGCTGGTCGCGCTTGCGGTGCTCGAGCCCAAGCGGATGCCGGAATTGCCGGATGTGCCGGCGATCGCCGAGACCATTCCAGGTTTCGAGATGGCGCCCTGGCTCGGCATCATCCTGCCGCTCGGAACGCCGAAGCCGATCGTCGATCGCCTGGCCAAGGAAACGCTCGCCGTCATGGCCGACCCCGCCGCGGTCAAGCAATTCACCGACCAGCAATTGAGCGTGATGACGCTTGAGGGCGACAAGTTCGCGGCGCTGATCAAGAAGGACCACGACAAGTGGGAGAAGGTCATTAAGGCCGCGGGCATCACGGCCGAATGAATAAAAAAACCCCGGGCACCAAGCCCGGGGTTTTCGTTATGGGGCCGTCGTGGCGCGGAGATTAGAAGCGATAGTTCACGCCCGCGCGCACTAGGCTGCTCTTGAAGCTGACTTCGGTGCCGCCCACGCTGCAGGCGCCGCAGGTGAATTTGCCGAGGTCGACGTAGAGATATTCGGCCTTGACCGACCAGTTGCTCCACAGCGCATATTCGAGGCCAGCACCGGCGGTCCAGCCGATCTTGACCTTGCTCTCCGAGCCGAACGCGTCGGTGGCCTTGATGTCGCCCCCGGCGCCGCCGGCGGTGATATAGGGCAGCCAGCCGCTCCAGCCGGCGTAACCGAGCCGGCCGCGCGCGGTGGCGAGCCAATCGTTTTTGGTTTCGCAGGTGCCGCCGATGCAGGTTGAGTCGTCCTTGATGTTCGACCAATCGACGTCGCCCTCAACGCCCCACAGCCAGACCCCGGTCTGGAAATTATAGCCGAGGGTGAGACCGGCAACCGGTCCCGTCGGGCTGATCCCGGCCGCCGGCACGTCCCAGTTCGAGGTGCCGAAGCCGTAGCCGGCGTTGAGACCGACATAGAAGCCGCTCCAGTTCGCATAGACCGGCTCGCTATAGGACGGTGCCTTGTAAGGCTGGCGCAAATCCGCCGCCTGCACGGCGAGCGGCGCGGCCAGCAGTACGACTGCGGCGATGCCGGTTCGGATCAGTGTGCTTTTCATTGGTGTCGGCCCTTTGACTACAGTGTGTGTTGCAACCAATTGCAAGATGAACGCGCGACCGCGCATCCATCCGAATGCGTGTGGGCCTATGAAGCCTGGGAATCGTTAAAGGCTGGTTAACCATAGAAGCCCGCGCACGATGGGCTCGGATATGTTGCAGAAAAGACTCAGTTAGACGCCGCGCGCCCGCAACACCGCCTCGATCGAAATGCGCGACCACGGCGCGCTGCGCTCGCGAAAGGCGTCGTAGGAGCCGGATATCTTGCCGGTGATATCGCTGCGGATGGCAAATCCGACCATGATGGTGTGCGCCTCCTTACGCGCCGCCGCGACCACATCGTCGGGAAATGCCGCGAGCTTGACGCCGTGATCCTTGACCAACGACTCCAGCGCCTGCGCGTTGAGCCGCTCCATCTCGGCCAGCGCGTAATTGGCTTCCGCGGCGCAGGCATGCGCGACGATGGCTTTAAGTTCGGCGGACAGCGCGTCCCAGACTTTCAGCGCGACGATGCATTCTCCGGTGCCGTTTGGCTTGTTAAAGCCGGGATAATAATAGAACGGCGCCACGCGATAGAGCCCAAGCGCGATATCGGTGCCGGGTCCGACGAATTCGGCGCCGTCGAGCACGCCCGATTGCAGGCTAGTGAGGATCTCGGCCGGCGGCGTGGTTTGTGGCGTGGCCCCTAACTGGCGATAGACTTCGCCGCCTAAGCCCAGCGAGCGCAGCTTGAGCCCCCGCAGATCGGCGAGGCTCTTTATTTCGCGGCGGAACCAGCCGCCCATGCAGACGCCGGTATTGCCGGCCATGAACGGCTTGACGCCGAACGGCGCATAAAGGTCGTCCCACACGGCCTGCCCGCCGCCGGCCTCGATCCAGGCGACGTGCTCGGACGGCGTCAGTCCGAACGGCACCGTCGTAAAAAACGCCGCCGCCGACATTTTTCCCTGCCAGTAAAACGACGCGCTGTGACCAATATCTGCGACGCCGCTGCCAACCGCGCCCAGCACTTCGAAGGCTGGTACCACTTCGCCCGCCGCATAGACGGCGATGTCGATGCGGCCGCCCGACAGCGTGCGGATGCGATCGGCGACCCGCTCGGCCGACATCCCCGGCCCAGGCAGTCGCTTCGGCCATGATGTGACCATGCGCCATTTCGCAGTTTGCGCACGCGCCACCGCCGGCGCGGCAATGAGGCCGGCAGCGGCGGTCCCGAGGAAAGTGCGTCGCGTCGTCATGGCTCACTCCATTCGCGGTAAAAATGATGCAGCGGCCCGTGACCGTGGCCGACTTGCAAGGCCTCGGCGTTAGCGATGGCTGCGGTGACATAGGCCTTTGCTTCCTGCGCGGCGGTGATGAGATCGCGGCCCTTGGCCAGCCCGGCAGCGATCGCCGACGACAGCGTGCAGCCGGTGCCATGAGTGTTTTTGGTGGCGATGCGTCTGGCCGACATGCGCACGACCTCGCCCTGCCCGATCAGGATATCGACGCTTTCATCGCCGTCGCCGTGGCCACCTTTGATCAGCACATTGCGCGCGCCGAGTGACAATATCTCTCGCGCCTGCACTTCCATTTCGCTTTCGTTGCGCGCCAGCGACGCGCCGGAGAGCGCGGCGGCTTCCGCCAGATTGGGTGTCACCACCAGAACAAACGGGATGAGTTCGCGGCGCAGCGCAGCGACCGCGTCGACCGCCAGTAGCCGATCGCCCGACGTCGCGGCCATCACTGGGTCGAGGACCATGTTCTTGGCCTGGTGACGTCGCAGACCCGCCGCCACCGCCTTGATCCCCGCCACTTGCGACAGCATTCCTATTTTGACTGCCGCGATATCAAGATCGGAAAACACCGCGTCCATCTGGGCGCCGATAAAATCACCCGGCACCTCGTGAATGGCCGTGACGCCTTGGGTGTTCTGCGCGGTCAGCGCGGCGATGACGGAAGCGCCATAGACTTCGAGCGCGGCAAAAGTCTTGAGATCGGCCTGGATGCCAGCGCCGCCGCTCGGGTCGGAACCGGCGATGGTGAGTGCAATCGTGGTCATGGCGTCCGCCGCTTCAGTGCGTCGTCCACAATGCTGCGCAAATCCTGCGCGGCTCGCGCCGGATCGCTGGCCAGCGATAGCGCCGAGATCACCGCCACGCCATCGGCGCCGGCGTCGATCACCGCGGCGGCGTTACCGGCATTGATGCCGGCGATCGCGCAGATTGGAAATTTCTTATCGCGGGCGCGCACCGCCTGCACGACGGCGCGCAATCCATCGATGCCGATCGGCGCCGAGGTGTTGTCCTTGGAGGTTGTGCCGTAAACACCGCCGATCGCGACGTAATCGAGATGCTCGAGCGGCGCATCCTTCGCCTGCTGCACGGTCTTAATGCTGAGCCCGATGATGGCGGTGCGGCCGAGCAGCAGCCGCGCGTCGGCGGCTGACATATCATCCTGGCCAATGTGAACGCCGTCGGCTTCCGCTGCGAGCGCAACGTCGACGCGGTCGTTGATCAGTAGCGGAATACCCAGAGGTGCCAGGACCGCGGTCAACGTGCGCGCTTCCTCGACCATCACCCGTGTCGAGCCATGCTTGTCACGCAGCTGCACCAGTGTGGCGCTGCTGGCGATGCGTGCGGCGAGATCGCCAAGCGTGCGGCCGCCGGCGACCGCTGGGTCGATCAGCGCATAAAGCCGAATATCGACGTCCATCAGGTGACCTTTGCGTGCTTGATGAGTGCCGGCCCATCGAGATTGTGGAGCGCATCAATGATCGCGACCGCGAAGCTGCCGGGGCCTTCAGCCTTCTCCGCCGCCAATTCGCCGGCGACGCCGATCATGACCAGCGCGCTCGCCGTTGCGCACCAAGCGTCCGGCTCAATTGCCAGACACGCCGCGACCAGCGCCGAGGCGGCGCAGCCCATGGCGGTGATCTTGGCCATCAGCGAGTGGCCGTTGGAGATGGTGGCAAGTCGCGCACCGTCGCTGACCATATCCTCCGCGCCCGACAGACCCACCACGAGCTTGTTGTCGCGGGCGTAGGCCGCGAGCGCCTCACGCGCCGGTTCGCTGCCCGATAGCGCGGAAAATTCGGCGCGATTGAGCCGTATTGCTTTCGGTGCGCTTTCAATCAGCGCGCCAGCAAAGGCCGCGCGTGGCGAGCTACGGTCGATGAACACCGGATCGAGCACCCAGGGCAGCCCCCCCCGCGCCGCGGTTTCCACCGCCATTGCGGTGGCCTGGCGGCGCTCGCGGTCCAACGTGCCGAGATTGACCAGAAGCGCATTCGCACCGGCAACGAATGGACCAATCTCGTCGGCCGAGAGCGTCATCGAGGGCACGGCGCTCACGGCGAGCAGCACGTTGGCGGTAAAATTCTGCGCCACGGCATTGGTGATGCAATGGACGCGTGGCGAGCGCGTGCGCAGCCGGTCGAGCAACGCGGCCGCGATCTGCGGCACATCTTCGCGCGAGACTACACCGGGATTGCGCATCTCATCTCCCTCCGCCGGCATGACCCGGATCAGGTTCGTTGGGTTGGCCCTCAGAAGGCCTCTCAGCCCGGCAAATGCCGGACACCCCACGAGATTGCTGCTCAAATAACTAGTCCGCCCAACGCTCCAAGGCAAGACCGCCTTGCCACGGCTGCGGGTTTTTGCTGCATTGCTGGCCGGCGCATGATCCCGAAAAGTGGCCACCGATTTTCGGTCAAGGTCATGCGCAAGTAAAAGGCGGATCGCGATGACCCCGTTCTTCGTCCAGATCAAATGCGAGCTCGGCAAGTCCTATCAGGTGGCCAACGAGCTGGCCGAATCCGAGATAGCCTCCGAAATCTACTCGACCGCTGGCGACTATGATTTGCTGGTGAAATTCTATGTCGAAGCCGGCACCGATATCGGCCACTTCGTCAATGAGAAGGTGCAGTGCCTGGCCGGCATCAAGGACACCCACACCATCATCACCTTCAAGGCGTTCAAGGGCTAGATTTCCGGCCGCCGCGGTCCTTCCGCCTCGCGCGCGCGCTTGAAGCCGAGTTGGCGTTCGCGCCAGATCACGAACAGCCCAGCGCCGGCGACGATGATCGCGCCGATATAAACGAGCGAGTTCGGCAATTCGCCGAACACCCAATAGCCGAGCAGCAGCGCCCACAGCATCGAGGAGTAGTCGAACGGCGCCACCACTGAGGCGGTGGCGTGGCGATAGCTTTCGGTCAGAAAAATATGCCCGATGCCGCCGAAGACCCCCATCGAGATCAGCATGACGAGTTCGGAAGCGGTCGGCGTATGCCAGGCAAACGGCAGCGTCACTGCACCGGCAAGCGCGGTGACCAGCGAAAAATAAAACACGATCGATGACGTTGTCTCGCTTTGCGTCAATCTCCGTGTCTGGATCACCGTGCCGGCATTACAAAACGCCGAGACCAACGCGAAGATCGAGCCGACGGTCGCCGCCGCCATGGCGCCAGCGGCCGCGTAGTGTTTGACGTCGAAATGCGGGATCAGCATCACGATCACGCCGCCAAAACCGACCAGCACCGCCGTCCAGCGATAGACCCGCACGCGTTCTTTGAGAATGACGGCTGCGAGTGCGACCGTGATCAGCGGCGAGGCGAACGAAATCGCGGTCGCATCAGCCAGCGGCAGCCGCGTCAACGCGGAGAAATTGGTGAACATGCCGGCGACGCTGAGCGCCCCGCGGCCAAGTTGGCCGAGTGGCCGGCTGGTATAGACCGCGCTCGCAAGCTCGCCGCGATAGGCATAGATCAGCAGCACCGGCGGGATCGCACAGGCGCTGCGGAAGAAAACCAACTGTCCGACCGGCGTGACGTCGCTCAACTGGCGTACCAGCGCTGACAGCGCGGCAAACAATAGCGCGGAGATCAGTTTGAAGCCAATGGCCTTGAGGAGATTCATCGGGCTTGGCTTATACCAGCGTGCGCCAATCCAGATACGGCAGGCAGCGAGTTATTCCGGCTTCTTCGGTGGCGCTCTGCGGCCTTCAACTGCCGGCAGCGACTTGATGTAGGTCGCGATCGCGGTGCGGTCGGCGGCGGTCAATTGTGAGGTATTGCGCACCACCTCGACCATGCTGCCGCCAACGCTGTCGGAGTCCGGCGTCATGCCATCTTCCAGCGTGCTGGCGATGTCGGCCACCGACCAGCCCTTGAGCTTGAACTGTGTGATGTTGGGAACGCCGCCCTGGCCATCGGGGCTCGGGCCCCCGGCAAAGCGCAAGCCGGAAACGATGCCGCCGAGCACGTTGCGCGGAGAATGGCATTCCGCGCAGTGGCCCGGACCGTTGGCAAGATAGGCACCGCGATTCCACTTGGCAGATTTTGACGGATCGGGCGTAAACGGCTTGCCGTCGAGAAACAATAATTTCCAGCCGCCGAGCGTGCGCCGGATATTGAACGGAAACGGTACATCGTGATCGCGCACGCGGCCTTGCACCGCCGGCAGCGTCTTTAGAAAAGCAAACAGGTCACGCAGATCGTCAAACGTCATGTGCTGATAGGACGTGTACGGGAATGCAGGAAACAGGTGCTCGCCCGACGGCGAGGTCCCCTTGGTCATGGCGGTGACGAATTGCGCCTCGCTCCAGCCGCCGATGCCGTCCTTCGGGTCCGAAGAAATGTTGGGAACGTAAAAAGTTCCGAATGGCGAACCTAAACCGAGCCCGCCGCCGAGCCTGGTCTTGTCCGGCTGCTTTGGTACCGCATGGCAGGAATTGCAGCCGCCAGCGTAAAACATCTCCTTGCCGTTGGCGAGGTCCGGTGTATGGGGCCCAAGTGCGCTCGCCAACACCGTCTGTGGAATGGTCAGGAACCAAAACGCGGCAACGCCGAGAATGCCGACGCCGACTGCTAGAAAGAAAAGTTTACGCAACATCGTGACCGCCTCGCCGCCAAGGCGGCGATCCTAGTCTTTTGCATCGAACACGCAAAGCGAGAGGCGGCACACCCTTGCGGGTTGCCGCCCCTCACGCGTCGGCGGATCGCCGATCAAACTCAGCTTTTCTTGATGCGGTAGATCTCGTGGCAGCCGCCACAGTCCTTGCCAACAATACCCATCGCGGCCTTGAGGGTGTCGAGGTCCTTTACCGAGGCTGCCGCCGCCTTGGAGTCCTCGCCGAATTTGACGAACTTGGCTTTGAAGTCGGCCATGTTCTCCCAGATTTTCGGCGATGCAGCGGTTTCGCCACCCGTCGTTGAATTCGGCGGGAACAAATTTGGCATCTTGGCCGCGGCGTCCTGGAAGGTCGCGAACGCCTTCTGCGCAGCGGCCAGGTCGAAGGGCGCCTCGCCCTTGACCATCTTCGACAGGCCGCCCGCAGCCTGCCCGTTGGCCTTCATCAGGGCCTTGCGGGCGGCGATCGGATCCTGCTGGGCAACGACTGCCGTCACACCAAACGCGACGACGGCAAGCGTCGCGAGCGCGGTAGCGAATTTCCTGAAGGTCTCCCTTGACACCGGCTTATCCAGTCTCCGGCAAACACCACCCCGTCCGGCTTATTCCCCGCATCGCGCCGAACACGCAAGCAAAGGTCAACCGATCACGAATTCGTGATCAACCTAAGACTCAGGAATCGTTGGTGTTTTTAGCGTGTTCGAGGGCCGCCCAGACCCGCTGTGCGGTCGCCGGCATATCGATATGGCGGATGCGATGGCTGCGCCAGAGCGCATCGACCACCGCGTTGATCACCGCCGGGCAGGAGCCGACCGCGCCGGCCTCGCCCGCACCTTTGACGCCGAGCGGATTGTTCTTGCACGGCACGTTGCGTGTCTCGAATACGAAGTCCGGCGCATCGAGCGCACGCGGCATCGCGTAGTCCATGAAGCTGGCGCTGAGCAATTGCCCGGATGCCGGATCGTAAACCGTGTCTTCCATCAGCGCCTGCCCGATGCCCTGCACCGCGCCGCCATGCACTTGGCCGGCGAGCAGGAGCGGATTGAGCGTGGCGCCGAAATCGTCCACCACGACATAATTGAGGATCGTGGTGGCGCCGGTCGACGGGTCGACCTCGACTTCGGCGATGTGCGTGCCGTTCGGAAACGTCGGTAATCCAGTGCCGAACTGGTTCGACGCGCGCAAAGTTTCGGGCTTGGCCTGCGGATGCGCCGCCAAATCGGCGAACGAAATAACACGGTCGGTGCCCGCGACCCGAATTGCGCCACCCGCGATTTCCATATCGGTGGCGGCGGCCTCCAGCGCGTCGGCGGCGAGTTGCTTGAGCTGCTCGCCCAGCGTCTTGGCGGCGCGGTCGACGGAAACGCCGCCGACGGGAATCGAACTCGAGCCGCCGGTACCGGCGCCGGTCGCGATCGCGTCGGTGTCGCCCTGCACAACGCGCACGCGCTCCGGCGGCAGATCGAGCCGCTCGGCCACAAGCTGCGCGTAGGATGTGGCGTGGCCCTGCCCGGTCGACTGCGAGCCGATCAGCACCGTAACGCCGCCGTCGCGGTCGAGCTGGACATTCGCCGTTTCCGGTCCGTTATTGCCGCAGGCTTCGATGTACGTCGCCATGCCGATGCCGCGCAGCTTTCCGGCGCGCTTAGATGCCGCGGCGCGTTTGTTGAAACCTTTCCAGTCGGCGATCTCCTGCGCATGCGCCATAACACCGGCGAAATCGCCCGAGTCGTAAACCTTGCCGGTCGGTGTCGTGTAGGGCATCGCTTTCGGCTTGATGAGGTTCTTGCGCCGCAACGCGTCCGGCGCGATGTCGAGATCGCGCGCCGCCGCATCGACCAGTCGCTCGATCAGATAGGATGCTTCCGGCCGCCCCGCGCCGCGGTAGGCATCGACCGGTACCGTGTTGGTGTAAGCCGCGCGTAAGCGCACATGTACCGCCGGAATATCGTAAGCGCCAGTCGCCATGCCGACACCGAGCCACGGAATGTAAGGTCCGTAGCACGACAGATAAGCGCCCATGTCGGCGACGATATCGAGTTCGAGCGCCAGGAAGCGGTTATTGCCGTCGAGCGCCAGTCTGGCGCTGGAAATGTTGTCGCGGCCGTGACTGTCGCCGAGAAAATGTTCGCTGCGGTCAGCAACCCATTTCACCGGCTTGTGCAGGCGCTCGGCAGCGACTGCCGCCAACGCATATTCGCGATAGGGAAACAGCTTGGTGCCGAAGCCGCCGCCGACATCGGGTGTGATCACGCGCATGCGGTCGGGCGGGATCCGCAACACATCGTTACAGATGATGTCGCGAATGATGTGGCTGCCCTGACTGCCGAGTGTGAGCGTAATGCGCTTGCCGTCGTATTCCGCAATCACGCCGCGGGTATCCATATAATTGGTCACCAGCCGCTGATTGACGATAGTGAGTTCTACGGTCCTGACCGCCTGCGCGAACGCCGCCTTGGTCGCCGCGGCATCGCCGGCCGCGGTCTCAAACGCGAGATTACTCGCGCGCTCGTTCGATACCTTGGGTGCGCCATTGCCAAGCGCGGCCATGGCGCCGATCACATGCGGCAACGGCTGCCAGCCGATCGTGATGGCTTCAGCGGCATCCTTGGCCGTAGCCAAACTGTCGGCGACCACAAAGGCGACTGCGTCGCCAACGTGACGCACCACGTCTTTGGCGAGGATCGGATAGACCGGAACCTTGATTTCCACGCCTGGCAGCACGCCGGGCGTCGGCAGCGGCCCGAGCTCGGCAATGTCCGCCGCCACCAGCACCAGCCGCACGCCCGACATCGCCCGCACGCGGTCGAGATCGTCGAACCTAAACCGCGCGTGTGCGTGCGGCGAGCGCAGCATCACCGCGTGCGGGCGATGTC
>Ga0209483_1002951_pt1 | contig 11426 bp, 9 predicted proteins | sample NGEPerA_FD_184508 | JGI IMG/M metagenome (GOLD analysis project Ga0209483, IMG submission 184508) | Arctic peat soil microbial communities from the Barrow Environmental Observatory site, Barrow, Alaska, USA - NGEE PermafrostL2-A... | ecosystem: Environmental > Terrestrial > Soil > Wetlands > Peat... | reverse complement strand
CCCGCAGGTCGTCGAGCATCCGACTCGCGTCACGGCGCTAGGCCCTGCGCCGCACCTGCGTCTCATCATCGGTGTCGACCAGGAGCTCGAGCATCTCGCGCAGATCGCGCTCGCCCACCCCCGCGCCGCGGCGGTTGGCCTCGCGCACCCACTCGAACAGCGACGCGAGCGCCCTCGGGGTGTTGAAGTCATCCGCCAGCGCGTCGCCGAAGGCCGCCCTGTGGTGAGCCATATCCGGCGGGCTCTCCTCCCCCATCACGACCCGTCTGAGCGCATCACGGATGCGGTCGATCCGGCGATCGGCGTCTTCGAGCTCCTCGCGTGAGAACGCCAACGGCTGGCGGTAGTGCCCGCCGATCAGATACATGACCAGGGCATGCCGTCCCCAGCGGCCGCCGTCCTCGTCGAGCAGCTCGTGCAGCGGCGCGATGTTCCCGACCGACTTGGCCATCTTCTCGCCGGTGCTCTGGATCATCCCGTTGTGCACCCACAGCTTCGCCAGCTCCTCCCCGCGCGCCGCGCGGGTCTGGGCGGCCTCGTTCTCGTGGTGGGGAAACACCAGATCCGAGCCGCCGCCGTGGATGTCGAAGCCGACGCCGAGCAGACCCTCGGCCATCGCCGAGCACTCGATGTGCCAGCCCGGGCGCCCCTCCCCCCAGGGAGCATCCCACCAGGTGTCCTCGCCCTCCTTCCGTCCCTTCCACAGCGCGAAGTCGAGCGGATCCTCCTTACGGTCGGAGGATGGATGAGCTCCCAATAAATCCTCGCCCTGGTCCATGTCGTCGATCTGACGATGCGAGAGCGAGCCATAACCGGAGTCCGAGCGCACCCGGAAGAAGACATCGCCGCCGGCCGCGTAGGCGTGCCCCGTGTCGATCAGCGTCTGGATGTACTCGACGATCGGCCCGATCGTCTCCGACGCCAGCGGCTCGTGATCCGGGCGTCCCAGACCCAGCCGATCGGTGTCCTCGCGGTAGCGCGCCGTCATCTCCGCGGCCAGCTCCCCGCTCGGGCGGCCCTGGATCCGAGCGGCGTCGTAGATCTTGTCGTTGACGTCCGTCACGTTCACCACGAGCGTCACCGCCAATCCCTCGCTTTCCAGGAAGCGCTTCATCAGGCTGAACACCACGAACGGACGCGCGTTGCCGATGTGGATGCGGCTGTACACCGTCGGCCCGCACGTGTAGATGCCCACCTTCCCGGGGTCGCGCGGCAGCAGCGCCAACAACTTCCCGGTGCGGGTGTCGTGCAGGCGGATCTCGCGCGGCGCCCCCACCTATCGCTCCTCGAGGCTTGCGATCGCCAGCGCGGCCACGCCCTCGCCGCGGCCGACGAATCCGATCCCCTCGCCGGTCGTGGCCTTCACGTTCACGCGCGCCACCTCCAACCCGAGCGCCTGCGCCAGCCGCGCGCGGATCGCCTGACGATGGGGTCCGAGCTTCGGTCGCTCCATCACCACGGTGCAGTCGACGTTCACGATCCGCAGCCCCGCGGCGCTCACCGTCCTCAGGACGCTCCCGAGCAGCTCCAGCGAGTCGGCGTCGCGGTAGCGCTCGTCGCTGTCGGGGAAGTGCTCGCCGATATCTCCAAGTCCCGCCGCCCCGAGCAGCGCGTCGATCACCGCGTGGGTCAGGACGTCGGCGTCGGAGTGGCCCTCCAGGCCGCGCTCGTGGGGAATCTCCACGCCGCCCAGGATCAGCTTGCGGTCCTCCCCCAGGCGATGCGAGTCGTATCCGATGCCGGCCAAGGTCGAGGGGGCGCTCCGGCCAGGCGATTCCGGGGCGGGCGAGCCGTTAGGCGGATCCCGCCGCCGCCTGGAGCCTCCGCGTCCGCTGCCCATCATGCCACGACCGCCCCGACCGGCTCCAGCCGGCGCTCACGGTGCTCGAACACGCACAGCTCGCCGACGCCCAGCTCCTCCAGCAGCGCCAACGCCTGGTCGTAGTCGGCCCCCACCTCCTCAGGGCAGTGCGCGTCGCTGGAAAGCGCCACCTTCGCGCCCGCCTCCAGGCACATCTGCAGGAACACGGGCGCCGGGTAGAGCTCTTTCGCGCGCTTACGCAACCCGGCGGTCGACACCTCCACCGCGATCCCCGCCTCCGCGATCCCATCGAGGGCGAGCTCGTAGTAGCGGCGCAGATCGCCCTCGGGCAACGGACGCTCAGGGTCGGCGGGACCCCAAATCTTCACCAGGTCGGGGTGCGCCAGCACGTCGAACAGCCCACTCCGCGCGGCCTCCCCGAGAGTCTCGAAGTAGCGCCGCCAGATCTCCTCGGCGCTCCGCAGCTCCTCCCACACGCTGTAGTCCTCCATGTCGACCGCCGCGTCGCGCAAGAAGTGCACCGAGCCGATCACGTAGTCGAAGTCGCGTGCCTCCAACAGCGCCGCCATGCGATCCTCACCGCCGGGCACGAAGTCCGCCTCGATCCCCAGCCGCAGGTCGGTCTCTTCGCGCACGAACTCGCAGTACTCGTCGAGGTCCTCCCGAGCCTGCTCGCGCCAGAACGGATGCTGCCACACGTCGAGCGCCTGCTCGAAGCGATACACGTGCTCGGAGACCCCCAGCTCGGCGATTCCCCGCTCCTCGGCCACCGTCCGGTAGCGCTCGACGTTCGCGGCGGTGAAGTACCGCTCGGCGGTCGTACCGGGCTCGTCGGGGCGAAGGTGCATGTGGTAGTCGGTGAGCATCGAGTGCGATTCAATCAGGCCGGCGGGCGATCAACAGCTCGGCGAGCGCGAGGTCCAGCGGAGTGGTGATCTTCAGATTCTCACCGTCAGCCGGCACGACCGCCACCCGCCCCCCTAGGCGCTCCACGAGCCAGGCGTCGTCGGTCGCCTGCGCCAGGACCTCCGCGGGCACGTCCAACGCCCGTTCCAGAGCCGAGCGGCGAAATACCTGGGGCGTCTGCACCGCCCACAGCGCGGAGCGGTCGAGCGTCTCGGACACTACGCCATCGTCACCCACGCGCTTGATCGTGTCGGCGACCGGCACGGCGGCGATCGCCGCATCGAGGCTGTCATCCTCCGCGAGCGCCGCGAGCGTCCGTCGCACGAGCTCCACGGTCAGCAGCGGCCGGGCCGCGTCGTGGACGAGCACCGGATCGCCCGGACCCGCCGCCGCCAGCGCCATGCGCACGGACTCAGAGCGCGTCTCCCCGCCGGCGACCAAGACCACCACAGGCGAGGAACCTTCGATGAAAGTCCCCTGTCTCTTCCCGGGCGCGTCCTCGGAGGGCATCGCGACGACGATCCGGTCGATGCCCCCGACATCGCGCAGCGTGGAGACGCTCCAGTTGACAAGAGGACGGCCGGCGAGCCCGACGAGCGCCTTGGGAGAATCGAATCCCAGACGCTCGCCGCGCCCGGCGGCGAGAATCAGCGCAAGCGCCAAATCTCGGCCGCTACTCGGCCGCGGCGCAGGCCATCTGGCTGGTGGCCGAGTTGGCGAGCAGCTCGTCGAGGTAGTTCTCGGCCTCTTCCTCGTCCTTGTCGAGCGCATACATCAGCTCCGAGGCGAGGATCTTCTTAGAGCGCGTGTACATCTGCTTCTCGCCCGTCGACAGGCCCTTCTCCGACTCGCGCAGCGAGAGGTTGCGCACAACCTCCGCCAGCTCATAGATGTCGCCGGTCTTGATCTTGTCCCGGTTGTGCTTGAAGCGACGGTTCCAGTTCTTCGGCATCTCCGAGACCGTGTCACGGAGCACGTTCAGCACCTTCTGCACCGTTTCCTCGTCGATCACCCTCCGCAGGCCGGCGATCGCGGCATTCTCGGTGGGAACCCTGACGGTCATGTCGTTGTGCAGGATCTTGATCGTCAGATACTCGCGTGTCTCACCGAGCATCTCCATATCCTCCTTCTTCAGCACCTTCCCGGCGCCATGATGGGGATAGACGACCTGATCGCCGAGCTCGAACTCGATGAACTCGACCTCGCGAGTCACCTCGAGCTCCTCGATCAGCGATACCTCTGCGGTTGCTTGTGGCGGAATGGTGTCCTCCTTCGTAACGGCCGACCGTCGGACGGCCCGTGTGTCAAGTTTGTAGGTAGCGGTCCACGAGGTTGATCTCCTGCAGCCTGCGCAGACCCTCGCGGATGTCCTTCGCCCTGATCTCCCCCACGCCCTCGACCGCCTCCAGCTCAGCGTCGGTGGCGGCCAGCAGCTCGTCCAGACCCCCGAACTCGCTCACGATCTGAGCGACCACCAGCCGCGGCAGCCGCGGGATCCGTCCCAGCACGCGGTAGCCACGCGGCGAGACGGGGTAGTCGAGCGTGTTCAGCTTGCGGTCATACCCGAGCAGCTCGGCCATCCGCCCGAAGTCGAGCAGGTCCTGGTGCACGAGCCGGCCGATCTCCTCCAGCGCCGCCGCGAACGCCTCGTCGGAGTTGCCCGACAGGTAATCGCGCACGAGCGCCGCCTTCTCGGCGGCGGTCCCGACCATCGTCTCCTCCAGCTGCATCTCGATCAGCCGTCCCTCGCTGCCCAGCTCGACGATGTAGCGCTCGATCTCAACCGCCATCCGCGTCACCAGCTCCGAGCGCTGCATCACCGTCAGCACGTCATGCAGCATCGCCCCGCCCTCGAACTCCAGCGCGGTCAGCCGCGTGGAGACCTGGTCGAGGCGACTACGGTACTTGTCGAGCGTCGCCAGCGCCTGGTTGGCCTTCGCCAGCACCACCGGGATGTCCTCGAGGATGTACTTCGCGCCGTCCACGTACACCGACACGACCTCACGACGCTGCGAGACGGCGATCACCAGTGCATCGGTCTGCTTCGACACGCGCTCCGCGGTGCGATGCCTCGTGCCCGTCTCGTGCGAGAGGATCGTCGGGTCGGGCATCAGCTGGACGTTCGCCATCGTGATCTTCGTCGCGTTCGCGTTCAGGATGATCGCGCCGTCCATCTTCGCCACCTGGTAGAGGAACGCCGGCGTGTAGTCGATCTCGAGCTTGATCCCGCCCGAGTTCAGGAAGCTCAGGTCCTCCGGCTCGCCGATCACGATCAGCCCGCCGGTGCGAGAATCGAGGATGCTCTCGATTCCCTCACGCAGCGCCGTGCCGGGCGCGATCATCTCCAGAGCCTTCATCAACCCCGGCTCCGGCCTCGCTTCTGTGTCGAAATCTTCGCCGGATCGTAAGGGCACGACCGCCCATTTTAGGGCATTAGCCCATTGTTAAGCCGCTCCCCGCCTGGAGGCCGGCATTGGAAGATAAAGACGGCGCGAAAGATGATGTACTTTTTTAACTGCGTGCCACCATAGTTATACGCGGTTCATATTTTGTATAACAACACCCGCCGTCTTTATCTTCTGGTCGATACTATAGTTACACTCTAATATCATTTCCCGTCGAGAGCACGGTGAGCGGCCGCTGATCGCGCTCTCCGGCGGGCAGCGCGGCTTTCAGCGCCTCGCGGAGCGTCCCGACCTCGCACGCCTCGCCACCGCTGCCCGCGGGCGCGATCACGCCCGCCAACCCGTGCTTGGCCGCCTCGGCCAGGCGACGCTCGGGATGGCCGACCCAGCGCAGCTCGCCCGTCAGCCCGAGCTCGCCGAAGCACGCGCGCGGAGTGGGCGGGTGGAATCCTCTGATCGCCACGCCACGACTCGCGCTCGCGACCGCCAGCGCGACCGCCAGGTCGACACCCGGCTCATCCACGCGCACGCCCCCGACCACGTTCACGAATACGTCCGCGCCGCCCGTCCCCACGCGTCCGTGGCGAGCAAGGATCGCGAGCACCAGCGCCAAACGGTTGCGATCCAAGCCCGAGACCACCCTGCGCGGCTGCTCGAGCTCGGAGGGGGCCACCAGCGCCTGGACCTCCACGAGCAGCGGCCGCGAGCCCTCCATCGCGGCCAGCACTACGCTCCCGGGCGCGCGCGTCGCCTCGGCGACGAACCGCGCCGAGGCGTCCAGCACCTCCACCAGCCCGCCCTGGCGCATCTCGAACAGGCCGGACTCGTTGGTCGAGCCGAAGCGGTTCTTCAGGGCTCTCAGCTCCCGGTAGGGGCGCTCGCGCTCGCCCTCGAACTGCAGCACGCAATCGACGAGGTGCTCCAGCACGCGCGGCCCCGCCAGCGCGCCGTCCTTCGTCACGTGCCCGACGAGGATCACCGCGATCTGTCGCGCCTTCGCCAGCTCCATGATCCGGCCGGCCACCTCGCGCACCTGCCCGACCGAGCCCGGGGCACCGCTCAGCTCGGCGGCGTTCAGCGTCTGCACCGAGTCGATCACGCACACCTCCGGGGCCTCCCCGGCAATCGTGCCGAGGACGGTGTCGAGATCGGTCTCCGCGAGGATCGGGACCTCCAGCGCCGAACGTGCGGGAAGGGCGGCATCCAATACAAGCCGCTCGGCGCGCAGCCTGACCTGCTCGGCCGACTCCTCGCCGCTCACATACAGCGTGCGCCGTCCCGCGGCCGCCAGATTGCCGAGCACCATGTTCGTCAGCGTCGACTTCCCGATCCCGGGCGAGCCGCCCAGCAGCACCAGCGAGCCGGGTACCAGCCCGCCGCCGAGCACACGATCGAGCTCGCCGATGCCCGTCCCCATGCGCTCCACAGGAGCGCTGCCGACCGCGCTCAACAGGCGCGAGGCGACCTTTCCTCCCGCGCCGCTCGCAGCGGCCGCGCGCCTACCACGGCCACCGGCCCCGCCACCGCCACCGCGCCCCTCCGCGCCGCGGGCGCTCGGAATGCGCTCCTCGACGAGCGTGTTCCACGCCTCACAACCGGGGCACTGCCCGAGCCATTGCGCGGTCTGAAAACCGCACTGCGAGCAGACATGGATGCTCCCGCGAGCCATCTCCCCACCCTACGCATCGCCGGGGACGGCTCCCGCCGTCGCGACGGCCCCAGAGACAGCCCAGCTCAGGACTCGTCGGGCGGGGCGAGCTCGGAGTCGTCGGCCTCGGGATCGCTCTCGCCCTCGGGGAGCTCCTCGACGGCCGCGCCTTCGGCGCCGACGCCGACTGGCGTCTTCTGCTTCTTCGGCTTGACGATCGTCAGGCGCACCTCGCCCTCCTCGCCCTCCGGAGCGGGGTTGACGACGACGGTGGCGCCGGGGGTGAGCTGCTCGCGCAGCACGAAGTCGGCGAGCGGGTCCTCGATGTAGCGCTGGATCGCGCGGCGCAGCGGACGGGCGCCCATCGAGGGGTCCCAGCCCTTCTCGACGAGGAGGTCCTTGGCGGGGTCGGTCAGCTCCAGCTGCAGCTCGCGTTCGGCCATCGACTCGCGGATGCGCAGCAAGAGCAGCTCGACGATCTGCTTGATCTCCTCCTTTTGGAGCTTGTGGAAGACGATCACGTCGTCGATCCGGTTGAGGAACTCGGGACGGAAGACCTTCTTGAGCTCGCCCATGATCCGGTTCTTCATGTCGTCGTAGGTGATCCCCGTCTCGTCGTCGGAGACCGCGAAGCCGAGCGGGGTGTTGCGGGCGATCTCGGCGGCGCCGATGTTCGAGGTCATGATCACGATCGCGTGCCTGAAGTCGACGGTCCGCCCCTGGGCGTCGGTCAGCCGGCCGTCCTCGAGGATCTGCAGGAGGATGTTGAACACGTCCGGGTGGGCCTTCTCGATCTCGTCGAGCAGCAGCACGCTGTAGGGCTTGCGGCGGATCGCCTCGGTCAGCTGGCCGCCCTCGTCGTAGCCGATGTAGCCCGGGGGTGAGCCGACCAAGCGCGAGACGGCGTGCTTCTCCATGTACTCGCTCATGTCAATCCGGATCATCGACTCGTCGTCGCCGAACAGGAACTCCGCGAGCGTCCGCGCCAGCTCGGTCTTGCCCACGCCGGAGGGGCCCAGAAAGATGAACGAGCCGGTCGGCCGCTTCGGGTCCTTCAGCCCCGCGCGCGAGCGGCGGATCGCCTTCGAGATGACCTCCACCGCCGGGTGCTGGCCGATCACGCGCTTGTGCAGTTCCTCCTCCATCCGCATCAGCTTCTGCGTCTCGGCCTCGGTCAGCTTGAACACGGGGATGCCCGTCCACATCGAGACGATGTCGGCGATCTCCTCCTCGCCGATCGACGGGCGCTCGCCGGACTCGCCGGCTTCCCACTCTTTCTCGAACTCGTGTTTCTTGTTCGTCAGCTTGCGCTCCTTGTCGCGCAGCGCCGCCGCCTTCTCGAACTCCTGGGCCTCGATCGCCGCCTCCTTCTCGCGGCGCGTGGTCTCGACTTCTGACTCCAGCTCGCGGTTGGCCGGGGGCGAGGTCATCGACTTGATCCGCATCCGCGAGGCGGCCTCGTCGATCAGGTCGATCGCCTTGTCCGGCAGGAAGCGGTCGGCGATGTAGCGGCTCGCCAGTTCGCCGGCCGCGCGCAGCGCCTCGTCGGTGATCTGCACCTTGTGGTGCTGCTCGTAGCGGTCGCGCAGACCCTTCAGGATTTCCACGGTCTGGTCGATCGAGGGCTCCTCCACGCGGATCTGCTGGAAGCGGCGCTCGAGCGCCGAGTCGCGCTCGAGGTACTTGCGGTACTCGTCGAGCGTCGTCGCGCCGATCGTCTGCAGCTCGCCTCTGGCCAGCGCCGGCTTGAGGATCGAGGCGGCGTCGATCGCGCCCTCGGCCGCGCCGGCGCCGACGAGGTTGTGGAGCTCGTCGATGAACAGGATGATGTCGCCGCGCTGGGTGATCTCCTTCATCACCTTCTTCAGCCGCTCCTCGAACTCGCCCCGGTACTTCGAGCCGGCGACCAGCGCGGCCAGATCGAGCGTGTAGATCTGCTTGTTCTTCAAGAGCTCCGGGACGTCCGAGTTGGTGATCCGCTGCGCCAGGCCCTCGACCACGGCGGTCTTGCCCACGCCGGGCTCGCCGACCAGCACCGGGTTGTTCTTCGTGCGGCGCGAGAGGATCTGCATGATCCGCTCGATCTCCGTCTCGCGGCCGACGACCGGGTCGAGCTTGCCTTCGGCGGCGAGCTTCGTGAGGTTGCGGCCGAACTGGTCGAGCAGCTTCGAGGACTTCTTGCCCTCACCGGGCGACGCGCCCGAGCCGGAGCCCGAGCCGCCGGACTGACCCTGGCGGCGACCTCCGGGACCGGAGAGCATGCGGATCACCTCGTTGCGGATCTTCTCGGAGTCGGCGTCGAAGTCGAGCAGGATGCGGGCGGCCACGCCCTCGTTCTCGCGGACCAACCCGAGCAGGATGTGCTCGGTGCCGATGTAGTTGTGGCCCAGGCTGAGCGCCTCGCGCAGCGCCAGCTCGAGCACCTTCTTCGCGCGCGGCGTGAACGGGATCTGACCGGAGGTGACCTCCTCGCCGGAGCCGACGATCCGCACGACCTGCGCGCGGACACGCTCGACCGTGATGTCAAGGCTCTCCAACACCCGGGCAGCCAAGCCCTCCTCCTCGCGCAGCAGGCCCAGGAGGATGTGCTCGGTGCCGATGTAGTTGTGCTTGAGCGTCCGCGCCTCCTCCTGCGCGAGAACGACCACCTGTCGGGCTCGTTCTGTAAATCGCTCGAACATGGTGTGGTTCCTTCCTCGAGGGTCGTGCCTCAAGCGCTATTTGGTCCCGGATGTGTCTCCTGGGCAGTCTACCAACCGGTCACCCGGCCTCCGACAGGTCAGTCGCGCATGGCCGGGAACAACACGACCTCGCGGATCGAGTCGCGACCTGTGAGCAGCATCACGAGCCGATCGATGCCCAGCCCGACGCCGCCGGCCGGGGGCATGCCCTGCTCGAGCGCCTGCAGAAAGGACTCGTCGTGGGGCTGCACCTCCTCCTCCCCGAGCGTGGCCAAGCGCCGCTGGTCGGCGAAACGTTCGCGCTGCACATCCGGGTCGATCAGCTCGCTGAAGGCATTGGCGATCTCCATGCCGCCGGCGAACGCCTCCCAGCGCTCTACGAGGCCTGGCTTGGAGCGGTGCTCGCGCGCGAGCGGTGAGATCTCCTTCGGATAGTCGATCACGAACGTCGGCTGGCGCAGACCCCGCTCGACGTACTTGGAGAGCAGATCGTCAGCGAGCTGGAACCACGTGAAGTCCTTCGTCTGCAGATCGAGACCGCGCTCCCGGATCGCAGCCGCCAGCGCCTCGCCACCGGGATGGGCCATCACGTCGATGCCCGTGTGCTGCTCGATCGCCTCGACGAAGCCGATGCGCGTCCATCGTGAGGAGAGATCGAGCTCACCGGAGTAGCCCACGGCGGCTGCCGCGTCGCGCACGAGCGCTTCCAGGCGGCCAGCCTCGTCGTTGTAGTCGGCGTAGGCCTCATACCACTCGACCACCGTGAACTCCGGGTTGTGCTTCGGTGAGAGGCCCTCATTGCGGAAGTCCTTCCCCAGCTCGTAAACGCGCTCCAGGCCGCCGACGAGCAGGCGCTTGAGGTACAGCTCGGTGGCGATCCGCAGGTACAGGTCTCGATCGAGCGCGTTGTGATGCGTCGTGAACGGTCGCGCCAGAGCGCCGCCGTAGAGGGGCTGCAGGACCGGCGTCTCGACCTCGACGAAGCCCTGCCCGTCGAGATAGGCGCGGATCGCGGAGATGATCCTGGCGCGGTCGATGAACAACTTGCGGGCGTCCTGATTGGCGATCAGGTCCAGCTCGCGCCGGCGGTAGCGGGTCTCGACGTCGCTCAGGCCGTGATGCTTGTCCGGCGGCGGGCGCAGCGCCTTGGCGAGGATCTGAAAGCGGTCGACGCGCAGCGACAGCTCGCCGCGGCGGCTGCGCAGCACCGCGCCGTCGACGCCGATCAGGTCCCCGAGGTCGAGCGTGCTCAGCCGCGCGAACGGGTCCTCGCCGAGCACGTCCACGCGCGCGTGCAGCTGGATCTTGCCTGTCCGGTCGATGAGATCGAGGAACGCGGCCTTGCCGGAGCCCCGCCGCGCGGCGATCCGACCCGCAATCCGGTGGGCGTCCTCGGTCTCCTCGCCGTCGGCCAGGCGGGCGTAGGCATCGAGGATCGCCGCGATCGGCTCCGCGCCGGGAAACGAATAGGGGAACGCCTCCGGGTCGGACTCCTTCAGCCTGCGCGCCTTCGCGCGGCGCTCGTCGATCAGCTCGGCCAGGCCGTGCCGGACGCTGTCCACGCTGGGGTCGTCAGGATTGGTCGAAGTCTCGTCGCCGCTCATCGCGGCGAGACTACTTGAGACCGACGTCGATCTTCGTGATCTTCAGCTTCCGCGCGGGACCGCGGGGGACCTTCACGGCGACCGTCTCGTTGCGCTTGTGGCCGAGCAGCGCGCGGCCGACGGGGGACTCGTTGGAGAGCTTGTTCTCATCCGGCTTGGCCTCCGCGGAGCCGACGATCGTGTACTTGACCGACTTGCCCGTCTTTTCGTCCTTCACGTGCACCACCGAGCCGACCTGCACCATGTCCGTCGAGAGGTCCTTCGTCTCGATCACCGTCGCCATGCGCAGGCGCTCCTCCAGTTGCGCGATCCGGCTCTCGACCATCGCCTGCTCGTTCTTCGCGTCGTCGTACTCGGAGT
>Ga0209483_1002949_pt1 | contig 11430 bp, 14 predicted proteins | sample NGEPerA_FD_184508 | JGI IMG/M metagenome (GOLD analysis project Ga0209483, IMG submission 184508) | Arctic peat soil microbial communities from the Barrow Environmental Observatory site, Barrow, Alaska, USA - NGEE PermafrostL2-A... | ecosystem: Environmental > Terrestrial > Soil > Wetlands >... | reverse complement strand
TTCGAAGATGGCGAGGTCGTGGTGATTGGCGATGAGCCTGCAAACACCATCAATGACAGGCGCCGCCGGAGATTGCTGTGTCGAGGGGCGAAGGAGAGTTACTCACCGTGCCGAAGCCGCGTGCGGTTCGTTTGCTCTCCGTGTACCCAGCGGTGAAGCCAGTCGGAAAGCCGGATGCCGGAAATCGGCTCGTCCGGTTTGATGAGCGGGGATGGGAAAGGGGGCGTTGGCCATTGGCCCCAAGCTACCGCGCCCATCCTCGACTCTACCGAACCGGACACATTTACCCGGAATTGACCACTCCGAGCGTTCTCGGTTGCGAGTCCAATTTGCACAACCCAATGATGTTGGATCGCGATTGAACTGCTACTCGGTCGGGAAAGCCAACTGATCTGCAAAGCGCGCGCGTTGACTGCGATCCCGACCTTGGATGGCCCAGATATATTCCTATCGATCTGTTTGATGGTGCTAGCCTCAAGTGCCATAATGGCTTTTCGTCGAGCCAAGACGATTGGGGCGCGGAACTTCCAGGGGCGACTTGCGGCGATTTGGCCATGCCTTGGTACAGGAATTTGCGCGCTCGTCCTGCTTGAAGTTGACCGTGGTCAACAGGCTGCGAGCATGACGACATATTCCTTCATGGTTGTTGGGGCCTTTTCTTTCGGCTGGCTCATTGGCGTCCTTGCTGAAGCTCACTTCCCAGAGATCACCCGGCGCGGAAAGGCCGCCGACAACGCGCCGTGAACTTTTGGAATTGCCAATCTCTACGGACGTAAGCTACGACAGGTTTTGCGACATGAAACCGATATTGGCGCTGCTCTTAGTATTAATTACATCGGATATGGCTTTCGCAACATGCAGCGTGAAAAAGTCCGACTACGCAACACTTAAAATGATGATGACCTATCTTGACGTTGTTAAAGCGCTGGGTTGCGACGGCGACGAACGAATAGAGCCGGCTCCGCAAATTTGAACAGGGCGATAAGTGGAGTTTCTGCCTGAAAGCGGCGATGATCGCCGCGAACAGGAGAGACCATGAACAGACGACCGCGCCGGAACCACAGCCCGGCTTTCAAGGCGAAGGTGGCGCTTGCCGCCGTCAAGGGCGATCGGACGATAGCTCAATTGGCCGAGCATTTCGACGTCCACCCCAATCAGGTAACGGCCTGGAAAGCCCAGCTTGAGGGTGGAGCATCTGACGTATTCGGTGCGGGCAGCCCTGCGACGGCCGCGCCCGCGATCGATGTGAAGTCGCTGCATGCCAAGATCGGGGAGCTGACGCTGGAGAACGATTTTTTAGAAGGCGCGCTCACCAAGGCGGGATTGCTGAGCGCAAAGCGATGATCGACCGTGAGCACGATCTATCGATCACCAGGCAGGCGGAAGTTTTGCGGATCAGCCGCGGCAGCGTCTATTACCTGCCGCGCCCGGTATCGGCCGCCGATCTTGCGGTCATGCAGCGTCTCGATCGGCTGCACCTCGAGTATCCCTTCGCCGGTTCGCGTATGTTGCGAGGCCTGCTGGCAATCAACCAGATGTGAACCTGGAATCCGGTGCCGTGACGACGCTTGTGGCTTGGTGCGATAACGGTTACGCGACACCCCGTGATGCGTTGATTGTGGGTTTCCAACCGTTCGATTTCTTTTAATATCGCGTCGCGCGCCGGAGGGGATGGCTCGGAACCCTCGAAAGTGATCTCTGGTGCTATTTGCATTTTGTTCCTGTACGCGACGTCGCTATCTGCGCACGCTAATCCGCTTCCAGTTGAATGGTTGCAAGCCAGCATGATTAAGTAATCGAGAGATATATTTTAAAGCGGAGCAATATTGATCATTCGTCCGGGCTTCGCCCGCCGGCAGAGCTCATTGCGTTTCAAATTCACAAAGCGGCGCAGGCTGGACGTGACTTGGCTGTCGTAGCACCGGGTCGATGCTCAAGGTTTCAGACAAGATTGGCAGTTCGAGCAAGAACCGTGCGCCGCTGGGCTCGTTGCTGGTAATCGCAATGCGTCCCTGAAGTTGCCTTACGAGACCCGTGATGACCTTGAATCCGAGGCTGGTTCGCGGTTTGTCGATGTCGAACCCTTGCGGCAGGCCGACACCATGGTCGGAAATCTCGACGTGAAGGCAGCCGTGCGGACACGTCGATTCCACCAACGCCATCTGGATACGCATACTTCACCGCGTTCATAACCAGTTCGTTTATCAAAAGACCGAGGGGAATAACGTGATCGGCCGAAACCAGCATCGTATCGGCGTGGCAATTCAGAACGTGCCCGTCCGTATTGTTGCCCAACTGCTTGCACAGCTGGTTCATGAAGTCCGCGAGATCGATGAAGCCGATCCGCGAACCTCGCCATAGTTGATCATGGACTTGCGCAATGGCCGCGACGCGAGAACTCGCATCTTCCAGCGCATTTCGGATATCGTTGTCGATCGGGCCCAATTCCCAGCCGAAACCAGCCCGCATGAGCAGCCGGTTGTCTTCCGGGATGTACTCAAGGACCTTTGCAAAGGGGCTTTCCAGGCCTTCCGCGCATAGTTCAATCGCGCGCTGCAGAATTTGCTTGAGATCCCGGGTCTGCAGGGCCGAGCGGCCAAATGCGCCAAGCAGGGATTGCTGCCGCAGGCGGTAAGGGAGTTCGTCCCGAACTGCCGGAAACGCTATAAAATCGGCCGACTTCCCGCGGGCTTCGAAAGGCTCGAACATGGCAAATCCTGCGATAACACGGTGGCGTCCCATCCCGATCGCTCGTTTTTTCCAGTTTGGACTACTTCCTGCAGTGAGTCTGAGCAGAATTGCTCATCGAATTCACACTGCTGCCGGGGCCCTCATGAGCAAAATTGATCAGATTCTGCCTTCGACATGTGTCAATTTTAGCGCGTCGGACTGCGTGCCGGGCTACCACTTTGCCCGCGCCGAGCCTTGCGCGCTCAAGGCGACGCTCACTTTCCCTTGAAATGGACGTTTAACCGGCTGCCAACACGGCTTTCGTTCTGACATTCGCCGTCACAACGGCCTACAGTCGGCACATCGCCGCGGACCCTCACTGCATGATAGCCAAGACAAATCAGCCTGCGTTCGACCCCAAGGCATTTCTGGCCAAGGTGGGGGAGGGGAAGGCGATTGTCGAGTATCGCAATGATCAGGTCGTGTTCGCGCAGGGAGATGTGGCCGACACGATTTATTACATCCAGAAGGGCCGGCTAAAGGTCGTCGTCATCTCCGAACAGGGCAAGGAAGCAGTCGTCGGAATTCTGGAGCCCGGTCAGTTCTTTGGCGAGGGATGCATGAACGGCCACGCGCTTCGCATTGCGACGACAACGGCTATGGAAGCCTGTCTGGTCACGGTCATTACCAAGGCCGCGATGCTCGCCACCCTTCACAGTGAGCCGAAATTCTCCGAGATGTTCATGGCGTATCTATTGACCAGAAACAGTCGAATTGAAGAAGACTTGATCGATCAGCTCTTTAATTCGAGCGAGAAGCGATTGGCGCGTCTGCTGCTTTTGTTGGCGAATTTTGGCAAGGAGGGTAGCCCCCAGGCGATCAGTCCGAATATAAGCCAGGAAACCCTTGCGGAGATGATTGGCACGACCCGCTCTCGCGTCAGCTTCTTTATGAATAAGTTCCGCAAGCTCGGTTTCATCAGCTACAACGGTAAGATCGAAGTGCATAACTCGCTGCTGAACGCAGTGCTGTACGACAAACCCGAAATAAAACGGGATTCGTAAAAGGAAACCCAGGCCGTTGCTTGATTCTGCCGGGCGGGCAGCGTTCCGATCAACAAGGTCCGAAGTGATGAAGAACAACTCAACTCACGAGTTCGAGCGTTTATTGGGCAGCGCCGCGCTGGCGCTGTGGCCCGATTTTCCCCGGGGTGTGCAGGAGAACCTGTTCGAGACGGCTGTAGGCGACGACGATATCGTTCGCAACCACCTAGCGTCTTATCTGCACGACCATCATCCAAGAACGGCGCATCCGACCAAGCCTACACGGCTGGCCTAGAGCCCGTGAATGTTGGCTCTTGGGCGCTCCGCGGCAGGTCAGCGGCGACGATGCCACGTCCGGCTGTTGCGAATAAAATAATCAAAAAACTGAGCAAAATTGACCGGTTGGCTGGTTGAAAGCGGCATTACGCTTTTCCGATCATTCCGTCGCGGCTCCCGACAAGATCCAACTTGGCGACAGGGGGGCAAACCGGAGGGAGCTCGCAGGAGAACAATCGGCTCAACTCAAATCTGCCGGAGGAATGGCGATGAACCGTCATTTCTCACTTGAGAGTTCCACCAAAGAGATTGAAAGCCGCCGCTGTGCGAGATGCGAGGCCGAGTTGGTACTGGTCCGGGTAACCCAGCTCGCCTGGGGTTCAATTCACAGGCATTCGAATGCATTCGCTGTGAAAAGGTTCGGATTGCAGCCGATCCGATCCAGTCCGATGTGCTCGGCTGGCTATTGGGTGAACTCAGACCACCAAGTTGAGAGCATTTGGCAATGAAGGAAGAAGCGCGGCTCTCCCGGGATGGTCGCGACGCCATTGCCAAGGCCCTGGATGCACTTGAAGCCGCGCGCGAGATGCCTCGGGGCCCCGAAAGAACCCAGGCGCTCAAGGAAGCAGGGCGCCTGCGCCATATCGCAGATCTCCAAGGGGGTGGTCGTCAGGCGCAGCGGGCGACCGCCGAAAACAGTCCAGAATTCTGAATGAAACTTTCGGGTCGGTTGATCCACTCGAATTTCAGAGGCCGAAAGAAACCCTCGATGTGGTCTGTTTTGACCAGACTTCCGGGATCTTCCGACAGACTGTTCTCGCATGAACATGCGCGCGATATCAAACGCCGCTTGCGTATTGCAAGCCGTTACGGTGGCCCGGCCGCTTGGCTAAGAGTGTGGTGCCTCTCCATCTGGAGAGAGCAGAAGCCAAAGCTATTGGCGGCGGAGTAGCGCATTGACGGCAACGCCTGGTCGCAAGAAATACGTCGCGGCTCTCTGCCATATGAAGGACGGAGCCCTTGAATCGTACGATTCGGAGCATCTTTTTGCCGTTGATGACGCCGAGGCGATACGCAAGGCCACGGAGTGGCGAGTAACGGCCGCTGCGACAATCGACGAACGAACATGGTTGCAGGTGCTGCTGGATGGCAAGACATTCCATTCAGAAGAACTCGGAGTGCCCTGATTCCGCAATCGCCAACCGTCGCGGAACCGATGTCGATATCCGCACTTGTCGATACAAGCCACAAACAGCCGGAGTAAGGCCTATGAAACGTCGCGATTGGCGCGCCGGCCGAAAATTACGCACCACGGCTGGAATCGTTGCCCGCGGTTTCATCGATACGGCACAAGCGATGTCCGACCGGCAAGGAGATTGAGTGTCGCCCCGCTGTTGCGCGCGACTACGCGCGGCGAAACGCTGGAACTAAGTCCAAGCGGGCCATGGACGGTTGCTCACGGTACGGCGCTCGAAGGCCTCTTCGATGCTGCCTCGCCGAGGCTGGCGGAAGCAAAGAATCTCAAGATCGATATGACCGACGTGCGGGAGCTAGACACGCTGGGGGCGTGGCTGTTCGAAAAGATGTCACGCAGAGCCGTGGATTCCGGTCACAGCGCTATCGTTGTCGGCGCGGCCAGCCGCTATGCGGGTTTGATCGACGACGTCCGGCAGGTCAATCTCCGCAAGCCTGTCAGCATAACAGCGCAAAATCCGGTGCTTGCACGATTGGAAGTGATTGGCCGCTCCACATTCAGTGCCGCGGAGGACGTCTCGGCTTTTCTGCAAATGCTGGGAGCGCTGGCATCGGCCATGTTCAGGATTGTGCGGCGCCCGCGTTCGCTCCGGGTAAAATCGCTTGTCTATCATCTGCACCAAGTCGGTTGGCGGGCGATTCCGATCATCGCGCTTGTCACGTTCCTGATCGGCGCCATCATTGCTCAGCAGGGTATCTTTCATTTTCGCAAATTCGGCGCAGAGTCCTATGTCGTCGATCTGGTCGGCATCCTCGTCCTGCGCGAGATCGGGGTTCTAATCGTCGCCATCATGGTCGCCGGCCGGTCCGGAAGCGCCTACACCGCCGAACTCGGCTCGATGAAAATGCGCGAGGAAATCGACGCGTTATCGACCATGGGTCTTGATCCGGTCGAGGTGCTGATCCTGCCCCGTATCATCGCGTTGGTCTGCGCGCTTCCGATCCTCGCTTTCATCGGTTCGATGGCGGCCCTCTACGGCGGCGGTCTGGTGGCCTGGTTCTACGGCGGAATGAGTCCTGCGACCTTTATCGCGCGGCTTCACGAAGCCGTGTCGGTCACACATTTCGAGGTTGGCATCATCAAAGCGCCGTTCATGGCGTTGATGATCGGCATCGTCGCCAGCAGTGAAGGCCTGAGAGTCAAAGGAAGCGCGGAATCGTTGGGAAAGCAGACCACGATTTCGGTCGTCAAATCGATCTTTCTGGTGATTGTGCTCGACGGCATTTTTGCTGTTTTCTTCGCATCGATCGGAATGTGATCGTGAACGGAGTTCCAGCGCAGTTTGCCATGCGTGTCCGTGATCTCGTGGTGGGATTCGGGCGACAAACGGTCCTCGATCATCTGTCGCTGGATGTCCGCAAGGGCGAAATCATCGGCCTGGTCGGCGCCTCCGGTGGCGGCAAATCGGTGTTGATGCGGACGATTATCGGCCTTATTCCCAAGCGCAATGGGCATATCGAGGTCATGGGTATCGACATCGAGGACGCGCATGGTCGCGATGCACACAGCGCTGCGGTCAAATGGGGGATCCTGTTCCAGCAGGGCGCACTGTTTTCATCGCTGACGGCGTTGCAGAACATTCAGTTCCCGTTGCGCGAAAATCTGGTGCTTTCCGACGTGCTGATGACCGAGATGGCCACCGCCAAACTGGAGATGGTTGGGTTATTGCCGACGGATGGCGAAAAATTTCCCTCCGAACTCTCTGGCGGAATGACCAAACGGGTCGCACTGGCGCGGGCGCTGGCACTCGACCCGGCCGTCGTCTTTCTCGACGAGCCGACGTCCGGACTGGATCCGATCGCCGCGGGCGAATTCGACGATCTCATCAAGACGCTACATGACACGCTCGGGTTGACGGTCTTCATGGTCACGCACGATCTCGCCAGCCTGAACACCGTCTGCGATCGCGTCGCCGCACTGGCCGACGGCAAGATTGTTGCCATTGGGTCGATGGCCGAGCTGCTTGGTTCGGATCACCCGTGGGTGAAGGCCTACTTTCATGGCAAGCGCTCCTTGATGATGCAACCAGAGGCGAATTGAGGACAGATGGAAACCCGTGCTCCCTTTATCATTGTCGGCGCCTTTGTATTGGCGGCGATCGGTGCCGTATTCGGCTTTGTGTACTGGCTTCATAATAGTGCGGGGACGGGTGCGCGAACCCTGCATCATGTTCAGTTCGACGGTTCGGTCTCTGGATTATTGGTTGGGGCTGCGGTGCTGTTCAACGGTATACAGGTTGGAGAGGTGACCGATCTGGGCCTCGCTGTCGATAATCCGCGGCGGGTCAATGTGACGATTGCTGTCGCAACTGGCACTCCGGTCCGGGCCGATACCAAGGCGGGCCTCGATTTTCAGGGACTCACTGGCGTTCCGGTCATTGCGCTCGAAGGCGGCAAGGATGTTGGACCGTCCATCGGGGCACAAACGCTCGTAGCCGATCCGGCCGCCGGGCTGAGTATGACGCAGGCTGCACGAAACGCGTTGAGCCGGGTTGATTCCGTTCTGGCCGAGAATGCCGAGCCTCTAAAGGACACGATCGCCAATCTGAAGATCTTTTCGGCAGGTCTGGCCAAGAATACCGGCGGACTTGATGGGATCGTCGCTGGCCTCGAGCGCATGACCGGGGGAGGGGCCTCGCCCGTACAAAAGGTCTCTTTCGATCTGGCCGCGCCACAAGACTTTGTAGCTCCAAAAGTGCCGATCAAGGGATTGATCACGATTCCAGAGCCGACCGCCGTCGTCATGTTGCAGACGCAGCGCATGCTGTTCTCCCCCAGCGGAGGGCCGCCTGCATTTGCCGACATGCAGTGGAGCGACAGCATTCCAAAAATGCTTCAGGCCAATCTGATCCAGGGTTTCGAGAATTATGACATCGACCATGCCCCCCTGCGTTCGATGGACGGACTGGAGGCAGATGACCAGCTTCTGATCGATGTCAGAACATTTCAGATCAAGTCGGATCCGGACTTTACTGCCGACATCGGATTTTCAGCGAGAATTCTCGCCAAGGACGGGCACGTTGTTGCTTCTCGTGTGTTTGTACAAAGCCGCAAGTTTGACAAGCTCGATCCAGCGTCGGCGGTAGCGGCGTTCGATGATGCATTCAAGAGCATCGCATCTGAATTGATCACCTGGACGGCCGACGCGCTTTAGCAGGCATAGACGCACTGGATAGAGCCAGAAGCTCAACTGCGCGACCGATAGCAAGTCGAAAACATTGAGAACAATATTTGGAGCCGACTATGTCCAATCCGCTATCACCCGATCTTCTCAAGAAGATGAACGCTTATTGGCGCGCTGCGAACTACCTTTCGGTCGGGCAAATCTATCTGCAGGACAACCCGCTGCTTGAAACGCCGCTGACGCTAAAGCATATCAAGCCCCGTTTGCTCGGTCACTGGGGAACGACGACGGGACTGAATTTCCTTTATGTTCACCTCAACCGGCTGATCAAAGACAACGATCTGAACATGATCTATGTCATCGGACCCGGTCACGGGGGCCCCGGACTCGTGGCGCATAGTTATTTGGAAGGTTCCTACACGGAGTATTATCCGGCGATCGAGCGGAGCCGGAACGGCCTTCAGCGGCTATTCCGCCAGTTTTCGTGGCCTTACGGCATTCCAAGTCATGTCGCGCCGGAAACTCCGGGGTCGATTCATGAAGGCGGCGAACTCGGCTATTCACTGGCCCATGCCTACGGCGCCGCTTTCGACAACCCGGACCTGATCGTCAGTTGCATCATTGGTGACGGAGAGGCGGAAACCGGCCCGCTTGCCACCAGCTGGCACTCCAACAAATTTCTCAATCCCGCGCGTGACGGCGCGGTGCTTCCGATCCTTCATCTGAACGGATTCAAGATCGCCAATCCAACGGTGCTGGCCCGGATCAGCCGACAGGAGCTGACCGAATTGTTGCGCGGCTACGGCTACGATCCCCATTTCGTTGAGGGCGACGATCCCGCGCTAGTGCATCAGAGCCTTGCCGCGACGCTGGACAACGTCCTGGCACAGATCCGCCAGATACAGAGTGCGGCGAGGTCCGCTCCTGCAAGCGACCGAGTGGCACGGCCGCGATGGCCGATGGTTGTGTTTCAGACACCCAAGGGTTGGACCGGACCGAAATTTGTCGATGGCCTGCCAGTCGAAGGGACCTGGCGCGCGCATCAGGTTCCAATCGCGGACTTCAAGAAACCCGAACACCTCAAGCAACTCGAAGACTGGATGAAGAGCTACCGGCCGCAGGAATTATTCGACGAGCACGGCAAATTTCGCGACGAACTCGCCGCGCTGGCGCCCACAGGCCGTCGTCGTATGGGCTCCAATCCGCACGCCAATGGCGGCGAATTGTTGCAGCCACTGTCGATGCCGCACTTCCACGATTACGCCGTGGCGGTATCCCGACCCGGTGAGGTCCGCGCGGAAGCGACGAGGGTACTCGGCACATTTCTACGCGATGTCATGAAGCTCAATCTGGGCAAGCAGAACTTTCGGCTGTTCGGCCCCGATGAAACCGCCTCCAACAGGCTGGAAGCCGTCTACGAGGTTTCCGGCAAGGAATGGATGGCCGAGGTCGAGGCGGGCGATATCGATCTCAGCGTCAACGGCCGTGTCGTGGAAATGCTCAGCGAGCACATGTGCGAGGGTTGGCTCGAGGGCTATCTGCTGACCGGTCGCCACGGCCTGTTCTCCTGTTACGAGGCCTTCATTCACATCATCGACTCCATGTTCAATCAGCACGCCAAATGGCTGAAGGTCAGCAAGGGGATTCCCTGGCGCAAGCCGATCGCCTCGCTGAACTATCTGCTGACGTCGCATGTCTGGCGGCAAGACCATAACGGCTTCTCGCATCAGGACCCCGGCTTCATCGATCATGTCGCGAACAAGAAGGCCGACGTGGTGCGCATCTATCTGCCGCCCGACGCCAACTGCCTGCTATCGGTCGCCGATCACTGCCTGCGCAGCCGCAACTACATCAACCTGATCATCGCCGGCAAGCAACCGGAATGGCAGTGGCTCGATATCGAGTCAGCCACGCGACATTGCACCGCGGGCGCCGGCATCTGGCAATGGGCCAGCAATGGAGCCGATAATCCAGACGTCGTGATGGCCTGCGCCGGCGACGTGCCGACGCTGGAAACGATGGCTGCCGTTTCGCTGTTGCGCCAATATGTCCCCGATATCCGGATCCGCGTCGTCAACGTGGTCGATCTGATGGTGCTGCAACCGCAATCGGAGCATCCCCATGGCCTGGAGGATCAGGATTTCGACGAGCTGTTCACGACCGACAGACCGGTGATCTTTGCCTTCCACGGCTATCCCTCGATGATTCACAAGCTGACCTACCGCCGGCATAACCATGACAATATCCACGTCCGCGGTTACCGCGACGAGGGCACCACCACCACGCCGTTCGATATGGTGGTGCTGAACAATCTCGATCGTTTCCAACTGGCACTCGATGCTATCAGGCGTATTCCGCGGTTGAGCGATCGGGTCGAGAAGGCGACCGCGCGGTACTGGACCGACATGGAACGTCACAAGCTCTACATCAGCGAGCATGGCGATGACCTGCCGGAAGTCCGCGACTGGCGCTGGGCAGCCTGATCGCTGTGCCTGCGCTAACGCATATTCTTTCCGAGTCGGTTGTGCTGGCGTTGAACAGCGGCTCGTCCTCGCTCAAGTTCGGCCTGTACCGGGTAGGTCCGATGAAAGCAGATCTGCTGCTGACCGGCGAGGCAGAGGCCATCGGTCGGGAGGGTAGCGGGTTTCACGCGCAGAACTTGCGCGACAATGCGCTGCCGGCCGAGACAGCGCCCATCGCCGACCAGCGGGACGCGATTACCCGGATCGGAAAATTCCTCGACGACAGCAGCGCCCCGGCCCCCGTCGCGATCGGTCACCGTGTTGTGCATGGCGGCCCAAAGCTGCGTCAGCATTGCTTAATCGACGAACGGGTAATGCATCAATTGGAGGCCGCATCGACCTTTGCGCCGTTGCATACGCCCGCCGCATTGTCGGTGATCGGTTTTGCGCGGGAGCACTTTCCGGGGTTGCCGCAGGTCGCCTGTTTCGACACGACATTTCACATCAGTTTGCCCGATGTTGCCCGTGTGCTTCCGATACCCAGGAAATGGCAATCCGAGGGCATTCAGCGCTACGGCTTTCATGGCCTTTCCTGCGAGTC
>Ga0209483_1002948_pt1 | contig 11436 bp, 13 predicted proteins | sample NGEPerA_FD_184508 | JGI IMG/M metagenome (GOLD analysis project Ga0209483, IMG submission 184508) | Arctic peat soil microbial communities from the Barrow Environmental Observatory site, Barrow, Alaska, USA - NGEE PermafrostL2-A... | ecosystem: Environmental > Terrestrial > Soil > Wetlands >... | reverse complement strand
TCCATAATTACTCGCTTTCGTGATTTTCATTGCAGAATAAATGTTCGCTCACAAAAATCGAGCCAAATCTACTCGTACGTTTTTTCCAACTGCTGGAGCCGTGGATAAACCGGCGAAGTGGGCGTGACACGGCTCTTCACTTTGGCAAAAACGCGCCGGGCCTCGCCCGGGTCGGTCTGCGCCACCAAGACCACATAGTCCAGTTCGATCCACGCCCGGCGGGGGTCCGCCACCGTATTGCCGTAGGTGGTCAGGAACTCGCGCAGGCCCACCGCTCCGCGCTTTTGGGCGGCCTCCAAGGCAGGTTGCAGCCGGGGCAGAAGGCCCGGCAGTTGATCGCCGGAGACGTTCGGGATGGCGGGAGCCGGCGCGGCCGCGACTGCATCCGGCTCCTTGAATTTTCCCCAGTATTCGTATAGTTGATAGGCCCCCAAAGACAAACCAACGACAATGATTAATCCAATGATGAATTTCATGAGTCACTCACCCGTTCAATGCGCGCGCCGAGTTGCCGCAATTTAGTGTCAATGTTCTCATAGCCTCGATCGATATGATACACGCGGTTGACTTCCGTGGTGCCGCGCGCCGCCAATCCGGCGATGACCAGGGCGGCTGACGCCCGTAAATCGCTGGCCATAACCGGCGCTCCGCTAAGCGGGCGTCCCCCTTTGACAATGGCGCTGGGGCCTTCAATGGCGATGTCCGCGCCCAGCCGGGCCAGCTCGCTGACGTGCATAAAGCGCGATTCAAAAATGCGCTCGGTAATGATGCTGATGCCGGGAGTCAAAGCCATCAGCACCATCATTTGCGCCTGAACATCGGTGGGAAAACCTGAGTAAGGGAGGGTCGTGATGTCCACCGGCTGCAACCGCCCGCCGCGCGAAATTTTCAGCGCGGAGCCGCTGCGTTCTGTTTTGACGCCGGCCTCGCGCAGCTTGTCCAGCACTGCGTGCAAATGGTCCGCCCTCGCCCCGCGAAGGGTGACCTCGCCATTGGTCGCCGCCGCCGCGACGGCAAAAGTGGCGGCTTCGATGCGGTCCGGGATTACTTCGTGCTCGGCCCCGTGCAATGTTTTCACGCCGGTAATGGTGATGGTGGGACTGCCGGCGCCGGTGACTTTTGCGCCCATGGCGTTGAGGAAGAGCGCGAGATCGATCACTTCCGGTTCGCAGGCCGCGCTCTCGATAATGGTCACGCCGTCGGCCAGCACGGCGGCCATCATCACGTTGGCCGTGCCGAGGACAGTCGGGCCGGACCGCCCCCCCAGGAAGAGTTCGGCGCCCTTGAGTTTTCTGGTCGAAGCATCCACGTAACCGCTGTCAATCCGAACTTTCACGCCGAGCGATTTCAGCCCTTTGAGATGGAGATCAATCGGGCGGGCCCCAATGATGCATCCACCCGGCATCGAAACGCGCGCCTTGCCGGTGCGGCCCAGCAACGGCCCGAGAATGCAGATCGAGCCGCGCATTTTGCGGATCAGTTCATAATCGCCGATCCCCTTTATTTTGGCCGCCTGGACGTGAAGGGCATCGCCCTCGAAGCGAGTGATGGCGCCGAGGGAAGCCAGAATTTCCGCCATAAAACGGACATCCGTCAGGTTGGGCACGCGGCGGATCAGGCAGGGTTCGGCCGTCAGAAGAGTCGCGGCCATGATTGGCAGGACGGCGTTTTTCGCGCCGCCAATCGTGACTTCACCGTGCAAGGGTGTTCCGCCTTTGATCAAGAAACGGTCCATTTAAGCGCCGTCGATTCGGGCAGCGCCATCCTGTAATTGCCCGGCCTGATGCGCAATAAAAATCCTTGGGTGCTGATTATAATCGACTTCGACGGATTCGACCGTCCAATTTTCGCGGGCGAAAATTTCGCGCACCGGTTCGGCGCCATGATCATTTAATTCCAGCATGAGACGGCCGCCGGGTCGTAGAAAGGCGCCGGCTTGGGCGGCAATGCGACGGTAGAAATCCAGGCCGTCCGACCCGCCATCCAATGCGCCGCGCGGCTCGTGATCGCGCACCTCCGGTTCCAGCGTTTCGATCTCGGCGGTTGGAATATAGGGGGGATTGGAAACAATCAAATCAAAGCGCCGGTCGGCCGGCACAGCGGCAAATCCATCCCCCAGATGAAATTGAATGCGCGGCAGGACTTGAAGCCGGGCGGCGTTCTGGCGCGCGACTTGCAAAGCGTCGGCGGAAATATCGGTCGCATCCGCCTCGGCTCGCGGCGCGTTGGCCAGCAGGGCGAGAGCGAGACAGCCGCTGCCCGTGCAAAGATCCAGCGCGCGAAGCGGGGCGCCGGAGGTCCGTTGCTGAAGAAATTTCCAGGCGTGTTCGGCGAGCAATTCCGTTTCGGGCCGTGGCACGAGCACATGAGGATTGACCGTCAATTCCAAACCGCAAAAGGAAACCGAACCCACAATATATTGCAGCGGCTCACGCTGGCCGCGCCGGCGCACGGCGTCGCGCAACGCCTCGGTTTCCGCCGCAGTCAAGACGCGTTCGAAATTCAAATAAAGATTCATGCGCGGCATTTTCAAGAGGTGGGCCAGCAGCAATTCCACCTGCAGACGGGGCGAAGCAACCCCGCGTTTCGCCAGAAATTCGGTGCTGCGCTTCAGGACTTCCAGGATGTTCACTGCCTTGAAAGTAGGTTCAAACGGAAAAGTTCAAAGCGCAAACTGAGGGGGTTTTACAATGCAACTTGAACTTGGGCCTCGAGGCTTTTACCTTCGGTCTTATGAAACGAGCGTTTATTTTCCTGGCCCTGATCCTTCTTTGGCCCTCCCCATTTGCCACCGCCCAGGACGCCACCAACCCGCCGCCGGCCGGCGCTGTTTCCGTTTCGGCTTCAGACGCCGCCTCCGTCGCCGCCCGGGAAGCCGCCGATGAGCGGGCCAAACGCACCGCCGCCGACATCGAAGCGCTTCAGTCGGCCAATGACGCCCTCCAAGCCAAACTGACCGCGATGGAGCAGGAAATTCAAACTTTGCGCGAAGCGCAGACCCGCGCCGCCGATAATTCGGGATTGCAAGACACGCTCAAAACCCTCGCCGAAAAAATCCAGGAAGTGGACAAAAAACGGGAAGCCGACAACGCCGCCATCTCCGAGGAAATTCGAAAATCGATTGGCGGCCTCGAGAAGACACTGGGCAACAGCGCCCCATCTCCGCATAACCCGGTGAGGACTCCGCCCGGCACCGATTCACCGGCGGCGGGAAAAGGTTATAGCTATACCATTCAAGAGGGCGACAGCCTTTGGGCCGTTGTCAAGGCCTACAATACGGATTTCAAAAGCAAGGGGCTCAAAGCCATCTCCAGCCGCCAAGTGCGCGAGGCCAACCCCAACGTTGATTGGAACCGTCTCCGCGTTGGCCAAAAAATTGTGGTTCCCATGCCGGATGGGGGGTAGAGATTTCGCGAGGCAAGGCGCTCCCTGCGCCTGCGTGGCCAGATCATGAGAAGCTTGAGTTTCTTCCCACGAATGGGATAATTCCGCTATGACTTTAACCGCAGATTCACAGGGGCGCATCGCGAGCCTCGAATTATTTCCACCCGGCGCGAGTTTTGAACCGGAAGTGGATGGCACCCGAATTATTTTGAAGCGTTTGACGCCGGAGGAGCCGAAGCGCGTGCTGGGGAAATTAGTCCGTCGTAACGGCCGGCTAATGCTCGATTTCGGGGTGGAAATTACAGGAGAAGCCATCGGCAAAGCAGTCCGTGAAGAACGAGACTCGAGGGCATGAAAAAATATTATTGGGACAGCTCTGCGATGATAAATGCAGCTGTTTCAGATACAGTAATGAAGCGACTTGATGCTGACCTCCATTTGGCTCGTTCCCATAATCTATCAGAGTTCTTTGCGGTTATGACTGGACGAGGGCTCGAGATTCCAGGATCGAGAGCGCGAGCAGTTTTGTCTCAAACAGTCGCAACCAAATGGCTGCGTGATTTCGCGTCGAAGGTGACGATTGTAGATCTCTCGGCTCAGGAATGGCTCGATGGACTGGAGGAAGCAGGTTCAAAAGTGCTTGGGGCGCGTGTATATGACTACGGTCACGCCATGGTGGCCATCAAGGCTGGCGCGGACGTCGTACTGACTCGAAACCCGTCAGATTTTGAAGGTTTGACCGGAGGGGCGGAGATCGAACATCCATAGCGGCCGTGCGAGTCCAATTTTGAGCTCGCCATAAAAGGCTTCGACTCATTGAAAGGTGAGACCTGCTTGTATCACAATGAAAACAGCCTCGGTCAGAGATTTACGAAACCGTTTTGCACGAGTTGCTTCGTGGATTGCGGAAGGCGAGTCGGTCGAAATTACCAAAATGGGAAAACCATTCGCGCGGCTCTCTCCGGTGAGGCCGAAAACGCGCCGATTCAAAATGCCGAACCTCATGGCGCGTTTGAAGGAGGATTTAGGCAATACAAAATACGACGCTGCAGATATCGCGCGCGGGCTTGATGCCAGCCGGGGCGACTTTTCATGATCGCTTATCCGGACATGAGTTAGACTTGCGAATATTGACATTTCTCAAGGCCTAGGCAAAATCTCCCGGTGAACACGATGCCAAAAGGGGTTGTTAGTTAAGGGCGTTCGGAAGGTCGTGAGTTTATCCGACCGACCCTTGGCCCACCGCATTCTTCATGATCATAAACTCCCAACGGGAATATAAAATCATCGGCGGCGATGACGCGGAATACGGCCCGGCTTCATTGGACGAATTGAAGAGCTGGATCCGCGATGGCCGCGTGGCTGACAAGACTAAAGTCTGGCGCAGTGACCTGGCGATGTGGTCGCCGGCTGATCGTTACACCGAGTTGCACGAGGCCTTGGCCCGCCTCAATGCCGCCGCCGCGATTGCGGCTGATCGCGCGGCCCGCCCCACCGGATTTTGGGCGCGCCTCGGCGCTTACGTGATTGATCATGTTCTTTTGACCCTTCTTTTTGCGGCGGTCTGGATTCCAATCGCCAACGAACGGCACTGGCCCATGCCGGAATTGCCGAAAGATTCAAGCGCAGCGGCCACGCAACAGTTTCGGGATCAATTTAATGTCTGGCTGAACCGGGCGCTGCCGGTCTTTTATCCTATTTTTCTAATTTACGACGTGTTGCTGAATGGCCGATTCGGCGCGACAATCGGCAAGATGGCTATCGGCGCGAAAATCACGATGGCGGATGGTTCGCCGATTGGTTATGGGCGCGCCTTGCTGCGCTGGTGCGCGGCCCGCCTCTCCGACATTTCCCTTTTCACAGGCTATCTATTGATCGTGGTGCGCGCTGACAAGCGGGCTTTGCACGATTTGCTGGCCGGGACGAAAGTAATTTACAAACGATGAAGGGAATCTCCAATCGCGTCATGATTGTGATCGGGCTTGCGGTCTTTGTCCTGGACCAGGCGGCCAAACTTTTGGTGCTCCGTTTTCTCGGTCCAACCCAGGAACGGGTGGTCGTGGATGGTTTTTTCAAATTTGTTCATTGGGGCAATACCGGCGCGGCCTGGAGTCTCTTTCACGACCGCAACGACGTGCTGGCCGTGGTTTCGATCCTGGCCCTCTTTGGTTTGTTTTATTGGCGGCGGCATTTTTACAGCGAAACGCCCATGGGCCAAATCTGCCTCGGACTGATTTTTGGCGGGATTGCCGGCAATCTATTTGATCGCCTGCATTACCATCAAGTGATCGACTTCCTGCGCTTTTATTTGGTTCGGCGCACTGGGGAAGAGATCGGCTTTCCGGCCTTCAATGTGGCCGACAGCGCCATTTGCATCGGGGTGGGATTGTTGATCCTGGTTTCGTGGACGCAAGAATCCAAGGGCAGCAAACCCTCGCCCAAAGAAGACGAAACGGTGCGAGTCAATCAATAGGAAGGGCCGCGTGTCTGACTCCTAATCCTAATCTTAATCGAATTCTCCCCTCCCCAAAAACAAACGAGATTAAGATTAAGATTAGGAGCGGAAATAAAATGGGATGCGTTTGACACCTGAGAATCCAACGATTTTGACCGTGGCCGAATCGCTCCCCCTTGAACGGCTGGACATCTTCCTGCGCGAAAAATATCCGGCGCTCTCACGGGGAGCCGTTCAACGTCTTCTGGCTGAGGGCAGCATTCAGGTGAATGGCCGCACGGTCAAACCGACCCATCGTCCGCGCGCGGGGGAAATCATCTCCATTCGCTGGCCCGAGCCTGAAGCGGCGCAAGCGCAAGCGGAGGATATTCCTCTTGAGATTATTTACGAGGATGACGCCTTGCTGGTGGTTAACAAAGCGCCCGGGTTGGTGGTTCATCCGGCGGCGGGCCACCAGCAACATACTTTGGTTAATGCGCTGCTCCATCATTGCGCCGGTGGGTTGAGCGGCATCGGCGGCGTGGCCCGGCCCGGCCTCGTCCATAGGCTTGACAAGGATACGAGCGGCTGTCTGGTCGTGGCCAAGAACGACGAAACCCACCTGCGCCTGGCGGAACAATTCGCCCGCCGCGAGGTGGAAAAAATTTATGCGGCCATGGTTTGCGGCGTGTTGCCGCACGACGCCGGCGAGATCAAGGCGGCCATCGCCCGCCATCCCACCCAGCGCAAGCGCATGGCCGTACGGACGAGAGGCGGACGCCACGCCCACACCAGCTACCGGGTGCTGAAACGTTTGCGCGGAGTCTCCCAGGTGGAGTTGCAGTTGCATACCGGACGGACCCACCAAATCCGCGTGCATCTGGAACATCTGGGCTGTCCGGTGTTGGGCGATTTGGTCTATGGCGGGCGTCAAAACCGGCGCCTCAAGGAAAGCAGCGGTTACGAGGCCCCGCGACAATTGCTGCACGCCAGGAAACTGTCGTTGATTCATCCGGCCACGCAGCATCGACTGACCTTCGAGGCGCCGCTGCCGGAAGATTTTGCTGTCGCTCTTAAGTTCTTTAGTATAAAAGTCAACCGTTAACAAACGGTGTCTGAAATAACCCGGAGGGCGGGCGGTGAAACGACCCAAAGCGGGCCGGTTAGAGGTTATGGAATCCTACAAACATTCCTGTCCGGTGTGCGGGCAGCACGTCGAATATACCGCGGGGTATTGTGGCAAACAGATGTCTTGCCCGATGTGCGGACACTCCATCGTGTTTCCGGCGGTCCCGCCGCGGCCCAAAGACAACCCCTTGCGCACTTCCAGGCCGTCGGAATCTGCCGTCAAGAAAAAACCCGTGACCTTGACTCCCTGGCCTTTCCTTCAGCGCCTGCGCGAGTTTGAACATTGGAAAGTTGTGCTGCAATGTCTGGTGCCCTTCATCTTGGTCGGCGCGCTCCTGGAGGGGGCGTCCCTGGCGAGGAAGCACTCCAGCGACCAGCCCGATAAAATCGCCGCGCCCGTGACCCAGGCCGACCCCGGCGCCTGGAAAAAAATGACGGACTTGGCCAGGGCCGAAAGAGCGGTGCAAATGCAGTTGAAATACTTGACTGCCGCCAGCGCCGATGCCGTCAGGGCCCAGGAATATTACAACGCGTCGCGCAATAAGTATCACGAGGAGGAGTCGGCTCGCGCGCAAGCCAAGCTCAGTGCCGCCCGCCAAGCCTTCGAAAACGCCTTCTTAATCTATCAAAGGCTTGGCGGCACGGTTGATTATCGTTCCCAAGCGCCGCGGTAGGCGGGCCGGAAGTTTCCTTTTTTCCGGTCAATTATGCTGACGAGTCCGACAGGTCTGACATAGTCCGAGAAAACTTAGGTCGCCCCTTTCTTTGGCAGCGAAAAATAAAACGTCGCTCCTTCCCCCACCACGCCCTCGGCCCAAACCCGCCCGCCGTGCCGGTGGATAATCCGTTGCACATTGGCCAGCCCGATGCCGGTGCCTTCAAATTGGGTCGAGTCGTGCAGCCGCTGGAAAACCCCGAAAAGTTTATGCACATACTTCATCTCGAACCCCGCGCCGTTGTCGCGCACAAAAATAATATGCTCGTTCTCCGCCGCGATGCCGCCGACCTCGATGACCGCGTGCTCCCGCAACCTGGAATACTTGACAGCATTGGACAGCAGGTTCACCAACACCTGGCGCAAGAGGGCCAAATCGCCCAGCACCTCGGGCAGCGGACCAATAATCCACTCCATCTTGCGGGCGCGGAGGGAATCGGCCATGCTCTCGCGCACGTCGAGGGTCAATTGCTCCAGGTTCACCGGCTTGAGGTTGAGTTCGGTCCGGGCCATGCGCGAGAACGCCAGGAGGTCGTCCACCAGCCGGCCCATTTGCTGCGCCGCGCCCAGGATCAACCGCGCGTAGCGGCTGGAGGTGTGGTCGTCGGCCACGGCTTTTTGCCGGCTCAATAATTCCACAAAACCCGAGACGTGCCGCAGGGGCGCGCGCAAATCGTGCGAAACACTGTAGGAAAAGGCTTCCAGCTCCTTGTTCAAAGTTTCCAGCTTGATCGTCCGTTCCCGCACGCGGCCCTCCAATTCGCTGTTGATTTGCTGAATCTCGTGATGCGCCGTCTCCAATTGTTTTTGGCGGATTTCCAGGTTCTCGGCCATGCCGTCGAAAGCGTGGGCGAGGTGATTTAATTCGCCAGCGGTGGCGGCCACGCCGGTGCGGGCGGAAAGGTCGCCGACGGCCAGCCGGTTGGCCGTCTTTACCATTGTATTGACAGGATCAAGAATCAGCCGGCGGGTCAAAATCCAGGTTGCGCCCAGGGCCAGCGCCGCCACGGCGGCCATGACCATCAGGTTGCACCATAGCGCATGGTCGGCCTCCGCATAAAGCATCATTTGCGGAACACCCACCACCGCCAAAATATTCGATCCGTAAGTCTTGGAAATGGGCGCCGCGGCGAAAAGCCGGAAGACCCCGTCCGGCCCGATCGCTTCAAAGGTTCCTTTCCTTTTGGCCAAGGCGGCGCGGACAAACGGCTGAGTGGAAAAATGCGTGTCCGGCAAATTGGCGGCGGGCGGATAGCTGGCCAGGAGGGCGCCCGCTCCATCCAACAGCCATGAAGCATTGTTCTCGGCCACGCCCATTTCGCTCAACGGTTTGCCCAACACCGCCAATTTCAACGACCCAAAAAAAACACGTTTCAACTGGGTTGGGCCGTTAAAAACCGGATAGCCCACGCCCAAAGTCGGCTCATCCACCAAAGGATCCGGTTGGTAGTTACCCACCGCAAAAGCCCGCTCGCGCATCACCCGCTGAAAATAGAACCGGTCAGACAAGTTGATCGTGCTATTCGTCCGGTTCGCGTTGCAATAGAGCTTCCCATTGGCTTCGATCAGGCCGAAGTTTGTTTGATTGGGCGCCAGCGCCCGCATGTAAATGCATTGCAGCGTGCTATAGGGCCGGTTCGACGTCAAAACGAGAAAAGAAATATGGGACAAACTGCCCAATAATTCGCGGCTCTCTTCGAAAAGAATCGCTTCATTGGCGGCGGTCAATTTGGCCGTGGCATTTATTCTTTCCTCGGCGCGGGTCCGTTCGCTCTCGCGCTGTTGCAAATTGCCGTAGAGGGCCAGCAAAAAAAGCGGACACAAAATGAGGAGAATCAGCCCCAGCATCTGACTGCGCAATTTTCCCAGCCTGGGGCGCAAGGCACTCATGCGTGAGCGGTCAAGGCAACGGTTCGCCTCCTTGAGCGACATTGCTCCGGTCAAAGAGCCGGGTGCCCAGCACGATCTGTTTCGGCACCGGTTCGTGATGGAGTATTTTCAGGGCAGTGTCGATTGCTTCCGCACCGCCGGTCGGATAGCGAAAGGTGGCGTCAAGTATTCCTTGTTGGACGTAGGGCACGCCTTCCTGGGGCAGCGCGTCGATGCCGACGAAGGCGATATTAGTGCGTCCGGCGGCCTGCGCGGCAAGATAGGCGCCATGCGCGCCGGGATCGTTATGGGCATACACAAGGTCGATGTGATCGAAGCGGGCGAGGGCCGATTCCATTTCCTGGCGGGCTTCTGGTTCGAGCCATTTCATATCCGCAACAAAGATAACGTCGATTCCGGAGCCCGCAATGCCTTCGCGAAAACCGTTGTGCCGGTCCTGGCCGGGCGTCGAGGTCATCAGACCCTCCAACTCGACGACCTTGCCGTGGCCGCCAAGTTTCTTGACAATCCATTGGCCGGCCGCTTTGCCAATCTTCTTGTTGTCAGCGCCGATGAAGCAAGTGTATTTGTCGCCGAGCACGCTGCGATCGAGAACGATGACCGGGATGCCCGCCTCCATGGCGCGCGCGACCGGCTCCGTCAACGGCTGCGCTTCCTTGGGGCTGATGATGAGAAGATCGACCTTGGCGCTGACGAATTCCTCGACGTGCGCCCGCTGTTTAAGCGTGTCGTTTTGGGCGTCCTTGAAAACAACTTTGAGTTCAGGATGCTGGGCGGCGGCGGTGCGGATGTCCTGGTCCATTTGCACGCGCCAAGGCTCGCCGAGGTTGCACTGCGACATGCCGATGGTGAACTGGTGCGGGCCGCTCGTTTTGGAATCGTTGCAGCCGGCCAGCAGAGTGAAAGCAAGGATGGTAAAAATCCGGACGAATAATTTGCGCATGTTGTCTCTAGGTTCTGCTGCGCCGTTGCGTCAGGACCGCCGCCACAATAATGATGCCGCTGAGCATCAGGCGTCCCGCCTCGGGCACCGCATTGATACTGAGAATTTTGTCGAGGTAGCCAATAGTCAGCACGCCGAGCAAAGTCAAACCAATCCCGCCGCGCCCGCCCATTAAATTCGTGCCGCCGATCACGACCATGGCGATGGCGGTCAGTTCGTAACCGGCCCCTGCCTCCGGATCGCCTTGCTGTTCTTGCGCCGCCTGGCAAAGCCCGGCCACGGCCGCCAATAAACCGGACGCGACATAGGCGAAGGTCTTGGCGCTGATCACCGGCACGCCGGAGAGCCGCGCCGCTTCTTCGTTGCCGCCGATGGCGTAAAGATAGCGGCCCCAGCGATGCTTCGAGAGCGCAATCCACGACAGCGCGGCGCAAGCGACAAAGATCACCGTGACGATGGAAAGATTGTCGCCCAAAATCCGGTGGTCGATGGCGCGAAATAACGGAGGCACCTCGACATAGCGATAAGTGCCGTCGGCGTTTTGGATGGCGGGCGAAACTTTCATTCCGCCCGAGGCATATTTGGCCAGGCCGCGCGCGAAGACCATCATGGCCAGCGTCGCGATAAACGGCTGCACCCGCCAGACAGCCGTAACCAACCCGGCGGCCAACCCGCAAGCCGCGCCGACGGCCAGGGTCGCGGGCACGGCTTCCCAAGCCGGCCAATTCCAGTGGATGGCCATCTTGGCCGCGCACACCGCCGTCAAAGCCACCACGCTGCCAACGGCCAGGTCGATCCCGCCGGAAATAATCACCAGCGTCATGCCGCAGGCCAGAATCCCGTAAACGGAAGCCTGGCGCAGGGTATCGCGGTGGGTGCCGATTTTGTAAAACGCCCCGTCGGCGTTGAAAATCACGCCGGCGATAAAGACCAACACAAGCG
>Ga0209483_1002947_pt1 | contig 11437 bp, 11 predicted proteins | sample NGEPerA_FD_184508 | JGI IMG/M metagenome (GOLD analysis project Ga0209483, IMG submission 184508) | Arctic peat soil microbial communities from the Barrow Environmental Observatory site, Barrow, Alaska, USA - NGEE PermafrostL2-A... | ecosystem: Environmental > Terrestrial > Soil > Wetlands >... | reverse complement strand
CTCAGGCGCCGATTCCCGGCAAGTTTTAGCTTGCCTCGGGAATCGCCTCTAGTCGTTCGCGGGGTATGGCTTCCCGTCTGCATCTGACATTCCGTACGTCCCGTCCTCGATTTTCTGCAGGGCGCGCTCGACGAGAGTCAGACGCTGCACATGACGCGAGACTATTTGTCCGTCGAGCTCCAGCATCGCAAGCTTCTGAGCATCGTCTTCGGATTCGTGAGCTTCGCCGAGCGATTTCGCGCGAATGTCACTTTCCTCGGTCTCGTTCGCCTGCACCGTCCGCAGCAATTCTCTGCGAAGCTTCGTCAGGGCTTCGCGTTGCCGCCGGAGAAAGGGCTGATCCAAATCCTGCCTTTTACTCGTCATAATTGCTCCTCGGAACTCATTGGCGATTTATAGACGCGATTCTACCTGCTGCAGGCGGTGCAGATCGGGTGCTCAATACGATACGTGGGCGTATATAGTATCCAGATGACGGCGATTGGACCGTTGCGACAGGCGAACAGGGCTCCAAACCACAAATCTCACGAAGATCGCATGGAACGCCGGCGCTTGAAGTGGCATCCCTGGAGGTGCGGTGGCGGCCGATGGTGCCCTTGAAACGGACCGGAAAGTCCGCATTGACCATGAATCAGACATTGATACGCTAGGGATAGTCTGGCCAGCAGTGGGCGCGGATTGAGCCCACTTAGTTCGGAAGAGGAAACGGCAATGCGCAAGTTCGACAGGACCCCGGAGGCGATTTCGCGGCTCTCGCCTGAACAGTATCGCGTGACACAGAAAAGCGGCACCGAGCGCCCCGGAAGCGGTGAGTATCTGCACAATAAAGAGCCGGGTATCTACGTCGATATCGTCTCGGGCGAGCCACTGTTCGCCTCGTCCGATAAATTCGAATCAGGATGTGGCTGGCCAAGCTTCACCAAACCCATTGAACCGGCCAACGTGAGCGAACTGCAGGACACAGCGCATGGCATGACCCGTACCGAGGTGCGTTCTGCGCACGGCGACAGCCATCTCGGCCATGTCTTTCCCGACGGGCCGGCGGATCGCGGCGGATTGCGCTATTGCATTAACTCGGCCTCGCTGCGGTTCATTCGCCGCGACGCGATGGAGGCGGAAGGGTATGGGGCTTATTTGAATCAGGTGGAGGATATACCATGAAGACTGAACGAGCGGTTCTCGCCGGCGGTTGCTTCTGGGGCATGCAAGACCTCATTCGCCGCTACCACGGTATCGTGTCGACGCGAGTCGGCTATACGGGAGGTAATGTGGCCAACGCGACCTATCGTAATCACGGTAGTCACGCCGAAGCGATCGAGATCATCTTTGATCCTGCCGAGATAGCGTATCGACAGATTTTGGAATTCTTTTTCCAGATCCACGACCCGACTACACGCAATCGCCAGGGGAACGACACGGGAGCGAGCTATCGATCAGCAATCTTCTACACGAGCGAGGAACAGAAGCGGATCGCAGAAGACACCATCGATGATGTCAATGCATCCGGACTGTGGCCGGGCAAGGTTGTGACTGAGGTGGTCCAGGCGGGCGACTTTTGGCAAGCAGAACCAGAGCACCAGGACTATCTTGAACGCACTCCCAACGGCTACACCTGCCATTTCGTGCGCCCCAACTGGAAGCTGCCCGTCAGAGAAAGCTCAAGGTCTGGCACCTTGCGAAAATCCGGCACCGAGAAGTAGCCGCACAGCCATGAAATCGTGTCGTTGCAATGGAAAGGATGAGGAGAAATACCTCAGGGCATAGTTCCTGGCATTAGGCACGAGGTTAAATGAAGCGTCTGATATCGTATTTGTGGCCGTTCGCATCCTATCGCGATGCCGATGAAGGCAGCATGTTGCAACGCGCTGCAGCGTCGCGCCACAACCAGCAGCTGTCCAGGTCACTGCCGACCTACATCCACCGCTGGGCGATTTTCGCATCGATCGATCTGATCCTGACCGAAATAGTTCCGGCGACACTCGTACCGGTTTTTGCGGTGTTGTTTACTGTCTCGGTATGCGCGCTGATGCAAATGGCCGCCATCTGGATGATGTTCAAGCGTTCTTTCTAAGGAACGCGGTCAGCGGCGCCCATCCGCTCATATCTAATAATTGCCATCGTGGGATCCCAAATGAGCCGGAATGGAAGCGTTGGCCGCAAAACACCGGTCTCGGATAGCGTATTTTGGCATCCCGGCGCAGGGTACGGCTGACGGCAATTGCATATTGGGGCGACCGTATTGACATACGGGATCCCGTTGTAAACAATCCGCTGAGCTCGGTCGTTCTGAATACTTTGGCAGGTGTTACATGAATACCCAACAGACACGTGCCCTGGTGCGTATCCGCGAGATGATTTTGAGGGGTACGCTGACGCCTGGCCAGCGCTTGGCAGAGGCTCCGCTGGCAGAGATGCTCGGCATGTCGCGTACACCGGTGCGCCAGGCTCTGCCGGTACTTGCCCAGGAGGGACTGCTGGCCGAGCACGAAACGCGTGGCTACATCGTTCGTGGCTTCAGTACTGCTGACATATTTGATGCACTCGATATTCGCGGCGTTCTAGAGGGACTCGCTGCCCGGCGAGTGGCGGAGCATGGAATATCACGGTCGCTCGTCCAAGCACTACGTCAGACCCTGGCGGATGGCGACAGCATCTTCAATAAGGGACAACTCGAGGAAAGCGACGAGGCTCGATATGCCGAGATGAACGGGCGTTTTCACGAACTCATCGTGGTAGAGGCCCGGAGCGCGATGATCGAACAGAACCTGGAGCGCAATTCCCGTATTCCGTTTGCGGCCCCACAGGCGCTGGCATTCGACAAAACCAGTCTCGATCACATGTTCCAACGTCTCATGTATGCGCACCGGCAGCATCACTACATCGTCGACGCGCTGGAGAGTGGCGAGAGCGCCCGCGCGGAGGCCTTGATGCGCGAGCATATCAATCCGGTCAAGGAAAGCCTCAATCTGCCGGGACTGCGGGACGCGCAATCAGGCTGAAGAACGACGCTGACCCTGGTTCGCTGACGTCTGGAGAGAGTTTGAGAGCTAGCGCCTTGAACCGATGATGGAATACGAGCGTCGGCCCGACAGCACAATAAAACGGAAAGAGAGCTATCGTGAGTCTGACCAATCTGGAAGGTTTACTGCGAAGTGTCGGCAACCCGGTGCAGCTGCTGCGCAATTCGCACAGTGGTCCCTACGTCTATCCGGTCGTGCAGAGCGAGTATTCAAACTGGCGCGACGAGCAGCGCGCCTGGCAGGAAACCTGTGTGCTGTTCAATCAGTCGTACCATATGACCGATATGTACGTTCAGGGCCCGGATGCGCTGAAGCTGTTGCAAAGCCTGGGCGTCAATAGCTTCGAGGGATTTGTACGCGACAAGGCGAAGCAGTACGTGGTGTGCAATCACGACGGATACGTAATTGGCGACGTCATTTTGTTTTTTCTCGAGGACGGCAAATTCAACCTGGTCGGCCGTCCGTCGGTGCACAATTGGGTGCAATACCACGCCGAAGTGGACGGTTTGAATGTCCAGTGCCTGCGGGACGAACGCGCCGCCGCGCACCGGGGGCAGGTAGCGCGTCGATCGTATCGCTTCCAGCTACAGGGACCCAGCGCGCTGCGAGTGATCGAAAAAGCGATCGGCGCGCCGGCCCCGAACGTCAAGTTCTTCAACATGACGCAAATGATCATTGCTGGTCACAATGTGCAGGCGCTACGCCACGGCATGGTCGGTCAACCCGGATTCGAGCTATTTGGTCCGTGGTCGGACGGCGGGGACGTCCGGCGTGCGCTTTTGGAAGCCGGCCGCGAGTTCGGATTGCGGCAAGTCGGTGCGCGCGCTTATTCCTCCAACACGCTCGAATCCGGCTGGATACCCTCGCCTCTACCAGCGGTCTATACAGGGGAAAGAATGCAGGGCTATCGCGAGTGGTTGCCGGCGACGACCTATGAGGCCGTCGGTTCACTTGGCGGCAGTTTCTACTCCGACAATATCGCGGACTACTACCTGACGCCGTACGATCTGGGTTATGGCCCATTCGTCAAGTTTGATCACGATTTCATTGGCCGTGAAGCGTTGACGAAGATGGATCCGAAAGCGAGTCGGCGCAAAGTCACTCTGGTCCTCAACAGCGACGACGTCATACGTGCCATGGGTACGATGTTCGACGAGCAGGATCGCACCAAGTACTTTGATTTCCCCTCTGCGGTGTACTGCACTTGGCCCTACGACAAGGTGCTCCGGCACGGAAGAAACATGGGCATATCGACCTGGTGCGGCTACAGCGCCAACGAAGGGGAGATTCTGACGCTGGCGATGCTCGAACCCTCTTGCAGCACGCCCGGAACGGAAGTGACGTTCGTGTGGGGCGAGGAGGGCGGTGGATCATTGAAGCCGACGGTGGAACGGCACGTTCAAACGGAGATTCGGGCGACCGTCGCCGCAGTCCCGTACGCGGAAGTTGCCCGGGAAGCTTATGCGCCGGGTTGGCGGACGGCTCAGCGTTAGCAGATCGAGAACCATAAAGCCGTTCCGCATGACCAAAGTCGACGCTCGTGACGGGCGACCGATTAAAACGGGCGACATACTGTGGACTCCCTCGCAGGAACGGGCGGCAGGAGCCAACGTTACCGCCTTTACCTGCTGGCTCGAGCGCGAGCGCGGTCTGTGCTTCAAAGACTACGCGGCGCTTTGGCGCTGGTCGGTCCAGGATCTCGAGGCATTCTGGCAGGCGATCTGGGATTATTTCCGCATCGAAGCCTCCACTGCGCCGACGCGAGTTCTCGGCACGCGCCGCATGCCCGGCGCGGAATGGTTTCCCGGTGCGCGACTGAACTACGCACGACATGTGCTGCGCACCGAGCGGGTCGGCCGCGAGGCGCTGCTGTTCATGAACGAGACGCAGCCGCTCACCACACTGCCGTCGCAGGTACTCGCCAACAGGGTACGCGTGCTGGCGACGCAATTACGCGCACTGGGCATTGAGCCTGGCGATCGAGTAGCGGCTGTCATGCCGAACATTCCGGAAACGCTGATGGCGATGCTAGCCACAACGGCTATCGGCGCCGTCTGGGCGGTGTGTTCGCCCGATTTCGGCGTACGGGGTGCGCTCGATCGCCTGTCGCCACTGAGTCCGAAACTGCTGATCGGCATCGATGGTTATCGGTACGGCGGCAAGGAATTCGACCGCCGCGCCGAGATGCGCGCAATTGCCGAGGCAATGCCGGATCTGCGGCATGTTATTTCGGTGCCATATTTGCGTCCGCACGATCCGGTTGCAATAAGGCGCGGAGGTTTGCTGTGGCCGGAGCTGCTGAATCGTGAACCGGTGCCGGCTGAGGAGTTTCACTACGAGGAGGTGCCGTTCGATCATCCGCTGTGGATTCTCTTCTCATCAGGTACCACCGGATTGCCCAAGGCCATCGTTCACGGCCATGGCGGCATACTGATGGAGACCATGAAGAACGGCACTTTCCACTTCGATCTGCATCCCGAGCAGCGGTTTCTTTTCTTCACCACCAGTGGCTGGATGCTTTGGAACTTCATCGCGGGGACTCCGTCGATGCAAGCCATCCCGATACTGTACGACGGGCACCCGGGGTACCCTCAGTCCGATTTCCTATGGAAACTGGCGGACGACGCGAAAGTCGCTCTGTTTGGCGCCAGTCCGGCATATGTCGAGCAACTCTCCAAGTTGGGCGTGGTTCCGCACGATCGCTATGCGCTTACTGCACTTCAATCGGTTGTGCTTGCCGGCTCTCCTGCCAGCCCGGAATGCATGCAATGGTTCTACCGAAACGTGAAGCGCGACCTGTGGGTGGCCAACGGCAGCGGCGGCACCGATTGCTGCACCGGATTTGTTGGCGGGGTTCCTACGTTGCCGGTACGAGCCGGGCAAATTCAGGCGCCATCGTTAGGCGTATCGGTCAAGGCTTTCGATGAGCGTGGACACAGCGTGACGGATACCATCGGAGAACTAGTCATCACCGAACCGATGCCATCGATGCCGTTGTCCTTCTGGAATGATGAGACCGGGCAGCGCTATCGAGAAACCTATTTTGCGGATTATCCCGGTGTCTGGCGTCACGGGGACTTCTTCGAAATAGGCGCCGGGGGAGAATCCAGCGTTCTTGGGCGCTCCGATGCCACGCTTAATCGCCATGGTGTGCGAATCGGCACCGCCGAAATTTACCGCACGCTGGCGCGTTTCGAAGAGGTCGAGGATGCACTTATTGTAAATCTCGATCTGCCACGTGGCGGATTTTTCATGCCGCTATTCGTGAAGCTGGTCCCGGGAGTCCAGCTTGACCAGGTCCTGGAAAACAGGATACGCAGTAGTCTGCGCGAGGATTACACCCCTCGACACGTACCCGATAAGATCTATCAGGTGCCGGCGATTCCTATGACGCGCACGGGGAAGAAAATGGAAGTCCCCGTTCGCCGACTGTTGATGGGAGTGGATCCGGAGAAAGCCGCGAATCGCAATGCCATGACTGATCCCGAGGCACTCAACTTTTTCATTAGCTATGTCAAGCAGCAGCGCGATTACTAACGCGAATCCGGCCCTCAAACCGGCCAATTTTGCAGACCTTAGTTGTCTAGTTATCGTAGTGCAGGAACGACTAGCAGAGCGATCGCATCGATGGTGGTATGCGCGACTATGTTCAGTGCAGCGGCTCGCGTTCCGAGCGCAACACGATGACCAGCAGCAGCGCAAACGTGAGCCAGTGTATGACGAGGCCCGCGGTGATGAGCGCGCTGGATGGCGCGGCGCCCAGAAAGTGCGTTACGACAGGACTCGTCAGCAGGGGCAACAGCAGAGCGACGCCTAACCCGACAATGGTTGCCGCAGGGTACCGCCGGCGCCGGGGTAGGGCATCAATATTCATGAGGCAGGCAGCGTAGCACGAGCCCGCGGCGGTAAATAAGCCACTGTCCCGAAAGCTCAGTCGCAATACTGCCGGCTGGTATAGGGTTGGAATCTCTTTGGTAGGGAGAAAAGAATGCCAATTGCCGTCGGACCTATGGTTTTTATCGCAAGCGCACTTTCAGCTACGGCCGCAATGGCGGATTGCATGTCGTCGTTGAGCGCGGAGTGTTACCCGGCCGCGGATCTGCCGGCCTCCATGAATCTGCCCTTTTCGGAAGCAGTGAGAGCTGGCGATATACCTTATGTGTCCGGCACCTTTGGCACGGACAGGTCCGGCAAGCTTGTCGCCGGTGGGATGGTGGCGGAGGCCAGGCAGGCGATGGACAACATCGGCGCGACGCTCAAGCGTCATGGTGCGAGTTTCGACCAAGTCGTGCAGTGTCTGGTAGCGCTGACCGATATCAAGGAGTGGGCTGTGTTCAACGACATATATCGCCATGTCGCGCATGGCCTTTGCAACCGCCGGTTTGGCGCTCGGCGCACGGGCCGAAGTACAGCGTAACGCGACCGCTGGTGCACATTAAACGGGTCTGTTACCGGCGGCGTGAGGCAGAAGATGCGACTTGGATGACTGGTCTTGTCAGTCTTAAGCTCATCCATGTTAATTATCGAGCTCCAGGGTTGCCCTACCTGCGAATTGGCATTCCATCCCAAGATAAAGATGTGTCGATTCGCAACTATCGGCGCCACTAGATATTTCACCTCACGGTTGCGGCCCTCACGGTTGATAAGCAACGACTTATGACAAAGGGTCCTCGGCACATTGCGCCGCTAAAGCATAAGTTTCTTGTTTTTTGCACAGGAGCACGACCTTGCAGCGTACGGTGCCGCACTGACGCAACTGTCGCGTATTCGTAGTCTGCGGTTGAAAATAAAATCGGAGCGATATCGATGCACACAGCTTATAGGGCCTCGCGGCGCGCATCAGATAGGAATCAGAGCATTCTCATTTCCCGCGATATATTCGGTGCCCGGCAAGTACTTGAGAATGACGCCCAAATCATCGAAGCAGAGGCCGACCGGTTCGACCAAGCGGATTCCGGCGTCACGCAGCACTTAATCTCATCGCTGCAAGCTCAGTCTCGCGTCAAGGAACTTCTCGTCGCCAACCGTCGCAAGGATGAGTTTCTTGCGATGATTTGTCATGAGTTTCGTAGCCCAATTGCCGCGATACAGAACGCGGTCAGCATCTTACGAAAGCAGGCCGGGCAAGATGCCACTCCGTTACCGGGCATTCATGCGTTGATCGATCGGCAGTTGGGCAGCATGAGGCTACTTGCTGAGGGTCTTTTGGATGTGTCACAAATTGCTCGTGGTCAGGTTCGCCTACAGCGGCAGCAATTGGATCTGCGCGAGGTTGTACGCGCTGCGGTCGAGACACTGCAGCCAAACTTTGATCAGCGCTGTCAGCGGATCGCCATGACATTGCCTGAAGGTCCGATATGGCTGCAGGCCGACGCTAATCGGCTGGAGCAGGTGTTCGTGAACCTGCTTGGCAATGGATCGAAGTATATGGATGTGGGCGGAGAGCTTACGGTATCGGTGGATGTTCACGATCGGCACGCGATCGTCCGTGTGCGGGATGCTGGTATCGGTATAGCCGAGGAAATGCTGCCCCGTGTTTTCGATCTCTTCGTCCGGGCAGATGATTCCATAACGCGCGCCGTTTCTGGCCTGGGGATTGGCCTTGCTCTTGTGCGCATGTTAGTGGAACTGCATGGGGGCACTGTTTCTGCGGCCAGTTGCGGGCTCGGACAAGGTAGCGAATTTACGGTTCGCCTGCCCCAGATGACTTGATCAGCGACACTATCCAAAGAGTTGCGCCGACACCTTGCGTTATGTTCTCGGTATCACTCTCTTCCATTCGGCATCGCACCGACTCAGGCAATAGATTCCCAATTGCCCATATCACGGCAGTCCGGTGGAACCGGGAGGTGGCTGTGAATAAAACGCAAAAGTAGGCGGCTTTTCTATGTGTGTGACATGCCTTTGTGTGGGAAGGCTCCCAAGCCAGTCGCACTGAAGGAGAAGCCAACTCATTTCACCGGCGCGGGCCTTGAAATTCAGGACGCCAGGAGGGTAAATATCATGTCTAGAAATATTACACGTCGCGCGCTGGTTAAGGGTGGCATCGTTGCTGGCGCACTCATTCCAATCGCCGGGCTCTTCCGCAAGAGCGTTGCATACGGCGAGTCCCCGGCACTGGATCCGGGCGAACAGACCGCGAGATCGCTCAACTATGTCACGAAATCCACCAAGCCTGATGCGTATTGCGGCAATTGTTCGCAGTATCAAGGCAGGGCGGGAGAGGCGATGGGCCCGTGCGCAATCTTCCCGGGTAAGAGCGTTGCATCCGCCGGATGGTGCAGTGGTTGGGCGAAAAAGCTGGCCGCCTAGGTGATTGTAGAACAATCAGGTCGTACGGCAGACCTGGGCGACGTGGTCGATGCTGTGCAACTGCCTTTGCATGGCCGCGTTGATCGACACTTGCTGGTCGGAAGTTGATTGTGAGAAAGCGTTGCCGGTGGTCGATTGCGCGATGTAGTCCTGGGTGAGCTTTGCGAGATTCACCGCCTCAGGCTACAAACTCGGTACGCAAGCGCACTTATAAGTCATTTAGCGCAATGCGCTCCTCATTGAGCAGCGCCTTGAGTTCAGGCAGGCAAGACCCACAGTTAGTGCCGGCACGCAGTCGCTGGCCAATCTGCTGTGGCGAGGTCAAGCGGTGCTGCCGAATTGCCGAGCAAATGCTGTTGCGCCCGACGCCGAAGCATGAGCAGATAACGGCTCCAATATCGGCCGAACCTTGAGTCGAGTGTCCGCGAAGTAGTCCCGCTCGCTCACTATCGTCCAGTGCCTGCTTGACGAATAGACCCGATAACCACGCGCGCGCTGGCATATCCGGCCGTGGAGAGATAAAAACACAGGCGTCGAGGCGATCGTCGATGAGGTGAGCGGCGCGATAGATGCCCGATCCTATATCTATATATTCGAGCCAGTCGGCGTCGCAGCTTCCGGCATTGAGCAATCGTCGAGCCCAGGGGGACCAATCGCCCGCGACCCGGCGCCCCGCGAGCTCGTAACGCAGGAACTGTTCTCCCTGGTTGTGCGACCACCAGGTCATGTCTGTGACGTCCAGGGCTTGTCGACTCAGGATGAAACCCTGCCAGGCGACTACAAAGGGCGCGACCTGGGCGGGCGTGTGTTTGAATTCGGGCTCGCCGGAGACCGGATCGACGACCGGGTTGACCAGAGCGCCTACACGGGCGTCCGAGCTGAACGCCGCGCTCCAGTGAATCGGCACAAAGATCATTCGGCGCGGCAGTTCGCCGCTGATGCGAAGTCGGGCGACCAGCGAACCCCAGCGCGTGCTGACACGTGCCAATTGACCGGCGCGTACACCGGACAGAAGCGCATCCTGTTCATGCATGTCAATGTAGGGTTCGGGCAGGTGGGCGGTCAGACGCGGCGCTTTGCCGCTGCGGGTCATGGTGTGCCACTGATCTCGAATGCGACCGGTGTTGAGCACGAACGGGTATTCTTCATCGAGCGCGTGGACCGGCGGAGTGGGTAGCGTGACCACAAAGCGCGCGCGCGCATCGGGATGAAAGAAGCGCCCGTTGTCGAATGGGCGATTAGCCGGCCATTGCGTGGGCAGGAGCGCATCGTATTCATCGCTAGTGAGTTCACCTAACCCGCCGATATCAAATGCCCGTGTCCCATGGTTGCTGGCTGCCGACAACCGGGCATGTTCGAGGAAAATCTGGTGCGCTGACTCAAAGCTAAATGCCGCGGCGAATCCCATGCGTTTGGCCACTTCGCAGAAGATCCACCAATCGGGCTTCGCCACGCCGGGCATCGCTAGAAAGGCGCGCTGGCGCGAAATGCAGCGCTCCGAGTTGGTCACGGTGCCGTCCTTTTCGCCCCAGGCGGCGGCCGGCAGCAACGCATGCGCGCAGGTAGTAGTGTCGGTTGTGGCCACGCAGTCCGAGACCACCACCAGCTCGCAGCGGGATAAGGCCGATTTCACCTTATTGGCATTGGGAAGGCTGACCACGGGATTGGTCGCGACGATCCATACGGCTTTGACTTTCCCAGCGTGCATAGCTTCAAACAGATCCACTGCCTTGAGACCGGGTCGCGTGGCGATACGAGGGCTATGCCAGAAATCCTGCACTATTCTCTGATGGTCCAGCCGCTCCAGATCCATGTGCGCGGCCAGCATGTTGGCCATCCCACCCACTTCGCGTCCGCCCATGGCGTTGGGCTGGCCGGTAATTGAAAATGGCCCCATGCCAGGCCGGCCGATTCGGCCCGTGAGCAGGTGGCAATTGATGATGCTGTTGGCCTTGTCGGTACCCGCGGAGGATTGGTTCACGCCTTGCGAAAAGGCGGTGACGACGCGTTCGGTACGTGCGAACAGGCGGTAGAATTCCTCGAGCATCGAGGGCTGAATTGCGCATCGCCTGGCCACAGCCGCGACATCGCCCGAGGTATTTTCG
>Ga0209483_1002946_pt1 | contig 11438 bp, 1 predicted proteins | sample NGEPerA_FD_184508 | JGI IMG/M metagenome (GOLD analysis project Ga0209483, IMG submission 184508) | Arctic peat soil microbial communities from the Barrow Environmental Observatory site, Barrow, Alaska, USA - NGEE PermafrostL2-A... | ecosystem: Environmental > Terrestrial > Soil > Wetlands > Peat... | reverse complement strand
GGCTGCGGAGTCGACCTGATCGAAGACGACCGTCTGTCGCTTTCATGCTGCATGCGTGGAATTGAACTCATGCGAAATGTCGGCGAATACAACACGCCTCCCACGCCAATGTTCTGATGGCGTGGCGGCATTTTCATCAGGCCAGGGTGAGGGTAGAGCGGGAAGCCCGGGGGAACTCAACGCCGCGGTTCGAAGCCCTTAAACACAAAACGCCTGCCACGCCATCAGAACATTGGCGTGGGAGGCGTGTTGTATTCGCCGACATTTCGCATGAGTTCAATTCCACGCATGCAGCATGAAAGCGACAGACGGTCGTCTTCGATCAGGTCGACTCCGCAGCCGTCAGATCAGTGCTAAGTTGAGTGCGAGCGTTCGCGATGGTTTGCAGGTCGCTCGCCAGCGCGGTGACGCAGTTGGAACGGTCGGTGGCGAAGGTTCCGACCGCCGCCTGTAGCGCGCTGCTGGCATTGGGGTCGCTGTTCGCGGCGGTAACAAGCCCTTGGGCGGCGGTCGCGATCGCGCTTGCGTCCGTGGTCCGTGTGGCGATGCGCGAATTCAAGCCGGCAACCAGATCGTTTTGGAGCTGCGCCCGATCGCCCATCAGCTTGGCATGGTCGGCGGTTTCCGCCGAGGAATTCTTGCGATCCTTGATGATCTGAAGGATGTCCCCCTTGATCGTCGCTTCATCATGCAGCGCGGAGATCGACTCATTGAGCCGGTCTTCAAGAAGAGACGTGCGCATGGCCTGTACCTGAGTCCGCAGCGCCGCGAAGGGGGCGACCAGGCTCGTGTCACCCTTGGCTACGTTTTCTCTAACAGCCGTCGTATCGCGCAGAAGCTTGGCATCCCAACTGAAAATATCGCTCTGGAACTTCAGCAGGTCCGCTCGCACTTGCAACCGATCTGCCTTGATCGTCGGATTAAACAGCACCGGCGGCTTGGGAGCGGCCGACAGGAGCACGCGCGATTCCAAGCCCTCAATAAACGCTCGATTAGCCATCTTTACCTCCAAATAAAAGTCCCATCGTGTTGACCACATGGCAACACAAAACAGCAGGAAAACGGAAACCACTCTTATCGGCGAGACGCTCCCAACCAATTGAGTTGGGCCTTTGGGTCTCCGCTTTCACTCATACGGTACTGACAAGTAAAGCGATTATTCCCTGAACGCTCGCATTCTCACATGAAATTCACAAAGCCAATAAACGTCGATGGAATGAATGGAGCGCGTGCCGCGAAGCGTCTTGAGTGTGGAGGACTGCCGGTCGCGCTTGGAGGTGGGATGTTCAGCGGCGTGACTGATTGATATGCGTAATCCAAGGCAATTCAGGATTACTTGCGTGCCCCGGTGCGCTGTTCCCCGCGCGAAATGGCGCTGAAACTCGCGTTCGGCATTGCTCTGATGTGAATGGGCGGTACAGGAAACGAACCTATCACAAAAATAGCGGAAAAACAGGGGGTAACGCCCGAGCGCGGCACAGTTTCCGGCACACTTCCCGCCGATTCCGCCGTGGCCGACGTGGTTGCGGCGTGGCCGGCGTTGCCACCGGCGATCCGTCGGGCGGTGTTGGCGCTGATCGGGGTGAAACCATGACAATCGGAAATGGCATGTATCCGACCGCCCCAACCGCCCGACCGCCCGAAAGCGGCGGCAGTGATAGCGTCAGCGCCGATCTTGTCGGGGCGATCGGCTGGCGGTCGATACTGCCGACCGGGGACATTGACGCTGGGGAGTTCAAGCATGCGTACACGCCACGCGGGACCCGAAGATGAGCTGCCCGACCTGGTGATAAATCCGTATCGGCCCAAGGAGTACGATCGGCTTACCAAGCCGAGGGCGGAATTGCGCAAAGCCCTTAAAAACACGGAGAAAACAGTTTAGCTTAATGCGGCTCTCCGCGAAAGCCGCTGATATCCAACAAGCGGTCATCCACAACATTTGACAATACCTCTCAAATTTGTTATTGAATGCTGCGGACCGTCGCGTTAGTGTTTGTTCCCTTGAGGGAAACAAGAAGTCGTTCTTGGGGCTTCGGGTTCTTCGAATCATTATCGAGACTTCCCATCGGCGTTTCGACTCATCCAAGACCGATCGAACGTTGTGACGCGAAGGCCTGAACTCGGGGCGCCCATTTATCCCCGCTGGCGCTTGCGGAGGAGAGCAATAATGAAGTTTCCAATCTATTGGCATCGGTCACGGTCTGCCCGGATCCTTGGGACTTCTGCCCGGTATGCGGTAGAGGCCCTTGAGCGCCGAACGCTGCTGAATTCCTATCTTGTGACCAATGTCTTCAACAGTGGCACCGGGTCCTTGCGCGACGCCATCACGCAGGCGAACAATAATCCGGGGCTGGACGTCATCAATTTCGGCATTTCCGGGGGCGGCGTGCAGGTCATCAAGCCGACTTTTTTCCTTCCGCAGATTACCGACCCGGTGGAAATCCACGGAGAGTCCCAGCCCGGCTACGCCGGCATCCCGCTCATCGAATTGGACGGCAGCCAGGCGGGCAGCTCCAATGGGCTGGAGTTCAAGGTGGGCGGCAATGTCGTCGAGGGGCTCGACATCCATAGTTTCGCGCTGGACGGCATCGTCTTCGCCGAACCGACCGGTCCCAACCCGACGGGCGGCGACAGCGTCCTGAAAAACTTCATAGGCACCGATCCGACGGGACTGGTGGCCATGGGTAACCAGAGCGGAATCCATTTAATCTACTCGCCTCACGACCTGATCCAAAGCAATCTGATTTCCGGCAACGTCCAGAGCGGCGTCTTCGTCGCCGACCAGTTCTCGACCGGCACGCACATTGAGGGAAACCTGATCGGGACGGACATCACCGGCCTGTCGCCCCTGGGCAATAGGGTAAACGGCGTTGCGCTGGGCGCGCCGCCAACACCCACTCCGGGTGACGGCTTTGCATCGGGTAATTTCGTCGGCGGCGCTGCCGCGGCCCAGCGCAATGTCATCTCCGGCAATGGACTCAGCGGCGTCTGGATCAAAGGCGGTACGGGAAACACGGTGCAGGGGAACTACATCGGCGTCGGTGTGGACGGGACAACGCCGGTGGGTAACGGAATCACCGGAAGCGCGTCGCTGGCCCAGTTCGGCACCGACGGCATCCTGATCGATGGCGCGAGTAATAACGTCATCGGTGGCGCCACAACCGGCGCGGGCAATCTGATCTCCGCTAACAGCAGCGACGGCGTTCAAATAACCGACGGCGCCACGGGTAACACCCTTCTCGGCAACTTCGTCGGCACCAAGGCGCTCGGCCTGGCGCCGCTGCCGAACGGCCGCGATGGTGCCTCCGTTTTTGACTCGACGGGAAACACCATCGGTGGCCAACTTGCCGGGTCGCTCAACGTCATCTCCGGCAACAAGGTCGACGGGGTATACCTCGGTGCAACAACATCGGGCGGCGGAGCCGTCGCAAACCAGGTGCTTGGCAATTACATCGGTGTCGATATCACCGGCCTCACTGCACTGGCAAACCAGAAGAACGGCGTCGAAGTCAGCGGCGGAACCAATAACATCATCGGCGGAGTGACCTCGCTGGCGCGAAATACCATCTCCGGCAACCTGGGCAGCGGCGTCCTCATCGGGGGTTTCAATTCGATCGGCACTCAAGTCTTGGGCAACTTCATCGGGACCAATGCCATTGGCCTGCTGGCCATCCCCAACACCCTTGGCGGCGTCTCCATTTTTGACGCGCCCCTCAGCGTGATCGGCGGGACCACGGCCGCGGCACGCAATGTTATCTCCGGCAATGGGCTCGATGGTGTCACAATTTCCGACGGGCATGCCGTGGGAAATGTCATTGAAGGCAACTACATCGGAACTGATATCAGCGGCAAGACCGCGATCGGCAATACCCAAAACGGCGTGGTCATTACCGCCCTGAGCGGCGGTGCCGCGGCGACCGGTAATGTCATCGGCGGATCCGTTGCGGGCGCGGGCAATGTCATTTCTGGAAACGGCGATGACGGAATACAGATTTCCACGGGCTCGTCCGGCAACAGCGTCCTGGGCAACCTGATTGGCACCAGCTTCACGGGCTTGGCAGCCCTGGCGAACGGACTGAACGGCGTCGAACTGTTCGGCGCCTCGACAAACACCATCGGCGGAACACCGACTGCCGCAGCGCCAACGCCGGGCAACGTCATTTCCGCGAACGCCAATGACGGCGTGCAGATTTCATCCGGCTCTTCCGGCAATACCTTGGTCGGGAACCTCATCGGCACGACCTCCGCGGGCGACAAGCCCCTAGCCAACGGACGGCACGGCGTTGCGATATTTGACTCGAACAACAATACCGTCGGCGGCGCCGCGACACCTGCGGGATCGCCACCGGGGAACGTCATATCCGGCAACGTAGGATCGGGCGTCGCCATTAGCGGTGCTGCCACCGGCACCGCGACCGGCAACACGGTCCTCGGCAACCTAATCGGATTGAACCAACTGGGCACACAGGCTGTTCCGAACCAGCAGGACGGAGTCCTCGTCCAAAGCGCCGCCGGAAATAACATCGGGACCAGCGTGACCGGTGGCGGCAATGTCATCTCCGGCAACGGCAGTGCCGGCGTCGCGATCAGCGGCATGGGCGCCGCCAACGATAGCGTCAGCAACAACTACATCGGCACAGACGTCACTGGCACCAGCGCGGTGCCCAATGCTTTGGCCGGCGTGTTCATCAACAACGTTCCCAACAACACGATCGGCGGCACACCCGCTTCGCGAAACGTGATCTCCGGGAACAACGGCACCGGCGTGGACATCTCCGGAAGCAATGCGTCGGGGAACATGGTGTATAGCAATTTCATCGGCACCGACACCACGGGTACCAAGGTCGTGGCCAACCAGGGCAACGGCGTGCTGATTGATGGAGCTGCGGCGAACTTCATCGGAAACAAAGCCGCCAACCAGGGAAACGTCATTTCCGGTAACGTCGGCGACGGCATCGCGATCTCCGGAGCCACCGCGACAAACAACCAAATCCAGCAGAACTTGATTGGCACCGACCCTAGCGAGAGTCTCAAACTTGGCAACCAGAAGTACGGTATCGAGGCAAGCGGCAACGCCAACAACAACGTGATCGGCGCGCCTCTGACCGGCACGCCTCTGGTCGGGCAGGCCAACACAGTTGCGTACAACGGCGCGTCCCTCGGCGGCGCCAAGGGGTACGGCGTAGTGGTTCCGTTCGGCGCGTCGGATTCCATCCGCGCCAATTCGATATACGACAACGGCGGCCGCGGCATCGTACTGGTCAACCTCGGGAATCCGTTCCCGTTCATTGTGCCAGGTTCTCCTATCGTTACCGCCGTGAAGGCCAGCGGAGCTAACACCGATATTTTCTGGAAATTCAAGGGTAATCCCAGCACCACGTACACCATAGACTTCTACTCCAACATTGCCCCCAGTCCCTCCGGATTTGGGGACGGTCACACCTTTGTGACCACGGAAACCATCACGACCGACGCCAACGGCAATAAAATCTTCGATGGAATCTTCCATCCCGATGAGCAATTCATTTCCGCGACAGCCACCGATTCCGTCGGCAACACCTCGGAATTCTCGATGGTTGACACCGATGCGGACGGCCTTGCCAATGCGTGGGAAACAAATGGCATCGATTACAACGAAGATGGCACGATCGACTTTACCCTTCCCGGAGCCAACCCCAACCGCAAGGACGTCTACGTCCAAATCGACTCAATGGCGAGCTTCGAGCCCACGACGAACGCGCTAAACATGGTTATCAAGGCGTTCGCCAACGCCCCCGTCGCCAACCCCGACGGCTCGACCGGCATTTCGCTGCACCTTGAGTCCGGCGCAACCATGGCGGATCAGCAGTGGATCGGTGATCTGAACGGCGACGGCGTTATCAATGCTTTCGACCTAAACCCATTTAACTGGCTTGCCCCGATCAAGGCGCATGGTATCAACGGCGTTGGAGGATTTGGCACGCCAGCGGAGCAAGCAAATCCGCTGGCGTTGGCGGCCAAGGCCCTGGTCTACCGATACGCGCTTTTTGCCGACCAGTTTCAGATTGTCGGCGCCGACGGCAACGTGAATTATACGACTTCCGGTATCGCCGAAATCGGCGGCAATGACTTGATTGTCGCGCTCGGCGGGTGGGGCCAGAATGCGGACACTGACGAAAATGAAGCCGGCACGTTCATGCACGAACTCGGCCACACCCTGGGTCTGCACCATGGCGGCAACGATGACATTAACTTCAAGCCGAATTATCAGAGCGTCATGAATTATGAGTGGCAGGTTCCGGCAGCATGGATGTATGAGGACCCCAACCAGAATGGCGTGAAGGACGCCGGCGAAACCGACATCAATGGCAATGGCACCTTCGGCGACACCACATGGTCGCTGAACTATTCCACTGCCACCCTTGCATCATTGAACGAAAACACTCTCGTCGAGAGTGCGGGCATCGGCGGGATCCCTGGAAACTGGGAACTGGTGGGGCCGAGTGGCACTCGCATCCTGACCTCGGGAGCCGTGGATTGGAACGGGAACAAGGTGATTGATGCGAATACAGTCACGAGCAGCATTGACCTCAACAATGACGGGACACTATCCACCATCACCGGCTACAACGATTGGGCGAACCTGCAATATTATTTCGCCGATAGCCCTGACGCTGCCAACGGCGCAGTCGCAGCGCCTGACGACAATGAGCTGACCCTCGCTCAGTGGGAGGCGGATAACGCCCAGGGCCCGGGGCCGGGCGTCCTTGAGTTCCAGTCGACCGTGGTCAACTCCTCTGAAAACGATACCCAAGCCGTTATTACGGTCCTTCGTGGCGCCGGGACGACGGGAACTGTGAGTGTGGATTACTCCACTTCCGACGGTACCGCCATCGCCGGATCAGATTACACCGCCACGTCCGGCACGCTCACTTTCGCCCCTGGCCAATACCTTCAAACCATCACCGTTCCTATCCTCAATGACGGCCGAGCCGGCAATGCCACTTCGTTCATTTTGAACCTGAGCAATCCGACCGGCGGAGCCGAACTTCGTGAGGACGAAAAATCGGCCACGGTGACCATCGCGAACACCAATACCGCTAAAACTCTTGTCGTCACCAATACCAACGACAGCGGTCCCGGCTCGCTGCGCCAGGCAATTCTCGACTCCAACGCCAACCCAGGGTTCTTCCTGGGCAATCTCATTAACTTCGACATCGGCGGCGGAGGCGTGCAGACCATCAAGCCCCTTTCACCGCTGCCCACAATCACCACGGCCGTCGCGATCGACGCCACAACCCAGCCCGGCTTTACGGGCACGCCGATCATCGAAATCGACGGCGAGTTTGAGCCGCCGGCAACTTCCGTGATCCCGGCAGCAAATGGCCTGACGATTGACGCGCCATATACGACGGTGCGCGGGCTGGTGATCAACCGGTTCCAGGGCGCCGGCATTCAGGACGGCGGGTACCAGGGCGGGTCGGTGCCTTCGAATTATCCACATATATATTTCGACGCGATCGTCGGAAATTACATCGGAACGGATGTCAGCGGGCTGGTGGCTAAGCCCAATGGAGAGGGGTTGGTACTGGGCGGGATTGGCGGCGGATATTTCACGATCGGCGGGACGACAGCGGCAAATCGAAACGTCATTTCGGGCAATTCCGATAACGGAATTCTCATCTCCAAGGGGAGCAACTTCTACATTCAAGGCAACTACATCGGAGTGGGTGCCGATGGGACCACGGCTCTGGGCAACGGCACCGACGGCGTGCTGATCAGCAACAACGACTACCTCAGCTTCACCGCTTCGGACATCAACATCGGAGGACTCGACGCTGATCAGGGGAACATCATCGCCTACAACACTGTCGGCGTGTTCAACTACCTGCCCCAGGTGGATCTGAACGGCATCGCCAATGGCACCTCGATCCTTTCCAACTCAATCTATTCCAATAAGGTGACGGGGATTCAGTACTACGTCCTGAGCGAGTTTAACAATACCGATCTCTCGGGCGGATCTCTGCACTATCCCCAGAATACGCCTATTCTCAACTCCGCCATCAGCAGCGGCGGGGTGACCACCATCACCGGCTATATCAAGGACAACCCCAACCAGACTTATACAATTCAGCTCTTTAGCAACGTGGGTATTGCCTACGACGGCGTAGAAGCCCAAGGAGCGCAATACCTGGGTACCACGACCGTCACCACCGACGACAACGGCTTTGCCACATTTACGGTCACTTACGATGTCTCGCTGCCGCTGCATACACTGGTGACGGCTACCGCGACTGACGTAGAGAACCAGACGTCCCTCTTCTCGCCACGCCTGGCGGTTGGCGACATCCTCGGCAACACGTACGTTGTGAATTCGAATGCCGACGACGATGAGGGCTGGACCGACCCGGCGCATCTGACTCTCCGCGAGGCGATTTTGGCCGCCAACAATCATCCGGGACTGGACACGATTGACTTTGCCATTGGCTCAGGCGTTCAAACGATCGCACCACGCACATATCTGCCGGACGTCGAGGATCCGGTGACGATTGACGGCACGAGCCAGCCGGGCTTTTCAGGCACGCCCGTGATCGTCATCTCCGGGGCGGCGATGGTGTTGCAGCCGTCACTCTCAAACACCGGCGGCTTGCAGGGCCTGACGCTCTATACCGATGATTCGACGATCCGCGGGCTCGATATCAATAGTTTCTTCTACTACTTTTACGTTTCAAACTCCTCCCCGGTAATTCAGTCCGGCCTGCCGCTGGTGATCTTTGGAAATAACAACGTCATCGCGGGCGATTTCATCGGCACCGACCCCACCGGCACCACCGACGTACCCAACCTCTTCGCCCCGCTTATTGAAGGCAACAACAACCGCATCGGCGGCACGACGGTGGCTGACCGAAATCTCCTCTCCGGTAATGCTTACGGCGATCTGAGCGTCAGCGGCACCGGCAATGTTATTGAAGGCAACTACGTTGGCACCGACGTCACAGGAACGCGGCCCCTGTTTAGCGGCTTTTACCCCTCGACCAACATCAGTTTCCGGTTTGTCCCTTTTACCGGAAACGGAATCTCCGTCACCGGCCAGGCAACGATCGGCGGATCAACTCCGGGCGCGGGCAATGTGATCGCCGGGCTCCTGGCTACTTACGTTACGCTCTTTCAATCCGGCGGCTCCGTTGTCCAGGGAAACATCATTGGCCTGGATGCTACGGGAACCAAATCCCTGTTCCAATTCGGCAGTAGCGACGGTATCGACGTCGAACAATACAGCTATTCCAACACCGGCGACGGTGTGACGATCGGCGGGCCGCTGCCCGGTCAGGGGAACATCATCTCCGGGGGCAGTATCGGCATCGACCTCGGCACGGACAACAATATAGTCCAGGGCAACTACGTTGGCACCGATATCGCCGGCCTGACGGCGTTGGGCAATTTCAACGACGGAGTTCGCGTCGATGGCAACAACAATCTGGTCGGCGGGCCCAATCCCGGCGACGGCAACGTCATCTCCGGTAACAGGGGCATGGGCGTCCGCATCGACGGAAGCAACGGGACCGGCAATATTGTGCAGGGTAATAAGATCGGCGTCGGCACGGATGGCGTGACGCCGATTGGGAACGTAGCCGATGGAGTTGGGATTACCAGTCAATCCTCGAATCCGACCGGCAATTTGATTGGCGGCCTGGCTTCGGGCGACGGCAACATCATCGCCTACAACCGATCCGGTGTGGATGTCAACCAAGGCAAGCAGATTGCTATTTACTCTAACTCCATCTTCAACAACACGGGACTTGGAATTGATCTGGGTCTTGATGGCGTGACACCGAATGATCCCGGCGACGCCGACACCGGCAACAATAACCTGCAAAACTATCCCGTTCTGACTTCCGTAGTCACCGACGGCATCCATGCCAGCATTTCCGGCACGCTCAATAGTACGGCCGACACCGTTTTCCAACTTCAGTTTTTCGTCAACGACATCGCTGATTCCAGCGGCTTCGGCGAAGGCAAAAAATTGCTCGGAACACGACAAGTAGCTACCGACGACACCGGCAATGTCAGCTTCACCGTGACTTTCGCGGCAGCACTCACGCCCAGCCAGTTCATCTCCGCCACTGCGACCGATCCCACAGGCAACACGTCGGAATTTTCCAATGACGCCCAACTCGCCAGCGGAACACCCACGCCCAACCAGCCCCCAACTGTTATCGCCGGCGGACCCTACACCATCAACGAGGGAGATTCCCTCACGCTCGATGCCTCGCATACGTCCGACCCCGACGGCGACCCACTGACATACATGTGGGACATCAACGGCGACGGCGTCTTTGGCGACGCGACAGGAGTTAAGCCGACGCTTACATGGGCGCAGCTCAATGCCCTGGGCATTGTGAATGGTCCCAGTTCGTTCAACGTTCAGGTTCGCGTGGACGACGGGCAGGGACATGTCGTGAAGTCATCGAGCGTAAAGCTCACGGTTCTGAACGTCGCGCCAATCGCCAATGCCGGTCCCGATCTGAACGTCAATGAAGAAGATACGGTCAACTTGACCGGCACCTTCACCGACCCCGGCACCGCCGATACCCATACGTTCAACTGGCACGTTGTAGCCGACAACGGGCAGGTGATCCCCGACGGCAGCGGCTCGACGTTCAGTTTCGTTCCCGACGACACCGGCAACTACGCTGTCACGTTTTCCGTCACCGATAGCGACGGTGCAACGGGTACTACTGTCGTCAATGTTTACTCGAACGATGTGCCGCCGGTGGGCACGATCAACGGTCTGCCGACGCAGGGAACCGTCGGCGTCCCGATCAACCTGACCGCGTCCGCCACCGACATTTCTCCCATCGCCACGGCAGCCGGCTTCCAGTATTTCTGGCAGGCTTTCCCGGAGAACGACGACTCAGTTTACTTCTCTGCCTCAACACAAGACTTTTCGTTCACACCGCCTGAGGCGGACACTTACGACATCTACCTGAATGTATATGACAAGGATTTCGGTTCATCCCAGATCTTCACCGCCCTAACGGTCGTCGGCACCACCGGCACCACGCCGACGGTCACCGTCACCGACGCGGGCGGAGTCTTCACCGGCGCTGCCTTCCCTGCCACAGCGCTGGTCAATGGCTCCGCCAGCCTCGAAGGAATCAGCCCCACGCTAACGTATTACGCGGGCAACACGGCGACAGGCACACCCCTCGGCGGAGCGCCCAGCACAGTCGGCACTTACACGGTGATTGCGAATTTCGTGGGAAGCACCGATTACGTGAGTGCGACCAGTAGTCCGGTCAGCTTCAGCATTACCCCGGCTACCCCGACCGCCACCGTCAGCGACGCGGGCGGCACGCACACGGGTTCGACCTTCCCGGCAACGGCCAAGGTCAATGGCGCAACGAGCCTGGAAGGCATCAGCCCGACTCTGACCTACTACAGCGGCAGCGCCGCCA
>Ga0209483_1002941_pt1 | contig 11454 bp, 12 predicted proteins | sample NGEPerA_FD_184508 | JGI IMG/M metagenome (GOLD analysis project Ga0209483, IMG submission 184508) | Arctic peat soil microbial communities from the Barrow Environmental Observatory site, Barrow, Alaska, USA - NGEE PermafrostL2-A... | ecosystem: Environmental > Terrestrial > Soil > Wetlands >... | reverse complement strand
TCCCCATAGCGTTTGACGCGCTACCTTGCCCGACACCCGCGGTTTCCTCCCTTGGAGGTTTGCGGACGCCGGCCCCCGGTCTGCGCGGCACCACCTTCATGGGGCCGGCATCCGAAAACCTTCACAAACCCGGAAGTCGGGTTTTCGGCTGTCATGGCGTCGCGAACATATGCAAGCCTAGCATGACAACGGCGAATATGATCAGCTTGAGTATCAAGCCTTCATAGAACCCCACCCGTTTAATATCCACAATAGTTAGAGCAACCCACACGGCGACGAACACAGCGACCGCGAGATTTATATGCGGTCGAATAAACTTCTGGCTGGCGAAAAAGGCCAGCACGAGCGTGATCATCGTCTCCATGGACGGGCTGTCTCCTATTTTATCTCGCGGTTGCCCACCCAAGGGTCACTAGGTTGCATGGGCCAGCCGCGTCAACCTCTAACGCGCCGAATACTCAATTTTGAATGAAGCGGGTTCGACTTCCGCTCTGGGTCAAAATACGAAATACTCGCACGGAGCACATGTCTTCCGGGCTACTCTTGATAACGGACATACCGCTGCACAACAATAATCGACGCTGTGTGCCATGAACCGACATCGGGGATGCACACCGCGCAAAAGAAAAACCGCCCGAAGGCGGCTCTTCAATTTGAATTGCGTGATTGGTTAGGCCGCGAGCAATGCGCTCTTGCGTCGATAGGCCATGAAGCCGAGGCCAGCGAAGCCGAGCAGCATCATCGCCCATGTGGAGAGTTCGGGGATCGACGCAACCGCCGCTTCGATACTCCAAAAACCGCCGTTGCCGTCGTACTCTGAATAAAATGGGTATGCATATCCAGAGACACTGTCGCCGCTTGGCAACAAGTCCAGCGACCCTCCGTAGGTGCATCCGGGGCCTAACCCGCAGCCAATCGGAGACAGAATGCTGTTGATGGACCAGCCTACAATCGAGCCGTTTTTAAATGCGAATGAACCAGTAAAATCATCCTGTAGTCCCTGGCCGCCAATCTCTCCGAAATATACCGGTCCTCCTGGAAAAGAAAAATCGTACCCAAACGCCAAGGCAGGAAAACTTGCGGTGTCCCCTTGGCCCAGGTTGTAGTTTCCAGTGAAGTGGGAAGTATCGAACCCGAAACTGACTTCACCGGTATAGGTGGCGGGGCTCGTGCACAAAGGACAATAAGCCATATCGGGATAGGAAATCGTGGTGATGCCCGTGCTCGTGTACTCATACGATGTGGCTGACGATGGCGTAGCTGCCATCACTAACAGAAATAAAGCGATTACAAAACGCATACTCAATCCCCGCTAAGATACGGGCCTATTTCACTTTCTCGTGCTGGTTGAGTCAATCGCCAAGCGGCGAAAGAATCTGTCTTGACTCCCTGAAACTGCGATCCCTCTGGGCGACTGCGCACCCCGAAAATCCAAGAGGTCTGAATGCCGCATGCGCGCAAGTTCTAAGCAGCATCTGATCATGAGGGTGGCGTAGCGGCTGGATGTCCGGGTCAAAATACGAAACACTCTGGTTGAGCATATTACTTCCGCTTTGCTCCGAACAGGCGACATTGTATGGCGTCATCTTTCCGCATGGCCCTCCTCCGCGGCAAGCTGGACCTGAGTCAGCGAAGATTTGGGCGCCGGCGCGGGGGAGGGAAGCACGCCTATAAAAGCTCTCGAAACGTATGTTCTGAAAGCCCGGCATCCTTTATTATTTTCTTTAGTAGCCACCGCGGAAATTCGCCGGAATGCACGGCAACAACAGTTGTGCGGAGGGTCACCGGATGCCGCAACGTGACATGGCTTCCTTTCTGCCGCTGGAATTCGAAGCCAGCTCGCTCAAGTGCATTGATAATTTCTTTTGCCGAGACATTCGGTAGTCGCGGCATACCTAGGCAATAGTGGATGTCCTCACCGTTACCCCAAGGGAGACAGGGGCGCTCGCGTCTTCCTCCGGAATTGCATCTCCGTGCTCAGCAAGCGTTTCCAAATAGACGGCAAGCGCCTCCTCAGCGTGCTTTACGGCGTGCTCGTATGTGCTGCCCCAGGTATTGCATCCGGGGAGCGCCGGAAAGGAGGCTAGATAGCCTCCCTCGTGCGGCTCGATATTGAGGGAATAGGTTCGTGCGGTCGTCTGCATAACAAGCTTAGTATAGCACACAAACGCATCTCTTGCTTTCGACGTCAGGGATCGGAGCCGAAAGGCGGAGACGCTTAGCGGCGCCGTTCACGAGAGCTCGGCCCGCAGGGGACGCCAAATCTCTTACAAAAGAAACGGCTCAACAGAGCCATTCCTCATGCGTCGCGAATTATATCTTGTGCGACCTATTTCCTACGGCTCTGTTGAGCCCTATTTTGGCGACGCCATTTTTTATGGTGCTTCCCTCGACCGACTCCAGCTCGTCTCTCCAGTCACGACTTAGGTCCCCTCTTCGCGCCAAGCAACCGTGCGGTTTTCAACCTTTTCAACGGACAAACCGCAGAGCCTTTTCAAGAGTTGGCTCAGTGAATTGTATCCGCCCCACCCATTCTCAATATCGGGAAACTGTGCTACTAGCCTTTTTCCCAGAGTTGATACTGTTGCCTTGTGACCGGGTTCCGATTCCGCAAAATATCTCGCGATGAACTCTTTGATTCTATCGGGATGACCTTTTGTATCTACAGTTACGGATGCAACGGCCGCCTCTCCGTCATCTTCATCCTCTCCCGATAGAAGGTCTATCAACGCAGCTTCTTCGATGACAGAATCGCAAGATGCTTGATAAGCAACCGCAAGTTTTTTCGGCGCGTATATTACCGTGGTTTTGAGATGTTTACGCAGCCGGATTACCAAAGGTGTATAGTCCGCATCCGCGGCCATAATCAGATATTCGGTTACAAGCGGATACTGCGCCACTGCATCTAGGACATCCATAACGATATGCGTGTCGGCGCTGGTCTTTCCCTGCTTAGTAAGTGGAGGGGTGTCAATAACCTCCCAACCATCACGAACAAAGTTCTGTCTGAATTCTGAATATTTGTCACTATTCGATATTCGTCCCGCAGGATTCATGTAGCATCGACGGATAACGAAGTTGTGGTTGGTCTCGTCAGTCTCCGTTCCCTTCATTCCTTTGAAGGAGTTCAGCCAGGTGGCCGGCGATTTCGCGAACTCCCGAGCCGCCTCTTTGGACTCGCTGAACAGCGAACTAAACACATTGTCGAAGTCTAGAAAAATCGCAGAAATGTAATTTGGCAAATATTCCTCCTCCTATTATGGGAGGGATTTTGGCATATCCCGAGGTACACGCAAGAGTTTATCAAGCCTCCGGACGCCCATGTTGGCGCTAAAGAGGCCTTCTTAATCTAAGACCCGAAGCACATCCGGTGATAGGCGGAGTCCGTTTCTCATTTGATGTGCTTCCCTAGCTCGAATGGCGGAGCGATATTTCCATCATTTTGCGGCAAGTCGGACTGCAGCATACAGGTCGGAATGTCGGCGCGGATGGCGGAAATTCGGGTCCTTTTCGAAACTAATGGTCGCGATGCAAACGATAAAACTCTTCCATTTCCTCCTCCGGTGCAAAGCTACCAAGTCTGACCGCATCGATCCCCTGTCGAACGGCCTCGCGTTCGACATCCGATAGACAGTAATTGTCGACTTCGCCGAAGATGTGCCCGTCCGCTATCGGTTCCAACGGCGTTTTGGCGTTGCGCCTCATAGCTAGATTATACCACGGGACTCAAATGCAAGGCGCTGCTGGCGTCCGAGGCAAGTTGGACTGCAGCATGCAGGCCGGAACGCCGGCGCGGATGCCAGCAGCGTCACTAAAAGGACCGTTCGATTTGCCCCCGCCACCGTGCGAATTTCCTGCGGCTGGTGGATATAACGCGCTCCAGCGCGTGTCGTGAAGGATGCGCCGCCGGCGCCAATTCGATCGGATATTGGTTGTTGTCGATCCGGCGCAGCCAGGCGCGATACGGCCACTGGTCGACCAATTCATTCGGCGGCAAGGGATGCAATTCCGGCGCCAGGATCTCTGCATCGGCCGCCGAAACCCTAAAGATCATCAACGTGCCGACGTTGCCCAGGATCGCGTCGCGTACCTCCGGGCGCAAAGCCGAGGTGTATTGCGTCCCGAGCACGAAGTGCGTTCGGTATTTCCGAGCCTCAGACAACAGACTGGCGAAAGCGTCGGTGGTGAAATTGGCCGCTTCATCGACGTGCACGTAGACCGGCACGCGGTTTGCGGCCGGCAATTCCGCGCGTGCCATGGTGAGGAGCTGCAGGTGAGAAATAAGGAGGGAGCCAAGGAGATTGGAAGCGGTTTCGCCGATGTGACCCTTGCTCAGATTGGCAATGACGATCTGGCGGTTATCCATGGCATATTGGAGGTCGAATTTTGGCGTGTGCTGCCCCAAAATGTTGCGCACGATCGGCGAAGCGGCAAATTGGCCGACCTTGTTCAAAACGGGCGAAGCCGCCTCGCTGGCAAAATTGCGGTCGTAACTCGGATATTCCTCCCGCCAGAACCGCCCTACTATCGGGTCGGTAACTCTGGCGATAACGCGGTCGCGAAAGCGCTCGTTGGTGAACATGAGGGAAATATCGAGAAGCGTCGTGTGGGGACTTTCGAGCAGTGCCGCGGTCGCATTAAAGAGAAAATGCGTCAATCGTGGCCCGAATGAATTTCCCCACAAGTGCGCAAAAGTGGAAACAATGCCGGCAGCTGCCAGCGCCCGTCGCGCCGGCGGGATGCCGGCGAGCGGGTTAAAGCCGACCGGATATTCCGCGTCGGCGACGTTGAAATAGCAGACATCGTGCACCCGGTTGCGCGGGATAGCATCAACGATGCTCGAAGCTAAATCGCCATGCGGGTCGACCACAATGACGCCCTGGCCGGCCAAAATGTCAGCCATGGCGAGGTTGAAAAGAACCGTCGATTTCCCGCTGCCGCTCTTGCCAAAGAGCACCAGGTGCTTTTGGCGCTCGTCGTCCGTCAGGAATATATCGCCGTGAGACGTTGTTGCTATGGGTGGTATCCGTTGCATAAGCCCGAGGCAGCTTCCGGCGCAAAACATCAGATTTCGATGTTGGCGGAACGATTTTGTGGGAGAGAAATCGTTCTGATCCGTCGGGCTGCGTGTGGTGGCGCGTATGCCGACTTGGTGCTCGGAAGCTGGCCCAGGAGTACGCAATAGTGGTCCTCCGTAGCTTTAGTATAACTGGCGCTTTCGGGTGGCTGCCAGGTTGCCACCGTGTCCCCTGTGGGGTCCGGGTTTCGTCTGGATCGCCCAAACCAGTGAGTAATTGTGAGCACTCGCATCGGCGAGTACCGAGGAGCGAAGCGACCCACCCGTTGCCACGGGTGCTCTACCCCCCCGCTTTTTCGTCGGCGACGGACGCGGCTTCTTCAGCCGCGCCGTCGGAAGCGCCTCCTGGCGCCCGACCCCGTGCCTTCAGCCGGCGTCCGACGCTTCTCAGCGGCGGTTAACAACGGCGGCCTTCAGCTTCACCTCCTTAGCAAAGCAACCACAGTTGATTTGCAGGTGAAGTGAAGGCACGGGGTCGGGCGGCAAGCCCGACGAAAAAGCGGGGGAAATTGCGAGGATACGCAAGGATTTGTTGGTTTGAAGTCGTCACATTGGGGCAGATACCAATAGGTGCCCCTGTATCTGCCTCGTGGCCGTCCTTTTCCCTTTAAAGAGAACACACAAGAGCTGATTCTGTGTAGAGGGTTATATGAATATATATGGGCCATTGGTCGCTCGTTGAAAAACCGTTGTGGGGCTTGGTAGAATGGTCATCTCGGGGTCCCGAGTTTTCGGTCAAACCACCCATTCTTTTCGGTCAAACCACCCACCGGTTTCGGTCAAAACACCCGGTCTTTCGGTCAAACCACCCAATGCCAATGCTGGTGCTTTAGGCTGCGCGGGATGCTGACCACTGGTCGAAGTCGACAACGCTGCCCGGATGTCGCTCGATCGTGAGACGGAGCTTTTCCACGCGGATGAGGGTTGGGGCCATGAAGTCAGCGACGCGGCCTCGATCTCTCAATTTTGTGCGCGCCAAAGCCTCAATCTCGGCCTGTTCGCCGATGGGAAGTCCATCGAACAACCGCTGGCTCTCTGTGCGGTGGTACTGGTCGTAATCCAAGCGCAGTTGGGTCTGCCGCTGCTCCGATTGGCGGGCCTCGGCTGCCGCCTTGGTTGCGCTGCGCCGCCCGCGGTTTTGCTGGTACCCGTTGAGGTACTGCCTGACCCCGCCAAGGGTCTGCAGGTCGAACCGGGTCTTCCCCGCCTCGGCCAGTGCATAGTCCAGAAAATCCGGTATTTGCGCCAAGCTGAGATGTGCCAGAAGCCCCTTGGCGGTCTCCACGTCCTTTGACGACACATAGGCGGTGGCGTCGGGTTTATGACCGCTGCGCTTTTCCATAAATAGGTAGGCAACCCGGTGCGGATCGCCAATGGAGCGGTTCTCATCATGGAAGGTAAACCTGGCTTCGCCCGGAGAACGACGGGTATAGAAAATCTGATAATCCTGCTTGAACCGGTCGCCAGGCCGAAATGTGAGAACGAAGCCGTCGCGACCTTCCGCCGGCGTCAGCGCGTAGGATCGCAAAAATCCCAGGCTCACGAGCTGATCCAGATGGGTACCCAGCTGTTCCGCTAGAATTTTTGAACGGTGTTTGAGGACCGTAATTCCGCCGAGCCATTCGGCGCAAACATCGTTATATCGCTTTTTGAAAACAATCCGCTCTAAATGGTGGCCGTCGTAATGTGTCGCGAAGTGATAAAATAGTCGCATATAAAAAGCTGCGCCGATGGTGCTGAGTTCTTGCATCAACGCATGATTGAGACAGGTGAAATGCTTGTCATTGAGGGACTGAATAATAGGGTCGGCAATGACGATCGTGCAGGCGATAATCGGATCGGTGTGAGATGCACGCCGCTCGATCAACACCTCATTGAATATTGAGAAATCGTGCTCGACGAACCGGTCGTCTTTTTTGAAATGCGCGAGCACATGGCTATACCGAATTTGTTTCAACGCCAGCGCAAGCTCCTCGCTTTGCCTTCCTCCCCAATTTTTGCGGCCGGTCATCCGGATTAGTTCGCGCTGCGAAAATGAAATCGCTTTTTGCGCGGGCCGGCCGAAACCGGATTGTTTTCGGATCACCGCCATCGCAACCTTGTGCGCGAAGGGACCTGGCTGCGCGTATTCCGGATCGAAGCGAACGGCGATTCCTTTCTCAGCTACGCCACGGTTTATCTCAATTTTTCCGGCGCGGCTGCGCGCGCGTTTTGGGTCGTGACAAAATAAAACGCCAAACACGCGTAAAAGAGTGCTCTCTAAATATACCGGCTCGGCCGTTCTTTGTTGCGCATTGTCGGTGTGTTGGGTCGCTTCCATATCGTGTCATCAAATTATGACACGGAAAACACCTGTGCCGCTGCTTACTGTGGACTGTCAGTGCGGTTGTCGGACCGTCCCGCGCCGTCTGTTCTCTCTTTTGGATTTTCCAACAAGGGCTTCAAAAGTTTTTGCAGGCCATCCGTTAGAACGTTGGTTTCTCGTGAGCGGTCGATCATTTGTTGAATCTGGGTATCTTTCACGTCCAACTGACTGCGTAGATAATCGATGTCGTTTTCTAGGCGCGCGACATAGCGCGACAGGTCCAGACCAGCCGCGACAGGTCGCGGCTCTTCGCTGGTTGTCGCTGGTTCTTGTCGCGGCATGTCGTCCTTATTTTCTGCGGCGACAGTTGTCGCGACAGGTCGCGGCACGTCGCGACTGGTCGATGGTGTAACTTCCTTAATGTAAGCAATATGCTTCTCGACGGATGCGCGCGTGATGAGGTATTTTTCGCCGAACTCGGTTTCGATCCGGCGCGAGGAAAGATGTTGTTTTGCACAATATCTTTGGATGCTGCGAGGAGTGCGGGGGATGCCGGCCTCGGCGTAGAGGGCGAGTGCGTCGTCAATGGTTAGGGTAAAATCGCTGTCGCTGGGTGTCGCGACAAGCCGCGACGAGTCGTTGGTTTCCATGGGTTGATGATACCGCGGCGCCCTCCCACCTGGCGCCGGTTATCCCCAAGCCTTCAAAAAAGTGCAGCCGCAGGAGCGTCAGCATAGCGACGGCGGAGCCGGGACGCGGGACCGACTGCAGCCCCGAGACCGGTTAATAAGGCAGCCGCAGGAGTGTCAGCATAGCGCGGCCGATATTCGGCGGGACACGGGACCGACTGCCTCCGGCGAGGGGCTCAACAAATTGGTAGGTATGTTGTCACCACCTGAATTTCCCCCCTGGCAAAAAGGGACAGCGAATGCCAAGCTGTCAAAAATTGACACAGTGTGATTCGGGTCGGCCGGGCCAGTGTCGTGTTACAATTTGGGGAACAAACTCCACCATGTCACTTCCGCGATCAAAAAAACTCACAGAATTCAAGCGATTGAGAGAGCTGGCCGGTTTGACGCTATCGGAGTCTATGGAGCTTTTGAAAATCGAACCCAGGACCGCATATCGGTACGAACGGGGAGAGACCAAACCCACCAAGCTTGCCCTGGACCTGCTTCGGCAAGCTGCTGAAAAGCGCGTCGCTGACGAGGACATGCCGGCAGGGTTCCGGTTCATCGATCTGTTCGCCGGTATTGGCGGGTTGCGCCTGGGCTTTCAGAGCATTGGCGGACGCTGCGTTTTTACGTCCGAATGGGACCTGAAATGCCAGGAAAGCTACGCGCTTAATTTTCCTGATAATCATCCGATCGGGGGCGATATCCGGGAATTTTCAGCCAATCCGGAAAAGATTCCGGCACACGATTTGCTCGTGGCCGGATTTCCTTGCCAGCCATTTTCCATCGCCGGTGTTTCCAAGAAAAACGCTCTCGGCCGACCACACGGGTTTTTGTGCGACACCCAGGGCACGCTTTTTTTCGACACCGCACAGATCATAGCTCATCACCGGCCGGCGGCTTTCGTCCTGGAAAACGTTAAGAATCTTGAACGACATGACCAGGGCCGCACGTTCGCCACCATCATCAACGTGCTCGAAAATGAACTCGGCTATCATGTGCAGCATCGGGTGATCAGTTCGGAACCTTGGGTACCGCAGAAGCGCGAAAGGGTATTCATCGTGGGGTTCCGTGATCCCACTGACTTTGATCTCGCTGCGCTGAAGATCCCGGCGAAAGGGAAGGGGCCAAAGCTTGGCAGCATCCTCCAGCCCCCGGACGAGGTAGACCCGAAGTACACGCTCACTCCGCATCTCTGGAAATATCTCCAGGACTACAAGGCGAAGCACAATGCTGCGGGCAATGGTTTCGGCTTCAGCCTGTTCGGACCTAACGACGTTACCCGGACCCTGTCGGCACGCTATTACAAAGACGGCTCGGAAATTCTGGTGGCGCAGCCTGGCAAGAGACCACGGCGGCTTACGCCGATCGAATGCGCCCGCCTGATGGGATTCGAGACCAAAAAGAGAAAATTCCGGATCGCTGTTTCCGATACCCAGGCGTACAAGCAATTCGGAAACGCGGTGGTCGTTCCGGTGGTGGAGTTTGTGGCCAAGGCGATGAAGCCGCACATCGAAGCCGCGATTGCAAAAAAAGCCCGCTCCGGGTCGAAGGCGGAGAAGGTGCGGCACGTTACGCGACCTGACCGGCCGGCTCTTGCTGCTCATGGCTGATGTAGTCTCGGCAGAGGTGCGCAGCCGGATGATGGCCGGCATCCGTGGCAGAAACACTGCACCGGAACTGGTTTTGCGCCGGGCTCTTCATGCTGAGGGATTTCGTTACAATCTGCACGATCGGGGACTGCCGGGAAAACCCGACATGGTTTTTCCCCGTTATAATGCGGTGATGTTTGCACACGGATGTTTCTGGCACGGTCACGATTGCCATTTGTTCAAATGGCCTTCGACCCGGCCGGAGTTCTGGCAGGCGAAAATCTGGCGTAACCGCGAGAACGACGCCCGCTGCGAAACTGCTTTGGCGGACAGTGGCTGGCGCCAAGGCGTGGTCTGGGAATGTGCGCTGAAGGGGAAGGCACGACTTCCGCTTTCGACCGTGATCCGGCGCTGCTCTTCCTGGCTGCGTTCGGATAAACCATTACTCGAAATTCGCGGTATCCAATGACGCCTTTTCGCCGCGGCATTCTTTCAGATTATTTTGAGGGCGTTGCCGTCAAAAAACTCAGCGTGGTGGAAACCACGCCAACAAAAAGCAACCAGCACGAGTTTAACGGGGCAAAGCCGTTGCGCCGCCTGCTGGGCGAACAGGACAGACTCGGTATTCCCGCGCGCTTTATCTGGCTCGGAGACGAGCAGGAAGGAATCACAGATGATGCGACGGTCAGCTGGTACGACTCCCGGAAGGCACAAGCGCACCGCTCTGCGGAATTTCGGCTTTACTATCCGGGCAACGCCGTCACCGAGCTGATGAAAGCGGGCGATACTTTCTTTTTCGCCATGCGTCCGGACGGTACGGCCATGCTGATCGTCACGCCTGCCGAGAGCACAATCCAGAATCAGTTGCTGTGGCTTTTCGGGCTAGAAGAAGAGCCGGAAATGCAATTCACTTTCCGGGAAATTACGGGCGCTGATTCAGCCCGGCTCGACTTCGCTGCTCGCTATGTTCTTGATGAACTGGGTATCGAGCCCGAAGAACCGGAGGTCGATGCACTCGACTCCCTCATTGCAAAATTCGGCGCGAAGTTTCCCAAAACCAAGGAATTCTCGGAGTTTGCCCGCCTGAGTCTATCGGACATCTCGCCGCTGGATGATCCGGACGCCGCACTGTTCGCGTGGATGGAGCGCGAGGAGCTTCTGTTCCGGCGGCTCGAACGCCATATCGTCGCCGGTCGTATCCAGTCCGGATTCGCCGGTGACGGTAGCGGTGCAGACGTAGATGGCTTCCTGTCGTTTTCGTTGAGCGTCCAGCAACGGCGCAAATCCCGAGTGGGTCATGCGCTGGAAAATCATCTGGAGGCATTGTTTACTGCCCATAACGTACGATATGCGCGCGGCGCGGAGACAGAGAACCGCAACAAACCCGACTTCCTTTTCCCGGGCCAGAGGCAGTATCGCGACCCCGCCTTCGCCGCGAATAATCTGACAATGCTCGGTGCAAAATCGACGTGCAAGGATCGCTGGCGCCAAGTGCTCTCGGAAGCGCAGCGTATCCCAGCCAAACATCTGCTGACGCTCGAACCGGGTATTTCGGAAAATCAGACGGATGAGATGCAGGCCAAGCAACTGCAGCTGGTCTTACCCGCGCGGCTTCACGAGACCTATCGCGAAAAGCAACGGCTATGGCTCTTCAGCGTCAAGGATTTCTTGGCTCTCATAAAGGAGCGACAGCAACGTTAACCCTCTGCGGGGCAAAATTCCTGCTCCCAGGCTTAATTGGAGATCGGTCGCTCCGGGCTCTCTTAAACATGCTAGGGTAACTTCCGGCTAGTGGTCGGTCAGAGC
>Ga0209483_1002940_pt1 | contig 11468 bp, 7 predicted proteins | sample NGEPerA_FD_184508 | JGI IMG/M metagenome (GOLD analysis project Ga0209483, IMG submission 184508) | Arctic peat soil microbial communities from the Barrow Environmental Observatory site, Barrow, Alaska, USA - NGEE PermafrostL2-A... | ecosystem: Environmental > Terrestrial > Soil > Wetlands > Peat... | reverse complement strand
GGCCTCCGCGTCGGGCACGGCGTGGCCGAGGCCATCCTCTCCCCTGTAGCGATGGCAACTGGCGCAATACTTGGCAAACAAGCGAGGCCCTTGGGTGAGCGGATCATGTTGAAGCAAAGTAAGCGCGCCTTCGACTGGAATTCCGCTGGGCGACTCGGCCAGGAATTTGACTCGTTCGGACGAAAGTTCAGCCTCATTTTTCGCCGCGACGATTTCGGGCCTGCTGCGATCTTCCGCCACCGCCCGCCACGTCAAAAAACCGATTCCGGCCAGCAGGCAGAAAATCAACCCGACATTGAAGCGATGGCCCAATTTCCATTTGCCGATAAAGGGCATCAAGAAGATCAACAACATGACCAGCCCCGGAATCCAGATGGCGCCGATGGCCTCGGTCCCGCCGGGGAAATACTTGAGAAACTGATAGAGGAATAAAAAATACCACTCGGGACGCGCCGCCGAAAAATTGTTGTTGGGATCGGCGGGCGGCCCTAATTCCGCGCCGTGCTGCATGAGGATGATGACCAGGATGGCGGCCAGCACGGCCAAACAAGCCACGATGTCCTTCAACACCTGATCAGGCCAGAAAGCCGCATCGGGTTTGCGCAACGGCGTCCGGGCCGTCAGCCCGTGGCGGCGAAACAAATAAATATGCAGGACAATCAAACCAATGACGAGCCCGGGCAGAACGCCGGCGTGCAAGGCGAAAAAGCGCGTCAAGGTTTCGTTCCCATAATCCGGCCCGCCGACCAGGATTTTTTGCATGGCCAAACCGATCCCAGGGCTGATGGCGACGATATTGGTGGCGACCTTGGTTGCCCAAAAACCTTTCTGGTCCCACGGCAACAGATAGCCGGTCAAAGAAAGCGCCAGCACCAGGACGAGCAAGAGCAACCCGAACCAGAAATTAATTTCGCGCGGCGCTTTGTAGGCGCCATCAATGACCACTTGCATGAGATGCAAAACGAGGAGGATGGTCATGGCCTGGGCCATATAGTGATGCAGGCCGCGCAAGAACCAGCCGCCCGCCATTTGATTTTGGATATAGAAAACGCTCTCCCACGCCGTGTGCGAACTGGGGGCGTAGCCGAGCCAAAGCGCCAGGCCCGTCACGATCTGCACAAAAAAGGCGAAGGTCAGCGTACTGCCCCAAACATAACGCCAGCGTGAGCCGCCCGGGACATTTTCATAGAGCGCCCCATGCGTGATTTTCCGAAAACCGGTGCGGTGATCCAGCCAGTCGGACAAAACTTTCATGCGGGAATTTTCTGCCGGATGCCCGCCTGAAAATTTTCAAAGCGCACCCAGATTTCGTCACCGCGAATTTCCACCGGCAAGGAATCCATCGGCCGCGGGGATGGGCTGCGCGGATCCTGGATGCTTCCATCGAGGGCGAACTGGCTGTTATGGAGCGGGCAATGGAAACACTGGCATTGCGCCTCGTAATTAATGAAACCGCCGGCGTGAGGGCAAATGGCGTTAAACGCGGCCACCGTCTTCGGACCCGTGCGGCGCAAATAAACCGCGCCGACCGGCACGTCTGTGTATTTGTTCCAGGCATCGGTGCGATTGGCCGTGACCGAAAATTTTCGCGGCACGCCGTCGGCGGGCAGCGCAGCCAGCGGCGCAACCGGGACGAGCAGTCCATTGCCGGAGGACCTGCGGCGCGCCGGATCGAGCAACACCACTACTCCTGCCACGGCCGGAACCAGGCTCACCACAACCCCCAAAACAATGGCGGCGCCTCGCTTGAAAATTTCCCGGCGGGTAAGAGGCTCGTTCAGGCTGCTTTCGTGCATACATTCTTAGACGGCACTTCGCGAGATATGTTCCAGGCATCGGGGTGATGATAGGACCGCATTCGCGCATGCATCTTCGATGAAGCCAAAAATAGGGCAGTCGTTGGAAAAGGCAAACCGATTTGCCGAATTTAAAACGTGCTTTTTGGCAAAACAGATTCTAGCTTGGCGGCATGGTTTGGCTGATCGCATTGCTTTGTTTGGGGGTGGTCGGGGCGACTGGTTACCACCAGGGGCCGATTCGCGCCGCCTTTTCATTGTTCGGCTTGCTCTTTGGCGCGTTGCTGGCGGGGCCTCTTTCGCCTCTGACCAAACACCTTCTCCCCATCTTCGGTTTGGCGCATCCCATCTGGCAAATTTTTGTGCCCCAGGCGATTGCGTTTATAATGGTCTTGATCATTTTCAAAATCGCCGGCCAGGTGGTGCATTCCAAACTGAGCCTGCACTTTAAGTACAAGGCGGACGAAAAAAGGTTGATTAGCTGGCACCGGCTTTACGCCCGGCTCGGTTTTTGCGTCGGGCTCTTGAACGGCGCGATTTATTTTTTCCTTTTGATGATCCCGATTTATGTCGGCGGATATTTCACGACCGAGGCCTCTGCCGGGCCGGGCGATCCGGCGGGAGCGAAGTTCCTGACCCAGACCCGCGCCGAATTGCACAACCAGCATTTGGACCGCGCCCTGGCCGCCTATGATCCGACGCCGGTGCAGGTTTACCAGGCGGCGGACATTATCGATCTGGTCTTGCACAACCCACTGCTGGAGGATCGTCTCTCCCATTATCCGCCCTTCTTGACCCTGGGGGAGCGCCCGCAATTTAAAGATCTGGCCAATGATGTGACGCTGCAACAAATGATTCAAAGCCAGGCGAAGGCCAGCGATATTTTAAACTACCCGAAGGTCCAAGCCATTGTGACCAATGCCACCTTGACCCAGGAGATTTACGGCACGTTGAGCACTGACCTGTCGGATTTGCGGGACTATCTCACCACCGGCAAGTCGCCCAAATATGAGAGCGAAACAATCCTGGGGATATGGACGATTGACCCCGCCGCGACTTTGGCCGGAGAGCGCAAACGCCACGCGCTGACCCCGGTGAAAACCATGGCTTTGCGCGAGGAACTCTTCCCCATTATTGCCAACCTGACTTTGACGGCGACGACGGACAACCAGTTGATCTTGAAAAAGGAAAATCCCACGACGGCCGATTTCACGGCGGTGGCGACGGGGACGTGGAAAAAGGACGGGGAATATCAAGTCACCCTGCCCGGCTCGAAACCTGAAACGACCGAAATTAAAATCGAAGGCGACGACGTGCTGCTTCTGCCCAAAGACGGGTATGTCCTGGTCTTCAATAAAGAGACGTAACAAGGAGAAAGAAACGTTTGATTCATGGCAAATTCCTCTGAATCCATCAGCAAAGGCCTCGACGGCGTCGTGGCCGCCCAAACCCGCTTGAGTGATGTCCGCGGTGAAATCGGCCAACTGATTTACGCCGGATACGACATCAACGAATTGGCTGGAAAAGTCACCTACGAAGAAGTCATCCACCTTCTGCACTGGAACCACTTGCCCAACAAGAGCGAACTGGCCGAACTCAAGTGCCTTCTCGCGGCGGACCGCGAGTTGCCCAAAGGCATCATCGACATTTTGCGCATTCCGCCCAAGGACACGCCGCCGATGGATATGATCCGCACCGCCATTTCCGCGCTGGGTTGTTTTGATGCCGAACGCGATGACAGTTCCCACGACGGCCAGCGGCGCAAGGCCATGCGGCTGATTGCGCAGATTCCCATTATTACCGCGTATTTTCACCGCATCCGGCAGGGCAAGGAATTGCTGCCGCCCAATCCGCAACTAGGCGAAGCGGCCAATTTTCTTTATTTGATCGACGGCGAACTTCCGTCCCAGGAAAAAGTCAACACGCTCGATCTTTGTTACGTTCTGCACGCCGACCACGGGATGAATGCCTCGACTTTCAGCGCGCGTGTCACCATTGCCACGTTGAGCGATATGTATTCGGCCATCACCAGCGCCATCGGCACCTTGAAAGGCCCGTTGCATGGCGGCGCCAACGAAGGGGTCATCAAAATGTTGATGGACATCGGTTCCCTCGACAAAGTAGACGCCTACGTCGAGGAATGCCTGGCCCAAAAGAAAAAAATCATGGGCATCGGCCATCGCGTTTACAAGACCCTCGACCCGCGCGCCCCGCACCTCAAACGCATGGCCCAAATCCTCAGTTCCAAACTCGGCGAGCCGAAATGGATTCAGATGAGCGATCGCATTGCGCAAATCATGCTCGAGGAAAAGAACCTCCACGCCAACGTCGATTTTTATTCGGCCACGGTTTATTATTCCCTGGGCGTTCCAACCGATCTTTTTACCCCGGTCTTTGCCATCGCCCGCACCTCGGGTTGGACGGCGCATGTGCTGGAGCAACTGGCTGACAATCGCCTCATTCGCCCCCAAAGCCAATACGTCGGGCCGACCGGCCTGCAAGTCCGTCCCCTGGCCGAACGTTAGTCCGTTTAAAACTTCAAAGTGAATATCCACGAATATCAAGCCAAGCAGCTTCTCGCCCAATACGGAGTCCCTGTCCCGCCGGGAGAAGTTTGCGCCGACGCCAATGCCGCCAAGGAAGCAGCCGCCAAACTCTTCGCCCAGGGCGAAACGCTGGTCGTCATCAAATCGCAAATCCACGCGGGCGGGCGCGGCAAGGGAACTTTCAAAAGCGGCTTTCAGGGAGGCGTGAAACTTTGCAAAACGGCCGACGATGTCTTTGAAAAAGCCAAAGCAATGTTGGGCAACGTGCTTGTCACCAAACAGACCGGAGCGGAAGGCCGCCTGGTGAGCAAGGTTCTCGTGGCCGGCGCGCCGCACATCAAAAAGGAATTATACTGCGCTGTCCTGTTGGATCGCGCTCTTTCGCGGCCCATCGTCATGGTCAGCACCGAAGGCGGGATGGATATCGAACAAATCGCCGCTGACCATCCGGAAAAGATTATCAAAGAAGCTGTCGATCCCGCTGTGGGATTGTTGCCCTTTCAAGGGCGCAAGCTTGCCGTGGCCCTGGGCCTGACAGGCGGCCTCATCGCTGCCGGCGCAAAAATGTTTTCCGCCCTCTACAAAACCTGGTGGGAATGTGACGCCAGCATGATTGAGATCAATCCGCTTTGCATCATTGCCGCGCCTGACGGCAAAGAATCCCTGCTGGCAGTAGATGCCAAGATGAGCCTGGACGACAACGCGCTCTACCGTCATGCCAATATCCAGGCCATGCGCGATCTGGCCGAAGAAGCGCCGCTCGAGACTGAAGCCAGCAAATACAATCTCAATTACATCACGCTCGACGGCAACATCGCCTGCCTGGTCAACGGCGCGGGGTTGGCCATGGCCACGATGGACATCATCCAGCACTTCGGCGGCCTGCCCGCCAATTTTCTCGACGTCGGCGGCGGCGCGACCAAGGAACAGGTCACGGCGGCCTTTCGCATCATTCTGAGCGACCCGCATGTGAAGGGAATTTTGGTCAACATTTTTGGCGGCATCATGCAATGCGACATCATCGCCACCGGTATCGTCGCGGCGGTCAAAGAAACCAAACTGAACCTGCCATTGGTCGTCCGGCTCGAGGGCAACAACGTCCAGCTCGGCAAACAGATTTTGCGGGATTCCGGGTTGCCCATCATCAGCGGAGACTCCATGGCCGACGCCGCCCAAAAAGCCGTCACCGCGGTGGGCAAACGCTAGAAACTTTTTTATGTCCATCCTTGTCAATTCCCAAACCAAAGTCCTGGTTCAAGGCATTACCGGGAGCTTCGGCGCCCGGCACACGCAGCTTTCCCTGGATTACGGCACTCAAATCGTCGCAGGAGTCACGCCCGGCAAGGGCGGCCAGACTTTCGACCATGGCGTCCACAAGGTGCCTGTCTTTGACACCGTGGGCGCCGCCGCCCAGCAAACCGGCGCGACGGTTTCGGTTATTTTCGTGCCGCCTCCTTTCGCCGCGGATGCGATTCTTGAAGCGGTCGATGCGGGGCTTGATTTGATTGTTTGCATCACCGAAGGCATTCCTGTCAATGATATGGTCAAGGTGAAACAAGCCATGCTCGGCAAGAAAACGCGGCTGGCCGGCCCCAATTGCCCCGGCGTGGTGACTCCTGGGGAGGGGCCGGATTCCAAGGGCGGCTGCCGCATCGGCATTTCGCCTGGCTACATCCATAAAAAAGGCCACATCGGCGTTGTGTCCCGCAGCGGCACTTTGACCTACGAAGCAGTCTGGCAATTGACTTGCCGCGGCGTTGGCCAATCGACCTGCGTGGGCATTGGCGGCGATCCGGTCAACGGCACATCGCATCTGGACATCGTGAAAATGTTTAATGACGATCCCGACACGCACGGCATTATCATGATTGGCGAAATTGGCGGCTCGGCCGAGGAAGAAGCCGCCGAATGGATCCAGAAAAATTGCCGGAAGCCCGTTGCCGGTTTTATCGCGGGCGCGACGGCCCCGCCCGGACGCCGCATGGGCCACGCGGGCGCAATCGTTAGCGGCGGCAAGGGAACGGCCGCCGCCAAAATTGAATCTTTCAAACAAGCGGGCATTGGCATTGCCGCCACCCCGTCCGAAATGGCCGACACGCTGCTCAAGATGATGTGAACGTCCTGCGCCGCTATGAAATGCTGTTGCCTCTCCGCTTCAACGACGGCCAGCCGGTCCCGGAAAAACTGCTGGCCGAATCTATCCTTGAGGTGCGAACCAAATTCGGCGCCGGTTCCTGCGAAACCCAAGTGATTCAAGGCCTTTCTGAACATCAGGGCGAGGTCGTGCGCGACCCGTTGGCCCGTCTTTTTGTGGACGTTGCTGATACGCGAGAAAATCGCGTGTTCTTCGTGCAATTCAAGGAACGGCTCAAGCAGCGTTTCAAACAAGTCGATATCTGGATGACAACCTACCTCGTGGAAGTGGTCTGAGCGAAACGCTAATTCTTCGCCTCGTCGGCGTGGGATTGGGCGCTGGCAATTTTCTTTTCCAACGCCCCGCGCAATGACGGCACGGCTTCCAGGATGCGCTTGTAAATATTGACGGCCTTGTCCCATTGCTGTTGCTCTTCGCAAAGGTGAGCCGCGAAAATTCCGGCCTGCTCGACCCAAAACGGCTCGAAGTTTTCGGGATCAAGCTCATAGAGCACCTTGCAATAATCATCCAGCGCCTCCGCCGTCTTCCCTTGCCGCTCCGCCACTTGACCCAGCCCCACCTCCGCCTGGCTGCGCGTGGCGACGTCCGTATTGGTGGCCGGAAAGCTCAACACCGCCTGATACATCTGCACGACATTCGTAAAAACATTTGCGTTATGTCGCAGGCCGGCCCATTGCAAATAGTAATCGCCCAAACGCCCAAACGCCTGCGCCGCCAGAATATTCGTCGGAGCGCCATTGGTCAGATGGCTGATCGCGGCGATGGCGTCATCCATGTAAGTCTCATTGGTGGGATTGCCTTGGAATTGCAGAAAGGCCGAATCGCCGAGCGCAAACCATCCCTGCGCGACCAGATTCGGCGGCGCGTTCGTATCGTTGACCAGATAGGAAAAATATTTGCGCGCGTCATCGGCCCGCTGCCCGGCCAGCGCGGAGCGGCCCGCCCATAAAACCGCTTGATAAGTCAAATCGCCCGCTTTCTTAAAGGTTTGGTAAAGCAGTTCGTAATTCTGTTCCGCCAATTGCCAATTCTCGTGATTGAAATAAAAATCCGCCACCGCATTTTGCGCCCACGGCGCGAAATCGTTGGAAGGGAAGCGGACGACAAAATTCGTAAACATGGCCAGCGCGTTGGTTTCCAAGCCGGCCCGCTGACAAGCCATGGCGCGCGAAAATTCAACGCGCGGCAGGAGCGCATGACTCGGGTAACGAGCCACCCATTGGTCGTAGGCCGCCAGCGCCTTCGTCCAATTTCCCTCCTGCTCGAAGGTGCGGGCCATGGCGTACTGCACGTCCGGCAACAGCGGCGTGTTGGGAAAGCGCTTCAGCAAATCGGCAAAGATCTGGCGGCGCGCGGCGTAATCATTTTTGGGGTCCTCGCCAATCAGGAGCAGCCCGCCCGCGCCAAAATCGCTGTTGGGATACCAGTTTAGAATCTTGTTGACAGCCGTGCGCGCGCCTTCCTCGTCGCCGCGGTCCAGGCTGGCCTCGGCCATTTGATAGAGCGCGTGGCCAAACAGGCTGTTGGTCACGCTGGCCATGCCGGCATATTGCGTGAGCAGCAGGCTGTAATTCGTCACCGCCGCGCCATAATCGTGCTGGTAAAATTGCAAGTCGGCCAGTTTGAAGCGGGCCACCGCTTGGTCCGTGGAAAAGGGCAGGTGATCGGCCGCTTCCTGGAAATCCGCTTTGGCCTCGTCCATTTTTTTCGCGGCCCAATAACACCAGCCCCGGTCCAGGCGCGCCTTGGCCACCAGGGGGCTGGCCGGAAAATCACGGATCACGCTGTCGAAATTGGTCAGCGCCCCTTGCAGGAAATCGGCGCCCAGCAACGCGGCGCTGTTCGTGCTCTCCGCCGGGCTTGGGTTGAAAAATACCTTGAGATACAATTCCCCCAGACTCAAGCGGGCCAAATCCAGCGCGGGCCCTTTGGGCCGCTGCGCGATGTAACTTTGCAGCAATTGCAGCGCGTCGGGCAGTTGATTTTGTCCCAAAGTCAGTTCCACGGTTTTCGATAAGGCCTGCCGCTGCACTTCGGCCGGCAAGTCCTCGGACAGATTGTTCGTGTAGGCCTGAAGCGCCTCCGCCGTGCGGCCCAAGTCCTCCAAAACTTCCCCGCGCAAGAAGCGGCTGGCCGCCCGATGCCTCGGCCCGAAGGCGGCGTCCAGCAAATTGGTGCTGTCCTGCAAGGCCTCCTCGACTTGCCCGGCGGCCAGTTCGAGACGGCAAAGCAAGTATTGACGCCGCCATTGCAGCTCCGGCGCCAGCAAGGCGGGATCAATGGCGCGGACGGCCTGTTCTCCCCCCGTATAATTTCCCAGCGCAAACAAGGCCTCCCCCAAAAGCAGCGACCCGCCGGCCACATTTTGATTTTTCGGGTCTTTCGCGGCCAGCGTCCGAAAAGCGCCCTCCGGCTTGCGCAACAACTCGACCACGCGCGGCCAATCTTCCAATTTGGCGTAAGCGTCTGCTTCATCGTAAGCAGCTTCCAGGGGCCATCGGCTGCCGGGAAAATTCTTAATCAGACTGGCGAACCCCGTCGCCGCCGCCGCATAATCCCCTTTGGCCAAGTGGGCCTTGGCGATCCAATAAATATAATCCGGCATCAAGTCGCCCGACTGCGGCATCCCTTTTTCCAGCAATCCAATGGCGCCCGCATAATTGGACTGCTCCAAACGCGAGCGCGCCAGAAACAGAACCGCGTCCGCCCGATGCGGCGAATTGGTAAACGTCCCGAGAAAATTGCTAAAATTTGTCTCAGCCAGATTAAACAGCCCATCCTCGAACAACTTCCCCGCCGACGAAAAACTTTGGTCTTCCGGCGAAGCCGCAACGCCGCATATTACGGTTAAGAAAAGCCCAAAGAGCACGACGAAGGCGCATCTCACTTTATGGTAGGGGCGGCGCGCCTGGCCGTCCCTACCTCGGAATCGACTCAGCGCAGGCTGGCAAGCCAAGAAAAGAGCCGACCCAAAAAAACTTCGGGCCTTTCTGATTCGACTGGCAATATTCCGCTCCGGCACCCTGTTATTATCCGTCACGATCAGAGCCGAAGCGATGCAAATTTAATATTCACGTCGCTCATTTCCAGTCCCTTTAGTCACTCAGCGTCCCTTTCTCGAGGCGAAACAACCCCTTGTCTTTTTAAGCGCGACGACTATTTGACAGGAATGCAGAATCCTTTATACTCCGCCCGTCAACGGTCTCCCATGAAATTGCTGCGAAGCCGACACATCGGGTTACTTGTGCTTTACCTGGGGCTGATATTGCTTCCCGCGCAAATTTTGCTGCAACCCCAAAATCAATCCTTTGGCGGCAGCGATGTCCGTAATCTGCGGATTCTTAAACAATCGGCGGATGGCTCGGAAGTCACTTTCGCGCTGGATTTTACCTTCGATGGCGTGGGGGCCTCAACCGCCCGCATCGTGCCGGTCATCTCCGACAAAAAAAATCCCAAGATCTCCAGTTGGTTCGGCGCCGACCCGGTGTCGGTCGCCGCAGGGCATGGAACCATTTCGGTCAAGGTCAAATTTTTCAATGACGAACCGGGTGTTCCAAAGGAAGTGACCACGGACCGCATCCGCATTCTGATGTTGAGCGACAGCGGCAACAGCATACTCGGCCAGAATATATTTTCGCGCACGGTCAAGTGGGGCAACGCCAACGCCCCGCAGCCGAGCGCACCCGCCATCGATGCCGCAGCCCAGGCCCGCGAGGAAGCCGACACCAAGCGCATCGAGGAAGAAAAAGCCCAACTGGAAGCCGAAGCCAAAGCCCGCCAAGCCGCCCGCCTCAAGGTCGAACAGGATCGACTGGCCGCTCTGGCGAAAGCCAAAGCCGAAGCTGAAACCAGGGCGCAGGAAGCGGCCCGCCTCAAAGCTGAACAGGAAAGATTGGCCGCCGAGGCTAAAGCCCAAGCCCAAGCCCGCGAAGCGGCCCGCCTTAAAGCCGACCAGGAAGAAAAAGCCGCCGAAGCCAAAGCCCAAGCGGAAGCCGAGGCCCGCTCCCGTGAAGAAGCGCGTCTCAAAGCGGAACAGGAACGCCTGGCCGCCGAAGCCAAGGCCAAAGCCCAAGCCGAAGCCAAAGCCCGTGAAGAAGCCCGTCTCCAAGCCGAGCAGGAGCAACGGGCCGCCGAAGCGAAAGCCAAAGCGGAAGCCGAGGCCCGCTCCCGTGAAGAAGCGCGTCTCAAAGCCGAACAGGAACGCCTGGCCGCCGAAGCCAAGGCCAAAGCCCAAGCCGTAGCCAAAGCTCGCGAAGAAGCTCGCCTTCAGGCGGAAAAGGAAAGGCTGGCCGCGGAGGCAAAGGCCAAAGCGGAAGCGGAAGCCCAAGCCCGCGAGGAAGCCCGTCTCCAGGCGGCACAGGAGCGCCTGGCCGCCGAAGCCAAAGCCAAAGCCGAGGCCGTAGCCAAAGCTCGCGAAGAAGCCCGCCTTCAGGCGGAAAAGGAAAGGCTGGCCGCAGAGGCGAAGGCCAAAGCGGAAGCGGAAGCCCAGGCCCGGGAGGAAGCCCGTCTCGAGGCGGAACAGGAGCGATTGGCTGCGGAAGCCAAAGCCAAAGCCGAGGCCGTAGCCAAGGCTCGCGAAGAAGCCCGTCTTAAAGCCGAACAGGAACGCCTCGCCGTCGAAGCCAAGGCCAAAGCCGAAGCCGAAGCCCGGGCGCGTGAAGAAGCTCGCGTCAAAGCCGAACAACAGCGTCTGGCCGAGGCCAAAGCCAAGGCCGAAGCCGAAGCCAAAGCCCGCGAGGAAGCGCGCCTCAAAGCCGAACAGGACCGGCTGGCCGCCGAAGCCAAGGCCAAAGTCGAAGCCGAAGCCCGAGCCCGCGAGGAAGCCCGGGTCAAGGCCGAACAGGAACGCGTGGCCGCCGAAGCCAAAGCCAAAGCGGAAGCCGAAGCCAAAGCCCGCGAGGAAGCGCGCCTCAAAGCCGAACAGGACCGGCTGGCCGCCGAGGCCAAAGCCAAGGCCGAAGCTGAAGCCCG